>ERZ650309.16-NODE-16-length-103186-cov-15.227361_pt1 | contig 103186 bp, 117 predicted proteins | sample MGYA00376245_ERZ650309 | MGnify/ENA primary metagenome ERZ650309 (study PRJEB26733, sample SAMN07839294) | wastewater metagenome | biome: urban; feature: wastewater treatment plant; material: waste water | place: USA: North Carolina | collected 2016-04-26 ... | reverse complement strand
CGGGTACTCGAAATTGCAAACCATCCAAATCTAGGCCAGTGGCATTATTTGTCGCCGCTAAATCTGCATCTATGCCGTTTACAGTAAGTCGTTGCCATAGTGCAGCGAATTGCACAGCTAAGTACGCGGCATTAATACCCTCGGTCGGTTGTACCCCGACGATTGGATCACTCTTAAGGTTAAATACCTGTGTGGGATCGCCGTGTAGGTTCGCTTTAAACTGCCACGGCAGTGTAGTGTTACTGATTAGATCTATTACTTGTTGCTCAGTAACGTAATTTGAATTATCTAACAAAGTATGGACGTGCTGATAGATTGCCGCGATGGACGGGGCATCACCGGCAGCAATAGCCATGCGTAGTCGTTCCAATACACTGACGATCTCCTCAGCACCGTATAAATTATCGACATGGTGTAGATGCTCAGTTGGCGGAAACTGTACTGGGGCACCGAAAATCTGGCCCCATATGGTCGGACCCTCTAGCAATGGATTATTATCGATCAGATCGCGTATTAGTGTAGCTTCGCTAGAATAGATGCCGCCAATGCATTGATATGTAATACGTACGGAGGGCACTGACGGGTCCTCAACGATAATAATAGCGCACACTTCTTTACCTGAGACTAACGACCCAGCGCGGTGCATGTGTAATGCTTTATACTGCGTGACTGGAGCCAGTAATGTATTGGTAACGCCGTGGTATACAGCTAGACCTATGGTATAGAATGGTCCTGCGCTTAATGGGAATATGCGGTCATTGGCCGTAGTAAATGTATGGACTTCATTGGTTATTAGATTAGCGGGGCTTGCGCCAGTCAAATCTAATGGATATGTGGTTGGCATAGCTGTCTCCTTAAGTCAAACGTTTCCAAATACAGATTACAAAGTATGGAGGTAAAGTAGGAATAGGTACATTCGGTATTGGATTAGTCACCTCGACTGTGGCGGTGGTATCGGCGACATCGACTAACGTAAAACCGGGTACGCTAGTTAGTGGATCGTTGGGAGCCGTATATAACTTACCGTTCATTTGCATAGTAGCAGGCAGATGAGCCTGTGTTAACGAGACGGATGCAGCGCCACCTGTCTCGCCTGCTGTATCGAACTTAGGATTAGTGGCGTCATAACCTACTGGAAACCCAGTCACCCGCACCCACGTACCGTAGCCTAAGTATGTCGTAGGGTCACGACTGGCATTACCCGTAAACCAATAATCGCCAATCGGCACACGGCGCGATATATCATATACGTTCAGTGCGGCTAAGAGCGTGGCAGGTGTAATCAGCACCATGTCCAAAGGATTGACAAAGTTAGTTGCCTCAGCCTCGGTCGCTAATCGGGCAATACCTTTAGTGTCCTCATCAGCATCATTAATCGTAATGCCTGCTGTATTATATTTAGTAAGTGCATAAACTAACATGGGTGGCGTAATATACCGCCCTGCTACAATATTATCAATGTCATTTTGTGTGGCCGGCGGATAATTCGCCACTAGATCCAATCCGATTTGTCCTTTGGTATGCGCCACCGTAGCAGTTAAATGAGCTGCTACAGTAGTGACCAGCGTATTTACATTACCGCCGTTCGCTAAAATCTGCTGGCGGATTAGATTCAGCACTTGCACTATTTCGGTCATACCTGTTAAATCACTGGTATGATGCGGATGCTCTACGGGTGGGAAGGCAACTGGCACACCAACGATTTGCCCCCATGTCACCACACGAATGGCATATAAAGAACGCGTTAATGTTCTGACAACATTATAATCATTTAACGTATAGGGACCACCTAAGGTTTGATAGGTTAAATAAACCGTACCGGTATATAATCGATTCACAAAGGTAATCGAGCCAAAGATACGCTTATTTAGCGATTGTGTTGCTTCGACAAATTGATGAGTTAGGTAGTAGTCAACGTTCTCGACTAATACGGGGTCAGTGGGGGCAGGGCCGGTTTTAACGATTAATCCATTCATGAAAAACGGGGCTGCATTAGGTACGATAAAGTTTGCTTCGTCATCACCGGTTGCTGCTACAACGGTATGGATTTCATTAACAATCTGGTTTGCAGAGTACGTTCCAAAAGGGTCGTACTGATAAGTAAAAGGCATATTACGAATCCTCGTGAAAATCTATGATGACGGTTATTGTCAAAATAATCATATCATAGCCCCTCTTAATTGGAGTACTTTATGTACACTTTTGTTACTGCAATATTAAAAAAATACGGGAAGAATCAAACGTGGGCTGTTGAAAATGTTTCATTACTAACATTAAGACAGCTATTCGATACATTCATCGATGGTCATTTGGAACTCAGTAATCCAGCTATTTCTAGTAATCCTTTATACGTAGATTTAAAGTCACTAAAAGAATCCAATACGGTTTTCTATAATCTACCCTTAGATACATGGCTTGCTTCGCTAAACGATACGCCACTTCCGTTCCTATCTCAAGAACCGGTTTATATTACAAAGAGTGCGTACTATGCAGACGCGTGGCAAGCACGCTATGATATACAACGATGCGTAGCAAACAATCCTAACATTATTACAGGGAATAATCTGACAGATGTTAGACTGAGTAAAGAAGGGGTGGATTATAGCCTATTAAAAACAAGAGTGCTGACTTCTGTTAACGGGTTATTTCATCTTAATTACGGTATTGATGACTATCTCTTGATTAAAGATGCTGGTAAGAGTTTGCTCTGTAATAAGACAGATGAGAATAAAATAGGGCTGCTGAGCTTTGCTCATGTCTGTGCAATAGAGCAAATACCAATTACAGTAAATATGTTAACACCAATCGCTTTAAATATCCCGTATAAACAGGCCGTTGTTATTAAAACGGGTAGAGACTTAACGAATAAGTCAATCATGATTAGTATTGGCGGTTATTTACACTGCGCGGATAAAATCATTGATGTCATATCGGCAGCAGAAGGAGCTATTCGTTTAAACATGGAATATCTTTCTTTTGCAAGACGGGTATTTGAAATGCGGCACTATATGGACATCAGTGACCTACAGTTAACACAAAGTATCCATAAGCCCAATGCCCTAGTTATTGACGACCTTAATACCAACACATTTATTCAGCGACTATTAACACTATCACAATCTTTTCTTATTATCGTAGATACGCCCGTATTAACAAGAGAACTTATCGCTGTTAAGAATCCGGAAATCCCTCGTTTTTACGAATATGGAAAAGAACCGCTCTATCCATTAATTACACCCACGGGTAGAATTAATGATTATTGGTTAAGTAAGCAAGGCGAGCATTATGTTTTATCGGTTACTGATAATTTTTATCGGCGGTATAGTTACGAATCTACGGATTGGGAGCAAGGGAACGTCGTTAGTGAACAATCTGTCCCGGATGAATTGATTTATGCCAATGGTAATCTTTTAAAACTTTCTGCACACTGGCGGACATAGGCTTTAGGGAGCGAGAGCTCCCTAAAGCCATATGCCGCTACTGTGGCGGACCTGTAATAACCCCAATACTTTCCGGATGTGTATGTGTACTACCGACATTCACACCATTATTTAGAACAGTGCCATTAATACTAATGTTACCATTAATTGCTGCATTGCCGCCGCCCATTGTAAAGCCGCCTGCAAGGGTATAATTACCAGTTTGTGCGTAATTACCCGTATGGGTAATATTACCCTCCATTAGATAAGTCGGGGACTTGTAATTAGTCTTTGTGGCTGTTACTATTATATCCGTACTGTTCAAGGTATACGTAGTCGTCTTTAGATTGATACTCTTCTTTGTTTCTAAATTAGCGACATCTTTATTAAGCTCGAATATGGATTTATCTGCGTTTAGTAAACGGAAATGCCTTTCAAAACTATTGAGCATAAACGAATTCCCTAAATCATCGGATAAAGAAACAATTCCTTTTTCAATGTCAAATAGAAAGTCATAACTAACGCCCTCGCCATTAGAGCGATTTGTTTTTAATTGTATTTTCTTTGTTCGTGTACAGATTCTAACATACCAACTATTGTCCGGTGAAAGTTGAGTTACTGATTCGTCTTTGGTATTACTAACCGCGTAGACAATAGTCTCTAGCCTTCTTAGAAAGTCATCTAATCCAGTTGTTGTCCAATAGTACTGATCGGCATCGCCGAAACGCCAGACGAATACACGCTCACCGCGCCTGATATCCGGCGGTGTTAAGCGATTACTATCGAACGGTAACCATGTGGCCTGTACCGTAATCGACGTTTTTACTTTAACAGAATATTTCTTACCAAAGGCATCTATACCACTGACCTCGTCTTCGTTATAAACATCGGTAATTTCACCATCGACATACGTCATTGTTTCTATTGGGAATACTTCTAATAAAGGAGAAGAAGGTTTTCTATTCATGGCGGCACGCCCAATACTTTCCATGTGGAATTGGGATTGTTTCATGGTTAACCTCTTGTTTAAATTAATGTAACTATATCACAATATGTACTGACGCGGAGTGATATAAATGCGTATTGTTAGTTTGATTTTAAACGGGTATAAACGCTTGGCGTTACGGGGGATTACCTCATTTACATATAATCCAAAACAGGATATGCAGTTGATATTAGGCACAAATGGTAGCGGTAAATCTAGCGTTATGCGTGAGATGTCACCACTGCCGGCAAATCCATCAGATTACTTTAAGGGAGGTTCAAAAGAAATCGTTATTGAACATCGCGGTGTTTTATATACACTAACCTCTGTTTTCTTACCGAAAAACGAACACCGCTTTATAATCAATAATGAGAATCTAAATAAAGGCGGTACAATTACTGTACAGAAAGAACTCGTTAAACAGTATTTTAATATTGACCAAGAACTTTTCAATGTGCTAATTGACGATACAGTATTTACAGAGATGGCTGCGTTAAAACGTAGAGATTGGATTATAGAATTATCTGGTAACGACATGACCTACGCGCTTAGTATCTTTCAAAAACTAAAAACAAAGTTAAGAGATTCACAAGGCGTTGTAAAACATTTATCAAAGCGTTTAGCGGACGAAACACAAAATCTCCCTACTAAAGAAATCGTTGATGAGATGAGATTAACTTGCGATAGATTAAAAGGGGAACTCAATCAACTGATGCAGTTGAAGTACCCTGATATTAAAACGACACAAAAAATAGAACAGGAATTAGGGACTTATAATAAACAAGTAACAGCACTTGCCTCTACTATTTTAAAAACCTTTACAAAACTTAAGAAGTCCTTTACGTGGCTAAGTATCTCGGACTTGTTAAATGCCATTGAAGAGCAGCGTGAGATATTAACCTATAAAACAGCACAGTTAGAATCGGTTCAGAAAGAATACGCTTCATTTGAGGACATTATCAAAGCAATGGAATTATCAAACAATGTCGGTGTGGAGGAACTCCATCTAAAGATAGAGGAAGCTAAACATGAAACGAAGAACTTAATCGGTTCGGTTGAAGCAGATATCAGTAAACTCATTGGTAATCAGGATATTGATAAGTTCATTATTGCCTGTGAACAACTACTAGGTATTTTAGAAGATACGGCTGATAATCAGTTTTTACGATTTACTGATGAAAAACGGCAAATCGTTAACACAGAAATCAATTCGCTAGTTACGACCATGAACGAAAGACAGAAAACGATAACGGGGTTACAGCACGCTAAGCAACACTTACTATCCTCAGATACAGTGACCTGTCCTCGCTGTAGTTTACAGTTTATTGCTGCTTACAAAAACTTGTCTATTGATGACGTGGAAAAACGACTCGCTGAATTAGGTGAGTTACATAACCATGATGAGTTATTACTTAAAGAACACCGGCAGTTTGTTGATGAATATCAACAATACGCTTCATTATTAACACGGCTCAATAATATCTTTGTTAAGTACAGCGATTACGCCTCATTGTGGCTTACGTTTAAAACACAGTGGAAAACAAACCCTGTTCCTACTGTGAGTTGTAACGTTCTGCACAACTGGATTAAACAAGCTAACGATGTAAAACGCTTAGTTAAGCTAATGGATTATATACGTGAAAATGAAAAAGTATTGATTATTCTGAGAGAGAATACGCATGCGAATAGTGAGGGTTTAAAAACACGTATTAGTATCATTGAGGATAACATCGTTACTTTAGGTAACGAGATAACTGCGATTAAAACGGAGATAGCGGCTATGACATCAATTAGAAAACAGTTTGATGACATGGCGAAACAATATGATTCGTTGAAAGACGTAGTTAATCAACTGAGTGTCGTTTTAACCTGCTATCTAAAAGCGATTCACAATGACGATTTGGATAACAGTATTAATGATAGAATGACGCTGTTAGCGAGTACGGAAAGTTTATTTCTTAAGAGTTCGAGGGCGTTAAGTGTTATTGAGGATTTAACCGCAACCAAGAATGATGTTAGTTTAAACCTAGAGGCGTTAACGCTATTAGTAGATGAGTTATCCCCTACGGAGGGTTTAATTGCCGAACAAATCAATGCGTTTATGACTTCCTTTGTAGGAAGCATAAATCAAATCATTAGTAAGATTTGGACATATGATTTACAGGTCTTACCGTGTAGCTTAGCCGATGGCGAACTAGATTACCTTTTCCCATTATCTGTTAATCTACACGACTTAATGGTGCCTGATGTTTCAAAAGGTTCTTCATCGCAGGTTGATATTGTTAATTTTGCATTTAAGATAGTAGTGATGTTATTCTTAGATATGCGTGATTATCCACTATATTTGGATGAGTTAGCGCCGAGTTTAGACGAGCAACATCGTTTAAATATTATTATGTTTGTTAAAGAGTTTTTAGAGATGCGTAATGCTTCTCAGCTCTTTATGATTTCTCACTATGCGGCCATGCACGGCGCATTTTCACAAACCGACATTTGTGTCATGGATAGTACAAATGTTATTACCTTACCTGAGCACTTTAATCAGGTAGTTACTATTGAACGAGGTTAGCATGACTGAAAAATTAACATTAGGCGGTTTAAAAGCCATTTCTGGTACGTTAGAATCGCCACCCACTCATATCCCTGACGGGAATGGCGGTGCCTATAAAACTGAATTGGCTTTATTCCGTTCAAAAGAACGTACTGAGAAAATTATATGGTGGCACAGTGACGACCCACGTCCCGAACCGCATAATCACCCGTGGCCATTTGAATCAACCATTCTCAGTGGTGGGTATTCTGAAAAGCGATATTGGTACGATGAATACGGAATTCTGCAACAAGAAACCAAACATTATCGGCAAGGTGATGTAAACAGCGTTGCTGCTAATGTCTTTCACGTCGTTTATGATATATTACCAAAAACCGTGACCCATTTAATTTGTGGCGAGGCATCGGTAAATAATCTTTGGGGTTATTTAGACTTAGAAGACTTTCAATATGTCGAAGCTAAGCCAGAAGCATTATTCCTTAATCAAATGCGTACTATTAACCCGCATCTGCGTCCTAAATAAGTGGGAGAATAAAAAAATGTCTAATGATTGGTTAAATATCCGTTTTGGCTGTTGGCATATCCATGCTGAAAAATGGTTTCTAAAATGGCATGTTGGTTATAATGCTTTTCATGAGAATAATCCAAAACGATTTGAGGTGTATACATTATTCCCGTTCTTCTAATATTCCATGAATAAATGGGTATACATTATTTATACGAGTACATACATACTCGTATAAATAATTAAACTGGAGAAAAGAGATGATTACTTTAAACGATATCAAAGCGGCTGTAGTAAAGATTACTGAGACTGTTAATATTCCCTATTGTGAATTATGGGTGAATGCAGGTGGCGGGTTAGTTGTACACGGGTTACGTGAAACAACCAACGATATTGATGCGGGGTGTAGTAGTTATTATTTTCCCCGTATTGCGATTCATTATGGTTTAATTCCTAAAGAATTACCAAAGCGTAATAAAATGCCTGCGGTAAAATATATCAGTATACCGGAATTAAATATCGATATTCACGAAGAGGATATCTGCGGTATATTTAATCTTATTTTGGTAAACGATGTTTGGACTTATGACTTACATTCGCTACTAAAGCAAAAACAGATGCTTGGTAGAGCAAAAGACCAAAAAGATATTGATGCAATAAACCTTAAGCTTGCATCACTTAATGGTCGTTAGTGGTATTACAGTACCTTCTAATGGCGTTGGATACATTAATGCGGGATTTCAACTGAATAGAAATTCCGTGTTATCGCAGGGAATTGAGATAGCGGTATACAAAGCCAATACTTATTGTAAAAACTGAGGAGAACACATGAGAATATTTATGATTTTAATTTTGCTATTAATGATAGCAGCATGTGCAAAACGCGAAGATAGCGTCGTAATACAGCCTAGCGAAAGCTTAGTTACTGTAAACTTCGGTACGCACGTACAGGCCAAAATAGTACCTGTAACGTTAGCTAATGGAACTCGTTGTGTTGTCGTCACGACAACAACAGGCGGTAATGTTTCTATTGACTGTCACTTTCAAACTGGAGAATATTAAAATGTATACGACTTATTATTACGGTCAAGTAAACCTTATTACTAAAGATGCTCAGGCTCTAGAATTAGGCGAAGCTTCGCAAACATTAAAACCCATTTTCTTTGACCCACATTCTGAATCAGACGGTCAAATTCATGTACTACCCGATTTGAATGACCGCGAGTACCGCTCCACTGATGAGTTCACGGATGAGTTGCATGAGATGTTTGGCGATAGCGGGATTACTGACGAAATTGTGACTGGTTTGCATTTGGATGGCAATGAAACGATTTATGTTGAAGATGCAGTAAATGCACTAGTAGCAGCGAGTGATAATAATGTACTGGGTGCGTCTGTCACTTACGTTACAGATTCTACTCGCGCAACGCCTGATTGTTATACTGGTGCCACGTACTATACGTCCGAACACATACGCATGCGTAGCGATTTAGAATCTGACCGTGCTTTCTTTACAGAAATAGATGCGCAAATTCGTGCCGGTACGACAAATGCCGACATTGGTAAGTTTATTTACGATGCGCATATAGTACCCGTATTAGAGGGTATACTTGATAAAACGAAGCAGGAAGAAATTCGTGAATCTATTATTACTGCGCTGATATTAGTGGGCGGAAAAATAGTGTAATTATTTTATCTACTAAACGGAGAGTTTCCCCTCCGTTTTTTTTTTGGATGTTTTTATGTTTAATTTAAACAAACGTAGGATGCTACCGTATGGTAGCGAAGCGATACGCAATATCTACCGCAGTACCTGTACTAGCATCGCAGGCGGTGGTATGTATGGCGAGAGTCACAAACAACAGCTAGCTGCTGTTCGCCGTTCAGTAAAACATACAGCGAGACAATTCGCAAGAAAGCATATAAAGTTTTCAATAGCTGGGGGTGAAGAGTGAAGACGAAAGTTGATTTACGTGTAAATAAGCCAACTGATAGTAGTGTAGTAATTACTGCAACTGACCATATATCAAAAGCATGTCTAACTACTATCTTTGGCGCTAGTGATAGTGCGCTACTGTTAACAATAGATGATAGGGGTGGTAGAGTAACTACTACGTTCGAAACGAAAGATATCCATAACAATTATAAGTCACCTTATCCCGAAACGGATATTAGAGCCCACATGTCGTCCGGTAACTACTCACCATTGATTCAAGATGTTATAGCTAATACCGCTAATGAAAACATTTATCAATCAGTAGACAGCGCATTGGCGCGCCTTGTCGCTATAGAAAGTAACGATATAGTAACTGGCTCCTTCGTAAGTGTGGATGAGGCTAATCACGTCTGTGCAACCGGTTATTATACTGAAGATTTTTCTATGGCGCGCGGTAGTGAGTGTTTAATAAGAGATGCTAGAGTGATTGCTAGTAATATAAAAAATATTAAGGAAGCCGTCAATGAAACACAAGTGACTGATGCTGTAAAGGGTATTGTTAGTGTAGTATTGGAACCCGTGTTGTACGGTATAAACGACTACAGTATTTTAAAAGTAATGGAAGATAGAATTGGTAAGGCTGCGACAGACGTTATAAAAGAAAGAATTAGTGACAAACTTCCGTGGGAATAAAAGACGGCATAGTGTAGCGGGCAAATGCCCGCTACACTATAGTTACCAGTATGCACTCGGGTGCATGCAATATTTTTTTGTTTTGAAATCACTATCATCAATCGCTAAACTTTCGATATTAATGTTCTCTACGGAAGCAACGGTTTCTTCACTAATATCCATACCCAATAACTGATTAACCTGCTGTCGACTCCATTCGAAAATGTCTTCGCTACGCGTTGATATATTAGGTAACCCTTTTGTATCTAAGAAATAGCGATAAACATAAACAGGTTTATCTTGCCCAATACGCCAACACCGTGCAATCGCTTGCTCTTGTTCGTGGTAACGAAATGGACTGTTAAGCATAATCATGGTATTAGCCATGATTAATGGCACCGCAGTCGATAGGGATTGATAAGTTGCAATGAGTGGATTAACGTCTGTTGTCTTTCTGAAAGTTTCAATGATGTTAACTAAGTCAGCATTAGTATCGCCATAGACTCTTAACGGTTTATAGCCGTCATTAGTCAAGGTATTAAAGCATGCGTCAACAACATTAACGTAGCTAGTGAAAATAACCGTCTTCTTTAATCCGTTATCAATGATATCACCAAATTCAACAGCTTTTAACATATCGACATTACAACGTTCTCTTTCTTTAGATAAGACATTCCCTAAACATTCTCCCCTTACTTTTAAAGCAACATATTTAACGACTGTTTTACTTTCGGTAAAAGGTTTCTTTAAACTGTCGGGTAATTTAGGAATAATGACTTTCTTTTCAAACTGATTACAGAATAGTGCGTCCTGCGCCCAACCGTCATACGGAACGCCTTTGGTTCGAAACCGATGTACGCAATCTTTATAACGGGCATAGTCTAAGAATTCATCATCTGTCTTTATTGTCTTTTCATAATGCATGCGCAAACAGCCCTCATATACGCTCACGTATTCATGCATATTTGCGTTATAAAACGCAATCCGTTCACGGATATAAATACCCATCTTATTACGAATAGCTTCTAAGGTATATTCATCTCCGTTGGGTATTTCTACAAACCTATCTTCAATAATCGGTTTATCTGTCATGAAAGTTGATTTAGGTACTTTAAAGGCAATAATACCTAAACGATGGGCTAATATTTCGTTTGCTTTGCTCATGTCCTGATTAAAGATTTTCTTAAATCGTTCTTCTACCTTGGGTGTAAATAACGGGTCAATACTTCTAAATAACGGAATGGCTTCGGTTCCTAATGCTTTAATCGGCGTACCGGATGCCCAAATTACATCAGTTGGCTTTGCAATATTACAGAGCTGTAGAAATCTATCAGTTCGTAACGAACTAATCTCATTTAAAGAATGGGATTCATCTAAAAGTATCACGCATTTCTTATCTTTGAATTTGTTTGCTAAAACTAATGCTTTGTCCAGCGCTTCGTAATGAAAGATAAACCATTTGAATTTAACATTAGCAGGCATATTGTCAGCAGCTACCCAGACGTCCTGTGGTTTAACCATATCGTTAATTAATGTTTTCTTCCAAACGTCATAAACCGCATTCTTTGGACAGACAATGATGTTGTAATCCGGATTTGCACAAACCGCGATAGAAATACCGGAAATAGTTTTACCGCCGCCTGCGGGGGTCATTAACAACGTACCGCGTAAATTATAACGCGGTTTAATATTGATATAGTGGTCTAAGAATGTTTTTTGGTGAGGAAGTAACTCGAACTTAATTTCTTTCAGATATTTAATATCTAAAGGAGAGGGGTGTTCTATCTCCCTGTTATTTAGCCATGTTTCAGTTCTAAGGAGACTGAGTATTTTAATCAACGCTCTGCGATTGGTACGGATGGTACCTTCATCAAGTAACTTGCTGAGCATTACCTCGACTTCTATAGCGAAGAAACTATAGAAAGTAACTTCGCTACGTTTAAGCGTAATGAACATGTTGTTATTAAGGCGAGTCGTTTTCCAATACCGTTCAACATCTTTTGTAAAGGTAAAGGTAGGAATTCCTTTAATCGTGATAATGCCTTTTTCTTCAAAGACATCAATTGCGCCTAGTAGACGTCTGACATCTGATATCATGATAATTCTCGGTGCATAAAGCGATATGGGAATTCCCATATCGCAATGTATTTTATTGGTCGAGTTTAAGCCACTCACTATCCCATAGTGAACGAATCTTTCGCTCTTCTTCGGGGGTATTTTTATCACTTTCGATAATGAAGTCACCGACGTCTAAGGTAAATTCAGGAATCTTTTCATTAGGGTCAGCAACCTCTAAATCAATCTTAACCCAGGGGTGCGGTTTTCCCATTTTATCCATAAAGACGTCAATTTCCCATTTACGTTCAGTATTAGGAATAGGGAAAGTATATCTTACTTTCTTATAACCGTCGATGGCGGCTTCGCGCAGATGACCGAAGAAACGTTCAGTAACGTCCATTGTTTCTTCTTCTACGCCAACCATACCGACACGTTTCGCTTTGGTTGTCATGGTAAACTTACGTTCATTAATCGCACGAATTCGCATTTTCACGGGCGATTCTTTTGATAACGGAATACGCCATTGTTCGTGTTCTTCTTTTTCTGGAGCTTTTTCTAATTGGGCTAAATCTTTTAGCTGTGCGTAGATTGTATATTCAATCTCGCGTCCTTTGATAAAGGGGTTATCTTCTAACCCTAAATTTTTAAACCTGCGCATATAAGCACCTTTTAGTTAGAGACTTACCTATAACATTAGGGCTATTGCAAACGATTAAACCGGAGTACAAAATGACACTTAAAAATATTGATGAGTTAAGTAACTTATCTTTCGATGATTTAACTGAAATAGCAGCAAAAGGAAATACCGTTCTAATTGAACGGGTAAGTTCTGATATACAGCATAACTTACCCGTTATACACGGTGGATGGGCTTTGCGATACGTAGGGCCTTCTAGCGAGGATAGCTTTGGTAAATTAGTCTTAGTACCAAAAAGCTCGTGGGCGCAAGGCATATGGAATAACGGGCAAATTGTTTTTGCGAGGTCGACTGGACTAACTGAGGCAGAAGCGAAAGCTTGGTTTAAAGCCGACATTCGTAACAAGCATGATTTTCTCCCATTACTAAATCATGTCTTACACGGTGGTCGTCAGGAGCTATTAGACAGATATGGGCATAGTGACCGTAATTTACTAATTCGCGGTTATTTAGATTATCGGAGCGACTTCACGCGGAGCGAATATCTAGAATGGTCTGCTCGCACGCAGATTTTTGAACCGAGGCACCCGAGACGTATGTTAGAATTTTCTCACTTATTACGTGAAGTTGTTTCTGACCGTGATATTGATGTTAAACCGACTATTGGCGGCGAGAGTATGGTTGAAACTAAAGCTCGTCCGTGGGAGTAGCGCGATGGATACTGATATTCACATAGAGTATATTTATCAGCCCGTGAATGCGTGGACTAAACGCTGTTTAGGTCGACTTTATTATTACAAGGGTAATTTCTTTTACCCTTTAAATCTAGAAACTAAAATCATGGGTAACGTTTGTCGTAGTATCCGTCAATTTATTAAGGCTAATAAAGAGATGGTTGCTAAAGATAGAAAAAGTCCTGACTATATTCCTTATGATAAACTGGAGAAGTTATAAATGTTCTTTAAACCACGTAAGAATGTTCCACTGGACGCATTTTACCTTGCATTGGCTTCTTTCAATTATCAGAATGACGGGAAGATATCTTTTCAGTATATTAATGTTTCGACGCGGCAGTTACTTTTGAATGGAAAGCTAATTGCTACGTTCATTATGCGGAATAATCTAGGTTTAATTACAGGTGATTTCGAGATGCTGCAATATACCGATAAAGATTCGCGTTTATTGGTCGAGTTGATTGATTTATTTACAGACCCTGTCAATGTGCCGGTTTACAGTAACGAAATGTGGTTAGTTGGCGGACGCGAGATTAGCGCGTTTCTTAGAACGTCAGCCATCTGTTTCAAACTACGACTTGCTATGTGTAACAGTACTGATTACTAAACTTTGGAGAAAACAAATGTCTATTAAACAACTTTCTGGTATTTTCACTGAAGTCGAAAAGCCAACTGAAATGACTAGTGCTATTGTACATCCGTATCTACTTCATCGTTACTTTGCACTGATACCCGATATCGTTGTCAAGGCAGGTGGCTACAGTCGTACAGTTGTGTTTACACCAACTTCTCATCGCGGTGCGTTACTAATAACTAACTTGATGGTACGTTTTTACAATGATGAACGAACACGTAATAGTGATATTCGACTTGCTATAGCACTAGTCAATGGGGAGGTCGAGTATTCCGTTACTATACACGGCTATATTACAATAAGTCAACTTAAAGACATCTATTGCGTATTAGATGAATTTCTTGTTGCGGTTGATGGTCAAAAACGTTCACTGGTGCGTAATTTTGCATTCTATATCGTTACGCCGTTGTATGGAAGTAACTACGTTTATATTACAACGGATAAACAACTGGCATATGAAGCTCGCAAAGGAAGTGTGAGTAATATGTATACAGGAGATGGTAGACCGTGTGCTGTGGGAATGATTTTTTGTGAGAAAGTTTCTAGCGAAGTCGACTGCGAACTTACGGTTATTCACGATACTGATAATTTTGCTTTTAAAGAGTTAGAAATTGCCCTTTATAAAGAGAAAGGTTATAACATTTACCTTTCTCCATTTTAATCCTGAGGTTTATGCCACTGTAAGAATATTGAGAGTAAACCAGTTATTACGTTCGTCACTGTTCCGTCTAAATAATCTGACTCTTTTCACACCGGTAATACCGGTGTGAAAATTATGCCGTCATCTTATTTTTTAATAGGTATACACTATTTAATAGATAGCATCACAAACCGGAGAAATGAAATGTATCAAAATCAAACGCGTTTTTCATCAGGTACAATTAATGTACAGTCTGAATTACTACAACCTAATATTAATCTCGTTATGGAGTTCATGCGTAGTATTGGTGTTGGTAAAATTATTGTTGAATATTCAGGGGGTGGCGACGAGGGTAGTATGGAGGATATTAAAACATATCCAATATCAGTTGATATTGCTAAATATAAAGTTCAGCAATTTGATATACTTAGTAATAGTGGTTACTATTTTGGTCGAAAAGACTTTGAACCTATTTTCCCTTCTAATCATCGGACATTTCAGTGGCGGTATGCTGAAGTATCGCCGAATTTAGTATTACTCCCTGCCAATCAGGCAATTGAAGAAATATGGTACGCCTGTATCGAACAGTATTTTCCCGGATGGGAAATCAATGAAGGGTCTTACGGTCAATTGATATTCGTTAATGACCCTGAACACGAAGGGTGTTATGTATCGTTAGACCATAATCAACACTATATAGAAACTGAAAATACACAATACGATATTTTCGGTAATTCTAACGATTGAGAGTATAGTAAATGAAACCGTTTTACTTTTCACTTGCATCATTCGGTACAATGGCTATACCGGATGCTGTTTACTGCGCGCAATCAATACAGGCGGATATACTAGGGAATCCCGTTAGCGCAACTAAACTCCAAATCTGTCCACAAAACAGACGCGGGGTTAATCGTGAGTTATGTGATATACTCTTAGAGCGCTATCCGGATACCGAATTTCGTTTACATGCCAATGTAAATATTACTGGTAGACCATTTATTGTCGATGCGTCTAATTGGGGTGATTATACGCTTGATTGGTTTACTACGCTTCGGGAATATGTGCAGTTATTAAAAACGCCTCTTTATACCTTACATGCAGGTAGACGCGATAACTGTACATTAGGTGAACTGTTTGATAAAATTCGGGAGATTGAAGACTTTCTTCAGATACCTGTTGGTGTCGAAGGTCTTTATCCGGAACGCGAAGGTAAATGGCTAATTAATTCATGGCGGGAATACGAAGCTATGTTAAATAGCGGCGTTAATTATGCCTTGGATTTATCACATTTGAACATCGTTGCTTACTACGAACAAAGTAAGCCTTTAGATTTACTAAAGGCGTTGCTCGAAAGTAAACAATGTATTGAAGTTCACATTAGTGATAACGAAGGCTATCGCGATAGCCATTTCCATATTGTAAAAGAGCCCTGGTGGTGGGACTCTTTACAATTTACTAATCCATCGGCAGATATTTTTACCGAAGGATTCATTTCAACACAGACGTTTATTAATTAAACTGGAGAACCTTATGACAAATTTAATAATCTATCACGCTAATTGCGTTGATGGCATCGGAGCTTTATGGGCCGCTACAAAACACTTAGGGCTGTATTCAGAAATGCACGCAGCAACTTACGGGAGTGAGCCGCCTGATGTGACTGGTAAGGACGTTTATATTTTGGATTTTAGCTATCCACGTGATGTTATTCTCGAGATGACTAATAAGGCAGCTTCGCTACATGTTATCGACCATCACGTTACGGCTGAAAAGAACTTGGAAGACTTACCGAATGTTAAGTTCGATATGTCGAAATCCGGTGCGGTACTCGCGTGGGAGTTTTTCCACGGTGATGCGCCTATACCGGAAATTCTACTTTACATTCAGGACCGTGATTTGTGGCAATGGCAGTTACCTGACTCTCATGCTGTTAATGAGTATTTGCGTTTCCATATTGATTTCAATAAAGATGTTGCGCTGAACTTATATGTCCTTGACTGTATTCGTGCAGAGATATCGGTAGACGGTCTTACGCCATTGGTGGAACTAGGTGAACGTCTCCTAGAAGTAAAAGTAGGGCGCGTTAAACGACTTACTGAACGCCCCTTTGTACTAACCTTTATTCTAGATGGTGGGGAAATTAAAGTTCCTGCAACATTTGCTGAAAGTGATATTTGTTCTGAAGTCGGTGGCGCATTGGCCGAAAAGACTTTTGTTCAAACCGGTTGTGTGATTTTGCCTATGGGCAGTAATGAAAAGTATGGTTTATCATTTCGTTCTCGCGGTACATCGGATTTAGCATTGCGCTTAGCAGAATCGTTTGGCGGCGGTGGTCATTTAAAGGCGGCGGGGTGTGGTGTAACTGCCGATACACTAGCCGGCCTTTTAGGGAATAGTCATTTGTTAGAGGTGTAAGAATATGGTGTATTTTAATTTGTCGTTAAAGTTGCCTGAATCAATACCGGAAACTTCCATGGAAGGCGTACGACATTTACTCGTTGGTAAACGCGTTAAATTGCGGAAACGCATTTGGCGTGAACGAATTAGCACCCAACCAGAAATGTTAAAACATTCTACCTTTTCACGGCGAGTGTGTGGCCGTTATACATCTATCTTAGGCGTACCTAAGAACGTGCCAAAAATTTGCAGCCGTTTCTGGCTATAATATTTCACTTTACCTACCCTAAAGAAATAACCCTTCTCCCTTTTAATAGAGTGCCAATGGCACTCTATTTTTTTTGCTTTACATGGTATGATTATTCACCCTCCCCTTAATGGAGAACGTTATGACAAAGCCTAAGAATTATAAAGATACCATTTTGCGTTTCAAGTCTAAAACGGCAAAACAGCGATTACTCGCTGAGGCTATCTTGTCTAATTGTATTATATTTGCAACTGGACCTGCCGGTACGGGTAAGACTCACGTCCCTGTTGCATTAGCGTGTGAAAATTTACTAGACGGGAAAATAAAACAGATTGTAATTGCAAGGCCTGCTATCACTGCCTGTGGCGAAAAACATGGTTTTCTACCTGGTGACATTGATGAGAAAATGGACCCGTTTCTAAGACCAATTTACGATGTCATGAGTTTATATTTTCAACCCAATCCAAATGGCAAAGGATTCAATACTACTAATTACAATATTGAAATCTCGCCTTTAGCTTTTATGCGTGGCAGAACATTCGATGATGCGGTGATTATCATTGATGAGGGGCAGAATACCACTGAAGAACAGATACTGATGATTCTAACTCGAATTGGGAAGAATTCTAAAATCATCATTGCGGGCGATTTAGACCAAAATGATATTAAGGGCGGGCGAAGCGGATTAGCGAAGGGAATAAAATTAGCAGGGAAAGTAGATGGTATCGTGCATGTAGAATTCGATATAAATGATTGTGTACGTAATCCCATTATTACGGATATTATTAAGACGTGGTCTACGTTGTAAAAAATATTAAACATACACTATTTAATAGAGAGTACTAACCCTCTCTATTAAATACAACTCGGAGAAAAGAAATGTTAATTAAAGAAACATTAACGGATGTAGGCGTCCAGTTGCATGATTGCCATTCTACGGATAGTCATTTTTTAATTAGGTCTTTAACTGGTATGCAAAACTACCACTATGCAGTAGGTTTCGATTTATTAATAGAAACTCGCTTATCAGTTGAACGTATTTTATTTAACCTTACGGAGCAGAACTGGATTTTGCCCCTCGCAGTAAATTTGGATGAAAATGAATTATATAAACGTTTCTCACATCCGTATCCACTAATGGACTTATTTATTAAAAGCCTTAATGCAGATTTTAAAGGGAGTGCGTCTATTGATTATGTCGATGATGTTACCTGCTTACTAGGTAATAACTTTCACCTAACTTGCGACGAGTTTAGTACCCTATGTTTCAATAAACCGGGGTATTTTATTGAAACCTTAGTTAGCATTGATGAGATTGATAGTTACGCGATGGAGTATGGGTATACGGATTTTATGTTATTATTCTATCGGGTAATGTGGTTTCGACTATCTATTTTATTTATCAAAGGATTTGTAAATCAAAATTTTACTGTTCGCGGTCTTGATAAATTACTCAAGGCCGAGAATATTGCTATAGGTTATACGCCGACTACACGGTTAACCTATCTATTGCGCAGTATGGTGGCTAAAACATGCGCGATGCAGTTATCGAAGAAGGGTTTAACCATCGGTTCGCAAATGGCAATTACCGGAAATATCAATGCTTATATTACCGATATATTAAATAGATGGAAGTCGTATTCATTAGAGGCATTTATTAGTCGTAATAGGCTATCTGTTAATTGGAGGGTATAATGGGACATATAAACCAACTCTATAGAGCTAAAGAGATTATTCAGGCAGTTCATGATAGTATCTACAACACGAAAGAAGTAAGTGATATTAAATATCACGATACTGAATCATTTAGGCCAATTGATGAAATAGCTTCGTTACTACAGGCGATTCATCCGCAAGAACGGGTATGGTCGTCACCTTACATTATTGAGGACTATATTAGTGAATACTTACGGGAAAACGTGCCGTTGGATTCGCACCAAAAAATATATGATATTGCTTGCGGTATTTATAGTAAGGTGTGTGATGCAGGTGGGTTGCGCTGCGAACCTGAACCACTCGTACTCGTTAAGCAGATGAGTATGGGATACAGTAATAGTTATTATAACGGTTTAACTATCTTTAGGGGTTAGTATGCGAAATAATACACTGTTACAGTTTACGCTAACCTTTATGTGGTTAGTCGGTATGGTTATTGCTGAACACCATTCGTCAGGACACGGAATACTTGCGTTTATCTGTCCGCCTTATGCGTGGTATCGTTTAGTGGAATTTATTATGCTGCACTTTAATATAATTTAGGGCACTAGTCTAGAGTGGCAAATGCCACTCTAGACTAGATGTTTTTTTTTTGCTAAAATCTAGCGTGTCTAATGATAACGCGTTTATTGCCAAGCCAAAGATTTATTCTTATTCTTGCCTTATCTGTCGGCAATACATCATTTAACGTAGATACACAATCTGTCAATTGATTATTTTCAACGATCCGCATCCAGTTTGTTTTAGAATTCATTGTAGACGTATAAAGAAATACGGACATCTTCTCTAACATACTGCGAGTGAGGATTGAACTTGTATCTTCTAATTCGATTAAAAACTCTTTATCTGACATTTCAATCCGTTTAACTTTATGCGTTTCGCCTAATAGCATTTCTAGTCCCTTTAAAACCGCTTTTTCTCTATCTAAGCAGGCTAGGATAGGTTGTTTCTCTTGTTTGTCATTAAGTTCTGGAATTAATTTTTTAACGTCTTTAGATGACCCGTGATAAACTGATGTACTCATTATAATTGTCCCGATAGTTAAAAGAAAGAGGAACGCTCTCATAGTCTAGAATGCAAATAATTTTAAACCTATAATATTTAATGGAGAGTGAGCCTTTAATCCTCTCGTCATTATAAACTCTGGAGAAAATAAAAAAATGTTTGATAAAACAGAAGCGCAATTATTGGGTAAGTTAATTACATTACGTAATAATAAAGCGCCGTCCAGTACCGCTGTTCCTGATACTGTTATCTTTCCTGTTAAGAGTAACGACGATTGTAGAGTCGTTTTCTTTTCAGGTAATCGTCCGCTAAAGATTCAAACTATCAGTAATGGAAATGGTCGGCTAACTAAACCTACCAGACCCGAAAATGCTAATCATATTCGTATCTATTTGAAAGAAGAGAATGAATGGGTACTCAAGCAAATCTTCGGCAAAGTTAATGCAGAATTACAGTTAGTTGAGGTAGAAAGTTTCTTTCATCGTAACTTGGTGTTTAGTGTAAATATCCATAACCAATTAGAGATTGCTTCGCCAATCGTCTTTATCAATAATAAATATTGGTATTGCGCGAAAACTGGTCAAGGTATTATTACTTCAGTTAAAACACCCGATTCAGTTAAGTTACAACTAGCAAAAGTAAACAGTGATAGTCCTGCTAAATCGTTAGTAGGGTCTTCACTTGTTCAAGGAATGTCTAAGTACAGTCCTGAAATCCATGATTTCTTATTCTGGAAATCTTAATTATTAAACTTTGGAGAATATAAATGAAAACTGATTATGAACATTTTCTAATGGCAGTTTGTCAAGAAGGTAATGTTGCAACTATTCCTGCGCGTAATAACTTATTCACATTCGGGTTAGAAGCAATCCGTCCACTGGCGCATAGCGGTGTTTTATATGTTGCTTATAATGATGTAGGTTATCCGCATCTAATGAATGGCAATAAGCTGGAATCTTTTCTTTCTAAGCCGACATTCAAATTATCTGCAATAGATGCATTAGCTTTCTTCGGCACACGTCACATGGCTGAGGCGCGGTTTGGCCAAATCCCTAAAAAGAATCGCGTATTTTTACGATGGGATTGTAAAGATGTTAAGCGTTTTGCACTAGATGAAACTGGAAAGATTGTGCATAACATTCTATCGGATACTTCTGGCACTAAGCGTACTGAAGGTATGTACAATATTGTACCGTTTGGTTCGTCAGTGTATAAACGAACAAAACGTGCCGGTAAGGATATTTACACGCTATCACATGTTACACATAGAGGTAGACCAAACCAAACTGAAGAAGTCACTGGTGATTTTATGTTTAATATTATTGCCAATATTCCGGATATTAGTCAGGAGTTACGCGGCAGTATTATGGACTACTTCTTTGATTAAATAACTACTGTGGTAAACGGACAGCCTGTTTACCACAAACGGGGGATATATGGGTAGTATTGTGTTGGTCATGGTTATCATGGCAATGTATTGGTGGCGTAAGGATGCAAAGGAACATGCTAAGGAATTAGAACGTATACGCGATGCACAGCACGTACAATTAGCATTGGCTGAATTACAGGGTCAGTTCAGCGTACTGTGTCGCGCGGTTGCCTCCGGTGAAGGTAGCACGGCATTGCACATTGTTGAAAATGCTAAGTGTACTAAATGCGGTTGTTACAGTGCACGTACGATATTGAATGGGAATGGTCGCATCGTATGTGTGTCGTGTAAAGGCGGTACTATCTCGATGTAACGATTCCAATTTTTTTCAGATATACATTACTTTAGTGAGAGAGTTAATTAAGCCTTCCTCACTCACTCTCTTTTGATAAGGCTTATGGGTCTAATAACCATGTATATACTAAAACACCGTAAGGACAAAGGTCCTATGCATATCATTCTTGAAACTGCTGACCTAAAAGCAGCGATAGAATTCGTTAACGAGCTGCCTCGTGCTACTATCGGCGAGGAAATGTGGTTGGCGTTCGGCGATAAAAACAAAGCATTTATCGACGGGCCGCATTGGTTCGAGTCGCAGGACTTCATCGATATTGGGGACGAAACAATCGAACTTCGTCCAATGGTCGTAATAAACCCGAGTTCCATTAACTTCATCTACGACATCGAATCACCTATGTTGGATTTGGTTAAAGTAATGAATGATTGGAGTTACGTAAATCGGGATGATCAACATGTAGTCTTTAAGGATGGTGATGCGCCACTTAAGATAGACGTAGGCTATGCCGTAATCGAGATTGCATGTGGTAGTAAGACATATGCGGGTTACCCGTTCACGATGACGTATGATGGCGGTAAAACATTCATCTACTATTCTACATTAGAATGGCTGCGTCGGGGTTTAGTGTCGCATGACGTGGCACTAACGTATAATTAAGGCATAAGTACTAGCACCCGTAATGGGTGCTAGTGTATGCTCTATTTTTTTTTGTTTACGGTAACAGATTATTATCTCTAAGAATCTGAGTCAGTGTCGCTATCTTTGCTTGTAGCAAACCATTCGCTGATTGTAAACGATTTGCACGTACTAAGTCCGTTTCAGTGAGAGTTATTGCGCCAAGTCTCGCACCTTCAATAAGAGCGTGCTGTGCGCTCGTTGGGTTATTTGTTGACGGTAGTCTGGATTCCTGTACGGTCGGTAACATGCCTAAGCTGGCTTGAATCATATTGGCAATACTCGTCTTTAACGCGGATAAATCGACTGTATCCGGTATTGCTCCAATAGAGGCTGACAGAACAATATGACTATACTTAACCTCGGTTACATCTGGTTGTGTATTAATGAAACTATCGGGTATAAAGATAACACTCCCGTCATCGCCATTTAACGTAACAATAACAGTATTATTACGTCGCTCTTCCTCAAAAGAGAAAGGAGTTGTTGTGTAAGTTGTAGAGTCATTCGTAACACCCATTGGCACGTAATATGTTTTATAAACGTCCGTGCCGGTTTTATAGATATCGTCAAACGCTCGTAAGGCCTTACAGGTATAAAGTACGTTTGGATTGGCGCTCCAAGGAGCGCGTAATGTGTATTTACCTTTGCTACCTAATGTTGGTGTAAACCTCGCCATGAATTACTCCTTATACGGGGTGGCTAATCTTAGCTAAAATTAAATAGGTAAATCCATCGTAATTAAAGCCCAAATAAACTTTCCCGTCACGAATACTACGTGTATAGCCAACCGGAATACTACCTGTTTCAGTTAGTATTAACGCTTTCTCTAAAGCAGCATTTAAAGCAACAATAAAGTTACGGGTTAATAAACTGATTCTACCCCAATCGGTTGACGTTGGTTGAATATTCATGTAATCAGGGAATTTTTGTCTGAACTTAAATTGACTTCCGACATTACCAGGATTACCAATAGCCAAGAAACTAATGCCTCGCCAGAATGCAGAAACCACGTTTAAATTACTCATCAGGTAACTAGATAGTACAACAGAACTACCGTAGCTACTCGGAATCAATGATGCGGCTTTATTTAATAAAGGACCGACATCAATAGCTGCATTATATAAAGCAACATCTAAACCGGTTTCTGGTGAGGCGATATCAGTCCAAGATGGGATAATCGTAAACTCATTTTCTGCATATAGCGTAGGGTAAATAATTTCCCAATTGGTTAGCGCGCTATTAGCTGCAATATAACTACGAATTTGTGCTTTAATATTATCATTATCGTTACCGGCTAAACCATAAACAATAGCTGTCCATGTTGTCTGTAATGTTGCGGTTGGTAATGTAGGGTCATGCCATGTTAGCGTTAGTGAGACTAGGCGCGTATACGGAAAAACGCCTGCCTGTGAGGCAATATCTGCAATTAATTCGCCACTCGTATAGCCATTTAAAAAAGCAGCAGTAGAAGCCGTAGGATTATTTAATTGGTCAACCGAATGAACAGGCGGTAAGACGATAATCGTATAGTCGTCATATTGAGTTTTAAAACGCGCATCATTAAACCATACTTTGATTTCGTTGTCTTCGGCGCCGTCTAAGAAATGCCATGCAATATAATCAGGCATCCGTTGTGTTAGTGTTGCATTTAAAATCTCATTGATTTCAATATTCGTCATATTGGGAAATGTAGATTCTAATTGAGCAATAAAGGACGCTTTATTCGCATTGGGTGGAATTGCTGAAATATTGTACTGGTCATAAACCCATTTTGCAACGGACAGAATATGGTTAGATACGGTATTGCTAAGCGTTATTTGTGAGCCCCCACCTGTCATGGTGGTGAACCCTACGAACTCTACACCGGCGTATAGCGTAGGATTTGCATAGTTTGTTTTGAATTTTGAGAAGGTTAATGACTCTGGACTCAGTTCACCAAAAATAGCGGTTTGACCCGGAGCATTGTTTGCCAACGCTGGCAGTGAGCTAAAGCCTTTAATAATATTCATAATTAGTTTCACCAAGTTACGTTAAGAATCATACTATACAAGGAGCCATTCGATGGCCGCACGTCCTTCTTTACTCCCTTTTATAAGAGAAGTCTTTGGCGTTAAACAGCCGTTTACTGCCTTTGTTAAACGGAATAAACTCCTGTCTTTCGCTCTCCTTTTAAATGTTTTATTTTTTACAGTGACCCTTTTCAGTATGGAACAAAATATCCGCAAAGCAAAAGAGGTTACTGACCTAAAAGCAAAACTTAATAATGGTATCGCTATTATACCCAATAATAACGAATGTAATACTAACCTCGCGGCGTTACATGATGACTATAATCGACTCAGTCGTCTCTACGGGGATTGTATGTCGACTAATGATACACCACCTCCCGTTCCAAAACCCACGCGTAATAAAGACCCCGTTATTATTCAACGGGGTTTATCAGACGACTCGTTAAAAAGAAAACTTGATGCTATTCGCTAGGAGAACTCAAATGCACGCACATCACACGTTCGAAACAAAACTCGGTATATTTATCTTCATTTTATTATTTGCAGCATTAGGGATTGGATGTGTTTACATTGTAAACTATCCCACTAGCGCTAATGAATCTCCTGTTGTAAAACGGCTGTGTAATCCAGTGACAGTGCCGTATATACCGCCGTTACCGCCAGTCGTCGAGTTAACGGAAAAACAACTAAAACAAAAGTCACTATCAGATGAAGCTTTAGTTAACAATATTAAAGAACTCAGAGAATGGGGACAATTAGCTAATCAGAGATATCATGCGATGATTGAAACTCAATTAGCTTCCTGTAAATAAAAATACGCCTTGATTACATTATAGTCTTAATCAGGAGGTATTTTCTATGTCTATTATTTTTAATCCTATTTGTAACTATCCTGATGAATCAATATGGGTACAGGAATTAACAGCTGCCAAGGTATCATATAAAGCACCGGAAGAACCACATGCATTAGTCCTTTACACTGACGGGGGTTGTAAACCCAGTAGTCGCGGGCAGGCCGGTTGGGGTATTCATGGGTTTTCGTATATTAATGTATTACCAAAAATGGGACACGGGACAAAGGGTTTTATCCCTACGGCAAATGGTCACGAAAATACGAAAGGAAATGAAGCGGCTGTTAAAAGTAGGGCGGTTTCTGTATTACTATACATTGATGCTTTTGGCGTTATTGCGGGTTTGCAAACCAGTAGTGTCGGTGAACTCCATGCATTTTATCACGCGCTACAATTAACTAGACTTATAAAGCCGGTTTCTTTATTAATCAAAACAGATAGTGAGTATGTGGTAAAAGGAACAAATCAATATCTAGAAGCGTGGAAAGAATCTCGATGGATTCGCTCTAACGGTGAACCGGTTGCCAACCTTGATATTTGGAAAGCGATTGATGCTTTATTAACGGAATTAAGAGAAACTATTACTGTTACAGTGAAATGGACGAAAGGGCATAAAGATTCTGTAGGGAATGTTAGAGCTGACCAATCGGCCAGTGAGGCGTGTCTAGCCGGATTAAACGGTTTTCAAATCGACCAAGTAAAAATAAATAGCCCTAAAAAATACTGGAATCCAGAAAACGAATACAATCGTTTACTGAGTGAAAAGTATTGGTATTTTGTTACTGATAATAAGAGTCATAAGGTCGGTGAACATTATGTTTATTACATGGGTAATCACGGCGATGAAATCAGTGTCTTCGGTAAGCCGATTAGTGACGCTAATTTTGCTGTTATTTTTACGCCGACATATGACCCTGTTTTAGAGAAAATTAGAATCGTACAGGATAGGTTAACACGTCATGCCTCTGGTGCTATTGCTGTTGCTGACGTAAGTCTACTGACAAAGCCCGCCGTTTATAAACGGATATTAGATGCTGATGATACAGTCCCTTTTCTCTATAGAGACAAATACGAAACCGTTATGGAGGACCCGTTTAAACTATCACTAACGACTGAACTGAAACAACCAGGTTTAGCCTACGAAGGCCTTGACATATTAAACGATTTGCAAGATACACTTGAACAATACCTTAAAGGTAATGTAACCCATATGCGAGTAATAAACATTACTGACAGCATTTATGAGTCTATCGAGACGAAAGGTGTAGAGAGTTTACGCATTAAAATTCCACCGAATGCCGATGCGGCCGTACTAACAATAAAAGACGTTTTATTCGTTGACTCACATTGTCAAGAACAGAAACGCGACCTACGCCTTGTCATCGGACTAGACTTACCAAAGCGTCAAACATTAGCTGCCATCGTAACAAGAGAGCCTAAGGTGTCTTTAATTACGTGGCCTGAGGTCAGCGAATGTCACGCGTTTCGTTATGCTTGCGTCATTGAAACGCTTGATGGTGATGTAGGTATATGGGCTGCGCCGTATGCTAATCTAAGCATCGGTTGCTAAATAACGGTTGTGGAGGCAAATATGAAAACTCCTTTTAATGTTTTTTGGTCACTATTAAAAATCTGTTGGTTCTTTATACTCGGGCATCTATTACCCAATAGAGGGAAACGTATTCTTTTTCTAACGACTGTCTACACACGTTTAGTCGAAAAAGGATTACTACATGAAGACACGCTTAATCGTTTAAATCGAATATTGGCATTAGCAGATAACGATTTAGCCTTAACGCTGCCGCCTTCTATTTATCGGCGTGTAATAGATGAAGAGCAATTACGTGAAGCGATTAAAGGAATCGAAAGTTCGCAAGAAGGTGATTTATGCCTAACGTATAATGAAGCGAGAAAGGTGAGTCATCGGATAGTATCTTTATCGCCTGACTGGTTGAAATATGACGATAAGAAAACTATGGAAAATGATATTGTCAGTCTGTTTTATTGCCATACGGCATAATCATTAGAGACCGGCTAGCCGGTCTCTAACTATGCCCTATTTTACAATCGCCTTTATTTTTTTGTTTGATTCTTCCATGACTGAGGTTAGTGTTTGTATTAGAAAGAAATGGCTCGCGTAGTATTCAGCAGCGACCGCAATAGAGAATGTAATTTCGCTAATAAACTTTGCATTGATGCCATTTACTGCGTAGGTTTCAGGGTCTTGTCGTAGCCGTAATGCTAATCTGTCTAATATACCACAGAGATTCTCAACATGCTGACGAATGTCAGATGAAGGTACTTTACTCATACGGGCTGACATATCTTCAAATCGTTCTTGTACAGTAATATAATCTGCATGACGGGCATATAAATCACCGTAGGCCATATATTCCACGCGGTCATTGGTAATGAAACACTTCGATACACTATCTTTAGCGGCATTATATTCTTTTTCAAAATCCTTGATAGCTGCTTTAGTTGCCATTGTTGCACTGCCAAGGTTCTCAGGCGTTGCTAATAATAGTGAAAAGAATTCAACAGCGGGCTTAAATACATCTGGAATAATTCTATCGATAATAGACTGTCCGTTTTCTAATGCATCGAGATATTCAAGCATTGGAACGTTTAGGCCAACGGGAACGGGCAATACGACTTCTGATAAACTAATGTAACTGGCTTTCTTTACATCGTTCTGTAAACGTTCATCTTGACGAAACGCAACTTTATCATTGCGTAAGTTAGTAAACGTATTTAGCATATAACGACTCATGTCGTTAATATAATTTGTCAAACCACTGACGAGGTTAGTCGCAAGGGTACGAAAACGTGAGGTATCGTATTCTAGTGTCGCTTGGTTACGACTAATTGTTAAGGCATTATACATAGTAACCTCTAAAGGGTTTGTGGGAGTTATCATAAAATTAAATAGAGTGCTTTCATACTTTGACGAAAGTACGTAAACATATTAAACGAGGAAGAAATTAATGACTACAACATTTGATTTATTGGGCGGTATAAATGCATCGCCTGCTGTACGACCTATGTTTAATGTAGGTTGTTTATTAGACATTCCAACGGGAAGATTCTTATTAGGTAAACATGGGGAAAGTATTTTAAATGGCGGTATTGCGAACGTCAATGCTATTTGTGGTAGAGGTAATAGTTTCAAGACCGCTTTATTACTCTACATGTTATTGCAGGCTATGGACCGCTATATGCCATCTGCTGCCAATGTTTACGACACAGAATTAACACTATCCTATCAACGATTCGCTGATTTATCTAAACGAATGATGAATCGTTTAGCGAGTTTTGATTTTGAATTATCTAATGAATTTAAACTCACGGATAAGAATGAACACAATGGTTCAGAGTGGTTTGATTGGTTAAAGTCCGTTGCTGATATGCGTGTGAAATTAGGCAAAGAGCATAAAGTAACAACGCCTTTTATTGATGCGCATAAGAAGTTTGTTGATATTCTCTTTCCGTTATTAACAGCCATTGATAGTTTTAGTATGTTCGAAACAAATGTCTCTGTTAAGATGAATGAAAAGGGTGTAGGTGATTCTGACCGTAATATGCAGTTTATGAAAGACGGTGGGGCTAAAACGCAGTTAATGATGGAGCTACCAACCGTTACGAATAAAGGTGGTATTTATGTATTAATGACTGCGCATTTAGGCGACCAACACCAACTAGACCCTTATGCTCCACCGGCTAAAAAGTTAGGTTTCCTAAAGAATAAAACTACCTTTAAGAACGTACCTGAGAAGTTTAGCTTTCTAACAAGTAACTGTTTACAGGTATTAGGTACGGCTGTTTTATCTAACCCAACGACTAAAGCACCGGAATTTCCCCGTAGTCAGGAAGATGATTTACGTAATGATACTGACTTAATGATTCTATCCGTTAGTTTCATTCGGACGAAATACGGTGGTAGCGGTATACCTTTTGATTTGATTGTTTCTCAGTCCAATGGCTTAGAGGTCGGGCTTAGTGAGTTCTGGTATATTAAATCCTATGGGCGATATGGCATTGGCGGTAATGACCGTACGTATCATTTAGACATTCTACCCGAAGTCTCTTTAAGTAGAACCACTGTGCGTTCTAAGATTTACGAAAATAAGCGTTTACAACGCGCGTTAGAAATTACCAGCCAACTATGTCAAATACAAAACCTATGGCATGAAACCGACCCTAGCCTTATTTGCACACCAAAAGAACTCTATGACTCTCTGATTCAAAAAGGATACGATTGGAATCGTTTATTAGAAACAAGAGGGTATTGGACATTTAATAATGAAAGTCAACCCTTGCCATTTTTAAGTACAATGGACTTACTAAGAATGCGCGTAGGACTTTATCATCCTTATTGGTATTAATATGTTATCTGCATCAGATATAGGATTAGAGCGCACTGTTGCGCTCTATTTGGAAAAGTTAAGTCCGTCTAGTGGCGAGCGTTTTATTAGCGCGATTCGCACAGATAATCAACACCGAACGATTTGTATCGAACAATTAAATCGATACTTTCGTTTATTAATTGCTAAAGTGCCAATTGAACAATCGCGTAATGCTTTAGAAGCATTATGTGTATCACATGATTTCTCAGCGTGGTTCGTTAACTTTAAACGCTTTGTAGCGCCTTTATTAATGCACTACAAACTATTAGGAGAATGAAGATGGCAGACCGTAAAGCGGCAGAGGCTCTATGTTTATCTGGTTTAAAAGACATCGACCCTTCGGGTGTCAATGTCTCTCTTATGCAAAAATTCTTTGCAAATATGTCAGATGAACAATTTGAAAAATATTATCAAGCGATTAAAGAAGGGCGTGACTTTATTCCAATTGTCATGGAAAATCTAAATGGAGTACGTATTACCATGCGTAACAATTTAGAGGTTGCTAAACGTTGGGGTGTGGAATTCTATCAACAGATTTGGACAACGGATTCTGTGACGGGTAAACTATTCTTAACGCCTGTTAAATATCCCGTACTCCATTTAATGATTAGACGACAAATTCAAACACTGGAAAATAAGTCATCTATTCCTGAGGATAATAAACGCGTTGATGAAATGACTGACCAACCCACAGGAGATTCGAAAGGGTCTTCAATGTCGTTTCCAGAAATTTTAGTATTGTTTTCAAGGGGTTATGAAAAGTCTATTTTGGAATTTATTAAATTACGAGGTGGGGATTTAAAACTCTTATCGGAAGCAGAGCGCACGATTCGTGAAACGGGCGGGGTGAGTTTAGATAGTTTATCCGAACGCATGAAAACACGAGTAAAGTCTACGTTAACTTTATCTACGTTATTAAAAGGCGCTCATTTGGATAATAACTTTTGAGGTTAGTATGATTACCTTAGATGACTTACGGTCTTATGCGGTTAACGCATTACAACCGCCGTTATTACGGATTACGTCTTCAATAGAAACGATTAAACCTGAGCAAGTTGATAATGCCATAGAAACTGACCCGTTACTAAGAACAACGAAACTGTTAATTATGTTAATTCATAGTGCAAAGTTTTATTTGATTGGTGAAACGGAAGTCGAGGAGATGTGGTTAACCATTCGTGAAGAGCCTTTGTTAGTCGACGTGCTTTTTGAATCTACCAGTCGTTTAATGTATCAGTTAGATGCACATCTATTAACGATTGGTATTCAAACAGGCACACCGCGTTTATCCGTTGAAGACTATATCAAGCAAACGGTATCCCACAGTGTTACGCTATCTCATCACGGTTACGCCGGTAAAGATACTGATACGTTTGCAGAACGAGAATCCTCTATAAAAGAAATGACGGAACTTTATATCAGTAATCGGTGGTTATTTCTACTGTATATTTCGGCATTAGTTGATGTGACGACAGATGTGTTAACATCGCCTGATGGCTATAGTAGAATGGCTACGGAGGGATAGTATGGAAGCCGTCAATCACGTACGGTTAATGGTAATGGTAGATGCGTTATTTGATACACGTCTATCCGTACTAGACCGTTTAGATAATACTTTTCCTGATAAGGTTTTAGATACTAAAGGATATCATCGTCGACTAACAGACGAATTTCATTACCTAGTTCCGGAAATTAATACGGCTACTTTTCAAAAGGCCTATAAAGAACGCACGGGTGATGATTTAGCAAACTCCGTTATGACGAGTATGATTATTCAGTTAGATAAAATCGTAACGGATTTAGAACGAAGCTATGTCAACGGCGACCCTGAAGCAGCCATACCAATTATCGAGATTAATGTCTACCCCTATGTGTTACACGCGTGGGAATTAGAAGAACTAGCGGAAGTTATTAAAGAACAAGTCGGTTTCATTTGCGAAGTAAATGTCGTTAGAATTGCGTATAAACAAATCAATATTGATTTTTTGCGTAATGGTAACTACGGCGCTTTAATTATTTACGATGTGAATGAATGGTTATTTAATGCGATGCAAGGGTTAGATAAACACCCATTAGGGGTACCGCATATTCTTGTAGTTGCACCTGCTTTATTTCCCTCGCGTGAAAAAGTAAAAGAACTCGAACATTTACGAGCACCCAATAATAAGCCCATCGACCCTTTCGATGCGCTTACTATGCAATTAGCGGAATTAGTCGCCATGCGCTTTATTGACGTAGCGCACTATTCTATTATTTATCCTAAGGAGAACGTTCATGAGCAATTTTCAACAAGTCTGTGATATTAATGCAACAGCCGGTAACACCGTTAATCCAAACTGGACTACTGTTAAACGTCAACTCGCTATCATTGAGCGAGAGTGGGTAGAACTAAATACCCATATTGAAGATAAAGACGCGGGTGAAAACCTTGCTAACATCCGTGATGACTTATGTGATGTCTTAGTCACTGTTTACGGCATGGGTTATTTACTCGGTTTGGATTTAGATGCCGATATGCTAGTGGCAACAGAGGCCTTAAAATCGCGGTTTGACACAACGCCTGAAGATTACGAACATACGCGTCAGAAATACTTAGCGTTAGGCGTACCAGTTATGTGCAGAAGTGTCAATCGTAATGGTATGCAATATTATGTAACTGTCTGTACAGCGGACGTTACAGGTAGTAATGGCGAAAAATACGTAAAGGGTAAATGGCTCAAAAGTTATAAGTTCCATGAGCCAGTTTATTCGCCTACGGATATTGTTATTACTGATTAGGGCATAGTTAGAGACCGGCTAGCCGGTCTCTAATGATTATGCCGTTTCATCAATGTACCGTTTACTAAAGGTATTAAAATCCCCATCTTTAATACCAATTTCTAATTCGCCATCTACTAAGGTTACATTATCAATTAAGGGTTCGGTAGGCGTTGGTATGGTGCCTAGCATAGCCGTAATATCTTCTTCAATTTCAAAGACGCGTTGTCCATGTACACCTTTTAATACGGCAGCAATCATCTCATTGGTTTTCTCTGCGTTATTAGCAGATTTCTCTTCTACCTTAATTCGTTTGTTTGCGATAATGACTCTATCGGTACTGTCTAATATCTTTAATAACATTTCTTGGTTATCTATTGCTGTTAAGGGTTCGCCATGGTCATCAAGATGTGCTACCATCATTTTCTGACGCAAGGCGATATTTTTAGCTAAGATTTCATCTGCAATTATATTACTCATAGTACACTCCACTGCAAAAAATTACGACCATATATTATATATAAGAACACGATTAAACTGGAGAAACTGAATGTTAAGAAAGTTATATTTATTATTGCGGTATTATCTACTGCGTTATCGATTATGGAAGTTTAATCAAGACTTCGATAAAGATAACATTACGCTAACCACAATTCTCATGATGATAACAATCAATGATTTAGTCTTACTTGCTGAATCGACGCCTTTCGTCACCAAACAAACGGAGTTAACGTCACGTTTTATATCGGCAAGTGAGGTATTGCACTGGCTTGATTTAATCATTGAGGAAATTCAACAGCTACGTTACGTAACCAATAATCAAAACATTATGTATGTGTTGAAGAACGATTATACCCTTAGACTTAGTGCCTTCTTGTATCACGGTGAGAGAATTATACATCCTGATGAATTGCAATACGAACTTTTTGTTCGTTTAGATACCTTACAATCACTGATTGACAATGTATCTACGGCAGTTTATCAGAATTATCTCAACCGTATTATCACGCCACTTATCCGTGAACTCGTTACGATACAGGAGGCGCTACTTTACGTAGCCTTGAATTATGAGAAAACTAAAAGCCATCATGTCTAGCCCTGACAGGGGTTCCACCAACCCCGGTTTAGGCATATTAGCCAGATTATATAGACGCTTGCTTGTTAAAACGAATGTCACCTTAACCTCATTAGATGCGATGGTTAATCGTTGGTTAGATGACCCTGCAAACGAGATTCCTAAGGATTCAAAGACACGAAGTTTTGTCCGTGGGAATTTAATGAAGGCGTTATCCGAAGACGATATGACGTTTAAGACATTTATTAAAGGAACGATGGTTTTAAATCCTGATGAGGTTGAAATCATTGTTCGCTATAAATATCCTACGCGTACTATCGAAGAAATGGTTTCCTTTAGTCTTAACGATGTTGATGTAGCTTCGTTAGATTATCCAGACCCTGACGATATTGACAATTAGTAAAAGGGGTGGCAAATGCCACCCCTTTTACTATGCTCTTTTTATGACTATTTTTTTTTTGGTAATTTCATCATGAGTAAAATTGCAAATACCGAAGCGTTTACTGGTCCATTAGACGATGTCGCTGTTGTTGACGTCTATGTAGCTAAACCACCAACAGAAACCGTTAATCGAATTACGCAGGAGGTTGCTAAAACGGCCGAGAACGTAAAAACCGATTTAACAAGTCTTGCAAAAGAAACAATGTCTGAAGCAGTCAATGCCGCTAAGGCTATTGTTTCACCAACCAATATTGTAAAACAAATTAAAGCCGGTGAGTTTGATAAATCATTATTAGGGAATTTGCCGACGACTAAAGAAGAGGCATTGGGTAAACTTACCGCTATTGCCAATAGCGCAATTGGGAATATTAACGCGCTACAGAACTTAAAAGGTAATTTCCTAGCCGATGTTTTATCGTCTGTTGGCTTTAAGGATAATGCGAAGGAGTTGGCAAACGGTATATTGGGTTTACCGGGGTCCACTGACCCAATCACAACTGTACTGGGTTCAAACCCTAAACTAAAAATCATTTACGATTCTGTTTCATTTGTTAAAAATCAGGGCGATATAAACAGTGTAACAGGGGCAGTCAGTTTAATAAACGGGGTATTAGGGAATAGTGATTTAGCAAAAGTAATTGATACTGAATCACAATTTGCCCTAATGGGTAATGCTATCAAACATGCACAAGCATTGGGAATACCTGGCATTGCAGATGCCTTTATGGAGAAAGCGGAAACACCGGAAGAGAAAGCAACTCTAGCATTACAATTAGCAAGAAATGCGTTTTCACATCCAGCGCTAGATACCATTTCTACCATCATGGCTAATATCAGTAAAGAGCGTTTAGAGGTTGAGATACCTGATGCCTCTAATCAATTACTGGAGAACTACGCGATACCCAATACAGATGGAAATGCGTTTCCTACAGCTACGCATACAACTGAATTAACAAACGCATTAGATAGTATTAAAAGTAATTGGTATACCTACCGACGCAACGGCGTAGACATCGTAGATTTATCCGTGTATCTCACGATGTCTAAAGACGCGCAGGACGTTTTAAAACTAGACCCAATACACCGTGTCAACGTCATGATTGCACAACAACAATTAGGGCATTCCACTGACACGTTTGCCTTGTTTAGCAAACACTTTCCAAAGGTAAGTATTAAACGTTAATTACCGCGCTCTGTTGAACGGGCTAGTGCACCTATCCCATAACCGATATATCGGGTAGGCCATGATATATCGAGTGCGTTTGCAATTGCGGCCGGTGTAAAGGCTGTTGCATACATCTCTCGTTTACGGGTGAGGTTAAGTGCTAGCTTGTTCTTTTTGTAATATTGGTCGGCTAAAGAAAGATTACCAATAATCGCCATGTAATCACAGAACGCACTATCTTCATCCATGAGTTTTTTCCATGGCGTTGCTAGCAAATCGAAGTAACTCCCGCCGCCATCTATTGGTGCGTGCATAATTGACGACAGATTAGTAATCTCAAAGGTAACGTCAATCCCTAGGCATTCTGTATTGTCGTTAAAGCCTAAGTTACCAACGCCTCTGGTAATAGACAATCCCGTAATCATACCCAATTGGATTTGATTACGGCCCCTATCCCATAGCCGGCAAAGGAAGGGTGACTGATAAGATTGTTTACCGGTTGATAGCGGTAATGCTCCTGCTAATAGCGTTGCTAACGGGACATAGAGATTAATAAAGCGACTAATCTTATCGCCACTCCAACTGCGTAAATTGATTGTATAGCTAGAAGGTGCAAACTGAGCAGAGGCTGTATCAAAGTGTTTCGGAATATCTGCAAATGCGGAGCCTGCTAAAGCTAGAATACCGGACATATGAATTGCGTCTAATCCACCTGATACAAAATTATTGACACTACTCTTAACCTCATCAATAATTCCAATCCCTGTATTCCCCTCACTAAAACTAAAACGAGCAGAACGAGCAGAACTCGAGAAACCGTTTATCTTCCCACTGATATCTGAATCTTTCACACTACTGCTAAATGACTCTCCCAATGTTCCTGTATTATTAACCCGATAACCAATAAATTGGTGGGCATCTCGTCTATTAGCAATATACGCATCAGCAAACTTACCTATCCAACCCTGTGATACTTGCTGCTCCGATGTTTTGCCGGGGTCTTTTACATTCGTCCATTTATTACGCATACTCGTACTAGTTTCTGTTGCTTTCGCTTGTGCGGCTTGGTCGGCGGTTGCGGCTTCTGCATCTAACTGGCTAATATCAGTATTGGCATCATTTAGACGTGTGCCTGCGGGGTCGGTGCGTCTATTTTCTAAATTACCGCTATCGGATTTAAAATATTCAGTTAGCGCCTCATCCATGGTTTTACCGCCAGGGTCGGTGACCTTTTGGTCAATGAATTTCTGTAAGGCGGTAATGCGTTGTTCGTGTGTCTGATTTTTACCGGCTATCTCAATAATCTTTTTATAACGTTCGTCGGCCATACGTTGTGCTTTATTACTAACCGCGTATAAGTCAATACCACCGCTTTCTCTGAAGATATCGGGAGCGATTTCATGCATGTATTGATTATATTGTTCTGAATAGGCTGCTTCATCTTCTTTAATTAACGCTTCATCAGGGGATAGGTTTATACCAAGTGCTGATTTCACACGCGGTACTAACCCCATATTTGTTGCAATCATATTGGTAATGAAATTACAGCGCTGCCAATATAGTTCCATCGCAGGGCGCATGTAATAATATTTACTCGATGGTTCATCTGCGAAGAAGCGAATAGCAGCCATACCTGCCATACCAACCATAAGCCACGGGAAAGCAATCATTACAGCAACGTTTAATACGGTACCGGCAGCTTTACCTAGCGTATAGAAAAAGCTACTGCGTCCCTCTGAGGCTAATAACGATGCGTTACCGTCAAAGAAACTTGTAAAGAAAGACACCATGCCATTAAATTCAGGAACACCAAATTGTAAATATATTTGGTGGCTTCTATCATCAATATGTTCACTATAGAAACGACCCATCCCAATATTCTCACCACGCAATAACCCCACACCGACCGTCTTTTGTGCAGCAGAGTTTAATCCCTTGCTACGGATATCGGCATAGCGTGTGTATTGTGGTGGATTATTAATGGTAAAGTTACCGCCCAAACGGGTAGACGTAAACTTTTGAGTCGCGGTCGTTTGTAAGCGCCATAGTTTTTCTTTGGGGTCACCGTTGTTTTGAGAGGCCATAAGGAAGCTTTTTCGCACCCATTCACGGTCACGAACTCTACCGCCTCTAGCAGCTGCGTAATATGACATAAGTCCTCCGGATTAGGGGGTATTTAAAATACCCCCTAATACTGTTAATAAGTCCTCGATACGTCTATCGGTGACTTAGGGGTTGGTTTTGCCTGTGGGTTTGGTAAAGGCTGTGCGGGATTAGCAGGTTTACTAGTCGCTTGTTTTTCCATGCGCTGCATGAGTGTAAAGATATTGTCAAGCGTATCCGCAGAGCGCATAGCGTGCCGTAGCTGTTCTTTAGCAATTGCACTCAATCCATCCATCGATTCCATCGCTGACTTACTTTCTGTCTCTCGTTTCGTTTCGATAGCAGCCGTTGTCTTACTAACCGTAGGCTGTATTGGTTGCGGTACAGTTTGTGTTTCGTTAGTTACCACAGGTGCTGTAGAGACAGCCGTTGGTTGTAATTTCAGTGGGCTGTTAATCCTAGTCGTTTCTGGTTCGGTAACACCTAATGGCGATACAAGCGGATTAATGTAATTAACTGTATCTGAGTTCTCTACTGATGTCGGTGAATTACTATCATTCTCTAAATGCCATGGTTCTGGATACTTAGGATGTTTTAATAATGGTCTAATTATACCATACTTCTTTAGTAACCCTAATTTATCCATTTCATTTGCTTGTTCGCTCGATATGTCAATAGCTAAGCCATGTTCATGTTTAGACTTTCCGGGTTTAGCGACTAACGGTGGGCGTTTAGAACGACTAATAAACGCATTATATAGCGCCAATTGTTTTTTAGGGTCTCTAAAACACGAGTTTACAGCAACGACTTTACCCGTCCGTTTAAAATACTCACCAAACAGTCCGTACACCTTATTAGCAAAACTAGGATCCATTTTCATGTCAACCCCAGCACCCGCACGAAATGAGCGTTTACCCATGTCTACAAAGTTTTGGTCTATATCTATTTTAGTCTGTGCCTGACCCGTACCTGACAGACCTTGTGCTACAGCACCTGTAGGTTTAGCGACTGGCTGTAACATAAAGGGGGTTGGTGCTGTTGTTGGTGTTGTTGGTGTTGTTGCTTGCGCTGTCTGTTGTGCGGTTTTATTTAACGGGATATTCAATGCTGGGCCATATGACGGTACAGTAGTTTCATCTGTCTTTCGCGGTTTTAAGGGGTCTATACCGACACCGGCTAAAATCTTACCTAGGATTGTCGCGTACTGCGGGTCTGTTGCGTAACCGGCTTTCTGTAATGTACTTGCTGCTTCGTAAGGCGTTTTTGCTTTTGTATAGCCAGCTTTCTCATAACGGGGGTTATTTTGTATAAAGGAGACTCTGCCGCGTATGCCATCTTCTAACGAATTGTAGTCTTTAAAGCGCGCATTAATATATACATCTTTCCCGTTAACGACTTCCCGTGTTTGTCTGAGCGTATGCGGTTCGTTTTCTCTTGCTTTAATACCGAAGAAGTTATATCTGCCAGACTGTTTCTCCCCCCAACCCGATTCTAAGGCCCATTGTGCCGCTACGATTTCTGGATGAGGGTCACCAGCCTGTCCGGCGGCATCCATAACCCGTTTAAAGTTTTCTTTATTCGTTCCTGTCATCGGGGACTTATTAACTTTAAACACATTCGCCGTTGCTTCCATAGCAGCACTGGTTGCGTCTACTGCGCCTTGATATAGATTGCTAGCGCCCGATGCAATACCGGCGGCGCCGGCCGCCAGCGCACCGCCTACGGCTTTAGCGCCGCTACCCAATGCATTAACAGTTGCCTTTCCGGCCGTTGCTAAACCACCCCCAATCGCCGATGCTACAGACGCTACTTTCTGCCCAGCTTTAGATAATAAGCCCATCGCACCTGCGCCTAATGCTCCTAAACTATCTTTAGCGGTTTCCCACCAACCCTTTCCTTCGGGTTTTGGTTTAACACCACTAGAGGCAGTCGCTGTTTGGTCGTTCTTATCGGCATTGTCTTCTATATAGTCAATCGCATCGTCATACGCATCTTTAACATCGTCCATTGATAAAGGAACCGTTTCCTGACCGGCAAAAGGTGAGGTTGTTACTTTATAAGGATTAGTCTCTACTTTTAACGTATTAACTGTACGAATAAGTTCTAGTTTCTGTTTCGTTAAAAGAACTTTATCAATGTCGGTTAAGTTTGTTTTTCCAGTATGTTTAAAGAGTTCAGTAATAGTCATGAGAAAGACAGGTTTAAAGCGGTGTTGGAACCACATAATCCATTTCTCTAAATCTTCCTGATTCTCCATACTTACACCAAAGATTTGTGTTAGCTCACCTAGTGTTTTACCAGACCCTAACTTAGCTGGTTGGTCAGGAACAACTTTAACAATCTTTAAGCACTCTTGTTCTAAGGTAATGATTTTAGCTACATTGTCTTTATCATCATGCTTATAGCCGTATTGTGCCATACGGAATTTGGTTAAAGGAGCCTCTTCTCTGGTGGCGTATTGATAAAGCTTATATCCAACGTAGGCGGCTGTAATAGCTAATCCTACAGGACCTGTAATCACGCCGAGTCCCACACGTGCAACGCCTAAAGCCACGCGACCGATTGTAGGTGCTGCGCGCCATAGCATTTTCCCGGCTCCCAATGCTAAATTACCTACGCCTTTTGCTAGTCCTAATGCTCCTTTACCAAGAAACATACCGGCTTTACCTAGGAAGCCTAATACTTTAGCGGTACTCGTTGCTACTGTAGATACTAAGGTTACCGCGCCCATTAAGACAGGTGCGAACTTACTCAGCAAACCGCCAAAGAGTCCGGCAGTTTTCTCCATTGCACCAGAACCACGGTCTTTTAACCCTTCTAGTAGCTTAGCCCATCTGGATTTCTCTTCATTACGGCGCCCTTCCTCCTCTCTACGCTGCGCTCTATCAGCGGCGCTATTATCTCTATCGCCGTCACCATCGGCGTCACCACCCCGTTTAAACCGTTTACCAATTCTATCCTTTACAGCTTTCGCTTTATCGGACATACGTTCTAAGAAGCCTTTTGGCCTTGCTTCCTCGGAGGGTGAATCAGGATTCTGTCCATCCGGGGATTGTTCGGGATTTGCACTATCGCCAGTTTTAGCTTCCTCAGGTTTTTCATTCGCTTTAAACCCTTTAGACTTTAGCATCTCAATGATGGTTTCTAAACGATTAACGACATCTTTCGTACTTGCAAACATACTGATGTTAATCATGTCACTGAACGAGCCGGTAAACTTACCTAATCGTTTTCCACCGGATTTAAGAATATCGGTTAAAAAGTTCATACCGTTTTTAGCGACATCTAATACTTTCTTACCGGCTTCAAAACCTTTCGCTAACGCTACCTTTGCTAAGTTAGATAGGAAACTCGACACTGTTTTAAACGGTTCGCCTTTGGCGTTTACGATTCCCTTCTTAAAATCATCTAGGGTTAAAACGACTTCAATTTTATCGCCGTCGACCTGCTCAATCACACCTTTAATATCGGAAATACGTTTAACAATAACGCCTGTTTCTTTAACGCGGTAGACGCCCATTTCCATTAAACGTTTATAGAGTCTGGGTTTATCCATTTCGCCTTTTACATAGACATCTTCAGGACCATCGAATAAGTCAATCAAGGTATTCTTTAAATTACCGACTCTGGCACGCATCGCTTTTACTGGACTCATTGCTAAGTCTTTCAATTGATTCGCTTTCTTTGTTAGGAAGCCTAGTATTGTTTTACCGTTTGGATTAAACAGACCTTTTTGATAATCTTCAAAAGAGATAACAATATTACCTGCTTTATCCCGTACTTCGCCGGTAATATCGTCAAAGACCTCAATCGTCTTATTTGTATTTACGTCAATGTAAGCGCCAGCGCGAATAGCGGCAGCCGTGAGACGAGGTCTCGTTTCACCAGGTACCCAGACATCACTTACCATATCCTTAAGTTTCTGATAGCCCAAACCAACCTTGTCACCGCCCCATCCTGCAATTCCTTTGACACGCGCAATGCCGGCATCCGTCTGTTGTTTACCCTTCTGACGAAGCCAACTGATAATTTTAGGCACTGCGCCTACGGCACGAGTAGCGCCTCTAGCAGCACGTTGTGCAGTTCGTTCGCCTAAGTCCATTCCTTGCTTACGCAGTTCTTCAATACGCTTATGGTATTTCTTATACTCCGCAGTAATAGCGGCTAATTCTTCTTTAGAAACCAAGTCTTTTAATTTCTTCTCTAGCTCTTTAATATCAGGTATACCGTCTTCAAACATTGCACTTAATTCTAAATTAGCAAGCTTCTGTTTGAGTTCATCGGAGATATTTAAACTACCTAAGGCTTTGTCTTTAAGTTTAATACCGCGCTGCTTTGTAAACTCCGCGTAATTTGCTGCTTGGTCATGGATATCACTACCGAAAGCTTTTATTTTATCGCGCATCTCTGTCAAGTCTGGCATTTCCATATTGCCCAAACCAATATTAAAGCCAGTTAGCTTATCCATTTTTGACAGGGCTTCTTTAGAGACTTGCAGTATATCGCCTCCAAAGGTTTTAAAGTCATCGTGGAAACGATGAATCGCGTTCTCTACATGACTGCCAGTTCCAACGCCGTCTTCAGCAGCAATAGACTGCGAAAGAGTTTCGTCGTTATTACCGAGGTTATTTAAATACCGCAATAAGGGTAACATACCGGGTAGATTAGTCGAACGAGCATTCATGACAAATTCGCGATTTGCTAATTGTGCGTTTGCGGTATCATTAGCACCGCTGCCGGGCGCATCAACAACATCGCCGGTCACTCGATGAATTAGTGGACTACCACCGTCAAACAAACCGCCGTCTTTTAATCCCGGTCCCGCAGGAGCGCCTGACGGTGGCGCCGGCGGTGCAGCAGGAGGCAATTCAGGGGCTGTAAGTAATTCCAATACCTTATCGCGATTGAGCTTATACGTACCGCCACTATCCATTGTTGCTAAACCGGCTTCTTGTAATAACCCGACCTGCCCTTGTCTGGCGGCTGCTAACGCATCTTTCATCGCATCCGGTACATTCATTGCTAAAGACGCGTAACCCATGGAAAGTGACCGTAATTTTTCCCACGTTTCTTTCTCTTCTTTATAAGGTTCGCCCTTGAAATTATTGTTCTCGTCTAGTTCCACTGTATCATCAAAGTCAAACCTATCACGCATGTGTTTAACAATTTCACCCTTAACGGCAATTGGAATCGTTGTTGGGAAATTGTGTTCATTCATGAGTTTTGCAGGGTCAAAATCTTTACCGCCGTCCCACGCTAAACCAATGATATACTTACGCAATGCTTTTGTTGCGTCTGGACTTAATTTAGTGCCATCGGGGTCAATGACTTTCATGACTCTAGCGGTATAATACTCTAACGTATTTTTCTTTGATTTACCGGCGACACGTTCAGTTAATGTTGCTTTTAACTGACTCGATGTTTGGAAACTGGCGGTTTCAAATGAGTAATGTTCTTGTTCAGCATTTGGGTCATTTGTCGCAATGACTTTTACTTGTTGGTGAATCTTACTGAGCCAACCCGGAATAACTTCTTCCCACGTACGAATGGTTTTTCGTGTCATGTATGCTTGTTGCTCTAATTCGTCAACACCGCTTTTCTGAATCGTGGTTTGAATTTCGTTCTTACCCATCGCACCTTTGATTAAATCTTTACCCGCGCCTAGCCAATTAAATTCATCGGTAGAACTATTTGCAAAGTCACGCATTTGCATAGGTAGTCTATCGAACTTTCGTAATAACTTCAGTTCGTTAATGCCGATTGTACCGTTTTCTTTTAGCTTCTTTTTAATCGGGTCAATGAATTTCTTTAGTACCCAATCAGAAGCAAATTGACCGGCTGCGCCCCCTGCTAAGTCAATACGTAAGTCATCAACCGCTTGGTCACCGCCTAAATCACGGACTGTTTCTAACTGGTCAGCTAGGTCACTTTGGACTTGTTCGCCGTTCATAACAGCGTCATTTATATGACTGCCTACATTACTAAAGAAAGTGGTGATTTCACCCTTTGCTTTCTTAACGATACGCTGACCTACGCCGCGATACCATTGTGATAAAGGCTCTGTTACACGGCCAAAGATTTGTGACTTTAATTGGTCAACCATCTTTTCATGGTCTGTATACTTAATAATATCCGGCATGCCGGTATTCTTAATAAGTAACTTATAAGACGGTTCTGTGATTGCTAAATGTTTCTCCATGGTATTGAGTAAACGGCGAGAAACAAAGTAATGTTTGAATTGTATCTCTAATGACTTGCGTTGATACTGCGCTGTTATTTGGTCATTATATTCGACTAAGCGTTTCATGTTTTCATTCAATTGATATTGAATGATTAAACTATTACTGCCTTGTTTTAAGAATGCAATGTCTTTTAATTGTTGCTCGCTGTCTTTCTGTGTATCACGTTTTTGCTGTGCTTCAAAATGAGCATTAAAGATAGTCCCTAACTCCACATTCGTTGCATTTGCTTCGACTTCATCGGGCGTTAGCGATTTAACGTTTTTCTTTTCATCGTAATCTTTACCAAATTCTTCTAAACGTTTTACAATACCATCGGGCAATACGGCCTGTACTTTGGGTAGGATTAGACGCGTACCGCGCTTTAAATCTTTAACGATAGGTTTAGCAGCATTCTTTGCTTCATTCAGAATCTCTTTAGTGCCTGTAGTAATCCCATCAATCGTATCTAAGGCAGTTACGTACCCTTCGGGGAGTACATCACGCATAAAGCGGGCTTGTGTACTCGGGTTTAAAAGATTATCTCTAACGCCTTCAGCAAAAGCACCGGCTAATTTGGTTGCAGGATTTCTGTCGTCTTTTGGCGGTTCTGCCGAGAAATCACCGAACCCCTCGTCACCAAAATCATCCCATTCGAAATCACCAAAATCTTCATATCCACTTTTAGCCATAATCGATTCTCCAATGATTTGATTATACTCATAGATTCACTTAAGGAGACTGTATGAAAATTACTGACTTACCGGCTAATGTGTCTTTATTAGTCCCTACGGACGACCGTGTAAAAGCGTTACGGCCGACACGCAGTTTAGATATTTTCGAGGGCGGGAATATCAATAACTTTCATGAAGACGGATTATTCTCTATTACTACCTTTGGTAGAATTGGTTCTGATGAGCGAGATTCTCGCTTCTCTTATATTAATTTAAAAACGCCTATTTTTCACCCGTACATTTATAAAAGCATTGTCAGACTCCGTGGTTTCTATGAAGAAATCATGGCGAGTAAAGCCTATGCAAAATGGAATGAGGAATTAATGGACTTTGAACCCAGTGACCCTGTAAACGGAGATACTGGGTATGCGTTCTTTTTTGCTAAATGGAAAGACATTGTTTTTAAAAGTACGGGAAGTGATGTTCGGGATTTACGGATTAAACTCTTAACGAAGTTTAAAGATAAGGCCACAACAGATAGAGTATTAATTATTCCGGCTGGATTACGGGACATTCAAGTCGATGCTGATGGCGGCATTAAACAGGGTGAGATTAATGAATTCTATCGTACGTTAATTAGCGTCAGTAATACAGTAGATGCAAGAACGGGAAATGATAGGGTATTAGACAATACTCGAATGACGATGCAACGAGAGTTTAATAAAATCTTTGAATACATCATCGGTTTATTAGAAGGGAAGGGTGGGTTCTTTCAGCAGAAGTGGGGCGCAAGACGGATTTTCTACGGGACTCGAAACGTACTAACGGCGATGGATACATCGGTTCCCGTATTAGGCGAAGCGAATGCAGTTAGCGTAAATCACACGATGTGCGGGCTGCATCAGGTCATGAAAGGCGCATTGCCCAAAACTATTCACTGGCTTTTATCCGGTTGGTTAGGGCAGGTATTTCAAGGTAGGCAAGGTGAGGCATTATTAGTCAATCCTACTACGTTACATCGTGAGCATGTTTCATTAGATTCCGATACGATTGATAAATGGACGACATCGGCCGGTCTTGAGAAGATGGTGAATAGTTATGCAGATAGAGACAAACGTTTAAAGCCAGTCATGGTCGGTAAGTATTATATTGGCTTAGTCTATCGAGGACCTGACAATACCTTTAAGTTCTTTAACGATATTGATGAACTCCCTAAAGAGGGCGGTTTTAGTAAAGAGAATGTTCACCCCATTACACTCTGTGAATTATTCTATATTGCCGGTTATCGGGAATGGAATAAATTAGGGGCTTTCGTAACGCGGTATCCCATCGGTCAAGGACATAGTAGTATTTATGCTTCCTTTATTTACGTTAAAAATACCGTAAAGGGCGTCATGCGCTATGAACTCGGTAGTGATTGGATGCGAATTGGTGATGATTACGTTGCGCCTGAATATCCAAACTTCGCTGAAGAAAACCCTGCTTTCTTAGATTCATTAGTACCACATACATCGAGGATTGCCGGATTAGTTGGTGATTACGACGGCGACACGGGCAGTTTAAACATTGTCTTTACTGACGAAGCAATTCAAGAAGTCAACGATAACTTAAATAAACTCAGTGCTTATATTAATACGCGTAGTGGGGGGTTATTATCCACACCAATGGTTGAGACTGTTGAGCGTGTTATATTTAACATGTCTGGAGATTAAAATGTACGTCTATGGTAAGTATTATCAAGTACACGGCATACGGACAATTCGACAATTAATGTCACCACCGATGTCCATGGTGAATAAACTGTATTTACCCATGGGGTCAGTTTATCACTGTACCGATATTGATGAAAATGAAACAGGCGTTATGCCTACTGATGAAGTATTAGGGCATATCAATGCAAGAGATACGCCCATCTTCGTTGAACACGTTACTGCGTTATCAAAGAATGCTAGACAAGGCAATCCAACGGAATTAAGTGTTACGTTTACCAACGCGATTACAGAATACCATCGGGAAATAAAACAATTTAGACGATTCAATAATCCAAATCTTTTGAATAATCCTAAAGCGCTGATGGTGTATTCGTATAACTTAATTACAAAACACTATCGTTACGCACAGCATTTATTACTACCTTATTTTCAGTGGTCGAATCTGTTCATGACCGTTATTGACGTGATTAACCGTACGTCTGTTAATAATCAACGACAGCATTTTATCCAATTAGATATGCCGCCTAAAGTACCGCCATTGAGTCACTTAGAAGCGGCTGCGTTAAATAAGGATAAGAACTACGTCACGCGTTTTAATACGGATTCATTAAAAGTCATTGCTGATATTTATACGTGGGTAAGTGAGCATCATTCTGAAAGCCTCTTGGCTAACCTTGATGATAAAATTACAGATAGAGTAAATTTTATTTTCATGCATGGCGGTCATTTTACTACGCTTAATCTAGGAACATTAAAGAAGTGGCGGTTAGAAGAGGGTAAAAAGAAATCTGCTGATGTGCTAGAGCCTGAACAATTAAAACGCCGTTACTTAGCGTTCTTAATGTCAGTCAGTCAAGTAGCGACTGTTGTTGATGTTATTCCGGACGACAGTGAAACGACTAATGATATTGATGAGAAACGTAAAGAAATAGAAAATGAATTTGAAGAAGGTGAACTCATCAATAAGGGAATGGATGAGCGCATTAAGGAAAGATTAGATACGCAGAAATCCGGTTCGTTATCTCAAGCGATTGCTAAAACTGAGAAGTCTACAGTCACTGATGTCGATGATATTATTGAAGACAGTACAAATGATATCGTTGATGAAAAGAAACTCGATGCAGATTTAGCGGAATTAGAGGTACTCGCTGAAAAAGAAGAAACTAATAAAACACAGGAAGGGTTTTATAAGGCGTACCAACCACCAATCGATACGCCTGAAGCCGGCGTACAACGCGCTGTCGATAAACTGGCCAGACAAGGGCGTTTGAGTGCGGCTGAGCATAGACGTTTAATTCAATTGTCTACGCGCTATAAACAATTACCAAATCCGTATAATCCAAATGAAACGTTGGAGGAGATGGTAAAGATTACACCAGAGCAACTGGCTGTTAATGAGAAGACTCCTTTAGCTAAAGAGATACCGGGTGTAGTTGACCAATCCATGCTAAGTAGTTCATTAGCGGTCATGGATAATCATTATATTCGTAATGTAATGCGTAAAGATATTGCGAATGCGGTGCTGCACGTTCAGAAACTAGGTTTCATTGTACAGAACTATCAAGTCCAACAAGTCGATAATATCACGGATTCCTACGAGGTTTTAACGATTAACGTAATACCAGTTACGGGTAAAGCGAGTACGCTAAGTATTAAACTACCGCGTGTAAATGAAAGCGGCGGTTTTATGGCAGGCGGCGTAAAGTGTAGAATGAGACGTCAGAGAGGTGATTAAAGTTTTATTGATTTTATTAACGCTTAATCAATAAAAAGAATAAAGGGATTTGTTCTTCGGTCACCAGAGAGTAATAATGCTCTCTTAGAAACCTATCTAATTGCGGGAAAACGCCAATATTTTTTATAGCTACCACTTATACATGGAAACATAGTCTAATACTCAACCCAGTAATGGAAGTGTTGAGCACGGTAAAAACGCTATAGAAAGGCATAACCGACGCAGCGAAGCCCCTAAACACAACGTGCATGGGGTAGGCTCAGAGGCCATCGAAAGCTATTGCGGAAACGCATAATAACATTTGTCTAAAATCAAATGGTCACAACGTGTGATTAAAGCGAGTAGAGTAGGGTGCGTAAGCATGGTCGAAAGACCTCGAGTGTTAATACTCGGCCGAAACGGTAGGCACTCTAATTTTTAGGGTGAAGATATGGTCCACTTAATGGGGTGCTCCCCATTCGTAAAACTGCACCTGATGAAGTTGCTTTAACGAGTTATATCAGTAAGATGTTTGTAACGCGTTCTGAACTCAGTACGTTTAACTACGATAAATGGTTAACATCCGAGGTCATTAAATTATCGTTACAAGAGGATAGTCAATTAACCTCTGTTAAAATGAGTGATGTCTTTGTCAGCGAAGTAAAACTCCCTTACATTTATACGGTATTAGCCAGAAAGATTTCTGGATTCCGTTTAGGGATTTATAACTTCTCATTTGATTGGGAAAATCGCATCGAGTTTTTCGGTTTAGAAATGGCAGCTGTCTTAGACAAACATAAAGAAGATACTAAGTTATTAACGCCGATTGCGGTCTCACCTGATAGTATCCTTTTGCTTGATAGACAAGGCGATGTTCACGAGCTTAATACGCGAGAAAAGAAACCGCCGCAAGTGTTAGGTAGTTTCGAAGAGTTTGTTGGTATTGATGTTACAAAACGCCCACATGACATTGCAGAAGTCGGTATCTTTGGTAAACAATTGCCATTAGGGATTGTTATGGCATGGCATGTCGGTTTAGGGAATCTCATGGAGACGTTAAAGACGAAGTACCGTAGAGAACCTAAAGGTGGTCATTATGCAACAACCTCACGGGAGTTTGTACTAAAGTTTGCTGATGAAACCTTAATCATTGAACGCAATGGATTGAATGAATTAATCCTTGGTGGGTTTAATCGTTATGCAAAAGACATTAAACGTTATAGTGTTTATCTCTTTGACAAACCTGATGTTTATGCTAACGTATTGGACAGTAATCAATTAGGCGTTCGTTGGATACGGGAATTTGATTTACTCTTTAGAGTATGGGTTGACCATATTACGCATGGTATCTTAGTCGATATGAAAGAACCGACTGATTTATTCTTACTCTTTAAACGCGCTGCTGAGTTATTATTGACTGACCAAAGTCCGCATCAAATGGACGTTCGTTACATGCGTGATAAAGGTTATGAACGCTTTGCAGGTATGATGTACTTTGAAATTGCTAAAGCGATGCGTGGGTATTTATCGAAACCGGCAACCGCTAATGCTTCGTTAGATTTAAATCCAAAAGCGGTTTGGTTTGGGGTTTTACAAGACCAGTCCGTTATGCCGACTGATGAATCTAATCCAATTCATTCCTTAAAAGAAAAAGAGGAGATTATTTACAGTGGGGCAGGCGGTAGAACTGCAAGGACCATGACTGAAAAGTCACGGGTATTTCATCCGTCTTCTAAAGGGATTGTTTCCGAGGCAACTAAAGACAGTGGCGATGCCGCTACGGTGATTTATACCTCAGCGGACCCTAACTATACGTCGTTGCGTGGAACGACAAGACAGTTAGAAAAAGACGAAGGGAATGCGTCTAAGTTAGTAAGTACGAGTATGTTATTAGCGCCTGGTGCGCAACATGATGATTAACGTTTGTAATTTTGCATCGTTACAAATTGGGTCCAGTCACACGGTGACGTGTGATAGTACTTCTCTTAATTGACGGGGAGTGGCTTAGAGCCATCAACACCAAACTATACGTACGAAAGGGTATAGTGGCCAATCTAACCAATTGGGTATGGTAAAAGAGTGATGGATTGCTTAATCCGCAGCGAAGCCGTTACGTATCGTTGTGAAACGAGATAGACGGACCGTTCAACGACTATGGCCTTATCAGCCAGTACTTGCCAAGTGGTGAGGAAACAGAGAACCCTCCTACCTAAGTAGGCGAGGTGAAGATATAGTCTGCACATTCAAGGAAAACTTGAAGCGGTATATTCACTGTTGGTAAATAAGGAATATACGAGTAAGCTTAACGAACTTACTGAACACAATATGACCAAAGAGATGCAATTTTATTAATATTCAGAACAGTCAAACCACGCACTGTCTGGGTTATACACCCTCACCCGTTAGAACTGGATATGAGCGGGTATTAGCACATCGTACAGATGAGCTTTATGCAAAGACTGCTAGAACGTCGGGTAAAGTTACTAACTTAACCGCACAGGTTATTACGGTAACGTACGATGACGGTGAAGTTGTTAATTACGAAATCGGTAGACGATTTGGTACATGGGCAGGACACACAATTCCACATGACATTAGAACGGATTTAAAGTTAGGTGAAACTGTGAAAGCCAATGACCCTATTGTGTATAACGAGCAGTATTTTGTCAAAGATACACTAGACCCTAAACAGGTCATTTACAAACAAGGGGTTTTAGCCAGAGTCGTTCTATGGGAATCACCTGATACGTTAGAGGACTCTTCTGCGATTACGGATTCTTTATCTAAGAAACTGGCAACACAACAGACTGAAATTCGCTGTATTAAAGTGCCTTTTGATAATGAGGTAAGAAATCTTGTTAAGGTTGGTGAACGCTTATCGCCCGATAGTATTTTATGTAGGCTTCACCCTAAAACAGAAGGTAACAATGACCTCTTTGATGAAGACTCTATGGCGTTATTAGATACCTTGAGTAGTTCATCGCCAAGAGCAAAGTTAACGGGTATTGTTGATAAAATCGAGGTTCTCTACACAGGGGATTTAGATGATATGTCTACGACACTTAGAACGTTAACTGAGAAGTCGGATTCTGAGGTAAGACGGTTTAATAAACAGATGGGTAAACGCGCTGTTGACGGTTATGTCGAACCAATGTTTCGCGTCGGTGGTACGCCGATGGAATCTAATACAGCGATGATTAAACTCTTTATTACGACGACGAATGGGACGGGGGTAGGTGATAAGTTAGTGTATGCTAACCAACTTAAATCTGTTATTGGTCGTGTGATGTATGGGGTTAATAAATCTAAAGATGGTAAACCAATTGACGCTATCTTCGGCTATTTATCTATTCAAAACCGGATTGTATTATCGCCTGAATTAGTCGGTTCTACCTCTACGCTACTTGTTGAATTGGGTGAACGTTTTTGTAAGGCTTATGAAGGGTCGTAATTTTAACTAGGGGGTTTTAAACCCCCTTTCGAGAGGTTCGTATGCAAGAAAATGAAAAACGATTAGTCACGCAATTAACCTTTGCAAATGCAGTGGAATTAGCTGCATCAGCATTAGGCGAAGTGATGGGTGAGGATATTGCCAACCGTTTAGACGGGCAATTATTAGACGGCGAGTTATTGCGTGATGTCTTGGCGGCGCAATTACAGAAAAACTTCTCGCGTTATATGGGAGATGTAAAATGATTACGTATGCAAGCGTTACCGCAACAAGTGGCGTTGTTGATAAGCTGATTAAAAATGGCTTTTATGTCGAACCGTTTATGGGTAATGCAAACCCTTTATCTGAACTCATGAATGCAAGTTGTTTATCAGTTGTCAAACCCAATGCAGCAATTGCGGAAGATTATGAAACGTCATTAGCAAATATTGTCGATGCAAGTGCCGTAGCTTCTGGTGCAGATGGCGTTTGTGCGCATGATGCGCAATTAGATAACTTAAAGCATCTATTAGCCAATGCGATTCGTGCGGAAATTAATACGGCGAAGAATGTCGTTAATCCGATTGTGATGGCAGCAAGTGAAGATGTTAATATTGCTTTACGGGACATTACCGTAAAGGCGGCTTCTACGCTTTCTATTATTCCGGATATTTACGATGCGATTTGGAGTAGTGCATTCTTAGTCGATATGGTTCGCCCGTTCGCCGAAATTCCAGCGATGTCTATTTCACCCGCTAATGTACCACAACACCCGACAGTGAATGTCGAAATCTTAATGAACTACATTAAAACCGGCGCATCGCGGTTTGATAGTGAAATTATGGATTGGGTAGCAAAAATTACGCCTGAGTTTGTATTAGACGTTTATAATAATGTTTTCTTAGCGTATAAACATCGTACCAATGGTTATAGTACAAATCTTGATACGTACATGGCGCAAGACCCGATTGGTCGTAATCGCACCTTAGTTGTTCATCTCTTATCCTACCGTTTGCCTAAAGAGTTAATGGACGGGATTGAAATGGATGCCGATGAATACGCGTTACAAATGGCAACTATCTTTGCACAATCCGGTCGTGTTATTAACCGCATTATTGAACGCCGTACTCGAGATATTAACTATAAAAATCTCGTGATGAAATGGCCAGTGAAAGATGCGGAGTTAATGCCATCTGCACCGGAGTTGGGTTACATTGTGGTTAATATGGATATTTATGCGAATTGGTTAGAGCAAGGCGGTACACCTGAAGTACTTTACGGTGCTGCGGTATCTGACCACTGTGAAGACCCTAACAAGCTCATCGAAGACCGTGTACGTTATGAAGAACGTTGGAGTCGACGCAATACTTTGGTACAAGCGCATAATGAAGCTAATCGTTTTAATGCGACGGTAGCTGCAATGCGTACGGCGATTAGCAAGATTATTACGGAATTAGATAGTCAACAAATCGGTCAGGTGAGTGCTGCTGATTTAAACGCGCGTTTAATTGAACGTTTAAAATCAGTTAATTCAGAATGCTTAGTGGATTTATACGGCTGTGTACGCAGTGTGGTTTGTGATGTTTTATTCCCAAATACCAATGCGAAATTGGTATTAGAAAGAATGGATGCGATTACTCGCGCTAATCCAAATTACACGAACCGTGAGTCTGGTTTAATTGCCTATAGTGAGCTCATCTGTAATTGGATTGCACAGTTTATGGTGATTCGTCAATAAACTTAATGAGAGGTCAGTATGGATCCTAAACAATTAAAACGTAATGCAAAAGCAATACACGATATTCTGCTAGAGACGGATGCTGGCCAACTCATTACCAAAAAACCGTGTAAGATATATATTCCTGCACGGTTTGCGGAACGCAAGTTAGCGGTGATTGCCAATGAGATTCGTATTGTCGGTATCTTTGCGATTGTTGATAGTAATAACAATTACGGTGTTAGTTGTGCGAATGCAATGATGCAATTTACGCCAACGTCTACCCATGTTGTTAAAATTAACGGTGAAGATAATTACGAGTTTAGTTTTGAAGCCGGTAGTATTATTTCGCCCAATATCAATCTAGTAAAGAAAGATACATTAACGTATAACATTTACGATGAAATTATTGCTAAGGGAAATGTCCCGTGGTTCTTTAATGACGTTGATTTATGTAAACTATTCTCAACGAGTATTCATCACGCCGGTGTTGCGTTAGGACCTAATAACATTGCGATTGAATTAATTGCAGCATCTATTACGAGACGTAAAGGCGATTTACCGAAGTACTATCGACACAGTCTTAAAGAAGATGCAAAGTCTGAACCAGCATACATTCCGTTACGTAGTATCATCTACGGCCCGACGAATACCACGGCTAAACTCATGGGGTCTTACTTTGAAGAAGGTATGTTATCTTCATTGGTTAATCCATCACAAAAACCCGAAAGCATTGAAACCCTATTACGGTCATAGGAGGGATTATGTCTATTAATTATTCGTGTACGGCATTAGTCGGTAGTAATAAATCCGGCGTATTAAAACCTGATGCAGATGGCTATTATACGGTTGTCTTAGGTGCATTAAATTTCTTTAACAGTGCGGGTCAGTATTATCCATTAGAGCCTGCTGAGAAGCTTTTTGCTGACAGTAGTATATTGGTGCGTAGAGCGCGTTCTGGCGATTTACGCATGGAGTATGGCCATCCTAAGTTTGTGCCGGGTATGACAAAGAAAGATTATCTATATCGCATTATGGATATTCATGAGCCGAGTACCTGCGGACACATCGCCGAAGTATGGTTGGATAAGAATCAAGTTAAAGATAAAAGCGGTAATCCGATTATTGCAATCATTGGTAAGATTCGCCCAAGTGGTCCTTATGGTAATGTTTTAAAAGACCAATTAGATAATCCTAAAGAAAACGTATGTTTCTCTATTCGCTCGATTACTGATGACTATCGCGATGCGAGTGGGCAAGTATTTAAAGTCCTTAAAGAAATCTATACGTGGGATTACGTTAATGAGCCGGGTATCTCTGCTGCGAAGAAATGGATGTCACCTGCATTAGAGGCGCTTTGTAGTGATATTAGTTTTGAACGCAACCATCTAGTTGCTGCACAGAACATGGCACTGATGGTTAACAACGGAATGGAAAGTGCGTTATCTTCAACGATTACTCGTACGTTACAGACGCTTGGTTGGTCAGTTGATGAAAAGTTAAGTAAGTCTAAATTATTATTACCGCCATCGGCGTTATGGTAAATGATACTGAGAGACATAAGTCTCTCAGTATTACACTATGCCCTCGATTGAAATAAAAACTACATATATACTATTTAATGGATAACGCGGTTATCTGTAAAATAAAACCAAGGTCTATTATCAAATGACCTTTCAATCCAATCAACGGAGAATATTAAAATGTCTAAAGACACAGCAAAAAGCATTGGTGCTAACGTACGTACATTAGCAGGCGAATTAAAATCTGCCATGACTTACGCAACTGGCAAAGTCGCTATGAATGACTCAGCTTACGAAAATCATTTAACGGCTCAGGGATTAACGCTTGAGCAGGCGCGTAACTTACAGGACGCAGACAATACGTTTATTGCGGCAACTACATTAGCTGTCTCTGAATTGGCTGATAACGCCATGAAAGAAGATACTACGTTAAATCAAGTTATCTACGAGGGTAACATGGGCCATAATAAATTAAGTACGTCTGTCACGCGTGCTGAAAGTGGCGATAATCGTCCATTATCAGTCGTTAGTGCGTATGCTGTTGTTGACCGTAGTGGTGAAGTAAAAGCAGTCACTGACCATCTGACGCAGATGTGGATGGGTGCTATTAAGTAAATAACCGTTTAATGCGTGAGAATTCTCACGCATTATTTTTTTGCCGTTTCGTGAGGGTATTATGAATATTGTCGATTTAAAATTGCCGTACCATATGCAATTAAACATTGTAGGTAATCCACATTTAGATGCTGGGCTGAATGTGAAAGATTTTATTCTTTCGCAAGACTTTCCCTCTACCGTTGCAGATGAGCAAGACTTAGAGTTCTTATTGAATGATGAGAATGCTAATGAACTGTGGATTTGCGTATGGTTTGAAGATGGTGATAAAGAAGCGAATGAATGTAATTTAGTCATTGCTTCTAGCTTTGAAAAACTGCTATTCCGTTTAAATCATTATCGGAATAAAACTGATGAATTATTAAACCAAGGGGAAGTGAAATGAACAGTACTTTAGCTAGTGCTATCAATAATATCTTTAAAGTCAATGATAGTCTTAATACGACTTCTTTTGTAACATCGTATGTCGACTTTGATTTGCCTGTAGAGTTAAGTTCGCTCTTCTTCCCGGCCGTACCGAGCGTGGAAGAAGAGGAAGTCTTACAATCGCTAATTCATGCCATAATTAACAACTACCGACCGTACAATAATATGGAAATGTATTATCACACTCGTGAGCATATTAATATTGCGTTATTCATTTTATTGCGCGTTTTTAATAAAGAACACTCTGAACTATGTTCGCCAAATTATTTACTATACACACGTATGCTAACGATTGCCCTTATTTTTCACGATGCCAAACACAGCCTAGGGAAAACAAAGGATAGCGAAAATATCAAAAACGCATTGGTTGTTTTTGACGAATTTGTGGATTCAAGTGCACTTAATGTGTTGTTTAAAGAAGACGTTGCTTCTATCGATAAAATTATCGCGACAATATATATCCTTATTCTTGCTACAGAATACCCGCATTTTACCTGCAAAGACTTACGCAATGATAAAGCGTATCCTACTGAAGACCTTATTACTATCATGCGTTTAGTAGATTGTAGTACAGGTATTCTTGGTAATGGTGCATCCCTTGTCTATCGCGGGTTGTATAATGAACTGGCCGTTAAAATACCTTACTGTGACTTTCTATTAAACCAAACAAAGTTTATTGCGAGTATGAAGAAAACTATCACTGAGGTAACTCAAGATGATATTTCTTTATGTGGTCTGTATGACGGTTTATTATTTAATCGTTTATGGGGACGTTTTGCAGAAAATCACGCGAAACTTTCCGAGTGGTACATCAGTAAAGGAGGTTGGGGTTCGTTTAACGATGCTACTCCTCTAGAAGCGTTTATTTAAATCCAATGGTAATATCCTAGGATATTACCATTACTACTATTAAACAAGGAGAAAAGAATGATAGGTTTTGCTTCTAGTTATTATTGCGAATATATCGCTGGTTCTCGTTTTATACGAAGACGGAGCGAGTATTTAGGGAAAGCATTTAACTACGCGTGTGTTAAGCATGACGGTCAATTAAGACGTTCTAATCAAGAGCCTTATTTTGCTCATTGTTTTAGGGTGGCTGAAGCATACGCTAAGAATACCCACTATAAATTCTTTAGTGAAGACGTGTATGCGGCGGCATTATTACATGATGTCAAGGAGGATTGTAACGTAACTAATGCTGATTTAATTGCTTATGGTTTTACACCTAGAACCGTGGAGTTAGTAGCTGGGTTGACACGATATCCGTGGGAAACACGTGAGACTTATATTGTTCGTATTTTAGAAAGTGACGATTTAGATTTGTTACTTTTGAAATTGTACGATGTAGAAGACAATATGCAGGTCAACCCTTTCAATCTTTCGGGATTTAAAGACTGGCGTGCATCAATAGAGCGTTATCAGAAAACGCAAAAGAAGCTTATTACTTACATCGGTGAGTTAATTGAGCGTGATTACATTAAAATGAAATTGGAGAAATGAAATGAGTCAATTGGTAACTCATCAACTTAATGCTATTATTCAATGTCCTACGGCAAGTGCTGAGGATATTGAAATAGCAAAACAATTACTACTGATCCATTCGTTAGGTAAGGAAGTAGCTGATTTACTGACTATTAATTTACGTAGTAAGTTAAACGTAGGTTATGTTCCCCAAAATAGAAACGAATTATCGGTTACTGTTACGGGTATGTTTCATACAGGTAAAACACTTCTATCCGTTCTGATAAGTCGGTATTTACATTCGGTTGGTATTAATGTAAATTTTCAAGATGAGGAAACACCATCTACATATTTCGATAATCTGTCGAATGAAGACATTATCGATGTATTTACTGGTAAGGTTGAAGGTAGTCTACCTAAGACTATTTTTATCCGTAATAAAGGTTTTACGCAACTGCGTTCTCTAGACCCTAATGCGACACAGGAAAGTATGGGTAGTAGTACAACTACTTAGTGTTAAATAAAGGGTGTGTACACACCCTTTATTTTTTGTATTTACGTGCATCACAAAAAATTACAGATATACACTATTATAATGAGTGACATCTCCGTTACTCCATTACTTAGATAGAATATATCCTACTTTCTTCGTAACTGTATTGATTGGATATAGGAGTCTTTTATGACTATCATTAATTTACATGACGACATTTATATGGTCGTCATTAACCGCAGATACGTTGCGGTTAGGCGCGGCCTTAAAAACGCTATGTCATTAGCGTTTAAACGAGCTAATCTGATTTAAAAAAATATCTACTAAGGTTGCCCGCCTTAGTAGATATTTTATTTTTCCGTTAATAGGGCATTGAGGAATTTATTATGAACGCATTTAGCAAAATCGCAACAGTAAGGTCGACTAATTTGCACAATACTGACCCTGGTCAGTTATACGTAAAGAATGGCTATGGGATTAAGAATGACGGTTTCCGTCAGGTGGTCTTTGACCCACAAGGAATGGTGCGACCAGTTCGCACCATTCGTAGCAGCGGTAAGCTGCAGGACAGGCACACCCAGCAAGTCGCCAGAAATGGTGACTTCGTGTTGCGCCACCAATGGTTTCCGTCACTTTGGATTCTTTACCAATTTAAAACCGGTAAGGGATTAATCGAAGTGCCGATTAAGAACCATACTAATCTTTTGGCAGTTTTGCCAAAATCATTAGACGAATGGATGGCAACACCCGTCGAGTATTCTGCCTCTTACTTGCCGGCAGGCTGTGGTTGGGACGGTGTAGAGACTGAATCCTCTAAGACGAAGACGGAGAAGCTTCGCCGACTCTTTAAAGGATTGGATAACGTAGAGTTATCCAATGGCGTTAAATGGGTTGATGAATTGGTTCGTCATGCACGGGTGACTCCGTTTCACATGCTCGAAACCGAACCTAATAACTCACCGGCACCGGAAAGAATGGATTTTAGCCAAGGGGTTCGGGATTGGGTAGTTATTGACGAACACGGTCATCGGGAATTATTCTTAGCTGAAAACTACCGAAATTCGTGGGGGCTATTCGGCATTGATTTTCCGAAAGGTGCTAAACAAGTCATCGCTGTTGATTGGATTGGTTCGGGTACACGTTTGGGCGTACGATTGTGGTATTTTAACATCTAACCTATGATGAGGGCGTTACCGCCCTCAAAGTAGTCCTCTTATTTTTTTTGCATTAAGGAGTACATAATGGATAAATATTATACTGAGGTTGCTTTCTCTATCTCATTAAATGAGTTTTTAAAGAAAGACTTTTCAGTAGACTTGAAAACTGCTGATAAACTTCCATTAGGCTTTAGAAAAGCTTTTGCGGTTTATACTGGCCGTAATTACAATAAGCGTTTTCATCGCGAGGTTGATGAGGCCATTAAATTAATTAAACGCTCCGGTGAGTTTGTGGAGAGTTCACAATGACTATTAAAGGTATTACGGTGGGTGAGACCATCAATCAGACTATGGAAGATATGAAGCCTAAATTGATTCAAATTTTTGATTCATTGAAAGCTATTTGGGATACAACGAATGACCCATTAAATGTGCGTAACTATCTCTTTGATATTACCGGTACGGCATGGCCTGATTTCAAATTAACAGGGGCGTTTTATAATAACGGGGATTTGGGTAGTAATACGCATAGCCGGATTGATATTATTATTTCTGGACCGTACGGTTCGCACCTCGATAGTGAAATGCTTTGTATCATTTATGATACTACAACAGGTGATGTTGTTAATACGTTAAATAACTTTACGTTAATTAGTACATTAGCACGAGTTATTCTTTTCATCGAAGAAATGGTAACTTATTGCGGCGGTTTATCCGCATTTCCGGCAGATACGATTGTAGTTAATAAAGTTTAGGGCATAGTAAATACTGACGCTTTTACGCGTCAGTATTTATGCCGTTAGGCGGGGATTGCAATTGCAGTTTGTGCCGCTTGGTCTAATTGTTCTTTCACGCCAGTACCCACATCTTTCAAGTAAGCATCTACTTTCTGAATAAAGGCAGGACGTGTATTTGGATTAGCGCCTGACATGACCATTTCATCAAGGAATTGTTGCGCTAATACTTTAACGCCATAACTCACCTGAGTAAGACCCGTAAACGGTGTGGTAAATTCTAATAATTCACCAGCACTTGTACGGTCCATTTTACCAATTTCATCAGGCGTTTCTTTAGGGTACATGTTCGTAATGAGCCATGCTTTCTCTACCGTAGTAAAAGAAGAATTTGGTTCGAAGAACAAACAGGTAGCCGCAATGAAATCCGGTAGTAAATCAGGAATCTTGCCGCGATTAGCAGGAATTGTAACGACACGAGGAATCTTCGTGGTTGGGTCCATAATTAAATAAGTTACCCAACCCACCAACATCTTCGTAAACGGACGACCTTCGCGTTCTACATGAACAAAAGAAGGTTCTGGCACGCCTTGTGTCACGTTAGAAGGTGCTTCTAACTTCATACCACTACCGCCAAACGGGGTCTCTACGGACTCGACCGTTAATTTGGTATTACCGATATCAATTGATTTCGGGTGTAGCTCAAAGAACGCTTTAACGGCCTCACGCCAAACTTCTGGTTGCGGTAAGAAATCAAAACCGCGTGGTACTGCTAATACCTTACAAATCAAGTTACGCTGTACATATGGCGTTGTAGATACATAGGCAGGATAGTCAGTCATCAAACCGCCATTCTGTCCACCTTTATTTAAGTCAACAACAGGGCCTATACTATCCGCTGCATAGGCACGACCTTTTGCAACAAATGTATCACTTAAACGAGTCATGTGATATTCTCCTAAAAGGAGTTAGGCCTTATTGGCCTAACTCATCTAAACGATGGGCTACAACAGTTAAGTTCATGACAGTCTTCATGTTGTTAGCGTAGAGGTGGATATTCAAACCGAAACTATACCCGCGTTGCTCGTCAGCTTCCGTTACAAAAGCTTCCGGTACGATAACATAACGATTATCAAAACGACCTTCGACAAACTCTAACGCTTTGCGGTTAGCTAAGTCAATTAACTGGTCGGTTGTTAAGTCATCGCGACCGGTTAAGAAACGCCATACACGCTGTCCAACGCGCTCTAATTCGCAAGCAGCAAATACGGTAAAGATACTGTTGAGTACGCTTGTATCGTCAGGATAGGCTGTCTGGAACGCGGGATAGAATAAAGATTGGCGGTCGTAGTTCTGTACCCAGATTAAGCCATTATCCCATTCATTATCGTACGTTACTTCATTTTGATAGGTAATGTTTACGTTTTCAAATAAGGTAACGATATTACGTTCTTCCACGTTAAACGCAGCACCCGCTGTCCAGCGGCCATTAGCTGCACCCATATAACGTGCTACCTTAGCAGCAATGTCAATAGTTAACGGTAAGAAGCCTTTGTAGGGGTGGTTAACTAAAGTACCTGCACGACCAACAATCGCTGCGCGACACGCCGGAGTACCATCAATAAACGATTCAGGTGTCGATAAGATTACGCCGCGTAAGGTTGTTGCGAAAGAAGTTTCTTCAGCGGATGTGTTCATCGCTGGTTTATACTTCCATGTTGCTAATGAAGGTGATGCAGGATTATCGTATTCTGCGACGGCTTGGGTTGCTTCGAAGACAAAAATATCTTTGCGACGTGCCATTGGAACGGTTAATTTCTTTTTAGTATTTAAACTAAAGCCACTATCCCAGATAAAGCCGAACGGATACTTAGCAACGTCCAAATATTTAATAGCACCAGTACCGAAAGTGTCACAGACTTGATACACACCATCATCGAAGACTTTTAAGTTCTTCAATAAATCTGGCTGACCCACGCTATCTGTGTGTAAACCATCGGCACCATCTAAAGCATAAATCAAACTATTTTCACCGAAACTCACGCCACCGAAGATAGTTGACTTACTGGTATCAAATGTCCAATAAGGTACATTGTTTTGGTCAACGCCGGTGAAGATGTTTAATAAATGTAAGTTCTTTGGTTTAGCAGTGAATGCAATATCAGGCGTACGGCCGTAAGCTAATGCAGTACTATCGTAACTGGATTCTGGAATAGTAGTTTCTAAGGTATTGACTGCAACGCCTGTAGTACCTAACAAAGTTAACACAGTTTCTAAGTTATCTTCATAGAGGTGTGAACGGCCAAAAGGACCATATAATGGCACAATACCGGGTGTATTAATAGACTGATAGGCATCGATAAAACGGGTACCAAAACTCATTTCTAAATCAGTTTGTGGGTGGTACAAGTTCTTCTTAAAGCCTAAATCAATCGAGGCTTCACCGCTCACAGTTTCTTGTAAATAGGCAGTCGATAAATTTGCAGGGCGTTCAAATAGCGTGAAACGATATAAGAATGAACCTAAGATGTTCATTGCGGAAACATCGCCTACGGATGCCGATTTACTATTTGGCGCCGCTAAACGTAAACCAACACGATTACCGTAACTACCGTGATGAGATACTTCTAAATCTAAAATAGGATAGACTTTAGATTTTACAGGGTTACCAGAGGCGTCTTCTAATGTCGAGAGTACTTCGGTACCTACAGTTAATGTGCCGGCACGATGGTTGTTGATAACTAAGCCATTACCATATGTGCGTGGATAGACGGTTTCAGTACCGATAACAACTGATGCAGGATAGATATCACTTTTCGCGTGCCAAATCACACGATGACCGACAACGAATACTAACTGGCCGGCGTTTAGATGTCCAGCGGGATATACTTCCTGAATCGGTAAACCGTTACTATCTAACGCAATGGAACCATCAGGTGCGCGTTCCCATAATGCGACTAGCGCAGGGATAACTTCTGCTGATAAACGCACCATTGCTTTTTTGGCATTCGGAGGGATAATCCGATGAATAGCGCACAAATTGCCTTCTTGATTGATATAATCAAACAGAACGCTTTGGTGTGTAATATATTGAGAACGCCAGTTTAAAGATTCACTACCGTATAATTGATTGAAGCTAGCGCCACCGCATACTTGTGGGGTTTCTGGACCGCGCTCAGTCAAAAGGAAAATAATGGGTAAGTGTTGTGGCAATAATTCTGGCTCGCGAGGAATGGGGCGGCGGGATAAATCCCGAATCCCATTCACAATGGTTTTTGGTGTTGCTTTTAAAATTGGCATTGCAATGCTCCCAGTGCAGATTGTATGAATGTGCCTTACACACATCATAGTAATAGTTTATTACCCTGCCTTATAATAGGTATTTTTGGAGTTTCACGACATGTACAAATCCCCGTATGATACCACGTATTTACAATTACAACGAACAAACTTAACGTTATTGATTAACAAGGTTTCTGAAGCCAAAATTACCACTAATCAATTTCATGAAGCCTTGTCGCCAGGTAAGAAACCCGTACTCGATATTCCTTTATTAACCATCGTTCCGGGATTAGCAGAAATCCCACCTTTCATTCACCCGATTACAATTGAAGAAACATCAAAGCGTAAAACCGTAATTGTAGATACGCGTAACTCCATGCGTTTACAGCGTGACGGTGATGTCTCTATACAATCCTTATTGGACTATAACTTCTCCGTTGCACGAGGTATTTTACAGTGTTTATGGAATGATGAAAATGAACGTGTAGCAGTACGCAACGTCGGTATTATTCCAATGCGTTTATTTTCGCGATGGATTACTAACAATATCAGTATTCGCCGTTCCTTAACCTTAGATGCACAATTACGCGTCTCTATTATTGCTGCTTATTTTTATTTTAGTCTTTTTACCTCGCCTGATGACTACCACTTGACTGACTCGGATTTATCGCGTTGCGTATCCAATATTGCTAAAGCGACGTTTGCTGACGCAAAGATGGTTTATGATATCATCGGTGATGACCCTAAGCAAATGGTAATTCCGTTACTGATGAATGTAGGCGAGTTTTGTAACGCGTTAGTAAATCATTCTCAATCCTTATCATTAGAAAATATGGATTCTTCTTTCCTTTACACAGTGACGGGCGGTTCTTGGTTTGGCGCTAACTCGAGAGAGATTTTAGCCGTTGCGTTAGAGCACCCACCGACATGGTTAGCGATCGTTTATACGGCAGCGTATGAGCGCGGTTATCGCAATACGGCTATTGGTCGTATGGTTCAGGACTTACGCAAAGATGATAATGAAGAGTTTGTAAATATTTTGAATGGTTTGTTATACGGGCGTAATAGAGATTAAGAGGTTATTATGGGCGGTCTATTAGTCGAACACGCGGTGGCGAATGTCTGGTGTGAACCCATCCAAGACCGCCAAGAAATCACAGCATTAGCAAGACTGACTAAAAATGCAGTCAATGGGTTTGTTAACGTACTTTGGGAACGAATCGTTTTACCAACAATAGTCGGTTTAACTAGACCCACTTTTCACGTTTATCAGATTGGTGCATTATCGGCAACACTATTTGATATTGCGATTGAATTAGAAACATGGGTTAATCTTAAGGACGTTGTTGTTTTAAACAATGTTATTATTGACGTATTCTTTTTAAATGGTTGTAAAGTACCATTAGATACCATGTATTTGCGCCAAAATAAAGACGGTAATTTGATTCTTGCTATTCAGTATTTACCACGTATTAATTATCTAGGTAGCGATTTAGATAGTAGCACGTTATACATTCGTTTCTATTCTAATGCATTATACGATACCGTTGCGTGGCGTGCTACAGCGAATCATCCCGACCAACCCATTCAGGTAGTCTGTCAGTATATTAAAACGCAGGTGGATTTTACGGCGTTCATTACGCAGGTCAGTCAGATTATCGCGGGCTACACGCAAGGGTACGGCGTTTATTACATTGACGGTTTTGCAGTTAATCCAGTATCAGGGTTTGATAATACCTATATTGGAAAACAACTCTCGTTTATCTGGGATAGTTCAATTAAACATACGCAAACGTTTAATCTATCGACCTTACCACAATTTACCAGTGACGTAGACCCTAACATTGTTAAATATTTGGCAGTAATGGATAGTGTTTACGATACGATTGATTACTTCGATGACATTGATGTCTATATTAAACACCCTGTCACTTCACAACAGGTATATTTAGCGCGTTTACGTAAAGAGACGTGTCGGCAAGTAACTCATAATGCTTATAGTCTATCCAAACGCAACGTTGATGATTTTTTAACATTGTTAAATTGGCCAGTCAATTCATCTGTTGTTTTCATCGTTAGGCAAGGCGGATTAAATCGTGGATTATTTCCGCAGCACAATCGGGTTGAAGAGTTATATAAACTATCCTACTCTCAAATTATCACCGCAATGACAACGAATACTATTGTGCCGGAATGGTCAGCAAGGGCACTTGAGAATTCCGCGTATATTCGGTTAATGGGTAGTAGTATTGATACTATCACGGCTGGGTTGGTTGAGGAGGCATATGGCTATAACGCGAGCACTAAAGTTATTGCAAATCCCTTAATGCGCGTTAATACTGATTCTGTCCCTTTTGTTAATCTGTCGAATTTGATGAGCACGCCGGATAAAATAACAAATACTGGTAAACGTGTTATCTATCATTACAAAGATGGATTATTAAAAGGACATGTGAATAATAACGCATTGTTTCAAGACTATTATCTACCGCCTGCTTTTAGCGATTCGGATACAGTCGAGGTATTTAATGCGAATGCTATAGCTAATGTAACCGGTATTCTCTACGACCAAGACGTGACATCGCATCGTTTGAAACAGTACGGTTTTCGTTGTTATGTCTGCGCGTTAATTGGTGGTGTTCCTAGTGAAATATGGTACGATGTAACAGACGGTCCCTATCACTATTATAATACCGATGGGAATAGCGGGAATAGTTTTACGCCTACGCTTGTTTGGGATTATGGTTTATTATCGGCCGCTAATCTTTTTCCGTGTGTCAAAATTAATGATATTCACTACGTACATACGCCACCTGCATTAACGCCTAATTTTCAAGGATATATTCAGTTCGAATTAGTCGAAGACGTTGTTTGGTTCGGGACACCTACCACAAGACGCTTTAGAGTTCCTGTAGGGGTTATTGACGTCTTTATGGACGGTTACTCATTAATTCAAGATTTAGATTATTTCGTTGAAGACGGTGTTGTTACTATTGTTAAAAAGCCTTATACGCTACCTGAAGATACGGTTATTTTTGTTAGGGCTTATGGTTCACCTAATCCCGTTACAATGGTTCCTGATTTACCCCGTGAAGCAGGGTTTGTAAGAGCAGGCATACTCTCAGTAAATGGGGTTTATGATATTCGTAATGACCGTAATATTCGTGTCATTCTTTCGGGTAGATTGGCGCATCGTGATGATGTTAAATTTGCTGAGAATGATGACGGGGTATTAACGGTCGACGGTAAGCCTTATGCGATTAGTGATTATGCGTTACCGGTTGAGAATTTTACGACTAAAACGTTAATCCCCTATCGTGCAGAAGCAGTTGACCTAGATGAACGTGTCATGATTTACATGACAGCGCTATTACCGGAACCGGCTATACCAAACGGGGTTATTCATGTCGAACGGTGGGAATTAGTGAGTCCATTCTGTAGTGCGATTCTACATGCGTTACTAGACGGTTTTCTCTCTACTGGTCAGCTCGATATGAATTATACGGATTCACAGGTAGATGGGTGGCTAGTTAATTACTTACCTTTATTATCGGTAGACCCTTGTATACGTCCTATTGATTTACGGTATGTTGTTATTTATCCCCATCCGTACAATTACATGGTATCGGTTACAGAATCGCAATATCGTTTCATGGATTATCTCGTAAACCGTTTTTTATTTAATCGCACGGATTTAACCCCTGCGGTATTTATTGATTGAGGAATTTATTATGCCTACGGTCGTACCCGTCATTGACGAATCGCGTGGTTTTCGTTTTTGGCATAAAAAAGAAATATACATCGGCCCCACAGGACCTACTGAGGCTCGCTTTGTTCCTAACGTAGATGACGCCGTTTGGGATTGGGATACTGGTCTCTATCGTGTCGTCGCGGTTAACGCTACATTATCCACATTAGAACCGTGGTCATTCACGGATATGAACGGTGGTGTCATTCCTGAGGATATTATTCTCAGTACAGGACCAAATCGTGTCAGTGAAAGCTATCGGGTTTATATCGATACATCGGTCACACCTCATCGTTGCGCGTTTGATAGTCGACTCTATATTAATTCACAAGAAGCTGACCATGTTAAGTTATTTTTAGGAACAGATATTGGGCCAAGTGGTCATGTAATTTCTGGTGTATTTAACGTATCGAATGTTCTAATATCTGAAGATATTCCTTTACAATTAGTTGTCATGCCAACGATGGTAAATGTAGGGATTAAAACGCCTGTTGTAGCCAGTGTGATTGAACCGGTTGCTGACGGTAGTCTAGTGACCGCAGTTGTATATAGCGCAACGGGTGTTAAATTAAGTGCGTTTCATTTAATTACAAAACTGACTAACTTTATCCATACAGTTGACACATCAAAACGGTATATTGTTGATATCGAATTACTCAGTCCATACCTATCCACAACAGATACCCATCTCTTAGAATACCCTGTTAACATGACTTTACAAAGCGGTACATTACAAGGGCGCATTACCTATAATGATGCGACTACGTTGGATTTACCGATTGATGGTTCGCGGTTCTCATTACTAGGCATGGATAGATTTGTTGCTAATACGGCCGGTAACAGTGCAGATTTAGTATTGCTCTATAATTTACAGCCGAATGAATATGCGCTTGGATTGAACGTTATTGGCGCGCAGCGTTTTAAAACGAAAGAATATCGAGTCACTGCCATTTCTTCGAATGGGGCTTATAGTGTTAAACTGTTTGTCGCGCCTTATTGGAACGTTGGTACAGGGCGATGGGCGTTAAACTATTATCTTTACGACTTGGATAGAGATACGCATTTATTAGTCACGCCGTTTGTAGAAACCGTTATTAATACGTTACCATTTGACGGTACAGTCATGAACGCGTGGCAATTCATGAACGTAGCTATCAATCTGAATGATGCAGATAATAGTTATTTGAATTATCGTTATCCGCAAAGCTTCGCGATTCAATTACGGAACGCGGGTAGCAATGCAACTGCCGATGAATATTTCTTACTTGAGTATCAAACAGGTATTACTTTTGGTTCAGGAATAAAGGCAATTGTGAGCCCAGATGTTAATCTCGGTCAAAAAAGATTAGATATATCTCAGAATCTAACCAACACAAATGATTGGGTTAACCGTGTTTACTACCCATTAAAACCGTTGATTCTATCGTCCGTAGAAACGGTTCCTCCAGTTCCTACGTTTGTCAGAATTGAGATTGGTAGTAGTTGGACGCGTGATATTCCTATCGCGCAAATCACGCAACAAATTACGGGTATCACAACCCCTGTACTTAATGGAACTCCTATTACCTTACGTTTCATTAAACAAGAGGCGACAGAGTTACAATTAGCGGTTGTAAGCATAAATGCGCGAGAATAATCATGATTCTTTTTTTAGAGGATTGGCGGCGGTATCCAACGGCCATCGTTCACCGCACGACAAAGAATAAATCGTTCCTGACGATGGCTGAGAAGTTTAAAAAGATGGGCGTAAAGAATTATTTCTTTATGCTCGCCTTAATTCAACCAGAGTTAGAACACGTCGACCCTTTTGACCCTACGTTAGACGATGTAACAAAAGCAAAGATTGCGGTTGAGTGTAAAATTAATCCGTGGTATGCGTTTAGAGAATGCATGCGTGTACCGCCACAAGGCGGCTCTCCTACGGGTTTACCTTTACGGGCTAATCGCGGTAATATGGCGCTATTCTGGTCATTTTTCGTACACATTATTTCTTTCTTATTACAACCTCGTCAGACTGGTAAGTCTATTGGAAGCGATTTCCTAAGTTCTTACTTAACCTTTATTGCGTGTACCAATACACGGATTAATTTATTCACTAAAGATAATCCCACACGAGTGTCTAACGTAGAACGAATAAAAGAAATACGGGGTTACATGCCTGACTACTTGCAAGCGAGACATAGACACGATAGTGATAATACTATTGAAGTAGAGTGTAAATTAAACAATAATGTTATTAGTACGGCAGTTGCTCAGAATAATAAAATCGGGGCAAATGGCGTAGGGCGCGGTTTGACTGCGCCCATTAACATTATTGACGAAGGACCATTCTGTAACTTCATTAGGATTACTTTACCTGCGATGCTAGCTTCTGGTACGGCAGCACGAGACGAGGCTAAAGCCTACGGTACCCCATATGGCACGATATTCACAACGACTGCCGGTAAACTAGATGAAGACTCGGGTGAGTATATGTACGAACTCCTGATGGGCGGAATGCCATGGAGTGAGTTTTTATACGATGCAAAAAATGAAAAAGAAGCGCATGAAATTGTTAAGGCTAGTAGTACAGGGTTAATGAAACTCGTTAACATAACGCTATCACATAGACAGTTAGGATATAGCGACGAATGGCTTTTAGAGAAACTAAGTGAAAACAACTCTAAAGGGGAAGATGCGGATAGGGACTTCTTTTTGAAATGGACAGCCGGTGGTTTACGCTCGCCTTTAATTACTGTATTAAATGAGAACTTTCGTAAAGCGGCTAGAGACCCTGACTATGTTGAAATGACGCCTGAATATTACGCAATTCGTTGGTATATCCCTAGAGACCAGATTGCACAAAGAATGTCAATGGGGACATTTGTTGCCGGTATGGACTGTAGTGAAGCAATTGGTCAGGATAGTATTACCTTAGTTTTAGCGGATGTTGAAACGATGGAGGTTGTTTGTGCGTTTGATATTAACGAAACGAACATCATGAAGTTTACTAACTTTTTAGCGCGGTTTATGGTAACTTATCAAAACTTTGTGCTAGTACCGGAACGTCGCTCTATCTGCTCCGCAATCATTGATATGTTATTAATGATTTTACCGACACACGGCATAGACCCCTTCAGACGCATCTATAACGTCATTATAGACGAACCTGAAGAGAATGTTGACGAAGCAAGAATAGTTTCATTGGACGAGAGTAGACGCCCAAATTCGTTTTACGACCGATGTAAGAAATATTTTGGTTTTGCAACGAGTGGGTCTGGTAAATTTAGCCGTGATATGCTATACTCAGAAATACTCCAACGAGCGGCGCGTATCAGTTGTCACAATGCGAATGATAAACGCTTGATTAGTGAGATTACGGGGTTAGTATCTAAGAACGGTCGAATTGACCATTCGAGTGGTAAACACGATGATATGGTTATTGCGTGGCTATTGATTGTTTGGTTTTTAACCCGTACAAAAAATCTCCATGAGTACGGCATCAGTTCTTGTATGAGTCGGTTAAATGAATTTGATGAGTACGCTAACGTACGGACTGAACGGACTGAGAAGCACGTTTATAAAGACCGCGTGGATAGCTATACCCGTATTCAGATTGAGCAGTTATTGGCACAGATGAGTCAAACGAAAGATGAAACTATCATGATGCGTTTGGAGATTCAAGTAAGGGCATTAGATAAGAAATTATCCAGTGAATTTACGATTGACTCTAACAACCTAGATGGACTTATCAAAGACATTAAAACGAAACAGATAAAACAAGCGCGTGAGCGTTATACGCAAGCGAGACAAAATACCTATTATTGTTAGGAGTTGGTATGGTGAGTATTCTGAGTTCTATGTGTGTTATTTTTACCTTTCTGTTTCGGAGTAAGCAGAAAGTTATCACGCGAAAAACGGAAAGGGAATATTCACATCGCTTTAACCTGTTAATTAAAGATGGGGAAACGCGCGCTGTCGTGTTTCTCTGTCGAGAATATGAACATACCTTAGTACACGGATTTAAGTACTGGCCAAAGAAGAGGCGATATACTTACGCAGTTGAAATGATTCGGGTAGGGTCGGATGTCTTCATAGACCATCATATCGGACATTATCCGCTACTCTGTCATAAACGGTTTGTAAAATCACTTTATCCGCATCGCTGTGCAATAAACGCGCATTTAGATGCTTTATTTCACCGGCCATAATTTGCTATTTAAAGGGAGATAATTATGAATAAAACGCCTTTATTATACGGTCCGTTATTTTACGATGAAATACGGATATTAAAAGATTATGCTCACGCCGACCATTGGTTACGGGAGAAATACGATATCCATAAATGGACTGCCCGGTCCAAGGACGATGTAATAGAGTTAGAGAATTATTTAAAGCAACGTCTAGGGATAGACTAACGGCATATTTTGCAGGGCGTAATGCCCTGCATTTATGTCGTATTTTTTTTTGTATTATCTAACTTTAGGCGGAGGACATGGTGGTGGGTTAGGCCTAGGGTATTCTAACTTAAATTTACAACTACCTATACGGCTATCATTAGTAATTAGTATACAGGGTAATCTACCAAAGAAAGCTTTGCCCGTAACATGATTACAACGGCCGCAGCTATCATCGAATTCAACGCAATTAATTCTAGGATGTCTAGGACGTAATAAAATATTTGGTTCAATAGGGCTATGCATTTGAGTTCTCCTAAATATTACTGTGGTCATATACTGGATTAATAATAGCTCGCCATTAGTCCTCTTTTGCAGTCCAATTACTGAACTTATTAAAGGCGATTAATCTAATATTTCTACCCTTTGCATATGTATAAACGCCGGGATATAAAAATACTTTAGCCGATAGCGCAATAGAAATATTAAAACCAAAGATAGTAAATAATCGCGTCATGCGTGCATGTGGCATTATTCTTTCTCCGAAGAGCAATATGCTAGTAAACGCTCTTTGCGAATGCGGTGTCGAGCTGCGCGTTCGGTTTCGCCGCGTTCCACGCATTCGTCTTCGTACTTTTGACAATATGCGGCTTCTTCACGAAGTGCGTTTTCCAAAGTATTAACACGACCATTTAATTTCTCAATTAAATGTTTTGTATTACGCATAAGTTGGCGATTAGCACCTGATACTGAAATTGCATCAAGCATGGTAATAATCGTAGCACTAATTCTACTCAACAAAGAAGTACTCATAACACAAATCCCCATGTAATTAAAATGATAACTCCCACTGTTGCAATAATCATTGCTATTAGGAATGGGTCGGGTTCTTCAGGTTTAGGTGGTCTGGGTATATATTCTCTAAACATATTTTATCCATAATGTTTCATCGTGAAGGTGCGTAAAATAATGTAAAGTAAGAAACCCGTGCGTACGCTGGAGACAACAGCCTCGGAGCGACCTACAGCAACCTTCTTAACTATCTTCTCACCTAAGTCACGCATCTTTAATAGCATCTCGTCAGATGAGCGAGAAGCCATATACAACGCGCGTAGCTTAGCAATGAGGTTACCAATATCACTCATTGATTCTCTCGCTCTTCTATCGCTACTTAAGTAGCTAAACGCATGTAATAGGGTTTCGTTAATAATATCCACCACTATCTTGTCATTATAATGGTCAGTGACGTAATTTAATACGTCAAATAAAACGGCCTCTGGCATCGTGTGCATAGCACTGCCAATAATTTGAATTAAATCTTGTTTAATGAAACTATTTCGTTCAGTGATAACTTTAGAAATATATTTCTTATAAGGGCCTAATTCTGTCTGAATATCTCTAACGACAATCTTACCGTCTAATTCAATTGTTCCTCCCGTACTGAGAATACGGGCATCCATTTGTTTAATCTCAGCAAAGACAACCCATATCTTTTTAACCATTTCCTTTAAACGACCTTGTATATCAGATATCATGTAGAAGATATCATTATCATCGTCAAAGCGCTGAAGTGTAACAATATGAATACTCGAATCGGCAATAATGTTCTGTGAGCGTTGTAGAAGAACATTATACCAATTCCCTTGCTGTTTAATAGCGAACTTCTTTGTTAGTGCAGCATATGTCGCTAATGCAGTTGCTTCATCGGCAGGGTATTTAAAATAATGACTCATGATACTACTAAAGAACTTATACTGTAAGATGAGTAATACTGTTACCATTGCCTGTTCTTTATTTTTTTGTGTAAAGCTAGCCGTAACGGGCATTTTAAAAATAAGGTGTACAAGATATAGACAACTCAAATTAACTATGTCAGTATACCGAACCCAATCTTCACTCTTAATACTCGGGAGTGCTAAAATCTTTTCCCGTGCATCGGATTCATCAATATTTAAAATATCGTCTAAGAACTCATTCTTATCACTCGGTAGGAATTTAATGGGATTAACGCCTAATAAATTACCGCCAAAGAATTTAATGTGTTCTTGATTCTTATTGATAAACATTCTTTCAAACGTATGTAAACGTTTGAATAACGCGGGGGTTAGTTGTACTGTTTTAAATGTTTCTTCCATGACTTGTTTTATACTTGACATAATAAACCTCAATACTAAAAGGGTGGTCGATATGACGAATGAAATAATCTACTGTGGCGATTATGTAAGAGTGTTACAATTTCGACTACCGGGGTTTCCGGCGGGAATTATACTTGCTACTACTCAACAGAAAACTTATATGTTTAGGGCGGCTATTTTAAAGGAATTTGTTACGTTAGAAAATGATGAGAAAGAAAGGATAATATTAAATTTAATTCCGTTTAAAGAACGGAAGCACATTAGTGGTAGTCTATCATTAACTTTTCATAAGGGTTCTAAAAATGATACTAGCACTATTGCGGTTATACAATAAAACCCCGTTACCGAATTATTCGCTTTTAGAAAGAGATGACTTAACAGAATGGTATAATAATCTATCCATGATGGTATATGAATACCTTCCATCCAGGCTCTGCCGTGCGATTGCTAAGAATCCAACAGGTCACATCATATACGTCACATATAGCGATACAATTAGTAAACGTTACATTAAAGCAAGGTTATCACTAATGTTACTTTTAACGTTAGCTGTACTTACAGAAAAGGAATATCATAGTACGTTGGAGCAATTGAATAAAGCAATATCTTTATATGGTTTTGTGAATGAGCGAGAAAAGGCGGTGTATTTTAATGATGGGTCAGTTTGTCATTTTGACGGTATATACTAGGCGGATTAATCCGCCTAGTCTTTATGCGTAAGATGTTAAAAGTACTGACCGTTTGTGTTGCCATAAATCTTTTGGACTCACGTTACTGCGTTTACATTTGAAGTGCGGCGAACCGCCTTTAACAAATGAGGTCTCTCCAATTTCACTACAGAACCATGCATCGTCTTCTTGGAAATCTCGGTTCTTAATTGCGTAACCTACTAAGCCAGTATAATCATACTTCTTACCCTTTTGTGATAAGAAGTATGCGTACGCTAGTTGTGGATTGTCGCAGTAATAATCAGCAATAGCCCACTCTTTTGCGCGATTCTTAAAATTATCGAGCGTATCAATTACTACACCGCCGCGCATCGCTGACGATTCAATAATATTACCGTCCGGTAAAATGAATGCGCAGTGCGACCATTTTGAGTCCGTTTTACATCGAATTGCGTAACTAAAAGGTAAGTTGGAATTACTAAAGATAGTTAAGACTGTTTTATTATCTTCAAGAAGTTTTAATAAGTCTCTTGTATCGTTTAAATTTAAATTACTATACGCGCGTTGCGTTAACATAATTCACTCCCCGTAGATAGGCGGCCATCCTGTTGTATAATCATACGTATCAGGGTCATCGACTAGCAGCATGGCTGCTCGATGCTGTCGCCCGAGTTCAAAAACAACTTGGCCTATGTATAATACCTTATTAAAGATAGCTATAACGTCCATGATACCGAGTTGGACTTCTAGCCCTCCCATCGTTTTCCATTTGAGTGCGGATGGATACACACTCGAAAATACAGTGGCTAAAAATAAAAGGAACAAATATTTAATCAGTGATTTAACGTCACTGTGAAACCAATATGCTGTTCCGTTTACAGTTACTGAAACGCCACTTTCCTCTCTTAAATCCCTGTAGTTTTTTATTCTCTCCCACGCCATCTCTTGTTTGCGTATTTTATTTCGTTGTGACAGTACACTTTCAAATGCTGCACGATTTGTTTCTACATACGCATTATACTGTTCTACGGATGTAAAACGAATCCAGTTTGGTTGTAGAATGACTTCTTCCTTATTCTCTACAGCTAACGCCGGATAATCGTCCGGATAGTTATTTGGATTATCCGTATAACGATAGGTAAGGATATCAATGCTGTGTATTACTGACATAAAACCTCCTTAGTAGTTACCTACATCGATTCGCTCTTTAGCAATGAAGCACCTGTCCACTAATACCGTTAATGAGGTTAAAATCCCAACAGACTTAATAATGAAACAAGTATAGTCAAAGGCTCTTGCTAATGTATTTGGTATATTCGTACTTATACTACCAACCAGCGTATTATTGACATAAAATTCGGTGAGTGTTCCGGCAGAATTCGTTACTGTTTTTAAATATATCCATGCATTGGCTGGTACAGTGACAGTACTGTTTGTTTTTGTTCTCGTTCCATTATTGGCGGTTGCGATAACCCACTGTCCGCTGTTGACGTTGTCAGTATACTCAAAATATCCACAACTATCAGTGTGGTCAGCACTCGTTATAGAATCGCCAAATCCAACCCGTAACCTGAAGCGCTGAGTAGCGGTGGATAACGTAGGTATCATTAGTTTGGTAATACTGATTAGTTCGCCACCTGAGGCTATAAACATACTAACATTAGCAGTAAAGCGTATACCTGAATACCCAGTACTGCTACTGCCTGTACTACATTGGACAACACCTACGGATGAATTATCCGTAGGTGTTACTGCGGCCACTGCCGCACCTGTACCTAGGTTTGTAGTAGCCCATGGGGATAGCACGCCAGATTCAAAATCATTGTCAGCTATTAAATAATAGTTATACAGTTCTAATAATAAATCACGTAAACTAACATCTTCTACATTACCAGTACCTGAGCTGAGGCGACCCTTGAATGTTTTTGTTGGTATCTGCGCTAGCTTAGGATTGGCAATGCTATTAATACCTAAATATTTCTGCTTCAAAAAAGACATGGTTACCTCAATTGACTCGTCCTTGAGTCAGTTATAATTAACTAGTAAAAGCACGGTAATTAAACACTAACTTTTCACCAGTTTCTAATGGTGTACTACCAGTGCTGGCTAAGGTGTTTATAAAGGTAACGCGAGTTACGCCTCCAGTACCGCCAGTATAATTGACTGTAAAATGCTGGTTGATTTGTACTACAGGACCGTCTTCGATTAACATACTGACAGAATGTTCTTCAGCTTCGTAGTCTAAGTCTACGAAACCATTGGTAATATCAGTGCTGGACAGTGTTACTTCTTTAGTAGCGCTACCGCGCGATTCGACTGCCCCAGTAGCTGGGTTTAACCGCGTAGTCTTTTTGATAGCTGTGCGCTGGTCGACGCGTACTCTCAGCTGACCCGCGTCATTACCGGGGTTAGTAGATTCCAAACCAGAAATAGTGGCAATATCAACGTACAATTTATTGCCTGTTTTGGCAATCATATCGCCAGCAGCAATAGCAAGAGAAGACGGATATTTAACAAAAGTTAAAGCAGTTGTACCAATTACAATGGGGTCAGCGGTAGTTAACTGAACTTCCCATCCCCCATAATTAGTACCGGCAATAACGCGGAAATATGCGCCTTGTGTTACCTCTAAACCACCTGCGTCATTAACTTGATCGAAGTCGCTACTACGTGTTAAGGTATAAGTACCGCCACTAATAGCTAAATCGTATACGCCGTTCTGAACAGGGTTGGTTTGGTCTGGTAAACCAATACGCATCCCGTTCGTACCGGTAATGCCATCAATGACTAACGGGGTAGAACCAGTTAACGGGACATTGGTGCCAGATAATAAATTAACGGATTCTTTGACATCTGTTTTACCGGCAACGTAGTTTTGAATATATTCAATCGTCGCTAATTGCTTAGGGCTAGTCGGGATTGGCAAACTCGCATTGACTGATAATAATGATTCTAACTGTACTAAATCACCTGTGGTGATGGAAAGAATATTAATATCAGCAGTATTCGCAAAATTACGACCGCGTAGCGTTTGGCCATTTTTTAGTCGAACCATTACACCATCAATAGCGTTCGGTGCAATATATTTAGCTTTTAAATAAGACATAATTAACCTCGTCTGAATTGAACGTTGATGGTTTCACCCACCTCTAAAATAATCTCTAAGGATAATGAATCCCAAGAAATGATATTACCTGTTGTAATAAAATCGACACCGTCTTGTTGCGGTATACCTCCATAGGGTAAAAGATGAACAATGCCATTTGGTATATAGGGTAACACTAAAGATTTATTCGTTATCATTTCGCCAGTAATAACAATATCTTCGTCATATAACCGTTCTGTATTTAGGATATCAATACGGTCTTCAATGCTATTAATAGCATCGACAAAGGTTGTTTTAACGGGTGTTAATAAATTATCTTTATCACCCAAATCTTGTTTATTTGCTTTATTAGCATCTAACCAATTAATAGCTTCTACGGTATTTTCTTTTTCGGGCGTTGACAAATCATCAAGATTACCGACAATAATATCAACCTGCTCGCTATCAACATCAAATGGCGTTACAGCAACTTTTGACCACCCTCGAGAACGTACCCAAATATCACCGCTTCTTAAGCGTGTGGGGCCGCCTTGTGCATCTTCCGCCATCCCTTCAGAATCAGGGTGAGGTGCATAAACACCGTAAGCGTAGAAGACAACTTCACCTTGTTCTCTCTGCAATAAAACACCGCGTTCAGTATTCTCTAACTTTACCCATATTCGACGGAGTTCAATACTAATCGTTTGTGTCAAGATAATACTCCTATCGTGGAAATAATATTACTCATAGTACAACAATAACACTACTCTAGTAAAGTTTAAATATACATTATAAAACTAGAGAGTGACGGCATATGCCCTTTCCCATTAAATGGGTTAAGGTAGTAACGTTAATTTTTGGTTGTCTGCGCATCTACAAATTTGTAAATTGTTTTTCTGCTTAATCAGTCTAACTGCGCATATAACCCATAAGTTAACTCGATGAGTAATTTTTTATTGTTTCTAAGGGGGACATCATGAATTTAATTGGTTGGATTGGGGTTGCGATTATCGTATTTTTTGTTAGTTGGTTTTTACTCGATGCGTTTTGCAGCGTAGTTACCCGGATAATCACTAGACAACACGTGCTTGAAAAACACACGGTAATCATTCAAAATGCGCTAAAGAGTTCGATGATTTCACAGTACAGTGACCCGTTACAGGTAACAGAATTTCTGATGACTGGTGGGTTAGTCAACAAGTTTCAAGCACTTTACGACGAGGGGAAAGCGGTCAAAATCACGGCTAGGGATATCGTGATGTACTTCGGACACCGCATGAAAATTCGAGATATTACGTTCGCTGTGGCCGGTCATTACGTGGTTTTGGTTTTGAACTGCGGAAGCTTTGTGATTTTTGACGAAAGTTCGGAAAATCCAAACATGGCCTAAATTTGCGTTTTAAGGCATAGTAACACCAAAGCACTAGGGTAGCCTAGGGAATGGTGTTATCGTGCAGTATACGCGAGATTTGAGGCCTTAGCGTTGATTTATTTCGGTGAGGTTGTGAGTTGATTTGCAAAAAGTTTAGTTTTGTGTTTTCTTTGGGTTTTTCGTAAATTTTTGGGAGGTATATATATAAACGGGTGTGTCTGTGTGTAATATACTAAGGCTCGCGCGCGGCTTGTAAGAATATTTTATTTTGTTTTAAATTACTCGGTGAAAATTTTTAATAAAACAAAATTCCCTTGTGGATTTTAAACTCAAAAATTAAATTCGGTGATACTCGAGGGATTTTTCCCAAGAAAAAATCCCTTCTTACAGTATATTTATTTAATATTTTTAAGATTGTTTATATATTTAATATAATTTACTCCGTAAATTATTTAACCATGATTCTAAAAAATATAATTAAATTTAAAATAAAAAACAAACGGGTGCACGTCTGCGCGGAATATACTAGTGAACCCGCAGGCGTTATAGATGGGTTTTATTTTTTAACTTGGTTGCGAGTTCGTAACACCGGAATTTGGGTAATACTATGCGACTGAAAAAACTTTTCGAGAGGTAAACACGATGCCAAGATTTTCAAATTCGTGGTTGAGTACCGACTCATCGGAAAACTCAACGGAAAATAAATCCAGTAAAAAATTACTGGCAGGGATGAGATTATGCGGAGTTGTCGATGCAACGATTCGACGAGAACTCCGTGCAAAGATTCAACGACCCCAAACCACAATTGGGTTGGAATCCATGCAGGTCGATAAACACAACGACCGCCGGGCATTGTTGAATTTATTTGTGATTAAACCTGCACAAACTGGATTCAGTGCCATGGCCGAATTAACTGCGTCAGCGATTAACAATCCAGAACAAACCGCTGTACTCGGTGTACGCGGTGAAAGCGGTGACCGTGGTGTCGAGTTGGATTTAGACAAACTCACGACCGCGCTCAGCGATGCAGGTATCATGACATTCAACAACACCGATGAGGTTGCTGAGTACGTCAACGAATCTGCCGAAGAGTCAACAGAATTTAACTGGGTCGAAGAAGCGACCCAAGACGATTAGAGTGAAGGCTTGCGTGGTGGTTATACCGTTAAGCCGATTGTCCTGAATACGATTGGATTCGATGTAACGAGCCTTCACTCTCCCTAACGTTTGATTTAGTAACCCTATCCATGATGGATTTGTATTTTTTCATGGAACCCCCTGGTTGTTACCTTATTGCGAATTTTTATTGCGGTATAAACGACTTATCGCGTGTTACTAAATCAACCCAAAATGATAGTTCCTAATTGAGCTGTTGTAAACACAAGCAAGATTTTTGTTTATATTTAATTGCGTAACAAATCGCTTTGCGTAATCAGTTAGGAATTATCAAACCTATTTGAATCAATACCAATGTACTGCTTTAACAAACCGTATTAAAGCGCAACACGGTACGTCCCGAACCATAGTGTGCGGTTTTCTAATTTAGCGGGTGGTATTGATTCAATGTTTTTCAAAAGGCGATAATGATGGATTATATGCTTCGTTCAGATAAGGGGTTTCGTAATTACCCTTGGTATACAAAAGTGATTTTAAATACCTTACCGTTTTATCGAATATGCCGAATCAAAAGCCAACAATGGCTAATGAAACTTAAGTTTTTATTCGCGTAAAATGCTAAAGAATTACACTAAATCATACTAGCCGTGGGTGAAATTCCCACGGAGGGTATGCCGTCACTATTAAACTGGAGAGTATAAATGCTTGTTTTAAACCCTACGTATAAAGAATCGGATAGTACGTTCTATCAATTTATTATTCCAAAACCAGACGATGGTTTCTTTACTGACCCTGAGAAACATCTGCTGATTTTTTACAATGCTTGCGGGCTCTCGTTAGAGGATTTTATCAGCTGTAGTTTATCTACGTTATTAAACACACGTGATAGAGACTCTGTCGCAGATACATTATTGAATAGCCTCGTCAGCGTATTAAAGATGGATAATAGACCCATCTCATTCTATCTATCACCGGATAACGATGTTTTTAAAGAGGAGCTACATCTTTTAAATATTATCATTAACGACATTCTTAATAAGTTATCGTGTTTATTGCGTTTTACAACGAATTACTTATTAAAGATTGGTAAAGTTGATAGTATTGATGTCGTGTACTCTGAAGAATTAGAAGGCTATGAAGTGGATGTGTGGTATGTATGCTAGACCCTTAACATTCGTAGAAAGTATGGTTTGCCCCGAATTAGAATACGTCCATGAATTCGATGCAGACTTTCACCTCTACGCAGAAATCATCTTACCAGTACCAGAATCCCTTATTCCCTTTTTAGAACACGCGGTTGATGACGATTCTTTAATGGGAATGGATATCATGGATTATTTTCTACTCATGTTAGAAGATATTTGTAATTGGGGAGCGATGCCCCTAGAGAAAGCAAATGAACGCTGTGTAGAGTATTATCATGACATTTTAGATACTGACCCACCTGAGGAGTGGATAGATTACGTCCATCGTTCCCACACAGAATTCTTTTGGGCAATTTACCGAGCATATCCCCATATGCGTGAATTACTCATCGATGACCAACAGCATGAGTTCTTATTTGTAACGGATTATAAATTACTCAATGAAGGGGTAGATGGTGTAGTATTAACCGTTGTCTATGAAAGGGAGAAAAATAATGAGTACTAACTTTCAATTAGAATTCCTTTTGAAATCAGACACTTGCAGCAATAATCATCGGCAGTATTACGAAGCCGAGGTAATACTCCCAATACCGGATAGTATTTTAGCACTCATGGATGAAACCGGTGATTGCTATGCGGAGTTTGGTTTTGGTCCCTTAGACGTATTTTTACAAATGCTATACGGGATGAGCGATTGGGGAAATATTTATGCCGATGAAATTATTCAATTGGCCGAAGAACACTATCATGAGTCCAGTGGCGATAGGCGTGATACGATTGAGGAGTTTGTAGCAGCAGCATTTAAAAAGTGCAAATATTTTTTCAATGTTATTTACGCCGCCTACCCGTACATTAAAGAACTCTTAATTGATAGTCAACCATACCGCTATGAATGCGTGACGGATTGGAGTATCGAAGAAGAGAATTGTTTAGACTTTTTCGTACTAACGCTAGGCTATAGGAGTAACGACTGATGAAATATACTAAAACAACCGACGGGTTTACTTTTAGTGTTTACGATAAAGATTCGCCCTTTGGTGAATTCGGTCCAATTCGTTATATTAACGATGTCCAGTTTAAAGCAAAGGTACCGCAATATTGGTCAATTACAGTAGAAGCTATCCTCTGTTTAGGAAGTACAGAAATTCCTTTAAAGGAAACCTACATCGTTAAATCAAAAGCGAAACTTTCCGAATTAGATACCGTCATTGAGAAATACTTTAATGATACATTATTTAGTTACACAGACGCGTTTTATAAACGCTTAGACGAACTCGATATTGTAGATAAACCACGATGTCGAATCAAACAAGGGCGTATTGAAGCATGGGTTTTAAAACCCATGCGTAAAAAATAAATATGCCGTATTTTACTATGTCAAACACAGGAGAACTCAAATGAGTACTAAATCAAGTATCCGTTATTTTAATGCCTTAGCAGCCGTTTGTTACGACCATAATCTTTTAGATGATTATGATTTTTCGTTTCAGGATATGGAGCGTAATTTCAATCTTTGCGGCAGAGACGATTTAATCATTATACTCGTTAAATCAACTCACGTAAAAACATTTTTAGATGTTGTTAGCGATGTCATGCCCGCTCAATTTGAACGAGCAACCGCGCTAATTACAGGAATAGTATTATCTGCTAATGGCAATACGATTGCACATGAGTTCGCGAATAGCAGTAATCGCGAAACTGATGATAGTGGTAGTACATACCCCTTCCCCTACGCCATGAATCTAACGTGTAGAAAAGATATCTTTACACTTTGTGTCGTCTGCGCTAAGAGCGAACAGTACGAAGAGTTGCTAGATGAGTTAATAGACGATGCAGCTCATTTAATTACTCGACATGGTGCTAATCTACCTGTCGGATATATTCCTGCTCACGTACTGAATAATGTACCAAAGAAGCATTCAGTTCGTACCAATGAAGATTACAGTGATTTAGATGATGACGTAAAAGAAATCATTGAAAAATCTTCTGATAGTTTTCATGGCACAACGGAATTCGAAAGCCATAACCATGCGGCGGGTAATCCCACGACTTCCCCTGTAAATGACACGTCTGACACCGTAGTCTTCAACTTTAGCCAGAGTACTAAACCAATCACGCTTAATGGCTTACATGTCATGTTAAATGAGGCGCTATCTAGAGGGAGTGACAAAATAACTTTTAGCGGACTGTCAGCAATACGCAATAGTATCGTATCGGAGGGCTTTAAAGTAACCCCAATGAATGAAGATCAGGCTGTTATCCCAGATGTACATACTACAGGTTATATCGCACCGATGGAGGATGATGCTAGCTACGAACCGTTAACCGAAGATGCTGTAGACGTAGTGGACGCACCATTCACGCTAGACGAAGAATCAAGTAACCTATTAACAGGAGACTCTAAACTAAGACGTTCTTTTGCCAGCCTGTTCAGTATTGAAGATGACGATAGTGAAGAATTAAACGTAGCTACAATCCATCCTAATGATGCCGATAGTAGTGAGGTTTGTCGAATCGTTTCAAATATTCTTACCGAAAGTCAAGTAAACGATATTATCAGCAGACAGGCTATCGATATTAGTAATGATATTGAAACAGTCTATGATATTAGCCGTACTGTTAATAAGGACTATGACCCTCAAGTCGCCGTTAAGTTTGCCAATATTGCTTTAGTATTTACAGACTTAATGAATGATTTACAAAAACGTGAGATACATCAGGAGCAACATGATAACGAGTTCTTATTGTTCAATAAAGCCGATAACCTAGACGCTATTCGCAATCACTACTTTACTGATTTGCGCAATATGTGTACATTGGGTATTTATCGTACTATTGTAGCAGATACAGAATTACGCGCAGAATGGTTCTTAGCGTCAATTACGGTGGATAATTATACGGATATTATTCGTTTAATGTTTCCTCGTCAGTATAATGGTATTACAACGGGTTACATCAAAGAGTTCTTCGAAGAACTCTTAAATAACCCAACCGATAACGAACTTTACTTTGCGCTTGACAACGGCTTCTACAAAGTAAAATTTGTGGTTGTTAATGCGCTTCACAATCCTACTTTATTAGCCCGCGTAGAGTGTAATTTTCCAGTGACTCCGCACGGTAGTGACTCAAAAGAGTCTTAATTAAACTAGGGCATTAAAGCAGTGGCAAATGCCACTGCTTATTTTTTAACGTTGGAGAATTTATCAATGAAACAATACCTAGACCTCTTACACAAAGTAAGAGAACACGGTAAGTTTAAGACTGACCGGACAGGCACTGGAACGTTTTCTATTATTGGCGAACAAATGCGCTTTAACTTAACAGATGGATTTCCTTTATTGACTACAAAGAAAGTACATCTTAAGTCAATTATTCATGAACTCTTGTGGTTCCTCAGCGGTAAAACAGACGTTCAGTATTTACAGGATAACGGCGTTACTATTTGGGATGAGTGGAGTAATGCTGAAACCTGTTCAAAGTACGGACGTAAAGAGGGCGAGTTAGGTCCAATCTACGGTCACCAATGGCGGAACTTCGGCGCCACGCTAGATGAGAACGGCGATTACCTACCAAACGGCATTGACCAAATTACACGCACCATCGAGATGATTAAAAACAATCCCGATTCTCGCCGCATTATTGTAACCGGATGGAATCCTACCGAAGTAGACTCAGTCAGCCTACCGCCCTGTCATTCATTCTTTCAATTCTTTTGCGAACCGTTAACTGGTTACGAAATGTTAGATTATGCTACACCCGAAGAACGTTTAGAATACGATGAGTTTGGCGATAGTACATCTGAACGTTATCAGCGTATCAAAACATGGGCAAAACAGAAAGGTCACCCAACGCATCAGCTGTCCTGTCAACTCTACCAGCGTAAACCACACTGCGCCTTTACAGCGTGAGCTGTATCGAAAACTTACCCTAAAACGGGAAAATCTCATTGAGACAATCCGTTGCTAAAATCGATATATTAAATGGTAGTCCTATTATATGTAATAATTTAATAGGTGTACCATGAAAACCGTAGGTGTTTATACTATACTAGACATTTTTACTGGGAAATTTTATGTAGGTAGCTCGAAAAACATGCATAGGCGGATTCAAAATCATTGGTATAACTTACGTCAAAATAGACATCATAATGTCTATTTGCAAGAGTTATTCAATGAAAACCATGCTTTTTCCTTTATTTACTTTCCCACAGAAAATAGAAAAGAGGCGTATTTATTAGAGCAATCGCTTTTAACTAAACACGCCGAAAACCTTTTACTACTTAATATAGGGCTCTCAGTCATCGGTGGAGATAACCTTACACGCCATCCCGATAGAGAAGTCATAATTGAGAAAATACGTATTAAGAGCATCGAGATGATGAATGGTCTAACTAAAGAAGAGAGAAAAATTCTTTTTGGTAAACCAGGCTCACTTAATCCAATGTATGGTAAAACACATACTGCGGAAGTGAGAAAACTAATATCTGAAGTCAGCACTGGTAATAAATACTGCCTAGGTCTTAAAAGAAGTCCTGAGCAGCGTAAATTTTTATCAGAAATGGCTAAAGGTAGGATAGGTGCTAAAAATCCTTTCTTTGGTAGACACCATAGTGACGAAACCAAGCAAATGCTTTCTGAAAAAATGAAATCTAAAAATTGGCTACCCACCAATTCTAGATCAGTTTCTATAGATGGCAATATTTATGTTTCTGTAACTGATGCCGCTAGAAAGCTTAACGTTAGCCCAGCGCTTATTATCTATCGTATAAGTAGTAAATTAGAGAAGTATAAATGTTACGAATATGTCGATAATGCCCAACGACTATCGAACGAGGTGTACTAACTGATATGAGTACATTAATCTAGTAGAGTAAGTTACAAGCGTAACTGAAACGGGTAAGAATCTTCATTGATGAAGATTGTGATATAGTCTAAACTATATAGCGATATATAGAAGTTTCTAACTTACTGTGCGTAGCGAGCACAGGTTAATACATTTTGAGTGCTGATCTATTCCTCGGGATCCCGTTTAACATTGCTTCTTATGCCTTATTATTAATGATGGTTGCACAAGTAACAAATACGGTTGCACATGAGTTAATCTGGGTAGGTGGCGATTGCCATGTTTATAAGAATCACACCGACCAAGTCGATGAAATTTTAACACGCGAACCCCGACAATTACCGACCATGTCACTAAACCCACTTGTTAAAGATATCTTTGATTTTAAATATGAAGATTTTACTTTGACGAACTACGACCCACATCCGGCAATTAAAGCACCGGTAGCCGTGTAATTTAACCTTTAAAATAGAGTGGGAATTCCCACTCTATTTTTTTTTTCGATAGTTTTTTATTTTGCCTTATTTTTATATGAAATATTCGAGGATTTTATTATGTCAAATGAAAAACGTTTAGTCCGTGGTCCTAATGTTACGCAACTAATGCCTGCTAAATATCCGTGGGCTTGGGAGTGGTATTTAGATTCTAATAAGAATCACTGGGTACCAGGCGAAATAAACATGAGTAAAAGTATTTACCAATTTGAGCACGTTTTAACGCCTTCTGAAAAACATATCTTTACAACAGTTTTTGCCTATTTAACCACCAGTGATATACTAGCAATGCGTAACGTATCGCTTGCCGTCATGGAAAAGATTACTGCGCCAGAAGTACAAACTGCATTAATGCGTCACGGCTTCGATGAGACTATACATTCGTTGACTTATCAACATTGTTTAGAGTGTTTAAAGTTAGACCCCGATGATATTTATACACGCTACCAACGCTGGCCGGAAATGAATGCTAAGTTTGTTTTATCAAATAAGTATTTAAAACGTATGTTAGAACTACATTCTTTAGAAACAAAAGAAGACGTAGAAGAATTCTTATACGGTTATATTTTCTTCGCATTGATTTTCGAAGGCGTCTGGTTTTATAATGGATTCACACCTATCTTTAACATGAACCGTAGACAGCTCATGTCAGATGCAGGTGAGCAATTACAGTATATTTTACGCGATGAAGTCAATCATGTAAAATTAGGCATTCGGATTATTCGCGGCATTCTTGATGAAGAGAACATTACGCTTGATAGCAACCGTATCAAACAAATGTTTATCGAAGCGGATGAATGCGAAAAGAACTACATTACCATGGTATTAAAAGACGGTATGGTAGGCCATACCGTTGATTTACACATGCAACAATCACGCGTAGTATCAAATAGACGTCTACGGCAGTTAGGACTAGAACCCGTATTTCCAGATACTGAAGCACCCTTTAAGTGGTTAGATGAGATTGCAGGCGGTATTCGTAAGGAAGGTAATTTCTTTGAAGTAAAAGTAAAAGAATACCAATCGGGCGCCAATTTAGATTTCGGTAAAACCGAAACACAAACAGATAAAACTAAACCAACGATAGATTGGGACAGTTTCTAATTATTCAACAGGAGAACTCACACCATGCTCGACTTTATTAATTCGTGTTATTTAGATTTAATAAACCTAACAAAGTCAGCGCCTGTTTTTGGCGGTGCATTAATGCTTTGGTTACTAGGTACTATTTCTTTCCTTAGTCGGAACATTCCAAACCGTATTTGGAACTTCCTAAAGACAACCTATACAAGTGAACTGGATTTAACTAATACCGGTAGTTGGTTAAATGAAGTCAATTACGATTTATTCCTAACATGGTTCTTTAAACAACACCACGCTTTTCGAGCGCGGTCGTTTTCTTTAAATAGTACATGGACATGGGACGGTTATCAAACGTTAATTACTGCCGGTTTTGGATTACAGGTTTTTATCTACAAGGGTAGATTATTTTGGTTCCAGCGTAACAGAGAACCCAATTCAGTCTCCGATAAGTTCAAGGAGAATCTTCGAATCGTTGGTTTAACGCGGAATAAACAACTCATTTACGACATTGTAGAAGAGTTTAAACAAAATAAAAAACGTAATGGAAATTACGTATATAAATACAGCACGGATAACTGGGACGAAGGTAGACCGTTGCATAAACGCAGTTTAGAAAGTGTCGCGATAAAACAATCTATTAAAGAAGAGATATTGCGAGAGATTAGACTTTTTAAACAGAATGAAGCATGGTATGCAATACGCGGCATTCCGTATAAATTAGTCTTTCTGATTTATGGACCGTCCGGTACGGGTAAAACCTCATTGATTCGTGCTATTGCTAGCGAAATTGCAAATGATATTTACGAACTCCCCTCTAGTGAGATGACTGATAAGTCATTAACCAAAGCGTTGTCACGTCTAACGACAAACAGTATTTTGTTAGTAGAAGACTTTGAAGGGCATAATGCCTTAAAACAGCGTAAGACAGCAATTCGTACCGATAAGATTCTAAATGATATAAAACAGCCAAAAGACGTAGTTAATACAATAACACCGGCAATATCAGGAATAGTACCTACCGAAAAGAAAGAAGACATTATGATTTCTTTCGAACCGCTAACACTATCCGGTTTCTTAAACGCGTTAGATGGCATTGCGCCTTTACACAATACTATCGTTTTCTTAACCAGTAACGATGTTGCCGAATTAGATGATGCTGTTGTAAGAAGCGGTCGTATCGATAGTAAACATTTTATTGGATTATCCGATGATACGACTATTAAAGACTACATCAATATTGTTAAAGGTGACTACGTCATTAACTTAGATGATATAGTGTTTAAACCAATTTTAGGTTGTGATTTAATTGACATATATCGCAGAACTGGTTTTAGTATCCCTGAGTTTATTAATAGCATACCGTTAGAATCAGGTATTGTTAATGTTACCGCAGAGGCTAAAGTAGTTCCCGTATCTAATAAGTCAGAACACGAGGTATTTTAAATGAAAGTATTTTTAGGTGGTACATGTAATAACAGTAATTGGCGTGAGTTATTAATTCCGCAATTGCGCTGTGATTACTTTAATCCGGTTGTCGAAGACTGGACTCCCGAATGCCAATCAATCGAATTAACCGAACGCGAAAATGCAGATATTGTTTTATACGTTATTACACCATTAATGATGGGCGTTTATTCGATTGCAGAAGTCATTGACGATAGTAATAAACGACCAGAGAAAACAGTCTTTTGTTTCCTAACAACGGACAGAGCTAATGCTAGTACACTTAACTTTACGCTACCGCAAATAAAATCTTTAAATGCAGTGGCAGAAATGGTTAAAAGAAATGGCGGAACGCATATCGAAGACTTTAACAATATCGCAACTTATTTGAACGAGTTAGCCGATAAAATTAATCACCCCGCCCGAGGATGGAAATAATGGTACCTATTACTCTTATAGCAGCAGTAAACAAACAACGCATTATTGGTCGCGATAATGAACTACTCTACGATATTCCTGAAGATATGGCTTTCTTTAAAGAAGTCACAGTCAATGGGATTGTTGTCATGGGTCGTAATACTTACGACTCAATTGGCCAGCCATTAAAGAACCGTATTAATTTTGTGGTAACCAGTAAACCAGATGACCTCAAAACTTTAGACGAATACGGCATAACGCTATTCGCAGTCAGTGATTTGAGACGCGCGTTGGACATGGCGCGAGCAAGTGCAGTATTAGGCAAGCTACCGACTGTTTACGTGATTGGCGGCGCTCAAATTTATGCTGCCTGTATGATTATGGCAGACCGCCTACTCTTAACAGAGATAGATGACGATGCAAGTGGCGATAGTTATTTCCCTTCCTATCCATCAACAGAATGGCGAGAAGTAGGACGTAGCGATATGTTAAAGAGCGAACGAAACCCAGATTCACCGCAATTCCAGTTTGTTACCTACGAACGGTGATTAATAGAGCAGTACCCAAACGGGTACTGCTCTATGCCGTGATTCCAATATATTTCAGATATACATTACTTTAGTGAGAGAGTTATATTAAACATCTCAAACCTACCGCTACTCAGGGTATCTACGGATAATGAGTGCTGCCCGTCAGGGTGAAAATATGACGACTTACCTCACGTACGAGGTACTAATTTAATAGTTAATAAGTCCACTCTACTTATTAACTATTTTCTTTTGATAGAGTATTGGAGAAAATCATGGATTTAAAAGTCCACGTTATCCTTATCGACAACATCGGTAAGATAGCTACCAACGAGCGCTACACTGTAGCACAGTTTAAAGAAAAAATCGTGCTACCGCGTAACGGTAGCAATGAGTTACTCATTGTCAGAACACTGGCGATGACAGTCACGGTCAGTCATGACCAGATGACTGTGACCGGTCACCAGTCACAGCACTCGCAAGAGTGCATCGACCATCTAAATAATTTATTTGAGGTTCGTATGGCACACCTCCGTGAATTAGGATTACTTTGGTAACGGCATAATACTAGAGCGCATATGCGCTCTAGTAAATCCCTCTATTTTTTTTTGCTATTTTACCACAACCCACCAGTGATTAACTCAATATGTCTGCGTTGTGATTCGAAATCATTCAATGCAGCAATCCGTCCCCACTCTTCTCTCGCCGTAAAATACATCTCATCCGCATCACTATAACTATCAATAATTTCTTTAAAACGCCCTAGCTGACTACCGGCAAATAACTCCCCCTTATCCATTGGAATAATAGCATTCGTATAAATGTAGCGTTTGACAGCGTACTCACAGAGCCTAGCAAAGTCCAAATAGCTCCGTGGATTGATATGATTCATTTCCGTATCATTCTCTAGCCAACAGCGTAAAAAGATATTGGTTGGCAATGCCAGATTATCCATAATGGCAACAACGTTCTCACCGACTAACTGTACCTTAGCAGTTGAAATCATTGGTATTGGATTAGAGGAACTTAGTAAACCAGATGCCGCATCTAATAATGAATTACCCCTTACAGGAATTAAATTAGTAGCCCCTACAACTGCCCCTTCGCCATACGAAACCGACAAAGCTGAGATAATACTTCTGCCTTGCGTCATGGTTTTAGGGATGCGATAAATATGCGTAAACGGGTCTACTTGTTCTCTAGGTAATCCTAATAAACGAATCCATGTTTCTAATCCTCCGATTAAATTACAGTCGAACATAACCACTGGAAATAAGACTTCTTCACGAATGCGCGTATCTAACGATACCGATAAATCGTAATTATAATTAATACGAGACATAAACACTTGCCGCAATATCTCAGACGGAATCACCTGTCGTAAGTGATTTAACGCATAACTAATAGGATTCATTTAACCCCTCCGATACAAATAAAAAATAATAAAGAGACTCATTGTATGTCATAGAAAAGCGAATTAATCTCAGGTGTATATTATCTCTTTAGATACCTTACACTAGGGGGAAATATGTCCGTCATCACACAACTTTACGATTTAAGTCTGTTAAATCACGTCTTTATGAACCGTGTTTATCCATCGAGGGTAAATTTATTAAGTCAACCTAATACGATGTTTATTTCATGGCTGTTGTATAAGTTACAGAAACTGTTTTTACTCGAATACAGTAATAACGTCTACGTAGAAAACAATATTCCATTTAACCATAGCGTGGAAGATTTTCGAGATAGTGAGGGCAATATCAGAGAAATCATTGAACGTGTATTTACAACACAGCTAGTCTTTATAAGACGTATTGAAAATAGGCACGTTAAAACAGTTAAGTATAATCCATTGTCAAAAGAACTGCTGATTCAATTTGAGGATACTGCATATGAACACTATCATCGACATAGAAGATTATGCCGATAGATTACGCGATATCGTAATACAAGTCTGTCTTGAAACACATGAGGTATTTGAAGAAAAAAATACGGATTGGTGTGGTCTAATCTACTTACTGTTTGTTGACTGTGTTAACGATAGAATGCTGTGGTATCGTCATAAACACTATACCGAATTCGATTGGGAGATGAAATCACATTTCGATTGGTTTAATCTCGATAAAGATAATGCAGCAACAGCATTACTCCAAACACGAATCGACCAAATTTGGTTAGATATCATCAATACACTAGATAGTATCATACCCTCGAGAACGTATACGATTTATACAGTTACTCGTTATGATTACGATATTATTGTTACTAAAGGGATGGACTATCGTATTGCTGATTGGGAGCGGGCAGTCAAAACAGGAAAATTAGAACACCCTAGACGCAGACGATAAGTTGGAGTGAATATGTATAAGTTCCTATTCGATGTGCGCGAAGCCTATGAATTGATTCTACATTGTGCAGTAGAGCCTGTGGAAATAGAAGACGTTGAATGCATCGTCTCTAACTTGATTACCAGTTATATTTTCAGTAACAAAGATGATGTTGACTTTGCAACTGACCAATTGGAAAGGCTAACGACACAAGAAGTCGCTGAAAGTATTATTAATGTTATTACTGTCTCACTGGTAGAACCAATTTACCAAACATTATCGAGTTGCATTGAGTATTACGAAGGTAATGAACCGTGTAGCGATGACGTGCTAAAGATGAAGTGTACATTAATAAATGAAAGTGACCTTTACGTTACGTATAACCCAAAAATCATGCGTGAGAATGATGGGTTAAAACGATACTATAAACAAGCGGTAGAGAATGGTGATTACATTCCAGAACGCGAACGATTAATACTGGAGAGATTACAATGACCAAATACACAGTTATGGGAGGACAGATTCGTTCTGGACTACCTACACACATCGAAGCCATTTTACCCATGGAAAATGTCTTAGCATTGATAAATCAAGAAGTCTTAAAAACACTCGATGCGAATGACGTAAAGTTTGAACAACTCTTGAGTCTAGCCTATCAGTTCGTGCTAGACACACACGACATGCCGCACGATGAATTCATGCAAGAATTACGACACTACGATTCGACCGTAGTTTACGCAAACTATGTTAAAAATATTCTATCCATGATTCCAAGTCATTATGATAGAAAATATATCTTTGACGAAACAGTTAGTATGGTTCAAATACTGATCGAGCAATTAAGATACCCCATGTTAAAATCCTTTATCAACATGGGGTATAGTAGTAAGGATATAAATACCATCATCAATATTAACTGTAAGATAGATACCGTCTTAGTAGATGCGATAAGTGTAAAAAGTACAATTGACTATCTCCCGTTCTAGGGAGTAGTCATATGCCCTTTATACTTATTTACGACATTGTACAATTATCAACGTTAGTTAAATTAAGAACAGATGTTGTTTATCTAACGCTAGTCTCATGGGCTAATTGGATTTCTTTTTCAGAGCGTTTGTCCGATTATGACAGCGCAGTCAATTATACACTGGACGATTATAAATATACAGCACGCGATGAATTTACGAAACAGTTACATTACGACATTGTTGACTTTTACGTAAAGACCGTACGACCGCTTATTTCAGAGTATGAACTGAAAAATCCTTATTATGTAACCTACGAGTTATTAGATAACTGTACATTATGCCTTCAGTTATATTACATGCCTTTTACGATTAAACGCGGAGAACATAATGACACATGATGAAAACATGAGTCAGGTTATTTTACCGACTCAAGAAATATTCGATGAGTTACTCATGGGAATATCTTCTGTCATGAGTGATAATCTATTGCAAGAATTAGTGAGCGATGCGTGCAGTTCACTCTATTACGAAAGTGAACCGTCAGCGATTATATCATACTCAGAACAACTATTCGAACGTAATTTTGCTAGAATCTTTGAGGAAAGTAACAATCGCGCGTTCGCAAACGACAGCGCAAGCCGTATTTCAAGTGCTTGGTACGAATTTACTTTTCAACTCCGTCAACTTTACCATTCTTACAACTTATACGTTGATGGAAGTGCAGTCTATCACTATCAAGGTGAGATAGACGGCGATATTATTCTTCAACATTTTGACGACTGAGGTGTTCTATGTCACTAATGTTAATCGAGGAGATCGAAACAGAATCGCTGGTAGAATTGTTCAGTTGTTTCTACCAACCTGATGACGATACGCCACATGAATCCCCACATTTACTCCCTAGAGTAAATGCCCTATTACAAACCGCCTTAGAATATTTATATTACGTCGATACGAATAGTGAATGGTATGAGTTCCCTTTCCTTTTTCACTATGCCATGAAAGTCATTAGAGCTGTACTGGATAAACTAGATGGATACCCCATCGATGCTATACAAATTATTGATTTTCAAGGTAGTGTTCTTATCGAGTATTGAGGTTGTTTATGACTATCACTGCAAATATGATTGGTTCAGTTGTTTCATTTAATGTTTATCCGGCCGCCATTATTGGCTCTAATTATACACGTGTGAAAGTACTTGGCATTTTCGACGCGCGTATCGCACTTCGTTTTGCCGATGTTGCCTCACTCCACGCCAATGTTTATCCGACGCTACCGCCGGGGTCTGGTGAGAAATACACAGACTATCAATACGTCGAAGTAGAATTATCCGATGGACAGACTACAATTATTGGTATCCCGTGGATTGTTGCTAGTACAGTGACTGTACATGGCAATACCCAAGCCCAATTTGTTGTTAGTAATATCACACCTGCTGATGTAGATATTATTCGTCAGCAAATTATTGCAGCAGGGTATACGGATATTACAGCTACCTTGATTTAACTATATGTATGACGTGAGTTCTCCTTACGAACGTCTATTTGGCTATTTAGCAGCACCGGCTCGTTTTCTTATGACCGGTGCTCTTTTTTTCTTTTATTGTAGTGGGTTTCCACTACGGCCTTTATGCCGTGATTTTTTATTTGTACGCATTATATTCTGTAGAGAGCAAAGAGAATATGAAATGACCACTTTCACCAAAGCACCAAATGAATATACGCGCGACCTTAACTTTACTGAAAATTACATTAAAGATTGCGCATTATATCTTTCCCGTATGCGGAATATTCCGTTAGAAGAAGCAACGGAATTTATCCGTATTAAGCTTAAATCCGGTGACCTAAAGATTAAAAATCCTAAGGTTAAATATTTACAACGAGATAAAAAAACAGGCGATAGATTTCTAACTGAAGGTACTTTCTTACAGTACATTGCTGACGTTGCAAAGTTTAATCTCATCATGGTACCCACCATGACAGTATATTTAAACCCTGAACAAAAGAAATCTTATAATGCTATCTGGATTAATAGGAACTTAAAACTGCGTAAACAATTTAAGCATGAAATGTTTAATGCAAAAATGAAAGGCGATAAGATAAAAACCAGTTATTACGATATTTTACAAAACAGTTGTAAGATTAAGAATAACTCATTATCCGGCGCACATAGTTCGCCTTCAACCCCTTTGTTTAATAAGTCTTCCCATTCAACATTAACATCTACCTGTAGAATATCTACAAGCTATGCCAATGCATCTAACGAACAACTGCTAAGAGGTAATCGGCATTACTGGTGCCCACAAGTTGTATTATCCCATCTAATAACAACCGCTAGACATTCCTTACTAGACGATATGAAAGTCGTTATGGCAGAGGAACGATTACATTATCCAACTGTAGAGGAAGTGATGGATTGTATTACATACTCCACACATCTTTACTGGCGTGATGCGCACGCAATGAGTTATATCCGTAGTTTTGTAGAAAAGATAACGCCGATTGAGCGTGCGGCTTTTGTCTATAGTGCCGATATTTATCATTTGGAGAAACTGAATCCAGAATTCGTTAGAACGATGTTTTTTACCTACGCACAAAAACATTTGATACCAGATTATTCTGACGATGCTAAACTAGCAATGAAAGATTCCGATACGTCAATTCTCGCATTAAGTATTTGTGCTAAAGAAGCAGATTACCGAAAGCTAGAAGAAATTCGTGATGAAGACCCTGAAACCTACGGCATTATTGCTGCCAATGCAAAATCTATCTCCGATACAGTAGAAAGATACAGTAGTTTTATTAAAGCCTTTTGGCGTACCGAATTGCTCAGTCCCTCTATTGCTAAACTTCCTTCAATCGTTAGACGTGTTGTGGTGACCAGCGATACAGATTCGAGTATTTTTACAACTCAATATTGGACAATGAAATATTCGCCTAATCAACTCTTTGCGGAAATGGCCTATCGTATCGGTTATATTAGTACTTTCTTTGTATCGAAAGTGGTTAAACATAGACTGGCGATGATGTCTAAAAACATTGGCGCTATCAATGCAGATATACACAAAATCTCAATGAAGAACGAGTATTACTTTCCCGTATATTTACTAACCCCCTCAGCGAAACATTATGCGGCGTATCGCTCTGCGCAGGAGGGTAATTTACTCAGAGAGTTAGAAACCGAAATTAAAGGAGTCCACTTACGTAATTCTTCCGCGCCGCCTCATGTAACGAAACAATTGAAACAATATATTCAGTTGATTTTGTCAACCGTGATGGAACAAGGCCAGTTATCATTAAACGATATCCGTAATCCTATTATTGCATTGGAGAATGATATTATTAATGACATCAATAAATCAGGCTACCGTTATTTTAACGGTATGCAAATTAAAGATGCTGATTCCTACACGAATGGAGAAGAGGCAACAAATTATAAACGCTACACACTCTGGCAAGATACTTTTGCTAAGGTGTATAGTGATGCCCCTAACCCACCGTATCAGGCGATTAAGATACCGCTGACAACAGGTACGCGGAAGAACTTTGATACATGGTTAAATTCTATTGAGAATCCTATTTTACGAGATAGTCTAACCAGATGGAGTGAAGTCGAAGGCAAGCGCGAAATGAAAACGATTGTTATACCAGAAGCCATTATTTTACGTTACGGTATTCCTAAAGAAATCGCCGCCGTTATCGATATACGGAAATTAGTCAACACGATAGCCTCACCCTTTTATTTAATACTCGAGTCATTGGGTATTTATATTCAAAACAATAAAATTAGCCGTCTATTATCAGATGACGGCGAATAATAGAGTAAGGCGGTTTAAACCGCCTTACTCTATAGAGAGGGTGCTATGCCGTTGAGTATAAGGTCATTTATGCTATCCTGCATATTCTTCGGTAGATTCCTTTCCAGAAGTTTATCGGATTGTAAAGACCGCAGATAACGTTTTAGTGATTGTGTATAAAACGTATTGGCTGACTTATTATGTTTAACCGTTAAACGGCAGAGCAAATCCCAAAACGGAAGATATCCTACTGTTAACGCCCAGAGAATCTGTCGTGTTGGCACTACATCGGGGGATTTCATAAACGAGGCTAACGAATAATCGGTAAACAATTCTAAACCAAACGCAATATCTGCCCATGTTAATGGCTGTTTATTAATCGTCTGTATGTTTTGTACAATGACCGTATCAATCAGAGTGTGCGTATCACTAATAAAGAACGGGTGTTTACGCCCGATATTACTTACTGGTGATTTCTTATACCGATTAGCAAATCTATTTATGTAGGCTAAATCCATATGGGTATATACCATATTAGTAATCACATACATCGCGATAAAATGATGTATACGAAGATGACTACCGACTCTACGCTTTTCATCTAACCATGCTTTGTATTGTACGGCTAATAAAGGAAGATTAATACCAATAACGATTAACCCTGTTTCATCACTTTCATATTTCCCGTTACAGCGTTGCATTGACATATCGGTGAAGGGATGTGTCATGACATGTACAGGTTGTAGCGAACGCCAGTTTGCGTAACATAGGTCAACATCAAACGCCGTATCGTGAACAAAGATAATTTCTTCATTACCTTTATTATAAAACTGCCCCTGTGCAAATACTCTACCATAATTAGTCGCCGTTGTAATCCCTAGCGGATTACAGGTTTGATACATGACATCAGTAACCCGTTGAACGAGTTCATTTAATGGTCTGTCAAAATTAACAGGAATGTTTAATAACAACCTTGCTAATAAATGTCCATTATTGACGTAACGCATTTGTGATTGATAGTATTCTACAAATCGCTGTAAATCTTTATTGACTAATGCTTTAGTATAGGTAAATGAAGACGCGTGAAATATCTGCGCACGCGAACCCTCATCATTAAACCAATCAAACATAAAACCCCCGAGGTAAATCCATGAAACTTATCGAACAGTACACAATGTTCGCCATAGCATTAGCAGCAGCTATTCACGAAGAGATTTTAAGTGTAAAATCCGATTCCGCTCATCCTTTAGAAGCTAAACCTTATTTAAATCGCGTTTGGGAATTTGCAAAAGACTTCCGTGATAAATACGTCTTCAAAGACAAGCAACCAAACGATGACGAACTACTACAGCTTTTAATCGATACATCTAAACCGTTTAGAAAGTTAATTAAGAAACATCAGAAAGGTGTAAAGAAACTTAAAGACGAAATAAGCGCTGCACGTTTACAGCTAGGCGCCGTCGACACTGTATACAGTAAAATTATTTCAGCTATCAGTGAGTTAATAGCAATCTACGAAACCTGTACAGCGACTTCCTTAAATGCACTACGTACATCAATCGCAGAGGATGTTGTTGAGAATCGTGTCAATGCAACACGTATTCTTTCAGACCTTTCCACGTTGCTCGAAAAAGCGAAACTCGAGCAATCCAATCTCCCTAAACTGTAACAAACCACAAGAGGTAACTATCATGGGTGAAGCAAACCGTCGCGGTAATCGCGAACTGCGTATCAAATTAGCACGTGCTAAACGAGTAGATGAAATCCGTAAGAAAGCAGAAGCACATGCACGTAAACAAGCTGAACAACAGCCGGCTACACATGAACAAAACATGCGTAACGCCATGTTATTAGGTTTAGGTAGCGCAATGGGTGTTATGCCATAGCATCTTGCTAGATTCTAAAAAATCTAGGTTATATATTATTTAAATGAGGTGATATAAAGATGTAGTAAAACAATAATTTTTTACTACAGTAAATATTATGTAGGCAGAAATCGGCAGACCGTAAGGTTTGCTGACGGAGTCGTATGTGTCACCTCGATTCCAATTAACAGAACCTATATATCATTTAACTGACAACACATTCAAAAACAGAACGTTGTCTTAATACCCACGCTAGGAGAATATCAATGAGTGTTAATCAACCAACACGTCGTCAGCAATCTAATGCCAACAAAAACATCCCAGTCGGAGACGAATTCCAACAAACCGAATCCACGATTCGCGGTTTTGCTCAAGTGCGTAGCCAGTTATCTGGTTTCGGTACTGACCGCACATTAGCGGGAGAGCAGATTAAACAATACATGGATGCATTTAATAAGTCCCGTGCCGAAGATAGTTCGGTTAAGCTATTAGCCTTTGACCGCACCGCGCAGAATACGCTGATTAGTTGCGTTATCGTTACTAAGACTGTTGTAAAACCATCGGGTCAAAAATTGACTGCGGCCACTGCCTTAGTATTAGAAGCCTCTAACACAAAATTGCCTGCTCGTGTCTTGCAAATTCCGAATGGTACAATTGAAGTGCCATCTGTAACTGCTGATGCCTTTAATGATAAGGTACGTGAAAAAGTAAAAGTGTTAGTCGCTCAGCACTTTCCTGATTCGCAGATTATTATTGGTGGTGGTCAAGTGGTTTGTGAAACCATTAAGCCCACTGATGAAAGTCGTATTCAACGTGCCTATGCTTACGCCATTGCTGCTTGCGAAGGCGTTATCAATGCCAATTGTGATTACAAATACATGCCACAAATTAATGTTGGTATGTTGGATGATAACGAACGTATTTACGCTCGTATTGACCAAAACAATTTCGGTGTTGAAAGCGGCGGTATCCCGGTACGTTCAGATTTGTCGGTCAGTGTTTATACACAAATGCACGGTGCGAATAACACGGATACATTTAACAGCAATACAACACCTGTTGTATTAGTTGATACGTTTACCGAAATGTTATTTACGCCACCTGAAGAAATGCCACATGACATCGGTGATGGTAAACCCTTACCATTGTCAGCAACGCAGTGTTTAACACCTGTCGTTAACATTTCTCAGATTACCTCTGAAATGGGTGTGGAAACGTTGGAAGTGCGTTTGTTAGGGATTCATGCCTCTACCATTTTAGCCGTTAAGAATGCGTGGGCGATTCCATACATTCCACGTTTAAATCGTGTAAACAGCCACTTACGTGACTTCGGCTCTATTGCTTACGAGTTAACGTTTTTAGTGAATAATCAACCCGGCGTTAAGATTGATACACAGTCTAATAACTTCAGTGATGACCATTTTGCAGCCACGTTAAAGAAAGCGGTTAAAACGGATGCCATTTACTTCCGTTTATGGATTGAAGATAATGGTCAAATGTCTTGGTTAGATAACCTCTTCTATTTAAGTACCTTAAAGAATGAAGATGGTCGTATTGCCAAACAAATTATCTTTAATGCCTGTAACGTTTTAACCAAAGGTCACATGGCTGAGTTCTGGACAGTTGAAGAAGACATCTGTTTTGATGATGACGTCCGTCATCCATTAGGCATATTCAAAGACGGTCAAACCAATCGCACGCGCCCAACAACTGATGTTGGCTACGTTGAATTGTTGACTCAGTACGGCGCCGAAGAGTTAGAGTATGTGAAGACTTACGACACAGACATTAACGACAAAGACAAGTTGTCACAAGAACAACGTTACTTACGTACGTTGCAAATGTACGACCATGTCTTCCAAGGCCAGTACGAAATTAAGGGTGTAGCATGTACAGTGACCTTTAACAACGAATGGCTAGCTGCCTTATCGCAAGCATTGGAAAAATGTAAGTATGCGTTAATTCCGGTTAACCTTAACTTAGATTTATCACCCACTGCACAACGTGGTCAAGGTCGCATGAACCGTCCGGGCTTCAATCAACAATTGACTGGCGGTATTGCGCGTCAAGGTGGCGGAACAGCTAATCGCGGTCGTTCTTTACCTAATAGTTTGAATCATCGCTACGGCTAATTTAGTCACTTAAAAATAGAGTCGCAATGCGACTCTATTTTTTTCCCCTTAAATAGTAAAACAGGAGTAAACAATGGAAGAATTTTTACCCACGCCGGACAGGCATGATGGGATATATGAAGAAGCCGTTAACTTCGAAGAACTCTTCGATTCGTTAACATTTGAACCCTTGTTTGTTAATCATTTAGATGTAGAAAGTGCAGAGGGAAAAGAAAAGCTCAATGCCATGTTATTTAGTCGTTATGAAGGTGATAGTTTGAATGTGGTGCCTTCTTGTGACTGCGGTGCGTTATTTGGTGCAGACCATTTAAATGAAGAATGCACGGTATGTAATACAACGTGCATTTACATTGCCGAGAAAGCTTTAGAATCGCTGTTATGGATTGCTGCACCGCAAGGTATCGATAGATTAATTAGTCCAATGGCATGGCGTATCTTATCAGATGCTTTTACTACCTCGGGATTTAATCTATTCGAATGGCTAGCTGATGAAACGTATACCCCAACTACAAAAAGTATTGATAACTTTGCTAGACAGTTAAATCTATACAAAGAGAAGTATGGATTTCCACGCGGTTTAAATTCGTTGTATCAAAACTTCGATGCCATAATGGACGCGGTATTTGCATTGAAGCTAGTCAAAGACTACGGCCCTGAAAAAGATACACTACGTACATGGCTTAAAGAAGTCAGAGACTGTATCTTTACGCGGTATTTACCAATACCAAGTAAGGTAGCTTTTGTCGTTGAAACAACCGGCCCACATACCTTTGTAGACGATAAAATTACGCTAGCATTTGATGCAGTCCATGCTATTATCTCAATTGAGAACTCTGCTGTACCGCTGAATCAACGCCGTAAAGAAAGTAAAGTCGTTAGTGTAATTAAAACATTAGCGGACTTCTATAAAGACTTCTCGCGTAATACGGCCGGCTCTAAACCGGGCGTGTTACGTAAACATGTCTTTGGTGGTTCCTTACATTTTACTGCCCGTGCCGTTATTTCAACCATTCCTGGTCCGCATCAATACGATAGCTTACACTTACCATGGACATTAGCAACACAGTTATTTGGTTTAGACATCACTAATAAACTGAGTCGTGAACCATATTGCTATAACCCTAATCAAATCAATGACTTATTGCGAGATTACGCATTACGTCCTCACCCCATCTTATCGAAAATATTCAAAGAACTCATTGAAGAATCGCCATACGGGCGTACCCCGGCGATTTTCCAGCGCAATTGAAATAGTATTGGTACTTGTTATATTATGTTTAATAATATAACAGAGGTTTGAAATGTCAAATATAACTGTTTTCCAAAGAGTGGTATCTGAGGAAATGAAATTAAAACCCATTACTGGCTATAGTCAGTATTTTGCCACATGTGACGGAGAAATTTATTCATATGCACGATCAGATACGCCGCGCTATTTAACCCCGCACAAGAAAAAAACTTCTGTAGGAACCTATTTAAACGTATTCGTTACGCCGGATATTGGTCCTAGAGTACAGCTAGGCGTACATCAGCTAGTTTGCTTAGCATTCAAGGGACCGCCACCAAATGATGGGCAAAAATATGAAGTGAATCATATCGACGGCAATAAACATAATAACGCAGCAACTAACTTGGAATGGACTACACGAAGTGAGAACACATTGCACGCGTTACGGTTAGGATTAAGGAAAGATAATATACCTGTTACAATTACGGACGTTTTAACAAACGAAGTAGTTACACACTATTCGATTGTCGAGGCTTCGCGTCAGATGGGTATACCTAGAAATGATGTGAAGCGACTAATGAAGAGACATTCTAAAGAACCATATCAGGGACGATGGCTATTTGAATTCGATACTAGTCGACTTGGTATTATTTCTAGGAAACATCATAAGCCCATAAAGGCGTACGACTATGTAGATGGAAGAGAAATTCATGCAAATAACGCAACAGATATAAGTTATTTAACAGGAGTTCATGCTACGACTATTTTAGTCTGTCTGAAAGGTGGGTTTAAAACACATCCTGATGGGAATAAGTTAATTAGCGGCTATGTTTTTCGCGAAGCGTCAGATGAAAGGCCTTATCCTATTTTTACATGCGACGAAGCTCAGGAATCAAGGAAGAATTATTTAAACCGTCCCGTGCAATTAGGTAAACGCCCAGTAGTCATGAAAGATTATGTGACTGGCGAAATTACTCGGCATGCGAGCATTGCTGATGCTATACGGTTTACTGTCCGACCTGTAGCCGAGTTTCAAAGTAGAGTTACAAGAGGTGACTTGAGCATCACTCGCGGTTATGCGATTAAATGCGCCAATGACCTGAGAGAGTTCCTAGAGTTTAGCAGTGATTATATAACCGCCTCAATAAACTCTAGTAGAAGCGATTTACTAATCGCTAAGATAACCGATAGACGAACTAATACCACCAATCTCCATACAGGCGTATCGGAGATTGCGTTCGTCCTAGGTATAGATTCACGTCTCGTAACTACACTTAGACATGAAAATATAAAACCCTTTCTGTTTAAAGAGTATTTACATGTGGAGTGGATTTTAAATTAATAACTGACATTTCAGAAACCAATACTAGGGTTGCTTTAGCGAGAAATCGCTATCGAAAAACTTCTCTAACTGACGGGAACCCGCTTAGAGCTTCATACACCAACCCATCGGCACGAAAGGCGATGGCGGCTGAACTAATCACTCAGGTATGGTAAAAGAGATGAAGATTGGGGAATCACGCAGCAAAGTACCTAAACACAAAAAAGTGCACGGTATGAGTCCAACGACTAACCACTCGCAAGGTGTAGGGCAGGCAAGCGAATGGCCGCTCGAAACGGGAAGGACCTAAACGCGTAAAGGCGTAGGTCGTGATATAGTCTCAACACTCGAGGAAAACTCGAGGCAGTATATTCATTGTTGGTAAATAAGGAATATACGGCTAGGGTTTGCGCCCCTAGCGAAGATAATGCCATCATTAGGCCGAGGGTCGGCGCAGTTAGTTTGGATTGATAAAGTCAAGGAAGACCCTGAAGATATTACGATAAGTTGGAGTCCAATGATATTTAAACATCCCAACGCAGACTCAACGCAGGGTCCCTTATAGAGTAATCTATATTGAAACATCTCTTTAA
>ERZ650309.13-NODE-13-length-122528-cov-7.738881_pt1 | contig 122528 bp, 122 predicted proteins | sample MGYA00376245_ERZ650309 | MGnify/ENA primary metagenome ERZ650309 (study PRJEB26733, sample SAMN07839294) | wastewater metagenome | biome: urban; feature: wastewater treatment plant; material: waste water | place: USA: North Carolina | collected 2016-04-26 ... | reverse complement strand
ATAGTTAAACGAAAGTTTTGATCGAAAATAAATATTAGCAAGTTTACCATTTTCGGAACTAAAGACATTTTTGTATTGCCACTGAATGAGATTTCGTGAACTAATGACTAATTTTTTGACTTTTTTTCTCAACAACACACCAGCATCCATACGATGCAATTTACTGTAAGAATCATCTAGCCTACGATTAAAGCCAAACGAATAATCAACTAGCAATCGAATGTTTTTATGTATTTTAAATGTTAATCCCATTTCAGACATCGAACGACTAAATCGACTCATGTTTTCATTTATTCGATTCTGTGAGGCAATATGAACATTCAATTTTTTATGTACGTCTTTATCCAATTTAAATTGAAACCACAATCGTGCGTCGTTCTCTATAGACTGAGATAAAGCCACAGATGGGCAAAACAACATGCAAGAAATAAAAATTAAAATATGGAAAGCGCGCTTCATTTAAAAACCAAATGCATTAATCTTCGAAATAATAAACCTTAATTTGGGCTGCATCTTTTAAGAAATCAATTTTATTAATTGAAATACGTGTGATATTGATACCAGTGCGTTTTTTAAGATCCTCAATTAATAAATCAGTATTGTCTGCATGAACTAATTCAATATTATCGTACATTATCACTTTAACAGCCTCCTTTTTAAACAATAATTTACTTTCAAGCAAATAGGCTAACAAAATAATGATGGCGTTAATTAAACCAAGAAACAAATATTCATAACTATCGCTAGCACCTTTTATTTTAGCATACTCAATAGCATCTCGTGCATCTAAAAATACAAAGTATTCGCTATCATCAACGCCTTTGTCGTAAAGATATACAGTCAACCCATTTTGTAAAACGGCACCGTGTTCATGTATTGCATAAAAATCTTCGCTTTTATATACCGAGGTCAGAAATACTGGCGAGTGGGGGCGTGTGGGTTTGTAATGTTTAAATAACAACTCACGTTCAGCAGGTAGTAGTGCCTCTAGTGACTCATGATACACTGCATGTCCATGTGCTAAACAACGACGCCACCCAACAGCAGTTAATGTTAATCGTCTAAACTTATTAACATTGGAGGTATTCGATACATCGGGATATAGTTGTCGATTAACGTAGAATTTATTCTGCGCGTGGTCTACACTAATGGCATCGCGAACAGGAGTCTGCGTTATGCGTCGACCATCTGCACCAATGCCTGTTCCATTCATTTCTTCACGATAACAAATGCTATTATCCTTAATGCTAAAAAGATAACGAACATAGTCATTAAAATGATTATGATTAGCAAAAAGCATATTAGGATATGCATCATTTCGGTATACCGAAATGACATTTGCACCCATTAGTTTAGCTAACGTAATAGACAGCATTACCTCATCGTCACTATCTGGTTCTAGGTGCGTAGGTAACGCGTATTCTGCTGCAAAGTCAGTAGCTAGAATACTATCGATTCGTTGCTCCTTAGTTAAAGACTTTGAAAGTGGGTGCAGTTTAAACCATGCTTTGATGGTTTGTAAAATAGCCATATTGTTAATCCTCGTAGATAGCCTGCGCTTGTTCCTTAGCGCGTAGCTCTGTGTAAAGTAATCGTCGTATCGACATTATATCCTCGGGTAACGCACCTGAGCAGGTTAGTCGATTAATATAGTCGGCGGTAATATCGCGCAGTACCAGATACGCCTTGGCAATAAAATGCAAAGACTCGATGTTACCTATTTCGAATAGATTGCTAATAGGTACGGATGAACTCACGATGGGAAAGTGTTTATATCTTGCCACCAAACAAAGACTACCTAAAGCTCCTACACGAATCACCATGTGCCCATCGGGTGATTGTGTTTGAGGTAGATAAATTTCATCACCCTCACGAGCAATATAAACGCCGAACTCATGCGGCAAACTATGCTTACCGCGAACTACGCGAACGTAATTGTTTTGACCTTGTTCGACTTTAATAACTACAGTCCCATTGAGTTCAGCAATGGGACTGAATAACTGTAGTGTTTGCATTACTCGTCATCCGTATTGGTATCGTCAATCTCTTCTAAGGGTTCAGACTTCTCCGCTAATACCACCATGTCAAAATCCTCACCCTCATCATCATCCGCACCATCCACTAACTCCCGCACCTCACGATTAATTTTATCTTCATCCTCCAGCTCTTCATCACTGGGTTCTAAAAGCTCTTCAGCTTCTTCCTTTGCAAACATACCCGCAGCAATGCATCGGTTTAACAATGCCCGTGCCAGTTTAAATAACGTGTTATCATCCTCATTGCGTTCCACTGCATCTAACAACTTCTGTGCTTCATCACTGTCATGATGTTCAGCAATTTCCATTACTTCATTACTAAACGGTAATTTACGACCCATGATACACTCCAGCTATCTCAATAAAAAAGACATAAACCCTAATGAGATTGCTCTCATTAGGGTAATGTATATCTGCGTTACTTTGCGTTACAACGATAATCCTAAGTTTACGTTTTTATGGTAAAGTACTTTTCCTCTAAAGCTTTCTTTCTTCCGTTCATGATAGTCTACGTGTGACCGTATATCCAAACAAACGAAATAGTAAAACTCGGGGACTACATCAGGATAATCGCGTAACTCACGTAGACGCCCTAGCGCCTGTAGGTTAGCTTGACGACTACCAATAGCCGTGGTCACCAACACTACTCGTAAACCTTTAATGTCTACGGCTGTACCTGCTGACATTAAAGTAGAGACAATAATGTCACTGCTATTTAATACCTCGTATTGGTCTTCCTCAGTATATTTCGTAATGATTTTACTGGGATACCGTTGTTTTAAATCGTTAACAATTACCACACACATCTCGACACTGGCAGCGAATATAATCATTCGCTGTCCCGGTACAGCAACTCGAATATAACGTTCACTAACCACACTGTTAATCATGTGCAAATAGTTACGAGTTAAGTTACCGCGTTTCATTACCGAGCTTTCAAATGCTACGTGTGAGTATGATTGTCGTCCTCGTTGTTTATACTTAATGCTATTCCTATCGTTTAAATGATAGAGTAAGGCACTACAGCCAATGTATTTGTGGTATGCTCCTGCGTTACATCGTAAGCTAGGTGGGAACATGATTTCGTACATGGCATTCGTAAATGCTTTGTCGGAATCTAGAGTAGCGGATAATGCACAGGTTTTACAACCGTGTGTATATAAATCCATACGAAAGTTTAAATGAAAGTCCTGATGGATTTCGTCTACAATCCGAAATCCAATTCGCAAGACTCGATAGAAGTCTACGGGCGATACCCCATGGAACAATGAGGTATCTCGGTTGAGTAGTTCGTAGTTATCAAAATACATGCGCATGATGGTATTGGATATAACAATCATCTTTGCATCTAACGCATCCATCAGCGCTAATTCAATTAGGTCGGCTAAATCTCGAAAGCTTTTAACTAACATCAAATCATCTTTGTGGCCGACTAAGATACTATCTTTACCACTTAAATCTTGTAACCATCTATCGAGATACATGGGCTTCAATACAATTAAAGTCCGTACAGATAGACGTGCCATTGCAACAATGGCACACGATGTTTTACCTTTACCTGTTTGTAATGTAGTGACGGTAGAAAGCTGCGGTCCCGCAATATAATCAATGTGCGGGATTTGTTCCTCGTAAGGTGTGTGAGTAGGTTTTACAACAAAATCACAATGTAAGGGTGTGTATGCCTCGTGGGTTACAATGTTAATGTTCTTTTCTGTGTACCCGAATCTACGCAGGTAATCCAGAAAGCCTGAGAACGAATTGATGTGAAAACGAAATTCTTTGCGGTCTTTAGTCGCAGCGATAAAGTAGCGATTATCTTTGCGGTCTACAGACCCATCCCATTTTCGGATGAATTCATATTCCGCAAAGCGTTCAGCAAACTTTACCAACAACTCTTTTACATCGCGGCTAAAATGCGTTACAGCAAAGTTATGCGTATAAACGTCAATGGTAAAGCTATGCATTGCTGCCCCCATTAGCTATCGTCTTAAGTACTGATGGTTCTTTAACAACAACCAATCTAACGGATGTGGTGGTCTATCTTTTAAGATAAACGAAGCACAACTGAAGATGGTATTAGTTTGACCTTGGAAAGCCATAGCAGCTGATAAGCTACTTAAATCCATCAGTTGTTTATAGTGAGTAGGAACACCATCTTTACGAGGCAGAGGTAAACGATAATCTCGGTCAGTTCTAGACTGTACCATCGTAGCCAATGCAATTGCTTGCAGGTAGGATAATGGAACATCTAGTTTTAAGCTAACCAAATCATGGAACGCCATAATCAACGCAGAGTGCGTTTCATAAGCCATGATAGATTTACGACCACGAGTCGAACTACCTTTAATAAACCCTTCAATGTTTAACATGTAGTCTAAGGTACTGAAGTGCTTTTGTGGTAATTCAAAGATTGGTCGGTCAGGATTCCAGTTGGTCATATCAATTACGAAATTACCCGCCTCGTCGTAGTCCCAGCGTTGTTCGCGTAGATAACGTAACATCTGTATCGTAAACGATGCAGTACGCACGTCATTAGCTATCGTCACAGGATAACGAGTAAAGGTATTCTCATTTTGAATCTCAAACTCTACGTTTGTTATCTCGCTGAGTCTGTAGGGTACTAAAGCACTGGCTTTATCTACTGCAAAGATATCTGCTAAGTTACTAGCTTGACATTCTTTTACAATGAGTTTTAGTCCAGTGTTCTTTAACCCCTCACTTAAGTAAAGACACGTTTCATTCTTACCCGTTGCTAAGAAGTTTTTAGTGTACTCATCTAACCATAATGCCACAGTAGCAGCACTGGCGATGAAATGTTTGTTGGACAGTAATAGCTGTCCAACTTTAGATTGTGTTTCAGCAGAACACACGTGACCTAAGTTTGTACCACGTGGAATGTTTAACCCTAACTCACCAAAGCATTTTAAGCACACGCTATAACGGTCAGGGTGAATACAGGTAAACAGTGAACGGATTCGCACCAGCTTACCAATTAACTGCGTAGAATCTTTACGGATAACTTTTTCTGTACCTGTAGCCTCATCCAGATACGTGATACCCACCATGTCTTTTAGTAGACGTTTAGTAGTTAAGTTAATCGGCAAATAGTCAGTAGAGCCACAGTCTACGTGATGGATGTCATACAGCTTCGCAGAGCTGAGCTGTATGTTGCGGTTCAGATATTCTGATTTACGCATGGGGTCTTTCTGATAGAACTTGGACTGCGATGCAGACCGAGATTCCTTCATTAAATCCCCTAGCTCCGTGAGTCCCGTCGCAAATCCTGTCAGAATAGGCTTAACAAATACGCGTTGGTCAATATCGGTAGCTGTACCACGAGCGCCAATAGACTGTACAATCTGACCCATCCGCACTAAACCTGACCGTGCAATTTTAGCGATAGTGCTATTTGCTAACGAAGGTTCGGTCATGATGACATGTTCAATCTTCGCGTTGGTAGCATCAGGATTAAACTCACCATAGCCATCATTCTGGAACATCTGCTCACGCAAACTATTGATGGCTGGATTCTCTAACATCTCTACAAAGTCTAATGCATTTAACGAAGTAACATATTCCTCCAGACGAATACTAAATACGTTAAACAAATCATTGGTAATGTCATACGCATGTTTAGCCAGTACCTCTACATCGATACCTTTATCTGCGTACGCATCGTAACAATCTACCATCAACACTTTGGAAAGCATTTCCAAATGTGTTTTAGTATTGTACACCCCCATCACGACATGGTCTGAACGTAATGGTGTTAATGAGTACATGCGATGTACTGCCCAAATGTAATACGAAAGTATCACCGCACGTCCGCGGACGGTGGCAACACCGTCATCGAACTGCATGGGTATTAAATAATTCGGATGGTCAAACATAGACCAAAGCATTTCTTCCGTGTAATGTAATACATCACGAGCCTGGAGTATAGACTGCATTGTTGCTCTCCCGAGGTTTTGTTGAAGTAAAACGCACACCACCACATTCTAGAACGTGGTTTACTAAAGTCAATACTCTCCCGTTGCCGATTGGATATAGTTTTCTATCCACCGCTGCTTCAATGTTGGTAGGACTATTAGCTCTCACAATGGAGGTACTAATTTCTCGATGGACTTGCGGGTTGTTAGTCTGGTCTAGCATGTCTGCACCAGTTTCACCACCACACGTTGCCACTACTAATCGTAATTCGGATTCGCCTAGAATCCGTATCGGTGCATGGCGACCAGCCGCACTGTGTTTGTCAGAGTTGTTAAGTTTAGCAGGGATGCCGAAGTGTTGTAGTTTAGCAGAGCTAACAGCGCCCCACGTGTTACCTGTTTTCTCTAGCAGCAGAATGTACATGCCACCAATTAAAACTTTGGACTTAGTCGTTACTACCCGACCAGAGTTACCACGATACACTACAGGACCTAAGCATGCTGGGTAAAGTTTAGCTAACCAGCTAATTACGTTGGGGTATGATACAGGATTGTTACAGGGGAGATACAAATAAACACCGTCACGAATAACACTTTCAATGTGTCGATTCTTTTCAGTATCGTTAGTCATAACCTCTAACACGTTAGCGTACATCGGTGGACTAATGATTTCGTAGAACGAAAGGATATAATCCCACTGCGCTGCGAGTGTAGCACCAGCCTCACGCATAGCGCGTAAGCGAATTGAAGTCATACGACCCGATGCATTGATGTATTGTTCATACGTTCGACCCACGTTAGTTCGCTTGAGCGTACTATCGCCATCGACAATCATTTCCGCACGGTTACCCGATGCGTCGATAGGCATTGCATCATCGTCCCATACTGCAACGATAACACCTTTGTCGCCATGTAGTCCTGTTAATTTAAATCCGATAGTAGGAATAACATCGTATTCAAATGTAATCTCTACGACCCACTCATCTACAGGTTGTTTTCCGTAGGTAGGAATAATGTGTTTACGCTCAGCGATTTGTGTTACCGCGTAGCTTTCCACTAAGAGATTTTCAAACTCAGGAGACAGATGTAAGTTATCGTTGTAACGGCGACGTAAGTCACGTTCAAATGCAATCAACTCCTCATGGAATTGATAGGTGCGATTATAATAATAACGACATTGGTCATCCATGCCTGATGGCAAGAATGTTTTATCCTTATTACCTTTTAACACCGTAACATCAATTACTTTAGCATTGGGTGCATAGACAGGTTTGTCGAAGTAATCAATACGCTGCAATGACTTACGGCTCATCATCGCTACTGATAACATGTGGTCGTATTGACGGGATGCAAACAATAAACCATTAGCACCTACAGACTCACCAATGTCTGGGAAGATTTTGTAATTCTCATTATCTCCAAAACTGTTTAACGGCATTGTGTTCTTACCCCAAGACACAATACGTTTGCCATAACCCTTAGTAGCCATTCGTTTACAGAATGACTTAGAAACAATAACACCGTCCTCGGTAACACCCGTTACTGACATAAAGGCAACTTGAGCTTCTAATCCAAACTGGTGGTCGCCATGTTTAGACAGTGTCGGTGATGTTGCAATCACCGTATCTTTAGGAACACTTTGATTTGGTTTAACGTAATCGTAATATGCTGCTGTACGATTATAGGTGAAACCATAATGCTGATGTAAACAATGATGATAAGGTAATACTAAAACTCCAATTTCACGTTTAGCTGATAGGGGATTCTCGTAGACGATATACGTCATCGGATTATCACCAGGGAAGTTTGTATCAACTTTCTTTTTGTATTTATGAAATACCTTTAAGATAACTGCATTTTCAGGGAAGCGTACGTCGTGTAAATTTTTAGCATACTCACGACCTACACCAGTATATAGTCTGTTAGTGGTACTGTCTTTTACAACTAAGAACTGACCGATGTGGTTACAAAACATCTCTAAACGAGATGCACTAATATAGGCTGCAAATGGATTCAATGCTACTACACCGAGATAACGAGCGTCTAACTCATTAACAAAGTTTTTAGGTGTAGCAATGGTGTTGGGATATTTAACAAAAGCGGTCATTGCAATTACCTCCAGACGAATGTCCATGTTAATAATATGTATCTAATATTTTATTAGAAGGAAAAGAAAATGGCTGCACCAGCGTTATATCAGTCTATGCGTAATGATGGACCCGTTGTCTTTTATACGCCAGACTTTAGGCAACTAATTGAAGACCATTTGGAATATTTAAAAACCAACAATCGCTCTACGCGGATTCAAATCAACGATAAGGACTTACACAAGTACGAATATGACTTGATTGGGTTGTTATTAGAGTATAAGTTACCGCGACACCTGCATTGGATTGTTATGCGTTTAAATGGTTTTACTTCTCCTGACCAATTCACTGAACTAACAACTTCGCTACTAATCCCTGAACCTAGCGAAATAGACCGACTAAAAAACATTCAGTCGACAGTACACAAAATTGCATAATGTGTAAAATTTAATAAAAAAAAAACAGATACAGTAGGAGCCTAGGCTCCTACTGTATTATGCTTTCTTAACGGGTTGGGAATGTCATTGGTGGAACCATTGGCATAGGGGGTTGAGGATAACCATACGGCATTTGAGGTTGCATGTATGGCTGCTGCATGTACGGTTGTTGCATCATGGGTTGTTGATACGGCATGCCCTGCTGCATTGGCGGATACACTGGTTGTTGCATGTACTGAGGTGCCATCGGTTGTTGGTATGGCATACCAGGTTGCATTGGCATTTGCGGTGGGTAACCTGGATACTGAGGCTGTGCGTACATTTGGGGTTGCTGCCCCCATGCTGGTGCGCCACGTGTAGGGAAACCTGCTACCTGAGGATAGACAGTTTCATTACGAGTAACGGTTTTAGTCCAGTCATCAGCACCATTCAACGTCATGCTAGCGCCCAAACTACCGACACCATGTACAGACTCAGCTACGGAAATACCTAGCTTACGCTTCGGTGCAGTACCACCCGCATTATGCATCGGCGCTGGCATGCTTAACGCTGCAACGGATTGCGGGTTAGGCAATGCCATACCCGCTACGGATTGCGGTGCTGTAGCCATTTGTGGAGCGTTGGGTAATGGTGGTACTTTGGTACGGTCTTCATCAATCTCACCGACATTGTCTTTCAGGTTCGGAATCAAACCTTTGAGTTTTGGAATGTCAGCAAAGAACGGAGCCCAATCTAACTCAATCGGGCCGTAACATTCTTCAGGTAAAATCGATGACCACATCGTAGCAACTTCAGTAAAGCGAGTTGCTACGGCGTAGTAGCTTTTAATCAACGCATCAAAGTAAGGCGCAATATCGCCAGACGAGCCACGTGAGTAGTCATTCGTGCCTACTAACCACTTTAACAATGCATGCACTGTACGAATAGCTTTCTTAGTAGACTTATACCCCGCCACCACATCCGCATTATCAGCCACTGCTTTTTCGAATGCTTCCAGAATCGGGAAGCTAACGATTGCAGCACGACGATACGGTACACCTTGTAACTCACCGCCAATCTTCAGATAGATGTTAATCGGACGAATGTCACCATTCGTTTCGATATCACCCAACATTTTCTTTAACAAATCAAATGCTTTCACATCCGCATCAGGAAACAGTGTTAATACGCTGCTACACGCTGGAGGTAGTTTAGCATGAACGTTAGTGTTAACTGCCGCTGCTAAAACATTTAATGCTAAATCACAGAGTGACAAACCTAAGCGTACGTTAACCCATGCACGTAGCTTTTTGATAACCGTACTCTCTTTGCGAATAATAGATTCGCAAACAGGATGGAACGGAATGTTGTTCTGCCAGTCGCCACGAGTCAGATTGGCTTGCGTGGGTAATTGCAATGCGCGGTCATCTACTAATACTTGTAAATTACCATCACGATAAAAGGCATTGTCGGTTTCATTGAAATACATGCCCAAAGACATGAGTAATGATTTATAGGCATGTACTAGGTCTTGATGTGTTAATTGCATCACCGCTACTCCAGGTTGGTTGTTGTGCTTTAAAATCAGTAAAACTTCTAGGTTGTACGCCATGTGGCATGTTGTGATGCTGTGTAGGATTACTGTTATACCCGACTAAGGCTGACATTTGTTCCATGCTAGTTGCAATGTCACGAATGATGCTACCGTTCGGTGTAACCATTGGACAGAAATGCGCATCTGCAAACAATGGTAAACGGAATGGTGTGGGATGTCGACCAGCGATGTGGATTGTCATTTGAATATCTTCGAACAGCGAAGCATCAATAACAATATTGATAGGTACTTGACCCATCTGTGTAATGTCAGGAAATACTTCCTGCAACACACGGTCCATGAAACGTTGCAACAGTGGTGCTTGAGGAACTCCTTTAGCAAACGTATCGCAACGAGCAACGTGTTGGAAACACGGCATGTGATTTTCCGTCATGCTGGTAGCTGTAAAGCCAATGTCCGTAATCATTAGTCCAGTCATGATACTGGGGATTGCGAACGCTAACTTGTACGCGATAATAGCTTCCAATGAAGATGATGTCCATTCCATGGAATCACCACGTTGGCTAATGTTACGCATTAGCTGGTCTTTCTTGAAGATGATACAGGTGATTTGGTCAGCATCCAACATGGGTTGGATTTGACGTAACTCACTCCATTGCACTGAATGGAACTGTGCAAACGATGTTCTATCCGTTAGGAAGGATAAGAACGGGTCAGTGGATGTTAAAGGATTTTGCAGAGTATCACATGCGGCTGCGTAGATGTCTGATGTGGTACGACCAATCATACCACCCATGGCATCATCATCAGTTACCTGTGCACTACTCAACGCGTTGAGCGTTGTGGAGACATAATGCGAAGGTAGACAGTTAGTACGGTTAGACTTCCGTAGCATGGAAGTACCCACACCCGGTGCTAAGTTAAACAACTGGTCGAATTGACTAGCTGCTTGATTAGCAATCATGGCACTAACTACATCTTGCGGTGTCAACATCTCAATCATTGGGGCAGGCGCTTGCATGCCGTATGCTGTAAATATTTGTCCCGGTGCTGTGATTAAGTGAGCTGCTTCAGTTACGGTGGTGGCATTACCACCCGATGTGTTATATCCAAACCCTGTTTGGTCTACTACTTTAATAATGTTGTTAACAAACAAACGCATATCGGGCGCAATAGCTCCCGAGAACGTTGCACCTGGAATATCAGTCCATCCCGTAATGAACTGACGTGCTACCATGCCTGTGGCATTCGTAGAATGCACTTCAATCATAAAGGCAAAACGACGGTTGTCCCAACCGTTAGGTACTAAGATAGCACCACCCGCTTCAGCAGCGGGTTGGATAATCTGACCAGCAATCCCTGACAATAAAGATGGCGACACGCGATTAACGTTGCCTACAATTTCCTGAAACATACGTTGGGTTTGACCGTCGTACTCGGAAACGAAAGAACGGTAATGCGGGTCGTTATACGTCCCTGACTCAATGAGTAATGCTCGTGCAATGGTTAATGTGGGTAACATTATTGTTCTCCAAGGAGTTGATTTGTTTTAATGACTAAACGCGTGAATTGTTCAGCCATCTCAGGTAGAATACGAAGCTTACCTGTAACGATGACTGAGTCGCACTTAGACAACAAAAACGCTGGACCTGAAACTTGCCAGATGAAACGGCGAATTTCTTTGGTAAGTGTCATGATAGCTAAATAGGCTGCATTGCTATTACGCGTACCTGCTTCTGCTTGTAATGCATGTGGGTAATATATACCCAAAAGCTTTACGGATTCGGCAGTAGGTCTGCCGGGTGTAGATACGAATAACTCATCTGCACTAGGTACACGACAACTGGAACTTAACAGTAAAGCAATAACGTCAAAGCCCCAATGACACAGCAGAGCCTGACTAGCAGCAATCGTATTGATAAGATTAGGTTTAGATAGACACGGCACGATGTGTGGTGACACGGCATCGTAAATAGTCCACTGAACAATCGTTACATGGTGGTCTGTAATGTTAATAGCTGCGGTTGAATTGTACTGTGGTATAAAGGCTACAAACCCATCGATTAACTCTCGAGGTACTGTGGCATCTACTGCCCACACGGTAGAATAAACATCTTCTACGCAAACATTATAAACGACTTCATCGCCAATCGTTAAGACTTGCTTTTGTCGGTTATACAGTTCTAACAAACTACCTTCTTCGCGTCCGTCTGGGCCATCATCTCCCTCGGGATATTTTTCTCGGAGTCCTCCAAACTTTTTGTCAATATCTTTAAGAATATTAAAAACAAAAACGTAAAGATTACTAATAATAGAACCTTTTGTTTCACTGGAATTAATTGCTCCTATGGCCATGCGTCTAACCAAACACATACTCAGTAACCACTCGGGAATGGAATCTGTAGACATGGTGGATAACACGGCTGCGGAGCAGTCAATGTCTTTGGTAATCTGAGATTCAATATAACGTAGTAATCGTTCCGTGTAGGCGTGTGATAAGATTTCTGTTTTGGAAAGTAATCGCAAAGCGTAAAGCTCTTTGCGGATGTTACCACTTTCCTTTTCAATCATCTCAATGAACTCACCCCATATCGGCACTAACGGTTTTAACGCAATCGCCAGTACAATCAGTCCTTTATATTCCGCAAAGGTGTAAGTACGGTCAGGTGTTCTATCAGTAGGTTCACGAAAGCTCAGTAAATTACTGGGGTAATTTACTTTACCGTAGAAACTCAACCAATGTTCCACGCCTGCTAAACTAATCTCAGCGTACAATGTCGTTACGATTTCCGTAACTTCAGTGATTAGCGAGATAGAGCTACGTGAACTGTAGTTATCGGTTTCATACCCGTAAAGCATAACTTGACGGTAACGGTCAAATACTTCACGGGCTTTAGTATAGCACTCCCAAATGTTACGACGCGCTGTAGGGCTTAACGTAGCTAAGTAGTCATTGATTTCACGGAAAGGTTCCTCAACCTCACTGAATCGTGTTTTATCAAAACCACTTAAAGACCAAGGAATTCTATCACCGTAATCATTTTGGATTACACACGAACTACGGTCAACCATTCCAATTCTCATTATACTACCCTCTTGTTTACTGTGGCACTTAGATAATATATACTTACATTATCTTTCAACAAAAAACATAAACGCAGCATCGATACCTTACGGCTCAATACTTATTATATCTTTTAAAGTTAAAAAATATAGAGTAGGGCATAGACGCCTAGGATATCCTAGGCGTCTACAGAGACATTAAAAGTTTAAGTCATCTTCAAAGCTGTCGCTATCAGATGATGCAGTTGCAGTAACGCGATTACCTGCGTACTCACCACGTTGGCCAGATTCACCTGCTTTGTATTGCTGGATGGCAACCAATGGGAAGAACTGTTTAAACATGTTAACCCAACCCAACGCTGCTGCGATGGAGATATCGCCTTCGGTTAAAGCTTCGCCACCAGAACGACGGAGTTTGTGGTAGAACGAGTTAGTAAAGTAGAAACGGACTTTCGGTGAGCTATCATCTTTCTTGTCAATGATAGTAATGAAAATACGACCAGTAGCATCTTTACCGAATGCAATGGTAGATTCTACATATGGCTTACCGTCTTGGCCAGGTGTTTCACAGTCAATAGCATAGCTAGTGCCGTTAGCATCCGTAACCAATTTTTCCATCCAGTAAAACATTTGGAACAGCGTAGGCACATCAAACTTAGCGCGAATTAAACCATTGTCTTTGGCGCCGGGAATGTTAGTGTACACGTCAATGCGTGGGTTGCAACTAACCTTTTTGAACTTAGGGTCAGGTGAGTTGGCACAGTAAAGTGACAACGTAGGACGACCTTTACCGCCTTTTAACTGGTCGGTACTTAATTTGAATTTGGTGTCGTCGACTATTGTTTTTGGACGAACTGGGTACGAGGCCATGAGATTACTCCAGAGGGTGTGAGGCTATACAAAAGATATACGCAACTATAAAAATTGATTACATGTACATTCGGTAGACGGCATCCATTAATAATGGTTCTTTAGCCAGCTCTACACATTGTTTAATTCGCTCCTTAGTAGTCAGTGGTGTCCACTGATATAAAATGGAAAGTTCTACTAGCTTAGCACGATATACTTTCGGTTGTGCTAAAAATAGATTCCCTTTATCGCCAAACATTTGGATTGTCATTCTATCAAAAGGAATACGACTAATGTCCATATTACCTTCTTTAAGTTTAGTATTCCATTGGTTACGGCGTTTTAGTTTACCCGTATGGGATTCAATTAACGCTAAATCCTGCACGGCAGTAATGTTTAACAAGTCCACTGGAAAGTGCGATAGCAATACAGTGCGTTTAGGGTGTGCAATAATAGAGGTATCGAATGACAACAACATGTCATTCGTTTGACCCAGTTCATGGTACACTGCCTCGATTGCATCGTTCTCTAATCGAGCATACGCTGCCTGCAATGAAGTCATCCCTTCCTTGATAATCCCCATGCGATACTGCTTAGGAATACTGCGATAAGTACAGGCATAGAGGAACACTTGGGTAGGAAAACCATGGTCTTCTAATACACCTTTGATAATCGCATACTCTTCCATGACAGCGTAAGCTAACTCTCTAGCGGTGATATTTTTGTTTTCACTGGCGTCCATAGCGCCAGTGATATTTCTAAAGAGTGTTCTAAAATTTATCCATAGTTCATCGTAATGCAGGATAGGTGCAACATTTTTATTCACAGGTGAATCGGCTACATGCATGCCTAGGAATTGTTTGGCTTGGTTAAAAGCGTTAACCGCTAGTGACGCATAGCGGCGTAATGGGTTGTTAGGGTCTGGTGTACTGCCGTCGTTAATACCGAGCAGCCCTTCCATTGCGATGCTAGTCGCAATGGATAATGGCAGTTTCCCTTTAACCCGACTATCAATGATATCCGAGTTACTCACTAATAGCCTCCTGTAATAACTGCTGGCAAAGCGCTGCTTTGCTGGAATGTTTTTGATGTATACGCATCATTAGTAACTCCTCGATGTTCTGTGGTGTAATAGCAGCACGAGACATTACGGGACGGTCATCGACCATAGTCAATGAAGGTTTCGTAGTAGTCTCATCTGCTTCCTCTTTCCAGTGAATGTTGGGAAAAGCGCGCTGTAGTTGTTTTAACGCAGGGGCATTAACTGCATCACGGGCACTAAAGATTAAACGAATGTGTGAGTCATCGGGTAATCCAGTAGCCAGCTCACTCGCTTTAATATAGGTAGCTTCTAGACTCATCGGTTTTAAACGGAGTGTTATAAACTTCTTAGCCTGTTTATTCGCTATAAAAAAGATTTCATGCTGGCCATTCTGTCGTACTTTTACACGATAATGACCTTTCGCTTTTTCTTCACCGTGGGACATTCGCCCAAAAGAACCTGCGGCCAATATTCTCTCGTATTGACTTTGGATGTGGATGTGACCCACAAAAATAAAATAGCGAGTAATGGAAAGATAATAATCCGCACTATGGAACTGTAGCTTATCATGGGTCACCTTGGGTAACTGATGCTTAAATTGACCATGCATCACGGTAAAGTCAACTTGCTCTAAACCATGCTTTACTAATAATGCAGCAACTTCATCTTGGGTTTGTTGTGTGTAATGTCGCCATTCATCTGGTATGTAAAGAACAGAAATACCTAAAGAGTCGATAAACTCTATCTCTAAGGTATTAACGTATTTAACGTCAGCACCAATATCCATTAGCTCGTTAATGTGGGTAAACAAACGAGACTGTTCCCAATCGTGTAAAGGAGTACCCCTTAGCACACGGAGAATGATATTTCTTTTCTTACATAACAATAAGAAATCACGCATCCAAGGACGAATGATGTAATTATTCAGATTAGACAACGTCAGGTTACGGTCAAATAAATCCCCAGCAATGAAGATAATATCTAACTGGCCTGTCGTATCGTTGTCAGGAAAAGCACGTCGTAGACTTTCTATAACGTGCTCCGTTTTCATAATCGGATGACCCAGATGAACGTCGCTAAACTCGCCTACGTTAATCTCAGAAGTCTTCATAAGTCACATCACCTAAGTCAGCCCGACCAGTAGCGGCAGGTGTAGCTACTCCTGTAGGGTTGCCGGGCAATGGTAGTAATGGTCGATTATATCGTGCAAAGATAATGTTCCACTTCTGAATACAGTCTACTGCAATTTCAGTTTCAGGGAGTGTAGCATTCAACCAGTTAGACAAATGCACATCACCTAACTTAGGCATCACGTTATACTTTAACGCTGCTTGAGTAATGTGATGGTACGCGTTACCATCACCTAACCGCTCTGTTAAATGTGTAGGCGCATGTAACAACGGCGGAACAATGAACACTAAATCATTACCAGAGTAAACTTCTACTTCGGCAAACGGTGAGTTAGAAACATTAATCCACTCGTTAACAAAAATAATACCATCAGTTGTGGCAGGGTTTGCTAAAAACATAGGTAGATATTTTTGTACAAACTCAGACTCTTGAATTTGTGGACGCACAGGCTCTGCTAATGCACGCACTGTGTCGGCAATTTGTTTATCACTGTACCCCATCAGACACCTCTGCTGGACGACGAATGGCAACGCGAATGTGGTATTCATCATTCACACGAAACTCAGTACGCTCACGCATTAGGCAACGCATTAAGAACATTGCGAAAAACTCGTCAGTGACTGGAACTTCTTTCTGTAGATATTTGTACACCAGAATAACCGGACCTTCTGGATTGATTTCCGAAACCAGAATGCGGAAATCATTTTCCGTAGGGTCTGTAAACGGCGTACCTGAAATCGTAGTGGAGATATCCAGATGTCCAGTGCCTGGCTGCTTTGCAATGGGCGCTAACGGTACTTGGGTGCGTGCTGCTACGGTATTCAGTTCTTTGCTTTTCTTAGACATGTCAGACTCCTAGAGTTCTTTCAGAATAGTAAACTTTGTATCTACAACTTCCAGTAAACGACCCAGACTGTGTCGTGTACCTTTATCGGTTACGATAATGGAGATGTCGATATTAAAACGTGAGGCACTAATTGTCGGAGTATTCTCAGAGGTTAGGATATTAACTCCAACTTCTATATTGTCGTAATGACGACCAAATAACTCTCGCAATGCGAGTATCAGGTCATCCTTTAACGAAAAAAAATCTTTCGCATCTTTCTGGATGTAGTAGGCTAACGAACGTACTTGTCCTTGGAAGTCGTTACTTTGCGAGTAATCGGCTACTAGAAAATACGCCATTAGTTTATTGGCTTTAATACGTGGGTCACTAACCCATCCTTCGGGACTTAAAGTCGGTACAACAATACCCATGATGCTACTCTCCACGTAAGATAAAATCATAGGATAAAATTATACAGCACTGGTGTTTATCCAGTGCTGTATAATAGCGTTACAGTGAGTTGTTTTCCTTACTGGTAGGGTCATCTGCTCTAGCTAGAATATGCTGTCGAGCAAAATGCCAAGTCTCTTCAATATCCATTTGGTCATTAAACGATAACTCGTTGTCACCGGGATACAGTTCCTCAATCCACGTAGTGGCTGTTGAACCTTGATTGGTGTTATCTAAATACAATCCGTTCGTAGCACGACGATAATCATAATGCTGTTCCGCTACGCGGTGCGGTTCATAATCTACATAACTGCCGTTGTACCCATCACAACGTTGTGCATGAAACTCATGACGAACTTCAGGACACGCCATCACCCAACGCTGCATCGTTGGGGTTGCTTGTTGGAATTGTCCCATGTTTTGCAGTGGAACGATACCGTCTAATTGCCACAGATTAGCCATCTTACGAATGGTTGCTTTACTGCGTCGCACAACCATGTTCTCATCAAACGTTTTGAAAGTCCCACGCATTGATTCAAAGAACTGTTGTGCTGCTGGTAAAACATACTGTGGTGCCACGTGGTTAAATTGTTGTATAAAGTTAGAAAAGGAAGGGTCAGGTTGGCCATAAACCAATGAGCTAAAAGCATCATGACCTCCTGTTAAAACCATTGCCATGTAACCTCCTTAGGTAGGACTTTCATCCAGCCAATTACTAATGGTCTGCACTAAAGGTGCTGGCATTTTTAAGTAGCCAGAGATTTTACGGGGTTCATTCATATCGAGGGCATACAAATGTGGAGCAAGTCTACTTAGTTTACGATAGGTAGCATGGTCTGGTATTAGCCAGATGTTCATTTCATCGCCGTCGACGGTTTATAGTTTTCCTATTGTTGTTGGCGCATTGGGCACCAACTCAACTCCATAGCTTTCACTATGGCCAGACTATATTATCACCCTGTGAAAATCTTTTGGATGTAGCAGGGGCATGATATTTTGCAATAAATTCCATTTCGTCGCTACGAGGCGCAACCCTCTAGTCGTTGAACGTTCCTCATGCTCTTTTGGAGTTTAGAGGCTTCGCTGCTTAAGTGACATAAACGCTGGGTAAGGTTTACTTAAGTCACGGTTGCCCAATCTATACATTTTTCAGACTATCACGTATATGCTTTCGCATTCCGCTGTAGTAGTATAGCTCTAAGGGGATTCCAGCAATTAATCATGTGCTTCAATAGGGATTACTCCCTAAGGGACCTCTATGACAAAGTCTGCGTTAGCTGCGGTGAGTACCAACAAACTCCAAGAAATCGTTGTGTCACTAATATCAGTTTTGATACGTGTGATAAACAATACTTGAATAGAACCACGAGCCAATGTAGGATTCCGACCAAACGTACATGGTATACCGCCGTATGGCGATTCAGCGATTAACTCATCAAAGATAGCACCCAGCAGCGGATTATACTGCAACGCACTATCTCGTAACAAGATATCCATTTCCACAGCCGAGAATATCCGCCCCGTAACAGGATTGATACGTCGCCGTAGTTTTGCGATTACGTGTAATCGCAATAGCTGTAATGCTAAGCTCCACGGTAAATGCACTTCATCGTAACGATGCGGTACACTAATGGAACTAATCACAGCACGTGCTGAGAAATGTAAACGACCACCGAACACATGTCGTCGAAATATACCAGGCTTACTGCCTAACGTTTTGTTAACAAAGGTACGGTAATATTCACCCAGTTTTGATATAGCTTTAACCGTACGGACTTGACGACGGTATAGATTTAAGGGTGCTACTGTGTTATCAATACTAACTACTGTACGCAATGCATCAATCGCTAATGTAATTGTTTTATCAGCATAGGAAACAGTTGTAGCACTTTCTACCACAAAACCTAGTTTACTCGGCATCGGTAGATAACGTGTAAAGATTTTGTAGCGATTTTCTTTGACCCATGTCTTAACGTCATTTAACAACGGACCTTGTTCTTTAATCAAACGCAGTCTAAATGCTTCGGACATTATGGCATCAAAGTTTTGGTAAAAGCTATTTAGCCCTCGAGTAAAATTTAGTTGTTGAAACTTAGCTAACTTAGGTGGCACTTTATTCGTGGGTGCTTTGTAAACAGGATTACAAAGCCATTCCAAGAAATTGAATCCATTCGTAGTCATCTGATTGGATAGGATAACCCATGCAGCAGGATTGATAAGCGTATCTACTCCTTCGGGTGCACGCATCCAAATCATTGATTCCAAAGGCTTTTCCATTGATGACACTACCTGCGTATTGCAGTTAGTACACTTAACACCAATGTTGTACCCGCCTTTTAATGCACCACAATCACATGACGGCAGTACATTTAAGCTGTCACCCTCATAACGCTTAAACAATAGGTTGTTAAGTTTTTCCACACCCTCTTTGGAATCGACGTCTAAATCATTCGCAAATATCACCGTATCGCGTAGCGATGCGAATAGCTGTTCATGGTCTACAAGTTCCAGAAAAACCATAATTGCTCCAGACAGCAAAAGGGATAAAAAAAGAGAGAATGGGATATCCCATTCTCTCTATAGTTTTTATTAGACGAACACCAACTTAGCGATTAGCCCAACGACCCATATTCGCCATTGGGTTGTTAACAACACCACCACCATAGTTAAACACACCAGCCAATTGACGTGGGTCAATAGCGAACTGGCCAATGTTTTGGAACATATGACGTTGATTGTTGTTAAACTCAAACGCTGTATTGGACGGAACGATTGTGCAACCTGCTTTAATCACCGCAGCATTTAATGCATTGATGAAATCGGCAGTCCATGTTACGCGGCGAGCGTAACCTTTAAAGCGTGGTTCGGTTAAGATGTCTTTAATCAACTTCGTACGGCGGTGTAAACGTAAGTCCATTTCAGTGCCGTAGTCGTAGAATGTACCATCCCACTCAGTTACTTTTGCAATGTCATCCGCGCCAGTGTGATTCAACACAGCTAAGTAATCCAGATGACGAATGTCCACGCGCTCACGGTCTTGGTTATAGAAGTAACCCAAGTGGATACGGTTTTGGTCGTCGGCCAGAATTGCGCCGCCTTTGAACATGCTACTGAAGTGATTGCCAGTCAAGTTATCCGCAGCGCGAATCAAATCATTGATTGCTTGTGGATTACCAATCGCAGCTTTCAACAAGCGTGTGGACAAGAAAGATGTGCTACCACATTCTTCAATATCCATACTAATCGTGAGATTAGGATGAACCGCCATTGTTACCAGTCTGTAGAAATCATCGGTTGATAATGCGCGAGTATCCAACAACGCTGGTTTGGATGGGTCACCAGTTAACTGTGGAACTTCTAAACCAATACCGTCTAAAGATTTCAACGGATTGTTGCCATTCATGCGTGGCAAGAACTGTGCAACCCACGCCCAGTTTTTACCTACGTTGCTCACCGAGTGCAACGCTAACAAGAACAACTCCAATGTTGATGGGCCAAAACGTGATTCCACGTTAGTCATCACAAACTGTGGGTAATAGTGTTGGCTAACAGGTGGCATGCCATAAGCTGCTGGCTGTGGGCGTTGATACATTAAGTTGATGTAACCATCAACCGCGGTGTACTCACGACCACCAGAACCGTACGGGTCATTTTGGTTAGCAGACTCGCTACCAGCAACCACAATTTGCAAATCAGCGCGAACAGGTAAACCTACTGCATTGATTGCATCTTGACTGTTAACAATGATACGGCTATTCATGCGGTAGTTACGTGGTACTAAATCTGGATTAGTCACACTGAACACTTCATGTTGCGCACCGACTTCATCAATCAGTGTACGGTAAACCGCTTCAACAGCCAACATCAAAACGTAGCTAACGTGTTGGTCGTTGGTGTAAGGCATTTCACGAGGTACTACAGATGCATAGGCATCGGCAACATCTACGTCACCATTCAACTCAATGACACGACGCTCAATGCGTTTCCACAAATCATCCGTGTAAATGTTACCAGCAACTGCTGGAATTTCAACCTGCTGATTACCGACCTGATACGTGTGGTCGGCGTTAATCATTTCTTGGGGTTCAGCAATCAACGTGTGAACAGCCACAGTATTGCGACCGTTAGCTTTCTGACCACCCATCATTACTAACACTAATGTAAAGGTACAGGCACGACGGATTTCCGTCATGACTGATAACTTAATGCCGAGTTGTTTAGCAGCGATTTGCTTGTTCCATTTTTCCACCATTTCAGTGATGTTATCAGAACCTGCATTACGGCTGAACAAAGGATTCAAACCGAAACCACCAAAACCGCCAGCAGGTGCTCCAGACGCTGGTGGTGTTTGAGTAGGTACTGGATTACTGCTGCTGCTGTTGCCATTGCCAAAGGATGCGGCCATGATAGACTCCTTAGTCTTTTGTTGTTAAAGCGACACTCAAGAGGGTTATTGAGATGGGTGTCACGTTAATAATGTATTCGTCAAATTATTTACAATCTAACAATAAACACATTACGGTGATGGTGTACAGAATGCTTTTCAGCATTCTGTTCGTTCTACATAATATACGGTTTGGTAAAAAAATACTACTCGATATTAGAGTGTAATTCTTTTAACAAGGTTTCTAAAACGCGAATACGTTCTTCGGTATACGCTATCTCTTTTACTGCCTGCGTTTCCAAATTAGCATCCAATGCCAGATTCCATTCTTTAAGTTTATCCGTGAGCGCAGCTAACTCAGTGATAATACCCTGACGCAGTGTTTGGTTTTCACGTTGATAGCGTAACAAATGTCGGTTAGCTTGCTTAACTTCCAATGCAATGGGAATGCGTGAACCCATGGCAGTGTATTTGCGTAAGCGTTCGGCGGTGCTACTAAAAAGCGTAGCCGTCAACGAGTTCTTTTTGCTTTTAGCACGACGAGACTGTTCGGTTAAGTTCTGAATCTCCAATAAAAGGAAATGGCGCAGGTTAGCCATTTCTAAGTAAATGAATTCCATGTTACTAAACACACGGCGATACTCAGCAGTAAAGCGAGCAATGGGGTTTGAACCAGCAACGCCCATACTCTGCATTACTAAACGCAATGCACGAATATCGCGCCACCGATACGTAACCGCATTATCAAACTCTAATGCTTGTTTGGCCTCAAACTTTTCATAGCCATGCGTTTCGCGCATGGTATTTAAGTATTGTTCAAAGGTCATGTAATCTTGAACAGGTGTTAACATGGTATCGTTAATAGGTTCAGGCTCAGGTAGTGGAACATCGGGATGACGACAAACAGTACCACAGGCATGACAGATACGGCCAGTGTTATGTTCACCGACTAACAAACCACACTCGCATACGTAAAGATTATCTGCTGCAATGTGTTCGTCCATTGCAGCATTTATATCTAACATGGTGGTAGTCGCCGCTTCCAACGAATCTACCGATGCTTGAACCCCTGCTTTCAATTTTGTTTCAGTGTCTAACGCCGTTAAGTTTTGAGCAGCATTTAACTCTTTACGATGTCGGACATACTCATCGTGCGCGGTAGCTGCCACGATATCTTTCATTATTTCTCGACCGCTTTCGGTGATACTTTCTGCAAGCTCTGGCACAAATGGTTGTATGGCCTCCGTTGTTATACCTGCATGGTGGATATCTTTTATTACTGCGTTTTCCAAGTCAGCTTCAACTGTAATTACTTCCGTTGCTAATTCTGGGATGTACGTTACATCACCAAACTTCAAAATGTCATGTTCAGCTTCGGGTGCCAACGAATCTTTAGTTGTATCAATCGAGGGCATTGGGATATTTTCCACGTCTTTCTCCAGGGGTTGGTAAGGTCATAACTTGTGCAGCGATGGCTAGTGCAGCCATCACTTTAGGTGACATTTTAACAGGGGGTTTTTCACGGTCTGCTTTAATACGAGCTTTAATAGCCTCACGTTTCTTTTCTTTAGCAGCAGCGATACGCTCTTCAGGCGTACCTCGATTCTTAGCTTGTCCCATCGGTAGGTCCCTTAACATGTTCGCAAAAGAATTCCTCGGGTTTGTTTGGATATTGCAAATACCAACGCTCATTGGGTAGAAGCTCATCGGTAGTAATCGCTTCGCGTTTTACATCCATGTCGTTAATAATGGGTAGTAGAAAATCTTTACCACTCATAATTGCACGCTGACAACAGGTTTCGTTATCCGTACTGAGTTCATAAAACCAACGAGTCCATTTTTTACTTCGAAACTTATCGCGACGCTCGCGGGTAATGTTGGTAGCATCTAAGATGACTCGGTCGTGACCTGCTAAGAAAAGAGCACGAATCATGTACTCGGTCATCACCCAAACCATAGCTTCGGCATCGGGTACAAATGCCTGACCATGCAATGCTAGTCGAATTGCATCAGGATTTACCGTGGGGTCGCCCATATATGCGGCGACAGTGGACTTACCTGAACGAGGTAAACCAACCATCACCTTTAAAATCTTGTTGCCCTTAACTAATTCCGACATGATATACTCCAGTATCTAGGTTTGAAATGGTAATATCTTTACCATGTAGATAATCTATATCTGTAAAGACTTTCAATCTATATTAGTATCCTGTGTATAGAAATTTACTATTGTTGGGGTTGACCATGTTTGAATTATTTGATAAGCCGACTGAGATTAATTACCAGCAAATTACATTACCCCAGTTTATGTATTTGAAAGGAAATCTAAAGAGAGATTTAGTAAAGGTTGAATCTTATTACGCTAACTGGGTTACCAGTATACGCAATGACCATTTACTGGTGAGACTGCTCGGTGGTTTAAACGTTTCGTTTAAACGTGAAATACAGAATTACGTGGATGTAATACAAGATAACTTAGGATTGTTTTGCAACCCACTAAAGATTACTAATTCGTTAGGGTACGGAAAAGTATTTACGCCTGGTGTGTTTTACGGAATGCATACCTCAGAGATTATCATTGCCGATGAAACACGTTTTGATGTTTACCACGCATATAAGAACTGGCGTGATTTAAAACCTATTCGGGTGTTACGACATCCTTTTACTGATTTGAATATGGCCTTACCTAGAGGTCGTGAATACGAAAGTCGTGAGTACGGCATTGCGGTCATTAGTATTAATGTCGCTATGCTAGGATTGATGTATCGGGCATGGCGAGCTTTTGAAGATAACCAAAACCGTGAGGCGCAATACGGCATTAGACACTTTATAGCCATGTACGTTATACCCTCTATGGTGGGTTCACATTTTGACATCAGTCTATTTAATCGCATGGTATCCATGTATTTTGATGAAGATGTGGTCAATTACGAAAAAGCACATGCTTTCTTTTTAACGGATAGAACTGCGGAAGTAGATGACTATTTACGAAAAGAAATCAACATGCTAAAACGTAGACGAATGACCTTTGATGCCGTGTTAAATACTGTGCCGTGTGTAGAATCACGTACACTATTTGACGTCATGCGACAACCCGATGTTGTACCTACTCGTCAGGTTAAATGGGGGTTAACTATAGCACAACTACCGCTCATCCGTTTTCTGTTAGCATTGGATGATGCAACGAGTTCGGGTAAGAATAGTTATTACCTCAGTCGACTACGTACGTGGTTACGCATATTTAGAAATGATAGGCCATTAGAAACTGCTTTACCTACCGATATCCTAACCGATATCGATGACATGATTCATCGTGACATTGCTAAATACCTATAGAAATCAGGAGAGCCTAGGCTCTCCTGATTTTCTGTTATGGTTTTACAGCATCAATTTGCAAGGTATCATAGTACGCTAGTGAACACCAGTACCAACGATTGCGTTCTAACTCCAAACGCACGTGTTGTTTACCAATACATTCTTTTTCATAAGCAGATAACTGCGCAAATCCCCAGCCACCGCCGTATATGTTGGCAGCTACAATCGCACCAATCGGGTGAATGACGGTGTCATTCCAACCTATTTCATTAGGTGGCGGTAGTGTTAAATCAGCCAGCGCAACTAGAAAATCTTTATCCGAGGTGCGTTCCGTACTGAGAAAGATTTCTAATGTGCGATTGTGTGTAGTGCTAGCATTAACTAAATCGCGATAGGTATTAAACACTTCAGCTTTTAGTTTTTCATTTTCGGCACCTAGGCGTTTTTCAACCATTACCTGCTTATCTAACTGGAATATCAAGAACTCGCGACTCATGGTGAGTTTGGTATTGCCAATACGGATGATGCCGTCACCCAAATAAACTCGCTCTAAGCTAGCAGGGAAAGCAGTGTCGCTAGGACCTTCATTTTCACAATGATACTGTTGACGTCGTTCCTCTCGTTTCTGTGCAAGTTCTAACTTACGTTCCAGTGCTTTGATTGCCTTTTCAGAACCCTCACAAGTTTGTGCTAGGCGCCCCTCGGCGTGATTCATAAACTCAATCATTTCCGCTAGCGTAGCGTCACGGGTATGGCCGTATTCGGTAACTCGACCATCACCAATATAATTAGTTTGCATTTGAGTATCTATCCTTTTACTGGGTTAATTTTGCATTGAAACCAAACATCGTTTTCAATCTTCTTCGCATCGCAGGTTAAGTGTATTGCATCTATTTCATTTTGCTCTAAAGCAAACAAATACACTTCTGGGCGTTTACCAAAACGCACTGCTGCAATGATTGCAGGTTTGTCAGTGACTGGTAGGAAAATACTACCATTTACCTGAAGTGAGGGTAGTTGACGCGCTGTACGCATAAACAAACACTGAGCTATCAGTGGTGTAGTAGGTATATTAACAGTAATATCTAGGAGATGAAAATTACTTTGCGCCATCAATGTTAGTGGTTCACGGCCAAGTTCCCGCAGGTCATCCAAAAACTGAACCATTAAATCACGGTCTTGTCGGCTAAAACAAGTTTTATGCCAATCATTAATCGGAAAATCGCCGCCGGCTAAATTAGTAAACCGCGACATTACTTCGCCAGTAAGTTCAAACACTGCGCAATTCTGAGTGCCCGTACCTTTATTTTGATACAACATGTAACCTCCTAAGCAGCTTTCGCTGCATCTTGTACAAACGTGTCAGACACTAAACGACTGGTATTATCGTTTAGAATAAATAAACCCAATGACTCTAGAATCAAATAGAATGGTGAGCTAATGTTACGCACTAGCTTACGCAGATTAATTGCATTCCGAATTTCCACTGGAACTCCTTGAGCCTGTAGATTTAGCAACGGTAAAACAAACGTGGTAATGTTTGTTTTGTTGTTAGTGCGAACCCAATGTGCAATACGCATAGCTAGCTCTTTATCTTCCATGTTAGCTAACCACTCATTGAGTTTGGTGCGGTTGTCTAAATCAACAGATACTTTAATCGCCTGATACGGCGGCTCTGGTGCGTCACCGTACTTAGGTGCGAATACAGCATTCCAAAACATGTAATGCTGGTAGTTAGCTGCTTCTTCTTTCTGTACGTAAGAGTTCAAATCTTTAATTTGCATGCTCTTCATGTAACGGAAACCACCAGACTTAATGTCGTTGATAATATCTAACTCGATATTAGCAACAGGCATTAGCACCTCTTCAATCGTCATATCGCCACGACCCATGAGAGTCTCCATGATAGACTCAATGTATTTCTTTAAGGTTTCAGTAACGTGACTCGGTGCAGTAGAATCGCGTAGATGGACTCCTTTAATTTCTGTTTGGAGTTTGGGTAGTACGTTACCTTCCTGTGCGGAACGACAAGCGAAATAATGTTTCGCTTGCGAGGTTAACGAAAACACAGGGAAGTAATATTCATTCTTCATGGAAATCTGGTGGATGTGTTCTGTAATGAAACCTAAGTTAGCGGACATCATTGCCAGTTTATGGCGTACGGTCTGCGATACTAAGAACGTAGTAGCGTAACCCGTATTGTAAGCTGTTTCAGAAAACAATGCGCCAGGTGACATCCAGCGTGTCCAATGCTGGTTAGTGAAAATCGTAGAGTCAGTATCGGACGTTACGACTGCACGACGAATGATGTTAGGTACTACCGCAATCGACTGTGTTAATGTATCGGGACGCCACAAACCTACGATTAACTCTTTATAGTTAGTTAACACCAAATCCATATCACGGATAGATGCCGCTACAATACCGAATCCTTCTGGGTCTAACTCCTCCATGGAATCTTTACCCGTGAGAATACGGCCGTTAGTAATCTTAGAGCAAACCAATGTAGCTGTAGTAACCAAATCACCTACCGCAGACCTTACAATCTTTTTAGCTTCAGCTAGAGGTAATGAATACGTAGCCATCTTAGGTAAGTCTGTTAAGAAGTTACGCACTAAGTCGGGATTGTGTTTAGCTAAATGATAGAGGTCACCGATATAAACAAATGCTGCTTTTTCTAAAGCAGTCATTTTATCTACAAAGGCACGAATGTTATCCGTCAAGTACTGACTCTTCCAGTACAAATCGGATGAGTACGTAATACAGTCCATGACATCATCGGTGGTCGGTACGTGGATATTGTATTTATCCATAGCGGCTTGTAGTGTCATGAAGTTTGTGTATAGTCCACAAACAATCAAATGGTTTATCACCGTCTGGTGTGACCAATAATGTCGATTCCCCATGAGGAACATTTCGTTGTTAGCATTAGCATAGCTAGTAGAAATACGGCAGGTAGAGGTTAATGTAGAATGCGATGACTTGTTATACAGTGGCGTAGACGGTGAGCTATGTGCACCTGACAGCGAGTTGTTCTTAATCTTTAAACTGTTCTGTATATTGTCATGTAAGACTTCAGTAGCCTCATCTTCTAACATCAGTGCATCGAACTTAAGTTTCTTATGCACCTTTCTAAGTTTCATGTTATTAACGATGTATTCCGCTAACATGGACTTACGTTGATTCGGGTTTAGATAAACCGTAAAGGTAGGTACAAGTATCAATTGTTTTTGTATGACAAAATCAATGTACCCTAAGAAGGTATCCTCACGTTGGTTTCTATCACCATTCTTAGCGCGTTGTAACATGAGTACCCGTGGGTTCTTTAGGGGGAAACGACCATCGGGTTTAATATTCTTCTGTACATAGTCACGACAATGCTCAAAAGGCTTAGCAGTTTGTTTGGCTAAGAAATATCCAATCTGGTCGACGTAAGCGTCAACGATATTTAAGTTACGTTTATATTCCGCAGGCAGGTGAGTAAATAGACTCGCACTCATGATGCTAACTCCTAGGTTGCATATAACAATGCTGTCTATAAAAAATAAAATAATCAAAAAAAAAAAAGAATAGTCTACACACCCTAGGGTGTGTAGACTATGGATTTACGCAGCGATGTATAGAGTTTTATACGAAGACCCCGGCGATGCTGAAACCCACTGCAAGAGATAATCACCTGCATTAAGAATTACACCATGGAAGTTTTCCATCGCGAATTTGGTATCGCGACTATGTTCTTTGCAACGACTGCGGTCGCCATTGGTTAAGAAGTTAGCCGAATAAGACCCCGAGCCAAAATAGGTTCCACTTACATGGAGTCCTTCCAAAAACTGACCAGCAGGCACGGTTTTGATATGGTGTCGTTCAAAACCTTTTGCCAAAGCAGTTACAGCAACCTCCAGTGGAAGCTCTGCAAATAACTCGCAACGGCGTGTTACTTCTGCTGTGATGGCTGCACTGCTACCTTTAATCCGATAAACATGGTAGTGTCCATCGGACACTACCTCATGTCGATTGCCATTGCGATTTACAGTTTTGTAAATATTTGATGGTTTAGTAATTTTGGCAATTACTGCCAAAAGCCCTATAGGTGCAGTAGCCAATGTTACAGTATAAAACTTAGTGTGTTCGTTTTTCATAATCGTAATCTCGAGCTTGCTAAATAAAAGGAATAAAGAAAATAAGAAAGCGCAAGCGAATTAACTCTCTCATTAAGGTAATATATATCTGAAAATAAATGCACTAAAGGACATCCTTCAGTGCAATAAAAGTTATGCTGGTTTCAGTTTGCTGTTAGCGTGCCTTAATACATCTGCATTTTTAGGATTGATACCTAGCATCTCAGCCAATGTTACAATATCAAATTCTGATGCTACAAATATACTGCTGCACTTTAAAAGGGGTAATGGTCGACCGACTTCATTGAAGAGTTTTTCTAAAGCTTTTGTAATGTTAGCTAAACTACCGTAATACGTACGTCCAGTAAACGGATAGTTCATGTTGGGCATACGCGGTACAAAGACAGTCGTCACTACATCTAAATCGCCAGCCTTATCCAGTCCTTTACAGGCCACTATATTTATTTCTTTATAACCTTGCTCGTCGATAAGGATGCGTTTAATGTCAGCAGTTGGTGTAGTTATGGCAAAGGTGCGATAGTATAAAGTATTCATGGTAAGTTTTCCTATAATCCTAAAAGTGTAAGTATATCGGTTTCTTTTAGCGGTGAGTCGACACTGTTACTAAGCCATATTTTCCCATCTGAATTATACTTACTGTAAGTAATAAGTGTAAGGGGTGTCGCGACCATATCGTAACGTCGTTTAAGGATAGGTGTATTGCCTAGGCTATAAATTGCCGCTACAATAGCGGTGCCTTCAGCTGTCTGTGCCAGCTTGGCGGATACTTCGGCTCGAGTATGTTTAACAAGTAAATTTATTACTGCTTTTCTGACCGTTAGAAGCCATCGTAACAGCGCAGCACTGTAATTGTCCCCTAAAGTTTTACTGAATTCCGAATTTGAGTTCCCATATGCAATTAGCATTCTGGCTTTAGGTAGTGTGTTAACATTCTGCATGGTAAACCTCGTTATAAAAATTAGGGAAAAAACTCCTCCTAACCCATTACGGATTAGGAGGAGAAATTCAGTAGGTGTCGGAGTAAACACAAACCAAAGAGTGGATGGGTCGGGAGAACCGTTGCTAAGCCAAGGAGGAATGCTAGCTCTAAACTCCCAACCCATCCAATGCACCAAATAGAACTGTTACGTTCCATACAATACGTATTACTCAGGCGTTTCAATCTTTACAATGCTAATGTGGTTATATCCATTGGCAATCAAAGCCTGTCGAATCTTTTCGTAATCATCACCGTGTGCTTGTGACACAGTAATCTGATACGTTACATTAGTTTCATACACTACTGTAGACTGGATAATCCACGGCAAGCCTAGACACGTAATCGTGCCATTCTCTAATTGCAATTTAACGTACGTGTACGAATCAAAGCGATTAGGAATCCCTACGGGTAATGTAGGGTATACATTAGCGTGCATGGTGGCAGGGTCAATAAACTGTTGTGCCGATGCTGCATCTAGGAACGCCAGTATTTTAACTCGGTCAAAGGTCGTACCTAAGATTGCGGAGGGGTAGACCTCAAACGAAACAACCTTAGAAATATCGGTTAAGTCAAACATATAGAAAAACCTCATGGAGAAATAAAGATTGTGCCATAACAATCCGCTATGTGAATGTCGCCGAAATACCGAACATCCACGTACTGTCGAATGAACCGAACGATTCTCAGCAGGACTTCCCATAGACGTCCTGCGTGATAATACTCGTCTGTAATTTCGTCGTAATCTAATTCTTCCTTGGCAGCTAAGTTAATTAACTCATTGGCACGTTCATACGATATTCCCGAGTAAGGTTGCCGAGGGTCATTATAACCATCCACGCTACCTACGCTAACGAGGTAGAGTAGCTGTTTGGTATCGGGGCTAATTAAATATAGAGTTTCCATCTAAGCTCCCAGTTTGTAATTGTAGTTGACTATGCGTACCGCCCTACGACAATGTTGTTTGTACCAGCGACTATCCCCGCAAAATAATACGGGGCACGAGGACCTTCATAGAGTCCTAGCTGTAAATACAACTCTTTAACTCGAGAAGCGAAATTAAAGAAAGCTTTCGATACGACACTGGCCGTATCGTTACCGTGATTGCGACTCAGTTTATCAAACATGATATCGGTAGCAGCAATTAACTCTAAAGGGTCTAGCGGTTCAGAGGCTATGACTGCTTCAGCAATTAACTCATTCAAACTATAATCATAGGCTGTTTGTGGACATGCAGTTAAATCGCGTACAAACTGTGCCAGTGCATCAGAGGTGGGAAGTAACAAATGTATCCCTTGGGGTTGCATCATAATCTGCTACCTTGTGGTATGGTAAATTGTAACACTACGATAGAGTCACTCAGTACGCGGTAACTCGCGTGTACTACGTAGTTTAGTGCAAAATGTAAATTGAGGTATTCATCTAATATCTCATAGGCATGTAACAAATTAGGTAGTAACTGATGTCTACGTAATTCAGTATACTCCATAGTCTCAGACATTAGTGCAAATAACTCATCATGTAAAGCCAGTAGGTAGCAACGAGGTGTGGCTTCAAATCGACGCCACAACCATGTACTAAATACTAATGCGTATTCAGGTTGCTGCACTAGGTGGCCGAATAAGTCCATAGGGTTGATTAGGACAAAAGCCTGGGGGTAAGGATTGGAACGCGGCATGTTTGGCTCCTTCTAGTTCCAACATGATACAGGTAGGGTATGTACCTACAACACGTACATTAATGTGACCTTCTTCGTTGTCATCTGCTACATCATAAACGCACAGTGTAGGTTGATAGTGTAATTTAAAACGAAAGAACAAATCATCTAACTCATCGTTAAACTTTCCGATGGCAATGTTCATGTGGGTTTCAGGGTAACCAAAGCTATCTAATTCGTCTACGACATTACAAAACATTTCGTTGTACATGTACACGAAGTTATCAGATGCTTGACCCGAGTTGTTGATGATGTCTTCGAAGATACCTGAGAATGCCAGACACGTACCACAATCTCGTGCGTACTGGTTTAGTAATTGCATGAACCGCTGATACCACGGGGTATCAAGCGGTAGGGGAACTAATGTCCCTAGTGTGGCCATATAACCCCCTAAAACGGTAAGAAGTCAATGTGGTAGGTAACTAGGTACATGTTACCTAGGTATTGTTCTTGGACGATGGTAATGATGTATTCCTGAATGGTATGGCTAATGTAAGGGTATAGAAATGCTCGTGAGGTTAGTGCTACGCGTCGATACATTATCTCTACAATGGCACAATAGATTTCATGTGCCTCTGACTCGCTTGCTAATGCGGGTATGTTGTGTTTAGTGGCATTACTGGCCATCCAATTAGTTCTGGATATGTTAGTACAGGTAGCCAATATCCGTGTAATGTCCTGGAGAGTCAGAATTCGATTCTGATACTTAGCTACCAACGCCATAGCTTCAGAGAGTATAAAGGAGGTAGATATTTTACGTTGTCGTAAAAAACCCATAAAACCTATACCGGCTTCTTGGTAGAAGCCGGATAGGTCAAAAAGAAATGAGACATTGTTATTGTACGTCTGCATGGAGTAATTTCCTAATGCGAGTAGGGACATAGTCCCCGTTGTTAATACTCTCCATAATGGCATCGCGATAATTAGACATGGAGTTAACACGGTCTATCGTAACAACAATCGCTACCATTTTGGATTTCAGGTTAATGTGAAAGGTTTTATATTTAAACCCTCGAGACAGACTAGCTGGTCGAGCGTCATTAATAACACTAATCAGTTTTTGTACTTCGTAAAACAATCGTTGTTGTAGTTCATAGCGTTCCAATTCAGGAACGTTAAACCCACATTCCGTTAGGGTTAACTCAAACAGTTTGTAGAAGTTATCGTGTTGAAACAGTAATGCAGAGATAGCTAGGTTAATCGCATCCGTAGCGACTAATTCTCGGTCAGCCATTATCTCAAATGCATCTTGTTTGGGGCTATGACAGTGGTCATTTAGGAACTGCTGTGCTACACCGTACAGCTCTGCAATACTCAAACAAAAGACTGTCTCATTCATGATGTCGACCGTGATTACCATTGCGGCGATGATAGTCCGCAATGCGGTAATCTTCGCCTACGATTATCCCAAAATGATAATCCATTTGGACTACCTCTATCAATGCCCACGTTTTGGTGGGAATGAACATATCGGAAACGCTTTCAATTAGAATGTAGAGGCTATCTAATACTAGGCTAATGTAATCATCCCGTAATCGGTTCTCATGATTTTCATTATCTAGCATTTCTAATTCTGGGAACAAACCATTAATCACTGCATCCAATTCACGACGTGGACGAGCCCAGTAACAGCGACTATCCACTGACTCCATTAGTGCTGCACGAAATATAGCACGTCCTTGTTTATCTACTAGAAACCGATGATGCAAATTCCGTGCTGCGCAAAACATATTGTGCTGATGTATAAAACCTTTAATTGCTTCGCCTGCATTGACTAGAACATTGGACATGTTATTTTCCTTTAGAATTCTAGGAACAAAATATTCTCCCGAGTCTTAAAACGCAGTAGCTGATTGTTTGTAATCTCCTGACATAACCGATTAATGTTTGACATATAACTCCAGATTAGTCTGTCAAACATAAATATTTCGCGAAACATCGGTTGGCCAGACACCGACAAAAAGCATTCCAGCGACAAGGGAATATTAAAAATTATGTGAATGCGGTGTATCAGCCACGATTCAAAATTGGCAGTGCAATGATTAAATGCAGGATGATTGTTAAAACAATGTCTGATTTCACCGATATCTACTTGAACTAAAATACCCATAAACCCTCCAACAAGACTATGTTCTTATGGATAATATATCATTGAATAAAATTGCTGTCCTATGCTATAGAATGGTACTATGTGTTAAATTTAACGAGGCGTCTCATGAATCCTATTAGCTATGCGTTAGACCAGGTTGCTCGAGCTATTCCGTATGACATTTTAGAAAAGGCATTCATTACAGTGCCTTTTGCTAATAGTCCCAATGAACCTACTCACGTAACTTACTCTAGACTACCGCTTTCCTTAGATGAACGGATACGCGCCGAGGTTATTACCTCGTGGGTATTAGTAGATTGTAACTTAGTCGGTGGTACAGAAATTGAAATCCCATTAGAACGTGTACCGCGTCAAGTCGTAGATATGTTTAACTACATCTACCGCGTTCCTAAAGCATTATCCAATGGTCGTCGGATTATACGACCACTGAGTATTGGTTTTGGTGAGGGTGCTGTGTTAGCTGGTTCTAACTTAACGCCATCTAAAGGTAATGCATTATTGGATGCCGCTTCTGGATTGTTAAACTCATCACTGCCAATTCCAATTGTAAACAGCGCTCAGGTAATTTTGATAGCTGAAAATACCATTCTGGTTAACGATAACATTGCATTACCGATGAATATTTATTTGCGAGCTTGGGTCGAAAACGATGAGAACTTCAATCACATTCAATCTACATCTTACCCTTCATTTGCTAAGATGGTTATATTGGCTGTCAAGTCTCATATCTACAACAAAATTAGCGTACCTATGGATAGAGGAATTATTTACGCAGGTAATGAAATCGGTAAGTTTAAGGAAATCATCGAATCCTACAGTGATTGTTATGAACAATACACGACCTATCGAGATACGATATGGCGTAAGACCGCAATCATGAATGATTACAAAGGTCATACTAGACTACTAAGACGCGTTATGGGTGGGGGACATTAATGACACAGCAACTAGACCATGCAAAAAAGAAAAGCGTGGCAATCATTACTTCGAGTTTAAACAGCATACGGGATAACCTGCATGCTGCCCGATACTTTATTGCATTAACACAAAACCTGCGAAAGGCAGGTTTTACACAAATACTTTATTCCACAGATACTAAAGACTTACCTGCCGCAGACGCGTATATATTCCACGGTCGACGACATCAGGAATATCACGGACTACCATCCGAAAAACGTTTAACCTCATTATTGTTTAATTGTCAGGGTGGGATTAATCCACCTGCTACTCACGAATGGATACACGAGCAGTCTATGTCGGGTGATACACCCGATGACTACTATCACTTTACAGATGAACAACAAGTTGCGATTAGTCAGTTAGCTAACCGTATTAAAGTACAAAATAATAAAGATTACATGGCCGGTACTTTTCAGCGTCGTTAGCAAAAAAAAAAGAGTAGTAGAGAATCCCTAGGGATTCTCTACTAGAGAGTTTATTCTTCAAACGAAGCGTTATACGCCTCGTTCTCCTCCATTTCTGCACGGAGGAATTCTTCTTCCTCACGGTTACTGCGTTGCTGACAACCCTTGCAACACAGCAACTGCACTGTGCAGTCTTGTTTATCTGTAAAGTGATACAATTGTTTCTCAACCTTACAGATTTTGCAAATGCCAGTTTCGCCACCATCTTCATCGAGTGTAACTTCACTGTAATGGCATGCATCTAAAATTAACATAATCTTCTCCGAGGTTGCTTGCTAAATAAAAGAATTAAAACATGAGTGAGCGCAAGCGATAGAACTCTCTCATTTTAGTAATATATATCTGAAATAAAATACATTCGAGATTCCTAGAATGCCGTGAGGCATTCTAGGAATCCAGTCTACTACCAGCTAATTTCCATTATCGTTTTATCAGTCATCAGACTCCACAAGTCTAACTCACGAGTAGCTTCAGACATCAGCGGTTCAATCTCTTTAAACGCAGCCATGTCCGCAAGGGTTAAATATAACCCTCCGTTTTCTTGACTGTATTTATTTAACAGATACTCCACAGTTTTGTAATGTGGATTACCTTCGTAGTTGTGACCACCCGACATTCTAAACGGTTTACGTACGTAGGCTACTTCACGGGCAATTTCATAAACGTATTGACGCGATGCACCTAACAGTCGATGTAAATCCCAACCCGTTTCGTTAATTTGCATTTCCTTTACAATGTCGATACTACCATCTTCTTTATCCACTTTTGCTAACACAATGCGGTCTTTACTACCCGAGTGTTTATGCGTATACTCTACCAGAAAATAATCATAATACCACGACTGATTGGGTTTACGCTGACTACGCTCTACGTAGAAATTAAACCGTTTTTCTACCATGTTTTGAGTTAATGGGTAGTAACGTTCGTTACGCTCGCCTTTACCATCCCACCACTCATTACACATGTACTTTAAAGTACCAATGGGAAAGAAGCTTAGATGGAACTGATGAATGTTTAAATCATCTTGCAGCGGCACGAGTTGTGTGTTACTTAAGGCTACTGGACTAAAGTTACCTATTGTGTTACAGTAATCTACGGAACACTGCATGTAGTTTTCAGGCGTTAATAAAACCTTACAGTCAGCCTTAGTTTGAATCTCGTTGATATATAAATCCATACCCATGATGTAATCTCGCTGTTTAAGTTCTGGTGGTTAATGTAGCGCGGTTATCCTCTAGTGAGAGTTTAACTGGTACGCTTTGTATCACTACGCGACGAGGCGTAGTAGTAAGGGCAATAACTCCGTCCTCTGGATAAATCATTGCGTGTGGTACGAGAGCAGCGTGTTTTAAACGCTCCTCAATGTATTCATAACGACTTTGCGCACGTATAAAGTCCTGCAATAACTGACCGACGTGTGGTCGGGCATTGCGTTCAAAGTAATCTTTACTACGACCTGCTTCTTCGGTTCGTAACTTACGCTGTAACTGTCGTAACAGATATGCACTTCGTTGAGCTTGAGTAACTCGACCTTTAGGCCACTCAGTCATCATCTGTTTATAATCTGCTTCAGTTTCCACAATTTCATATTGGAAATCAAAGGTATCTGTATCCACTACATGCTCATACACCACTGTACGGTCTTTCCAGATAGAGTGGTTCACGTCACGAAAAAAGAACCCCATGTGTTTAGCTGGTAGGGGCTCAAAGAAAAAACTAATGTGGTCGTAGTAGGGCTTAATCTGAATGTGCTTAGACTTGTTAGCCCGCATGATATCGGCTGGCGTAACACTCCCTTGTTTCCGTCTGGTTTTTAAAATGTTCAACCGTTTAGTTGCGTAATGATAAAGTAGCATGATAGAATCCTCTAGCGCCTCAATGGGTCTTAGACCCATTGAGGCGAGTGTTAATGATGTGCTGGTTGCATTAAATCCACTACGTGCCCCATGTTACCATAAACACCACTGCGACTAATCCGTCGATACGTACCAATGTAAAAAGGTATGTCTTCATCCTTACTCACATATGGGTCTAGGTTTATTGGCAACCAATTACTTTTATCCACCATCGGAAAGAATACATCGCCGCTGTATTCTGCCTGAACGTGGGTTACAATAAGTTTCTCGGCTATCTGCAAACCTTCAGTGTAAATCTGGTGACCACCCATTAAATAGACTGGCACAGTACGGTTGGTTAATTGGGTTATGGTACGACAGTAATCCACTGCGTGTGAGAGTGATTTGAAAAACATCACATACTCATTACGCTTTACAATACCACGACCTTCCTGCACTACCGCAGTGCCATTAGGATAGCGACTACTAATGACAATGTTAATACGACCGGGTAGCGGTTTGCTGCCAATGGACTCATAAGTGTTACGACCCATGATAACAATGTTACCTGAGGTCATATCTTTAAAGTGTTGCATGTCTTCAGAGATACGCCACGGGATTTTGTTATCAATACCGATTACAGAGTTACGCGCAACTGCGGCGATTACAACAACTTCAATCATGACGTTTCCTTCTAAATAAAAAAGAGTAGATAGCTTACGCTATCTACTCAGGACTAAGGGTTAAACCGCGGCATCTACTTTGATGTAGGGTAGTGGGTTATAACCATGCAAGGACCGCGCAATATCATCCACGCCATGTTCCCCATTCATTACCGAATGTAGAGTAATGGATGACGGTAGCTTTAAGCGTACGTTACGGTCATGCTGCACTGACATATCTGCTTCTGGGTCTGTGTTGTAATAGTCTAGTTGTTTAGCGCGCAACACTAACTCCTTAGCTGTAGAGAGCTGGTCATTGTAGATATGCACATCACCGAAGCTAATGATGAGTTTGCCTGGAATATACATACTTTTCATGTCACTGGCATTTGCCTGCTCAAAAGCATTGAGCTGATTAACAAACAGATGCACTAACGTAGCATAGGACGCAATATTGAACGGGACGCCTAGAATCAAATCGGCACTGCGTTGATACAACTTACAGTGTAGTTGAAATTTAGGCACGTTCATGATATCTAACATTCGACCCAGTCTTTCGTAATCAGCATCTACTACAACATCGATTTTAAACCCATAAAGCTTTTGACGGACATTAAGATAATCGATGCGTTGCGATAAGGTTAAGGTAGTAACGTAAAACTGAAACAAAGTATGGCACGGGGCTAAGGCCATTTTACCATTCATTGCATTCTGATGCGGCAACTCACCTTCGTCAGGTAAGTCACCACAATTCCAGGTAGACACAATGTGTCGGCGTGAGAATGGATTGTTGTAGACGTTTTTAATGACCTCAGTAATCTGGTCAATAGGTTCGGCATCTGGATGCGTACGCCATGAACGCCACTGGCTACCGTAAATAGGGCCACATTCACCGTTAGGTGCTGCCCAGTCTGACCAAATAGTTTTACCATCAGCCATGGTGCGCAGATGTTTAATGTTTGTATGGCCACGTAAGAACCAAACTAACTCGTCTACTAACAACTCATAGTTAGTTTTCTTGAGTGTGAGTAGTGGAAAGCTTTTGGATAAATCAAAATAAAGCTGGTCACCGAAAGAACTAATCGTGCCAGTGCCAGTGCGGTCACCTCGTTGGTTACCCGTTTCGAGGATATGTGATATCAGTTGTACGTATTGTAACATTGTTCAGCCCCTTAGTTGTTGTGTATGTCTACACGTTGTTACGTAAAAAGGCAGTAGGGCTTTTAGCCCTACTGCTACGTAGTTAAAAGTTAGTTGACATATCGGCGTTAATGCGAAGATTGCTCTTTTGTACGTATTGCACCGCATGTTTAAAACGATTATATCGCATCTGCATGTAGCTGTCGATTAGTTTCTGCGGAGCATTAATAACCTGCACAGTATCTTGAGATGGTTTTAAAATAACCATCTGATTACTGCTAGGGTCTTTCATACTCACGTGGATAATAGCGTCATGGTTTTTATCCGAAACCTCACGTCTAAACTCGGGGTCACACATCCGATATTCCAAGATATCGGGCTGACCTAAAAGTACTAACGGATTATATAAGGTAAACACTACCCCCGTTTTCTTTTGGGCATTAATCCCAAATAAATGAGGAGAACCCCACGAACCATCATTTAAAGATAAGTAGAGTGGTTGGTCACGCAGATAACCATCACTCAACATAAAGTTACCGATGTCATCATAACGCGTAGTAAAATACATCCGACCTGCAATTTGTTCGGGGTTATCTAGTTCCTGTGGTGTAAATACGGTTAGTGATGGAAAGTTTACACGCAAACGGCCTAAATGTTTTTCGATATTTAAATCTACTTCGGCATCAAAGACCGCTTTACAGAAAACTTCATGAGGGTCGCTATGCTTATACGTGGAACCGTATAAGTCCCAGATTAAACCTAAGAATAATGCACGTAAAGAACACTGCATTTGTTCCAGGTGAATTATGCAATCATCCACTCGTGTTCTTGGAAAGTTCTTTTCAATATCTGCAAACGTAGACGCAACGTTACTGTACCACCGGTAGGCGTTATTTAAATTGTCTTTTAGACTAACAAAATCTGTAACGCCTAAGAAGTTCATTAGTGTATGGTATTGCATGTCGGTAGGTGGTTTTGAGTAGTAGCCTACCAGTAACCGAATGACTAAGATGATGTGTTCTATCTCTTTATCATTTCGATTAAAAAGTAAAACGGATTTAACCTCTGCTAAAAATCCATCTAGGCTGTAGTCAAACGTTTCACTAGACACTTCACCTTCACCGATAATGTCTAGGATTTCATCAAGCTTAGCCTCAGGTATCGGTGCCAACGGAGTACCAGCATTAGTCACTGGTGTACCGGAAAAATAACCTGGAGTGTCTATGGTGTTTAAATCCGTGGGTAGTTGTGCGGGTTTGGGCAACTTGAAGCTAACGGAAGAATCACGAGTATTAACAGTCAGCTTACGCAAGTTATCATGACGTAGCTCGGTCAGGAAATCACCGTATGCCCCCTTGACAAGACTTAAGTAATCATTTTCCCAACCTTTAAACTGTGACGGTTCGTCATCCAGCACTGTGGCATTAAACGTACCTAGTGTCGGATAGCGTTTAAATGCTTCTACCGTAACAATCTTACCTTTGTCCCGCACCTGCTTTAAATACGGTGCTAAGAACATTTCAGCCAAAATTAAAAGTTTGGCTAAGTTCTGTTTAACGTAACCAATATCATCTTTAAGATGTGTAACTTCAGCAACCATTTTAGACTGCTCTACATCCAAGACATTCTGTAACAGTGGTTTTCGTGGAGCTAAATCCACTAACCCATTAAAGTGGTCAAACGCTTGCTCTAACAAATCCTGCATGAATACTTCAGGATTGGTTTCAACTACACGGTCTGTTAGCCCTTGTAACACACAGAGCATGGCATCTTCAATATCCACACCAAATAGTGTAGTGTCACGCTTACGTGTAGCGGGTGGATATACACCCGCGTCAGGTAACGGGATTATGTATTGTTTAGTTTTCATCGTAACCCTCCGTACCTACATTGCTAGTAGTATCTTCAACGTACCAATTAAATTGTGCGATGGTGTTGGTGTCAGATTGACTGACAACGCTAACGCCCAAATTAGTTAACACATAACGGTCATTAACTAATTCAACTAACTTTAGGCACGCTAACGATTCTATATCTTTCTTAGCATCGGCACTAGCCATCAGTTTGTCGGCTTTCATAGAACGTCGCACTTTCATAAAACGCAAAACCATTTTGTATTTATCGGGCAGCAACTGCCACAAACACAATAGGTTTAGTTTGTTTAGATACGTGTAATCTTTTTCAGCTTCCAAACGTTTTAGTAACTGAAAGAAACAATTACCTTGTAGGGTAGGATTTAACATGAGGGTACTCCTGATAGCAGTGGTTCATATAACCACTGCTATTGTTTTATTTTACAATGCTTAAAGCATCTGTTTGGGTATCATCAACAACGTCGTCAATGTAATCTGCTAGATGGTCTTCATCTTCGAACACCGGAGCGTCACTTTGTGTACGCAAGATATCCAAAAGTGATTCACGGTCTATGTGCTCATCTACACTTTCATCATCAGGTGCTACCGCTAGAATAGCAGTAGAGGCAGGATTATTAATTGCAGCCGCTGTCATTTCAGCGACTGCACTGAATCCAGTCTGACGAGGTTTAAACACGAACAGACTCAGTATCTTATCCTCGTTGTTACGCTTATCTTCTTGCATAGACTCAAAAGACAATTGACGTTTAGAGATAGTGGTTTTAGAATCACCACCTACGATTCGAACATGTTGGAATTGCTTAGCCATAATGGTTACCTGTAGGTTAGTTCACATACGATGTTTAATTACCCATCCAGATAAACTCTACCTCGCCATTAGGTGTGTTGAGACGGATTCCTTCAGTTAAGGGACTCCAACTAAACGTATTAGTTTCCGTATACGAATTTAACGCTTCGGTAACATCACGATAGGAAAGCTCTGCGGCTAATGCTTCACGCAATAATGTTTTGATAGTATCATCTAAACGTACGCGTTTAACGGCTAGAATGATATCATTAGTCTCTACTAACTTTTCTACCATGCAGATACGTAGATTGTGGTTTATCCCACCACAATAGGGATAAACAATTTTGTGTTTGTTGTACAAGGAATAAAAGTAATTAGCTATTCCGATAACCACTAAAAACGAAATTAAGAAGTACGGTACAATCCAAGATGGATTTACCGCGATGTCATTTAATGTTAACGGCATGATAATGCTCCTAGGTAGTTAACTATGTACTCATCTAAATAATGTATATTTGTTATTTTTTATAGTTTACTTTTAGGATATAAAATAATGTCTGTGTAAAATTTTACTTTTTGATATAAGGAATGAGTCCACCTCAATACCCTCCTTACCTCCGGTAAGTAGGTAGCTAGTTAGAAATAAATGGCGAGTGAAACGAGCCATTTAAATATATTAAATATAGTGTAGAATATCAGACTGTAGGAGTGTAGAGAGTGTGTCTAGCGACACACTCTCTACACTCTATGCGGTGATTGGAATAATCGTATGACTATTTAGTTCAGTGAAAAAAATTTCGGGGAAACCATTATGCCTACAGGATTAAATACGCGTAATATCGACGTTTATAAAGTGTGGTTAGAGTTACACGACACGCAAGATGGATTTTACCTACAGCGTACTAGCGGCGCACCGCTGTACTATCTCTACAGTACTGAACGTCCTTTAAAGAACGTTATTGGTCATCGCTATGTTAATTTTAATGACCCTACTCCGTTAGTAGGCGGTCGTGTGTGGTTACGTAGTGATGGGATAACTAGCGTTGCCTATACACCCTATATTGTTACTGACAATGCAGGCGGGGTAGCCCTTGATATTATAGGAGATACCAGTCAATTACCAACGCTGCATAAAGCGACGTTGGTAGGTTCTATACGGGAATTGTTTTATCAAGGAACAGGAGCAGCATTACCCCAGGACCATTTTGAGGAGCGTTTCATTACGGGTCGTACACTATTGGCTCGTATTGCTAAAGAAAGTCCCTATATCAAAGATTGGGTTAACATTACTGATGACCACAACGTTTACGTATAAATACCGCATAGAGCGAAGGGGATGTCCCCTTCGCTCTATGTCATTGTAATTCTATCTTTTGCCCCAATGCACGTACGCCGTTGGTAATTAATATACCGCGTAGTAGGTTAACTTTAACATCTGCGTTTACTGCGCTCCAATTAACTGGATTTAATATTCTAAAAAGAAAAGTTTTACCAGACCCTACGTCTAGCATCTTTACAATCTCCTCACCGCGTGCGGCTTTGGAATGTGAGATTATAGTACCAAACTCACCACAGTAAACAATATCATTCAGATTCATAATAACTCCCAAGTTTTATTTCTAGCTATAGTATTGTAAAAGGTCTCCCCTAAATTATAGGGTAACAATATTTTTTATTATCGCACAGGAAAACCTACCATGAATATTGTTTCAAAACCGCCTACAAACATAAAGGCAGTATTTGAGGAAGCATCTCGACATCTAAAGATTACACCTGGGTTTCTAAAGCTTATCCACCAAACAGGTCAGGCGTTTGTAAATAAAACAGAAGACCATGTTCGTTTCTTCGGCGGGAATCTAACTGGAGTACATATCGTTCGTTTTACCTCTGCCGATAAAAACGACTGGATAAGTGAGGGTTTGGAGTATAGCGAATATGATATTCGTAAAGCCATTACTTCACTACCAACCGTAGATGCCTCATGGGTTCGGGCTACTGATATTATCAACCTGTCTAGTTTGTATTTAGCTCACGCTATCTTTAAATCAAATCTAAGCCCTAAACAAAAAGAAGAGGGAATGATTGATATTCTTTTGTTAATGCATTATAAACTCATCAGTAGTTTAATGGCGCATTACTTTAAATATCCAGCAGATGAACAAACTGCTGTTGCTACCTATGCAGCACTCAGTAAGAAATATGCACTCAAGGTACACGGTACGTGGGGTGCTGTATTGCGTGAGCGTTGTCGAGATATTATTAGTACCAACTCCATCCACTACAAAACGTTAGAACGTTTTGATGACGATGATGCGATTGTTTACATGATTACCGATATTCAAGGCCGTCTAAGAAACATGGTTAAAAACCTTTATGTGGTTTTTGAAATGGTACGGACACAGAATGCTAAGATACTCACTGTAGGTGGGACAGTAGAGCTAGACGGTAAAATGGTTGTTCGTGATATCTCTAACAACTATACACCGTATCGACGTTACCTATCTGAAATCGTTTTAGACACTCCACGCTTTGTTAAACCTGAGTTAATAGAGATTATTACATCTGTCATGTCCACCATGTCTGAAGCGATGTTAACAGGCTCTTTAAACTACATCAGTGAACAAGCTAAAGAGAATAACAAAGTCGTTAATGAATTTCTAGATGAGATTCTATTACATGCCTTTGAGTACCTCTCTACGGACTCTAGAGCACGTGAAAAGTTTAAAGACATACCAGCGCTCATATCGCGTTTACGGGGCCTTTACATGGCCTCTCGTTCCAGTGACCCTGCACTACTTAAATTACGGAACACAGGCGAGAAACTCATTCGTAAGGCCGTACAATCGAAGAACCCTAGTATGTTAGCGGCAGTGCGTACAGGTGTGTTACTTTACGTTGTTTTACGTACTTTTAGTAAAGACCATTACGGTTAAAAACAAAAAAAAGATTAGTACAGAGGGCTTGCACCCTCTGTACTAATCCGATTAGTTACGTTGCCAATGGTAGAATCTAGCACGCTGACTATTATCAGCATATTCTAGATAGACATCTATCACGTCCACTAACTGCAAACTAGGACACCGAGACCATCCTAGCCCTGGGGTGTACAGTACTATCTCTTTACCGATAGCATGTACGTTGGTAACCCATGCCTGCCCATCTAACTGAACAGGAACTGCCGCAAACAAGTGATGGGTTTTATATACATCAACCGATGCACCTATCTCCCGATTCATTTCCTGCTGCAATAGCTTTGACAGTCGTTCTCGTTTCATTTCCGCAATAGAAAGAAATGAAACTGAGGCCGTTAAAATCTCACGAAACATTATGGTTCTCCTTTTATTTTGGTTCTGTCAGACCATTCTTTTGCAAAAATGCGTCTATTTTCTTTTCCATGTCTTCACTCAGTGTGAAATGATATTTGTTTAACTCACCACCCTTACTTAACGCAGTGTCTTTCGGGTGATTAACACTGCCGGGACGGTCATCACCTAAAGCCAATGTTACGGTTTCCAGACGCGCAAACTTTAATCGACTTGCGCCACGACTATGACCTACCCACAAATCAGCGGTGATAGGTGTAGTATAATCTAAACCTGGGTCGAAGGTAACTGTAAACCCGCGCGATTCTAAAAACAATTTAACATCGTTATAAAACTGATTGGCAATCTTCGCCCATTCTTTGGAAGCGATAATGATTGAATTACCACGAATGATAACTGCTGTCTTCTTAACATTAGATTCTAGAATCTTCTGTTTGATTTTAGCAATATCTTCCCAATCCTTCTTACGATTTAACACTTTAGCTAGCGTAGTCTTCTGCGCTAACAAAGTCTCTAATGTGTAGCATTGTACACCATCAACAATGCACATTTCCGCAGGCACTCGGTCTGCTTCCAAGTGCATGTCCATGGCGTAATCGGGCAGTGCATAAAGCTGCGTATTGTCTTGCAGATAACCATCCGCTTTACTAAAAATCTGAATCTCGCTATCAGTTCTATCAGCAACTAGATAAAACACTTTAGCTCCACAACCCGCATCTAAGTCGCGGGTAGTCTCACGTAACCCGTGCATGATAGCTGCACTACCTGCACCCAACCAAACATCCTCAACCTTGAGATGTAAATCTTTTAACATCTTTAAATATTTCTTAATAACTTCTTTACGAGTCATTGCTCCAAAATCTGACATTTTATTCTCCAGTTACTTGTTTTAAAAATCAATCAGTGAACACAAGTTAATTAATTCACTCACTTAGATAGTATATATTTGAAATAAAATGTAAAGTAAGTTACCAGTAACGGTTCTGAATAACGCGCACACCATTGGTATTATAGATTTCAACGTATAGTCCTAAATTGTTAGCAAAGTCAATCATGTGCTTTGTACCCACTGATTCAAAATCCCAGACAGCTAATAACGCATCTGCGTACTCACCCATCTTTGCATTTCGTTTTCTACCAGCCCCTCTATCAAAACCTCGAGGCGTATCCCATTGCGCTGGAAAACTAGCAATGTAAATGTCTAACTCCTCACCTAAACGTCTACCTAAGGTATCTATTCCCGGTGCCTCACCACAGACTATCTCACTGACCTCATCTCGATATTTAAACTGACCCCACGCTTCTTTTAAAATGTGGTAGTCTGTAATACCTCGACTACCTGCAATAATGACTTTCATAACTACTCCTACAATAAAGATTATTTCCTCATCCATAACACAGATGAGGAAATAATACATTATTGTTGACTATGGTTCAATGCATCGATGTGTGCGTTAACAGCACATCGATGCGGGTAAATAGTTCTGGCCAAGAACCAAAAACCAATGTGTGGATAATGTGCAATATGGTAATCTGAAAAATCAGTATCATCAATATTAATCATTTCCACACCGTAGGTGTAGTAGACTCGATTCGGTATAAACCAATGGCTATACCGAACGTAGTGTCTATGTTGCTTACATCGAAAAATGACGCTTCTAACAATGCCTGTAGTGGGTGTGAGCGTGTGACGGTACTTATATTCCAGTGCCGTCACTGTAGTTCGAACACTGCACTCTCCACGCAGCATGAAGAATAACACGACAAAGAATGATGATACGAGTTGCCACATTCATAACTCCATGTGATATTAAGCCGCGAATCGTAAGTCTCGTATGCGACGGTCAAAGCCGCCCTGGTTAGTTTTTCGAGCATTCATTTTTTCGCGAATGGCTTTATTTCTAGAAGACGCAACTTCATTGATGACCGTATCAATGGTCATCTGTTCACTGTAGCTGGTAGTCAGTCTAGAATCCAGTGTTTTGATTCGTAACTCTAAAATGCGAGTAATAATATCATCGGGACTATTTCTAATCTGTTCTAACAAGGATTCAATTTCAGCACGAATTTGCTCCTGTTGTTTTTGTTTGTATAGGTCTATGACATCTTCTTTCTGCTGAGCAGTTTGCGTAGACCGATACTCTTTAGCTTTACTCAACACATTGACGTGTCCGTAGAACTGTAGATTTTTAGAGGTAGTTAAGAACCACGTAGCGAGCAACCATGCGACTACCAAGTCATCGTGGTTACCATCACTGTGGTCAATGCGTCCGTTCTTAGTTACTAAGCCTGTAAGCTCATCGATTAGAGGCTTGTCATAACATTTATCACAGCCTAGGTTACCTGCGCGCAATAGTGTATTGATGTATAGGTTATCACGGCCATGATAGCCACCAGCAGACGTGGTGTATCCAAAATACTTTTTGTTCTTCTCGTAGAAATGTGCATTACGTTTAGAACTTTCGTACTGCAATGCTTTGTATTCCTCACTGTGTTCTACGTAGTTATCTACAATTTGGTTGTAGATACGGCGGTAAGGGTCTATGCCCGCTGCCTGTAACAAGATAACTAACAGGTCAATCATGACTTGTGCGCCACCTTTGTTTTCTGGTATCAGCGTAATGTTTTTGTATTTAATCATGAGGTCAGCTAACCACTGTATAAACAACGCAATGTTAGTTTCATTGACGTTTACACAGGCCACTACATCTAACGTCTGGTCATCTAACATGACCAGCGTAATACTGTCTTTACCAACAGCACTACTGGTATCCATCCCCATGACAATCTTTCGGTTTTGCATATAGAAAGGAATGTCTGTGAAAGGAACATACCAGCGGATGACGTAGTTCTCACGACAGAGTTCAGTGTACAGAGGCTCACGTTCGCTACCCCGTATTCTTTCTAATACGTCAATAGGAATCGGTGAGGATAAACCACCACTGGTCCAGATGTTAAAGTAATCGCGGTTAGCATCATCGCCTGTACTGTTGGTTTCAGCCATCGCTTCATAGAGCCATTCATCACTGTAACCTAACTGACGATGTGATAACGTAATGTTAACCATGGCTTTAATACCTGGGCTAGCTTTACGTACCACTTCTTTTAGATGTGCTTCATTCTTCGTATCGTAAAGAATTTCAGAGAAGAACATACCACCATGAATCATTTTGTACATGTACGCGCCACTGCGGGTATCTTTCTTACCCGCAGTTGTAGTGAAGTAGTTACCATACGGCAAACCATTCTTTTTAGCAATCTCACGAGCAGCGTTACCTGAAGATAACAATGCAGGAATAGCTACGTCAATAAAGTTAATGAACGGTGGCTCATCAATGTGTTTAGTCGCAGAAGTTAATCCCCGACCTAAGTTTAATGCCGAGGCTTCACTATTTTGAGACACTGCTGCAATGTAATAATTATCTTTAATCTTACAGTCAAACGAAACCGTATTGTCACTATCTTGTTTGGTTTCAAAACGCAGATACCCAGGCAGATAAGAACGCATACGTTTTAAATCTTTAATAGACTCAGTCCGTAACTTATCATCTTTCGTTAATAAGTTAATCATGGAGTGTTCACAGAGAATCAACATCAGGTATAACGAGATGCAATGTGCTCCCGTGGTTTTACCTGTTTGTCGAGGCTGCGTGAGCGAGGAATCAATGTGGTTTAGATATAACCACAGCAAAGCGATGTTACCACGCTTAGCTTCAAAGAACATGGGTTCACCCGCACCACGCGGTGGAATCCGTAATACCTCACGAAAGAAATACCATGGATTAAACATACACTCGTACGCAATCATTGACTTGACTTCATCAGTCAGATTACCCGCATGTGGGTCTACATCTTCTAGCTCGGGTTGTAACAACGTTAGGCAGAAAGCGTAATTCTTCAGACCCATTCGTCTGTAGATTTCTGCTAATTTTAAGAACGATTTGTTTCTCGTTCTATGATGAATGATAGCAGTGGGGTATCTCCCCCAGTCGTTATGAAATAATAGCATAATGAAACTCCCTAGTGTGTACGCCTAGGCGTACACACTAGATTCAGATTAAAGTCGAACGTTCATTGTAGTCATCGATAGTTCCAGGTCTTGACCACTTTCGCGTCTAAAGAACTGTAGCATGACTGTACTACCCTGAACAATAGTGTTGGGTAATGTAGTAATCCAAAGTAAGGCCGCTGCAACGGTTAATTCGCGCACTACGACGCCGATAATTACTCGGACATGGGTAGGCATAGGCGGCACGGATTCGCTCGCTAAACGCAGCGGTAGCGCAGGGTAGTAGGTCTCATGTAACCAGTCATTGACATCAACTAACCCTAACGAAATATCAATCTTACGTTTAGAGCTATCCATGTCATCGATAGATACGCGAGCATATAAACCAGCACCAAAATAATCTACGTTGTTGTATTGCATCTGCCAGTAACTGGCTGCTGAGCTATTCGTGCCACTACCTTTTAAATTGATTTTAAAAGACTGTGGATAGCGATAGTAGTTGTAGCTCGGACTAACATCTTGTAAGTTTAACGACACTAACAGAGTCTGACTAACATCCAGTAACGTCCCGTCAAATGCAGGATGTGCACTAGAGTACTGCACAAAACTGGTTACGTTAATTAGTGTATCGCGATTGATATCGTAGAGATAGTAATCTAACACCCATCGTGCTGGCGAGAACTGCCACCGTGGAGCAACAAACAGTTTAACACTGTAAGCACCAGCAGCCTCAATAACCGTTACTGCATATTCTTCCGCAATAAAACGATTAGGGATAGGTTGGCTAGCGATGTATGAATACTCGGTAGGGAGTAGATTATAAATCAATACTAACTGTTCATGTTCGCTGGCATGACTAGATACCATGGCATCTAAGCCCGCTAACTCAAAACGAGACCCATCAATTGGTAGAATCAAATGAGTGCCGTCGTTGTACCGAACTTTGCCTTGTAACATAGTGGAGTTCAATGTAATGTTGGCAGGGAGTTCTAAAAGATTAGTATTGGTTGCTGATAAATAATCCGTCAACAACTCAACGCCTACAATGTATTTCTTCGTAGTGTCTACACTGCGAATAAAGTTACTGAGTTTAACAATCAGTTTAGCAATGCTGATTACCGCATTGCTAGTATTATAAACTACCGCAGTAACCATTTCGCCATCATTTAAGTTTTCAATAGACCACGCAGACTGTGGTGTTTTAACGTGAACGATACCAACGCCTGGCGTCACTACAGTCTCTAAGGGAATGTTCTCAGAGGTTAGCGTAACTCCAGAGAACATACCGCTGATAACGTGTCCTGTTAAACCGATATCTGTACCACGGAAAACTTTAATGTACGACGCGTCTGAACCGTAGATTTTTAAACGATGGTCAATAGCCATGGTAGGTGGTACAACATCCGTGTTTAAATAAACACGGTAGTAGTCACCGTCTGTTCCAGGTCCGCTGCCTAACAATACATCGGTCTGCATAGCACCCACAATGTTATTATTAAAGGGTCGTGCCTCTGTAACGCTGAGACCTGTTAGATAGTCTACCGCAATTACTTTAGCAAGACCATCGTCCCATGAGAAAACAGCATCATTCACATTCGGTACAAACTCGCCTGGGTCACTAGGTCCAGTATAAATCTCGGTAACGTTCCACATTTGCCATCTACGGTCTTGTGCTACTATCGGTGTGGTCATGTTAAATACCTATTTTAACAGAAGGTGTTAGGTCGGTACGGTTATTCAAATACAAACTAATGATTAGCTCTAGAAATTTGTACTGACTACCCGTAACAGTCATATATTCTAAATAAGGATGTGGGTAAATGATAACGTAATCGTGATACTTTTTATTATCACAATAGCAATCGTCTACTACATTTTCCAGTACACAGGGGTCGGTATCTAAAAGGTATAGCCATGGAGTAACCCAAATATGCAACTGTGCATTTGTGTAGGGAACGTCTAACTCCCCTGCATTTAAAAACCCACCTAACAATGCATGTATCAAAGCACTACAGAAAGGACTAAACACATCCCATTTAGCACTGATAATCTGCGGGTATCTAACCGTGTCTTCTGGGATTTTATCCGTGAGATAATTACTAACCTTATCGTCTAGTAGAATACTAGCATGTCGGAAAGGAATCGTATTTTGTAATGTAAAGTTAGTGCAGCTAATTGGGTAGTCATAAAGCGCATACGGCCGTCCATCGGTCGTTAGTAACCCCGGAACATGTTCTGCAAACTTTACTTGTTCTTTCGGGCGCAGACGGTCAGCTACAATAATCCGAGTAGGTCGGTCATTGCGAATATCGTAATGTTTGTTAACTGATAGAATGCCACCTTTAACAAACCCAGTTTCACGTGGTTTGTTGTGTGTTAGTGGCGTAGTGGGTAAAGCTAGTCCGTAAGACCGTACCTTAATCACTGTATTTGCAGGTGCTGTACTAGGACGTTTAACAACAGTTATCACAGGCCATTGCACGTAGTAATCTAAGTCTTCAATTAATGGGTTACCATCCATAAAGACATCAATCGCTGCGGGTTCTAAATGTTGTGGTTTAATAACGTCATTACCATCACCTAGCCAATCTACCGTAGATTCCACTGTAAAGCGAATGTAGCCGGGATAGTTGGGTGTTAATGGAGGGGCTGTAAAGACATGCATGGTCTTATCGACTTTAATGCAAGTATGTAGATTAGCCATGTCCTCTAAAAACGTATTCCACGTAATAGTAGGGATAGGTGCATCTGGGTCGTAAGTGTAATAAGCGGTGTCGGTAACATCGTACCATTGCTCACTGGGGACACCTAACACGATAGGACACGCGTAGGCTCTAAAGCCATACTGTGCTAAATCATGCGATGCTACGTTAGTCTCGTAATAACAACCATCACGCGTAGCGCTGGTGGTGTAGTTAAAGACTTCAGTAAATGCAGCACCTACTAATCCTGTCGGTAATACTGCTTCAGGTAAATCGGAGTGGTCATTAAACCACGACAGTAATTGTCCTGTAGCGTTATAGACGTACACTGTTTTTAATAAATGGTTGGTAACACGGTCTGTGGTGAGAATCACAGGGGGTACGCTACTGTACGTGATGGCACCCGCAGTGGTTAATTGTTGCAATGGATTCGCTGCTAGTTTAGTAGCAGCGTTGTACCCGTAAGCGTGGTCGATATCGGCCTGTGTAATGTCATCAATGTCTAAACGCATTAGGCGCGTATAAGCATTCTGTTCTAACGCAGCACAGTTCCATTCAGGCACATCAGTCTGAGTTACTAACGCTGTTAAACGTTGAGCATAGTTCAGTCGGTAAAGTTCTTCGATGCGTACGTGCTGCTGTATCAATCCACGACGCATCCCACCTTCACGGACTAACAACATCAGTGATAGGTTAGTAGAGTTCTTTAAAAACAAATGACGGTCACGGACTGCCAACACATGTTGTCGCTGTACAGCTAACGTATTGTGCGTTACCATCCGTACACGGTTTCCTGCCATGCGTGGCACTAACACACCGCGAAAGCTAGACGTAGACTTATCGACTAAATAAATATCAATATCATCGAAGTAATCAATCATGCCATAGTCCGTTGCACGTAGCACGAGATATTTGTCATGTCCGACATCTAGAGTACTGGAGAACACCGGTAATGTATTGACCGCATGGAAGCTAGTTTCTTTTGCAGATTCATCGTAGTAGAAACTAAATGTTTTATTGAGTCTATCAGGTGACCACGTCAATGGCTCATTGATAACAAAACCATCCTGATAATACAGTCCAGTACCAAAAGTAAAAAGAGCACGAATGGTATCACAGTCCCCTCTAAACAAGAAGAAATCTTCTTGTTTAGTAATGTAGCGTTCTACTACCCGTATCCCTTTATCTAGGACATTCGGTGTGTTTAACCACGTACTGCTACGATACCGTGCGTTAGCATAGAACCGCAAATAAACAGGATGTACGCCTAACTGCACATTACGTATTGCGGGGAGATTAGTGACGGGGTCAATATATTCTTCCTGCCCACAATCTACTGCAATGCCTTTAATAGCTAGGATTAAATTCTTATCTTTATTCTTTCTAAAATAAAGATGAGTTTTAGGGATTTGACACCCATTGTCAAAGAAGACATCTGTAACCAAATTATTGTCAGTCATGAGGTCACTAGCGCGAACCCATGTATCGAACGGTATTTCAAACTTAAAAACGGATGTAGCAATCTGACCAATCTGGAAAACATGAAACGGGGCTTTATCGAAATAGTCCCCGTAGTTGGGGAGACGGATAGTCTCCCATAACACGTTAGCGGTCTTAAGAGCACCGCCGACTGGGGTTAGCCGTGCTAACCCTATCCAGTATTGACTATCCTGAATAGGTTCACACCAGATGTTTTGTAATGCATGTGTTCTTAAAATCGGTAACATGATAACTCCTAATACGTGTTACGACGGAACACGTGATGTAGGTTATAAAGGAAAGTCTTGGACTGGTCATCCTTTTTAAACGTTTCTGCAATCTGACCAATCGCCGAGCGTGTAGCTGAACGCTCTAACGTAGCCACTGCTAACAATGCAATAAAGGTAGGTGGATGTTCAACAGCCACCACTGAAACTTCACGGCTATTAGCACCTAACCAGCTACCACCAAAAATAGAAACAAACAGTGCTAAGTTTAGTTGCTCATAACGGGCTGATTCAGATTTCTCTTTTAACAAATCAATGAACGACTGAATGTTCGTTAATATCGGTAAATCCTCAATGAGGTTTAACGTATCTTCTACATTAACGTACGTACTGCGTGCAATCATTGTAGCCATGCGAATGTAGTCTTTCTGTTCAATCTCTTTTTGGTCATCAGTAATAAACTGACAGAGATAGTAATAGGCAGCATACACAGCTAGCTTCATTTGGATTTCTGGCGGCAATGTTAGACGACGAGTTAAAGTCTCACTAATCCAGCGAGCATATACAGTTAATTGATAGTCACCCAGATTCAACAAATCTCGGAATGTATCTACACCGTTCCAAACACTTTGTAAAGCACCGCGCAGGGACATCACGGAATAATCACGAGCCGCTGTAACTACAGGTTCGCCTTGCTGGTCTAGGCGGCTAAAGCTACGTACGTCAATGTAAACTGCTTCAGAGTCATCTGCATTTTTACCTACGGCTAAACGTCGGTCTTCATTAATAGGATGGGCAAATGGAGAGATATCTGCAATGCCTGGATAGATAGCACGCACACCCCAAAAGGGTGGTGCATCTTTTACTGAGTTGCCTTCTTTCATTAAATTCTTGGCGATTTGAATTTGTTTAGAGCCTAAAACTTCTTGCTTAGAAATCTCCTCTAATGCTTTACGAATACTATCTTGATAGCCAATGCAGGCTGTGGTGTCATAGGCAGTTTTAAACATGAGATACTACTCCTGAGGTTTACATAAGTAAGAGTGTCTGTAAGATATTACATTATGATGTGTGTTAACGCACATTACATAGAATCAAGCAGTTCGCCCATTGGCCTGTAGGGAGCTTAACAATGACTACCTCTTATTTGAAAGCGACACCGAATGCGATTATGCGGGGCATCCAAGATTTGTCTCGCCGCTCTCCTGTCATTCAGCCCGAGTTATTACCACAACATTTACCACACATTTACACACTGGCTGAGCGTGGTCGTACTACTGCTCACATCGCTTCAGGCGATGCTTTGTTGCAATTATACGGCGACAAAGTGTTGGATTTAACTTCTCCATTTGCGACGCATCAAACTGCACTCGCTCAGAAATTTGTTAAAAATGCAAACTTCTGCATGTGGGAACGTTTAAAACCTGCTGGTGCAAAAACCGCGTTACTGCGTTATTCGTTGGAAGTCATTCCAGCCGAAGTTACGCTTTATGCTCGTAACTCCGACGGTTCGTACCAATTCGACAATGCGGGTGCTTTAGTACCTGAGTTAGTTGATGATGGTCTAGGTAACATGATTAACGTGACCATTAAAGGTCATCGTTTAGTCTGGCACAAAGGCGTTGCACCATACACCGTCGCTTTACAAAAAACATTCTCCAAAGGCGCACCTGTTGCTAGCTACCGCCCAGGTACAACAGTATCTGGTACTGATTTACTTTCCACGTTAGTTGATAGTACCACTACTACTGCGGTGGTTTCCAAACTGTATCCAATCTTGGATTTGGAAGTCGATAGCTTCGGTCGTTACGGTGACCGTGTTGGCTTAGCGGTAAATCCAGCGAATGCTGATGATTTGGAAGCAGGTGATGTATCTGCAATGAACGTATTGGGTTCTTTCCTATATCGTTTCACTGCCTACGAACGTCCTGTAAACTCAGCTACACCTGTAGTACAAACAACAGTAGATGGTGCTAACAGCATCGACTTAGGCTTCAAGCCCGATATCTTCCATCCAATCTTTGCTGACCGTGTTTTGAATTTCGGTGAAACATTCGTTGAACAATATCAAAGTTTAGATGACCCGACCTTACCACCACAATACGGCCCATTCGGTCGTTCGCACGTGTATCAAGCTAATTTAGAAGAAGTATTATCATTATTAATTAATGGCGGTACAGTTCAAACGGTTGTTACAGTGGGTGAAAAACAATACGACGCTACAGCTTTAGCTTACGGTCGTACTAGCGCTATTGCGTTTACTGGTAAACCAGAAAACTTACACTTGTTAAACTTGTTTAACGGCGTAGACCAAAACGGTGTTCCGTACTTTACATTCGACGTAAACAATTCTGTTCTGTTTGGCGGTATTGCATTTGGCGATGGCATGGTTCATTACGCTGAAGGTGGCGACGATGGTTTACCATTGGATGCCAGTGGCAAAATTGACCGTCTGCAAACATTACGCGTCTATGACGAGTTGGTAGCAGCACAGTTAACTGCTTACGGTGCAGCAGGTCAGGAAAACCATTACTTAGACGTGGCGCGATTCCCACACTCTACGTTCTGGGATACTGGCTTTAGCTTGGAAACCAAAAAGAAATTACTGATTCCGATGGCTCGTCGTAAAGACATTTGGGTTATTCTTTCTACCCAGTCGATTGCTGAATATGCTGACCCATTAAATCCTACAGCACAAACTTGGGATTGGGCACCAGCCAATGACGTTTCAGATGATAGTTCAATGGCATTGTTGCTCAGCACCACTGCATTGATGTATCCTGAATCTGAAATCTACGGCACACCAGCATGTCGTGCTGTGGTAGTAGGTCATTGTGGTAAACCGATTAACTCTACGTACCGTGGTGATTTCTTACCATTGACTTTAGAGTTAGGTGATGCTGTTTCTAAATTCATGGGTGCTGGTACAGGTAACTGGATTAGCCAATATGCGATTGATGAAAATCCCAATAATGTTGTTCGTGGTATGCGTGTTAACACGATTAACCATATCTGGAAACCGCAAGCAACTTACAACAAAGATTGGGACAATGGTTTAGTCTGGGTACAATCCTTCGACCGTCGTTCAGTGTTCTTCCCTGCATTACAAACCGTTTACCCTGATGATACCTCGGTGTTGAATAGCTTGGTCACTGTTGCAGCTTGCTGCTTCATTGAGAAAATCCACCAAACCGTGTGGCGTTATTTGACTGGCGGTTCGAAATTAACTGATGACCAATTCATCGAACGTTCTAATAGACTAATCAATGAACAATTGAAAGACCGTTTCGACCGCTTTGTGTTGGTATCTGAAACAACCCGTAGCCCAATTCAACTCGAGTTAGGTTACCCTTGGACCGCGAAAGTACACATCTACGCCAACGATATGCGTACCGTAGGCGACATGTCCGTTGTTGCTCACCGCATGTCCGATTTGAACGCCGCCTAAGGCGTTCATCTCCCTTTTCATTAGGAGTTCAAAATGGCTCGTTTATTAGGTACTATCGTAGGCAATAAAGGTTACGGCATTGGTCGCAATACGCCCATGGTAGGGTTAGATATGGGTGGGCAGTTTGGCCAGCAAGTTGAATTTGCTCAATACGTATCGTCTGCACCTTACGTACGTCGTAATCTCATTGCGTTAGTTATTGAAGCCCCACGTGGCTTTGATGACTTGCCAGACCCCGAATACTGGCGTAGTGCGTTTAAAAATCTGGTGGAGTTACATCCTAAATCCATCGAAGGTTTCAACGCACAATTAACTGTTGAAACCCAAGAGACACCGTTTGGCGGTGCTGGTGAGATGATTGAATCTCCTAGTAACGTTACTCGTGCGCGCTCTACACCAAGCTTTAGCTTTGTGGAACGTTACGGTCGTCCAATCTCTACATTCTTCGATATGTGGATTTTGGAACTCGTGATGGACCCTATCACTAAAGTTCCTAACGTAGTTACTCGTACAGGTGCTAACGTAGCAGATTTACTACCCGACTATATCGGTGGTACAATCTTAGTGTTTGAGCCAGACCCCACTTACACTAAAGTAGATAAGGCTTGGTTGACCACTAACTTCTTCCCGAAAACTGGCGCGCCAGTCGAAGGTCGTCGTGACTTAACTGCGGGTGGCGAACAACTGGAATTCACAATTGAATTCGCAGGTATCAGTACTAACAGTGCTGGTGTAGTTGCGTTTGCACAACGTCTGCTAGACGAGATGAGTCAAACTGGTTCTAATCCTAACTTACGCCCTGCGTTTGTGGATGGTATCAGTGCGGATGTTAAAGCTGCTGAGACTGGCTATGCAAATCAAATTGCAAATGCTGCTCGTACTGCTGTAAGCGTTTAAGCATAAATCACAGAGTGTGGCGAAAGCCACACTCTGTGATTCTTTATGTTTTTTCAATAACCACTGTGTCTACGGGGAATGACCAGCCAGTACCCACAATAGATGTAATTATTTCATCTACTGCGGAGTACAAATCCACAAAGTCAAATAGACCCGGTAGAGTTTCAGTAGTAATGTTAGCATAGTCAATGACATCAGATAACAAACCAGAAACAAACGTCCGCACAACATCATTACGAATAATGATGTAAAGGTATTCTTTACCACTTTCATTTAGTTTTGCAGGCGAACATACTGCAATTTGTAATGTAAAACCAGCTACTGTAGTGGTATACGTTTTACTAACCACTGCGGTAACCGCGGGGTCATATACCGCCACATACGCAGCTTTTACACGCAGATAAAGCTCACGCATCATCGGGTCAGTGGCGCGCCCTATGTGCCGTAGCACGGGTTCGTGTAGCATTTTTTTAGACATAACGACCTCAACAAAAAAAAAATAACTCTACATAAAATCTAATCAAAAAGGATTTAGGGGACGTGAGTCCCCTAAATTCAGATTACATATAAATCCCAGCGAACACCATAGGCATGTCCAGCAGAATTTAAATAACAATTGAAGTACACTTTCGCATACTTCTCAACACCTATAGGAAAGGTGAACTTGTCGCTAAATTCTACATCCCAGTACTCCACACGCCCATCATCAAACCAGATGACTAGAGCGTCGACTAACTCATGTTCCTTCTTGCCATTATAACAATGACCGTTATTCAACTTGATGGCACGTTCCCACTTAGTAGGCATGCCACGCATTGTGGAGAACAAAGCAAATGCTTTGAATTTTTCCAATGCTTCAGGCTGAATCCCTTTCAGGAATTTAGCCACCGCACCAATGCGACGTTGAGCCGCTTCGGTGTTTGTTCCGTCCCAACCGAATCCTACTGGCAGGTAGGAAAAGGAATTGCGAGTTACAGGTTTTAGAAACTCCCGTAACTCCTCGGGTAACTCGTTATACAAGTCTTCATCCCAGTAGTCTTTCCAGAATCCATTCTTCAAAACTGAAAAAGAAATCGTGTACGGATGCCACTGTACACGAACCATTATATCTCCTTCCATGGCTTTCTGTACCGTGCAATGGTACTCAGTAGAGCCCCGTGTCCTTACGGAGAAGACTGGTCTGACTACCATGTCAGGTGTGAATACAATTTGGCGATAGCCGTTGCGGACTGTCGCCGACCCGTTTTCAATAAACGGGATTGGTTCAAAGGCTCCCATGGTAGCCCTCCATTAAAAAAAATAAAAGCTTCAGGCAGCTTTACGGGCTGCCTGAAATGCTTCTTTGAAACCGGGCTCATCATTTAAAGCCCGAACAGAATTACCAAAGGATGTTCCAATGACGGAAAATCCCAGACATGAGGCTTGCCATACGCCTGGCAATACTTCAACCACTTCCATACTAACCTCCGCATACAGCAGGAATAAAAAAAGCTCCTACAGTACTGGAGATACTGTAGGAGCCCAAAGCGTAGATTATCATCCTCGCCAGGATGTCAGCAAACTACACAACCAACAAGGTGTCAATCTGTTCGCGGGCGACCAAATCACCCGCACCTAATAATTTGTGTAAATGTATTTGGTTGGTAATTATGGCTTCTCGGAAACTACCTGTTGCAGTTTCCAATGTAACTTCGTAGGTACGCATACGCTCTACTAGAATTAACTGAGCTTGTAAACTCAGTATTAAAGCATTGCATTTTTCTAATGTGGACATAATCCTAACTCCGAACTGCTTGCTTTAAAAGTAAAAAAGAAATAAGGAAGCGCAAGCGAATTAACTTCCTCACTAAAGTAATATATATCTGAAAATAAATGTAATCAATCTATAGCGTGTTAGCTACGAATGTATCGATTCGAGGTTTTAATGCCTCGAACAGTGGAACTGAATCAAACACACTGTTTTTAAACGTTAGGGTTAGCTCAACTGTAAATGTATTATCCACACCAACAACACGAGCACCCGCTACCCAATATCGTGTCTTTAATTTGATATGTGTTAGCGTAACGCCCGGCACACCAGATTCAAAAAGCCGAATCAAATTACTTTCTAACATTTGCAAATGACGAACTGCATCTTGCTCGCCAGCTCTAAAACAAATGACATTCATTTTTTCAGCATAGACTTCTAGATTCCTGAGCGCAGGAATCTTTCTTAAAGCGGTATGTATATCTTGTAAATAACCATTAACTACTTGCAATGCATCTAACACGGGACTCTCCTTTTAATTGGGGGAGTCTAGACTCCCCCAGTGATTATGCTTTTGGGTTTTTATATACGCGACCACAGGCTTTACTGACCTGATAGTCCATGAACTGAATGTCCATAATGCGACGTGAACAAGCTTCTTGGTCAGTGTAGAAAGCGGTAATGTAATCTAATTCTTCCTTAGACTCACGGAATACCGCTAACACTAACTCATTCAGCTCAATCATTCGCGGCATAGCGGCAGGCGTACGACGTACATGGTCTTTGTGGTATACTAACTGGTCTAATCTACAACACATCGCGATAGGCATCATCGTACGTTCTAGCATTAGATTCATCAACGAGAAACGCTGACGACCTGTGTTTAGAATATCACCTACCAAAAAGAATGGCTGATAACGGATATCAATTAACCCACGTGTATCAAATAACTCCATCAGACCCACGTTATCGTACCGCTCCAGCGCAGCAATACGGCTAGTTAAAGCCGTAATAAAACCAAACTGATTGGAGACGGAATTTAATACTAATACTTCTGGGTCGATGTGGTTAACTCGACCTGAGTTAACTTGTTCGTTAATTAAACCCCAATAGCATGTAGACAACCAATCCGATTGCGTTACGCTGAGTAAATCAGCTAGACGCAAAATATCTACAGTGAAATTCTCACCAGGCTCACAGTCGTTGTATGGAAATTGCGTAGCTTTAATCAGCGTTGTAATCTCCGAGATAGCCTGTAGTCGCTGTGCCATATCTAAACCTACATCGGTTAACATTCCGTCTAAGTATGGTTCAAGTGAGGATATTGCTCGAGCAATATTAAAGACATCCATGGACAGGCCACAGCTATGTTGGAGGTCGTGAAACATAGCTGCCAACACTAACTGTCCTACTAAATCAAAAGGCATGTAGGGTTCTGTCTGAACGTGTGCGTCAATATATTCCTGTTCGGTAAACTTTCTTTCAGTTTCTAACGATGGGAACAATGCCAAATCCGTTTTAATATAACCTGCTGCACGCAAGAAGATAATAACGCGAATTGTCACTTGCATGGCGTGTTGCATATCGTGGTAATATACGTTATTATGCGCACCCGCACGAGCATCCGCGCGTGAGGTTAGTTGATGGAAACGCGTTAATATCGAGCGACTAGCCTTACGACCAAATAAACGGTCGACCATTAGATTAAATGCTGACTCGATATACGACTCATACGCAGCTAATTCTTTAGGCGTATCGTAAGGATGTATCATCGACTCTAATTGCTGTGCGATTTGTGACTGGGTTAAAATGTGGTTATGTTTTTTCATACTGTACTCCAGAGTTAAATGTATTCAGATTGACCAGTAAAGACACCTTTTTCAAAGCCATCATAGCCATGAACGTGAGTAGGTGAGTTGTAGTAATCAAACCAAAAGTGTAAAAGGTTACCAGAAGCAAACTGAATGTAGACGTGAAAGTCATCGCCTATTCGTGCCCATTGCATGGGTATGGGGTTAGGTATTTCATTTTCCCAAAGAAAAAGACTGGTATAGAACTGACGCAGCGGGCTAGAACTATATATGCCACCGTAGGTTATACTGGCGTGATAGATATTTTCAACAGAGTCTAAGTACTCCGTCATCATTGTTTTAAACAATGCCTGTTTCTTCATTAACTCATCCAGAGTCCATACGCGTTCATTAACCCACCATAGCGGCGTGTCAAAATCACTCAGGCCATATTCAAAGTTTAAAACCACAGCGGACCCACTAACTGATAGCTCAGTTAATTTATTAGCTAGGGTAATAGAATGAAATGCGCCTTTGAGATACGGTTCTGTGTTTTTGGTAAACGAAATGTCCCAAATCAAGTCCCACCAGAAATTATCATAGGTGGCGGTATCTGCGGTAGCGTGGGTAAAAAGAAAGGCAACATAACGACGTAGGTCATGTAGTTGCGGCATATTTTCAATACCCGCAATAAACTCTTGTACTGATTTTTTCCGTTGACTGAGTAGTTTTTTATTTTCACGTTCTAAACGCGCCACTTCCAAGCTTTCAATTTTAGCCATTGCATAACTCCTGCGTACTGAGTGGCGAATATTCACCACTCAGTATACGTCTATCGGTTAAAAATAAAATACGTATCAGGTACGTAATCGGGTACAAAAATCATCCAATGTACAAACTCTTCCAGCAGTAGAACATCGCCCATCTCCCACGTACTAATGGATTCGAGATATGCATCATCACCATCAGTAGGTTTGAAGAAAAACATTTTACCTGCATGCGGGATTAACAATGACTGCGCATCCTGTACATCAACGTTAATGATGTCACTGGCACTATCATCTAGCAACTTTTTAAACTCGTTATACATGTGCGCTGCGTAGATTTCATTTACACCTACCAGATATTTACCCAGTCGCTCACGAGGCGTAGGTGGCCGTACTAAGTCACCCACCTCACTTATTTCAATGCTTCCAAAACGAACATCGAATTCCATAAAGCGAGGTTCAATAAACATACCGCGTTGCGTGGGTGTACCCGTAACATGGATGTTGACACTATTAACACCACTGCTCACCAGTGCTTTGGTAATGCCATCGACCAAATCATTAGCTACGTGTGGTGAGCACTTAGGCAATGATATTTGAATTCTTGATTTAACTAACATGTTGTACTCCAGTATGAAATCTGTTAGATTTCGAAATCGGTAATGTTACCTACGCTGTTGTTTAACTCTTCTTCGGTGTCTTTTGCCACACATGCAGCATTATCTAAAACTACATTTAGGTTGAGGCTAGGGCGTAATAGATATTTCTGTGCTAACAATCGCAAGGTAGAATGCTTTAATTCATAACGTGTTACACCACGTCCCGCATAGTCGGTATAAAGATTAGCGGCAATGATAGCTCTAGTGGCTGATAACCCACCTATCATAGCGCCGTATGCAAATGCGCGACCACCACCACTTGCGGCAGGTAATGCCATAATACGATTCAGTGCTAACGTAGGCTCTACAAAATACGCAATGCCAGAATCGATGTCAATTAAGATACCGCTAATGTCATAGTTCTCGCCACCTTTCTTACTAGGTAGCATGTTAGGACTATCGTGATTAATAGCATTAATGATGGTGGGTACTAAACCATAATCCCCAGCCAATGCAATTACTGACTCTCCGATTCTAACGCCAAAATATTCTTGGAAGTTATTGGGAATCCGTTTCAAGTGAAACATTTTCTGCCCTGAAAATGTAACGTTGTTTGAAAACAAGCCATTATCAATGGCTAGCGTATTACCGTCAAATGCAATTGTAGTCATGGGTGTATATCCTGTTAGTTGGGTATGGTGTCGAGCCACGCTAATTCTTCTAGCGAGTCTATAGGTACATCGCTGCATGCAGCGATTATTTCATCGTAACCTGGCGTAACGTTTATAAATGAATCTACGTCACTTCTAATGATAAACTCCCATGCGTCGATGGAGGGTTTATCGGGTGAGGACATGACGTGTGAAATGGGTATGCCTGTAGGGTATTTACCATTTACACACCCGTAGAGCACCATTGAGTACCGTTTCAAAAAACGATTACCTAATGGTGGAAAAGGTTTTAGTCTGCCTGAGTTCAGATAGTTTTGATGCACGCGTGGGCGTGCAGCGCAACTGATGATGTGGCAACCCTGACTGGTTAGTCGATTACATACAGGGTTTGGACATCGAAACTGGGGCATACCTGATAGGGGGTCAGTCAGTGCATCCATTGTTAGTTTTCATTGCGGACATTAACCGCAATGCCTCGGTTTGCCGTCGGTTTAACAAACGGTCTTGTGCTGTAGATAATACTAAAGGACCTGCTTTTAACAGTTCTTTTAGTAAGTAGTTGTAAAGGTATTCGCTATTTGTAATGTCGATAATAGCATCATTATGCGTATTCACAAACTTGAATCGACCTATCTCTTCACAGAACACTGCACGGTAGGTGGTGGAGTATAAACCAAAGAACCTTGAAACAGTAATTTGGTGTTCATAACCTTCTTGATACAGTATAACTTTAACGCTCATCGCGACCTACCTTTACAATTGTTGTTTTAATACCAGCAATGGTTTTATCCACGCCCTCTAACATACGCTCCGCTGATTGCCTATCATGAAATGAGATAGCTTCCGTTATTTTAGTGGTAGTCATGATAGACATCCCATCCTCTTCGGTAAAAGACATTCCCTGAAAATAAAAACGAAGACTATGCAATTCATTGACTGCTATAACGTAACGATGTCGATTACTTAGAGTTTCCTGAACTCGCTCTAATAGCCGAATCAGTTTAGCTGGGGATATGTAGGTAATGTACTCAGCGTGCCGTGCTGAGGCACAGCTAACAATTACATTCCCTTCAGCATCCGTCATTTCATGCCATCGGTTAGGAGTCCACTCTTTAGGTAACGCGTTTCGCGCTACTCCTAGCAATGTAGCGATTTCTTTTAACATAACAACCTCGTGTTTTAGTTATACCTCTATTAGATAGAGATGGTCGTTAAACAAAAAAAGAAATAGATTCAGGGAGTGCTTAAGCACTCCCTGAATCAGGTACATTACTTAAAGGCGTTGCGAGCATAGCCTTTCAAATGCTCACGTGTAGCACGGATACCGCCGTCATCCACAACCCGCACACCGACGACAGTATCGCCATGCACAATGACAGGTGCTTTGTCGGCCGCATTGCTCGGAGCAGGATACGAACGTTCACGACGCACATTCAGATTAATGGTATTAGTACCAAACTTGACCTCACCACTAACAGACGGAATGTCTTTGTTAGCAGCCATGTGGTCAATAGCGCCTTCACCAAACGCACGCTGTAACGCTGTTGTAAGTTTTTGCTGGGTTTCTTGGACTTTAGCTAAAGAATCGAAGAAACCTTCTTCGACGTGAGCGTGGAAGATATCATCGGGAACGATACCGGCATCACCTTCAAACTTAAGGCGTTCTTTCATTTGACTGCTGATTGTTTCATCTGCGACTTTAGTCATTTTCGTTTTCCTCATGGGTTTTTTCAGAAGTGATTGATTACTCAATCACTGTATATAGCCTTAACGTAAAATAATATTAAGGTTATTGACTCTAGTGTCACGTTAATAATGTATCATTCAAATATTTTGGATTAGATACGAATCCACAGGTAAGTCCATTAGTAATGTAGTTAGCTTTTTGTTTAGATGTATCTTAGCACTCTGGCTTTGTATAAGCTCGATTAACGGGTCATTGCAGTCTTCCATAGCTAACATATCATCCACAGAACCCCACTGCGTTATCAAGCGTACAGCGCGTGCCTTACCTATCGTATCAATGCCACTAATCCCATCGGTGGCATCCCCCACCAAAGAGAGATAGTCAGTTACGTAAGCGGCATCAATCCCCATGATGAATCGTAAGTTATCGTGGGTGGTCTCATTGAGTTTGAAAGGATTAATGATTTTAACATTAACGTCTAACAACTGGTTCAGGTCTTTGTCACAGGTTAGAATGATAACCCGATATCCGCCCTGATGTCGTCGTGTTAGTGACGCAATGATGTCATCTGCTTCTATACCCTTACGCATGTAAACATTAGGGGTTAGGTCTAAGCTAACGGCAATCATCATAAACTTTAAACGACGCATGGCCTCAGGCATAGGTGGTCGATTGCGCTTATAACCGTCATACAAATCTCGACGATAATCACTACCACCCTCATCAAAACAAATGTGGAGTTCATGACAACGATGAGCATTAATAAATGATTGTAAGCGATAGCGGTACATGTTCGTCGCGCGAGACAAATCATCTGAATTAGTGTGGAAGAAGCGATGCAGTAAATGACTAGCATCTACAATAATAATTGTTTTCATGTCTACTCCGTAAATGTCATTAGATAGTGTGCATTATAAATAATAATGGCATAATGCCGATGGCTTGCACCATCGGCATTTCAGATTACCAACGAGCATCAGCAGGTAAGATTAACCCTGCGGCTTTGTTATACCCAAAGCGCTGCATTAAATGATTGATGTCATTTTTAATACCAGCATCTTCAAAACCTCGGTTAAAGTCTTGTTGAGCAGCACTAAATGCTTTAGCAAAATGTTCTGGCTTAAAGTACACGGGACTAAAATCTTCCATTGATGGAAAATCAAATTTGTTAGCAATCGCTAGACCAGGTTCAACTACCCAATCCCAAGTAATAATCTCGACCACGTTTTTAACATGCAGTAAACCTTCATGCACGTCAGTCGTAAACGAACGAATAGAGAAGCAAGTATTCTGATGTGGGTTTTCTAGAGAAGCGGCCAAATCAGCGCCACCTGGACCAAAAGGCTTAATACGACCACGTACAGCAATAATTTTCTTACCACTTTTATCTACTACATTCTCACTATCAATTTCAATATCTTTGATGTGGTGGGAGATATTCGTTTCATCGATTGCTAATGCACGTCGGATGAATGCATCATCCGACATACCTGGCAGTTGTTTAGGATGTCCACGTTCACCGTGTAACACACCTTTACGTACCCGACGCATTAAGATGCTAGATTCCTCTAACAGCTTCTTAGCGGGTTCAAATGCGTAGAACGCACCGTTAGTATTGTAGTAGTCGAATGCCCCTAAGATGACGTCGTAGTAACCGTCAGGGTCTGCTTTAACAATCCCTTTCTTATTGACACCTACCAATGCAGTGCATCGATATACAGCTTTAGCCATGATTAACCTCTTACATTCTTAATAAAGTTTCTACCCCTTCAGGATGTTTACTCGGGTTAGCAAAAGCTGACAACAACCCCTCGTCAAAATAAGCACCCATTAATTTCGCGGTTGTGTTAGTTGCACCGTAACTTACGTTTCTAAACGCAATGAACTCTGGTCGAGTCGTAAATTGTTCTTTAATGTTATTGATAACATGTCTAAAGTAAATCATGGGGTCACGAGCCGAACGAGTAATCGCAGCAGCTAACATCTCTAAAGGAACGTTGTTAGAGGCTAAACGAATTCCGCCGTGACCTTGTGCTGTCACAAACAGTTTACCTAAATCTTCATAGCTAAAGAAAAACGGTACGTGACCTTTAGCTACAATTTCATCGTAGATGTGATACACTAAGGTATCGTTAACAACTAAGTTAACGTTAGGTGTTATTTCAGCACCCTTCTCAAAGGTAAACTCAAAACAATCCTCACCTTCAATCTCCACGATACTCGTGGAGGTAGGTGTTATCTGCATCATGGCATTCGTAGTATCGACAGCGTAACTGTCGCCCACTACCATCATGCTAATGCAGGTAATACGAATTTCATTAGAGATAGTAGCAAGATTGTGTTCTGCGTAACGAGCAGGGATGTAAATTCTACATCCCGTTTTCGTTAACAGCGCACTACCCGTTTTTGTAAGGCTAGCATGGATAGCAGACGGGTTTCTTTTTAACGCAGTAAAATCCACGATAGCCTCCAGTTATTTAGGGTTAATAACAATCATCGAGCTCACGCTACGCGCTAACAAATCAATGGTCGCTAATAATGCAGCTTCGTTTACATCCAAGTCAGGACTTTCACGGTGAATGCGTGCAATCGCAGAAAGTAAGAACTTAGCATCTGATTGCGGGAACATGACATCGCAAACTAAACTACGAATAGCAACGTACAAATCATCCAGCGAATCGATAGTTAAGTTAGCATCTAAGTAAGCGTACAGTGCATTATGCATTGGCTCACGAGTACCTTGATGTAGATACTCTTCATTCAATGCATTGATTTGTTTACACGCTGCATCGCGAATAGCAACCGCAGTAAACGTAAAGCCATCGCTACGCTGTGCAGAACGGACTAACGCTGCACGACGTGCCCAAGCACGTTGATATTCATCGCCCTTTTCCAAAATGGAGTCGGGTGTTTCACGTTTGTCAGTAATGTAAGAACCATAAACCATTTCTGGTTTACCGCCTTGCTGTAACCATTCATTGTAGATGTCTTCGTTAACTTCAATAGAAGAACCACCGTACTCGGCGCTATTGACGCTATACTCAGAATTGGCAGCAGGCCAACGTAAAACCATTTTCTTTTGACGACGATGAATATCGCGGGTTTCAAACACGCGACAAACACCACGACCCGTTTGTTCAATTACAATAGCCATAGTGCTTTCGTAATCAGTCAGTGGCATTTCAATGCCTTCAATGATTTTCTTACGTAAACCTAATGCCAGTAAGTGAGCAACCAGTACCTCACGACGCATACGTTGACTGTCATTAACAACCCAGTTAACACGCATGGGGTATTCGCTAGGTTTGCCATCGTATTTGCTGACTGCAAAATACGTACGGTAAACATCAACTACAAACTCTACGCCGACTTCTTTCACAAAGTCATCGATTTCTTTATCGAAACGGCCTACACCTGTTTTAAGATATTCGATAACTTTATCGTCATCGAGTAATGGATGTAAGTTAGGGAACGTAGCCTCATCGTAGATGGGTACGCCTTTAAACTTTTCCACCATTTCATTCAGTACGGTAGACGACCAAATCTTTTCGTAGTGTGATGGAACAATGCTTAATACGTTAGCATATTTTGCAATGCGTTGTTTTTGTAAATCGGTTACTTCATCGTAAATAGCTTTTACGATAGGGGTAACTACGTTACGTGCTAAGTTGTGGTTAAAGCGTACTAATTCAGCCATACGGTCACGCACGGGATTAAAGTAATCATCATGCATGTCAATATTAGTAGCAGGAGGACATTCTAAGTCATCCGATACCTGCCAAAGAAAACCAGTAGCCATATCGACAATGGAGTTGGCATCATTGGGGTTAGCAAAGTTGCTGGCACGTTTACTGTACCAATCATTAAAGGTACTGCCTTCCATAATGGGCGTATGGCACGCATTAGTAACAAAAGCTAATTCAGTACCTGCACGAGCACCCATTGAGGTTTTAGCCACAATCAGTTTACGCAACATTTCCTGAATGGCAGAAAGTGTAGTTTTTTTCAACATGACGGCTTCCTTATTTCAAGTGCGGTGTAAGGTTGGATTGCAGGTGTGCGACTACGGTGTCAGATAAGACATCGCTATCATAAATGCTTTCACCCTGAATGTGTGTTGCCATGTCATCGCCTGCAACACTTAATAAAACTTCAGTGATAAGAGCCGCGGCATTGGCTAGTACCAGACCAGTTTCAATAGCGCGGTCCAAAGGAACATTCTTCATCGTTTTAACCTCATGTATAGTCTAGGGAGAGTATTAGCTCTCCCTAGACAGATTATTTACTTCGATACGCAGCAGCAGCGCGTTGACCTATCAGTAACAACAATGTATTAGTCGTTGCAATAGTTTCAGGTGACAGCGTAATACGGTTTGATAATGACTGGTACGCAAAGACAGCATCTAGGTCAACCCCAGATTCAGTTTTATTAACACCCACCATAACCCCACCGACAATCGATTTCATTTGATTGAAAAAGACTAACTTATCGCCCACACCCATTGCAGTTGGACCTACAATGTAAACCCGTATAACCGCAGCATCTGCTTCTAAAGGATGACCATCAATGCGATATCCAGTCTCTACTTGACCGTCTACCGCTTTACGCCCTAGGTCTTTATTTAAACGACGAATGCGATTATCAGAAGCTTCAGCTAAGTGTCGTAAAGAAGTCGACATCTCTTCTACTTCACCTGTGTATAAAACTTCGATGCTCGTAATTGTACCTGCGTGTTTAGCACGCGGTGTCGTTGCAGATAAAGAGGCCAAAGTACTTAAGGCTTCATCACTAAAGATTTCTGTGTTGCCCTCGCTAGCGCTGTGTAATGTACATAAAATACTCTCAGCCTCGACTTTCTCCCCTTCTTTTAAAAGGTTACGAATTTCAGTTCCGAAGGTAACTTTAATGTTTCGAATGTGCGTAGTCATGGTGACCATCTTCGATGCTAGACTGCGACTAATTAAACTTGAGTCTTCCAACGTCTCAGTACGTTCCATGAAAGCCACATGAGCCAGTATACCTGTTTTAAGGATTACCTGATTCGGGTCTAGCTTATCTCGTGTAAAGTATTTCTGGTTGTAAAGTAAAACATCACCTTGTTTTACTTTCTGACCCTTTTTCAATTGAGTCACTAAGTCATGTGGAATGTAATGTCCTGCCCACACACCCTGACGTAAACCAATTTCATAACTGACTTCTTCACCATCACGGTATTTTACAGTCACAACTTTGTCAGTTACGTTAGTAACGACACCGTCCATACGAGCAGTCTTTGCAAATAGCGCATCGGTACGATGGGCAATCACACGTTCATAGCCAGTACGTAAAGGCATCACGGTGTATTGGTCGCAGTGTGTTGTTTGTGAGTTTTGAACGGATGTAAACAGTACTCTTTTCGCCTATGTGTTCAGAGAAAAACGCTACCTTTTCTCCCGTTTGTAGCCATCTACAAACAGCTTTAGGGTTTCCCTAAAGAACAGACTATATCATCTTCCTACATTCCACGACGTTATCGCAACGTTGTTGTGTATTTAAACCTAGAATGGAAAGTCTCCTTTTTCGCCGCGCTTGCAGCTACTGGGTGATAAGCCCATAGTCGTTGAACGTTCTCCCTATCATGTCTCACGACAATACGTAGGAGCTTCGCTGCGGGTTGAGCAATCCATACCTTTATTACCCAATGACAGGTGTCATTAAAAAATGTTTCCATTTTATTTGGTAGGTATGGCTCTAAGCCTTTTCCCGTCAATTAAGGAGAAACCTGTTGGGCATCACTACCCAAAGGGACACTATCTGAACAATAATAAACGAATCGTTTTCCATTAAAAAACTTATGTGGCTGCGAAAGACGGTACGACAAGGTCGTGAAATTTATGCCATTTGCAATGGCACATTTCCTAGCATTTTCAAAAATGCTGACCAGACCGTTAATATCAATCGTTTTAATTATACGACATCCACCAAACCCATCTAGTTCCGCCCATGGGTCAATTACTATTCGCCATGGTTCATTGCTAAAATAATCTTTTAGCTGTATTAAACCAGGTAAAACAGGTTGACCTTCAAGCGATAACCAAACTGATAAAGTAGAATCGGCAATGCCTAAAAAACTAGCCAGTACATTAGATTTATAAAAAACCTTTTCAGAATCGTTCTGTAAGAAACGAACACGTGTTATTTTCGTATTCGTAGCCCTTAGACATTCTAATTCCGAATCTTCCACATCTTTCCATTCATTACAGACAGTGCCGAAACTGTACTGTCTGTTTTCTGGAAAAACTTTATCAGGCGCAAAACGCCGTCTATAAAGAATGTAGTCTTTCGTAACTCCGTAAAACTGAGATGCTTTTATAGCACTGTCAAAATATCGCACTATGCCACTTTCTAATTCCCGTACATGCACTGGTAAACATTTAGTCGTAAGACCAATTCTACCCGCATGCTCAATATTCTCACGCGTAGTTACCCATTCTAAATTAGCTGCATCATTATTGCTTTTTATACCGTCTATGTGATTGACAACCATTTCTGAAATGTCATAATCGCAAGGCACGAATGTTAAAGCCATCAACCGATGCAGCCCAATTGTAATGGAAATCCCATTATCTTGCTTTAGTCTAAAATTAATATAGCCAGCGGGATTCACTGACCCTTTTAATTCTTCCTGTTTAATTAAACTAAAGACTTTCCCACAACGCGTAATACGGTAATTAGAAAACCCCGGTATTTCAAAGTTTGTTTTTGGAAACACGACACACCTCTGCATGTTATTAACATACGATAAGTGTGTTACGTTTATAATCATTCAAATGTTTATCATCTCGGTCAGCAGCAGGTGCTAACAACATCGACGTACTAACAACCTTAGTAGCTTTGCTAGCTAAGTCTTTATCTAACATCCGTCGTGATGTTCCGCGTAATGAAGTATAGTTGGGGTCAGCAGATAGGTAGACAATCGTACCTACGTCGCCACTATCTACAGTGGCCTCACTGGTTAGACCTTTTTCTGTATCGTGGAATATCCGACTTTTACCTGTCATGCTTCTGCCTGTCCGGCCACCAGAACCAGAGTAAATAACTACTTCTTGTTCTTTCAGTGAATGGATAGGATTAGATTCTTCGATGGGCATGACCGTTTGGTCTTGCACAATCGACATCCAGAGTGCATAGGGGTTTAAATCTAACGATGCATTAGGGTTCATGGGTTTAGTTTTGTAGCTACGCATAGCGCGCATTAACTCGAAGTACAACATACCCGATATGCGCTCATAACCTTTATCGCGAGTATAGTTGCGGTTGTTCTCGTGCGGATGATTATCCGCTAACAACATCTCAGTAGCTTTTAAAAAGATGTTAACCATATCCGTAGGCATCATTTGCTCTTTCAGCAAACCCAACGTAATGGGGTCAACCCACATACGGAACATTAAATCAAATTCCCGTAGGTGTCTCGGTGTAATCCCGTTAGGCTCTAACACATTACCGTACGTATCTTTTTTATCAAAAGCGTAAATGCTGTACTGACGAAACTCTCGATGAAAACGATTGAACCCACCGAATATCATGGCGTGGTAACGATTGTTTTTATCAAAGATTAAAACTTCATCTTGGAAACGAACGATAAACTCATTCGGTTGTAAATTGTAATTACTGCCCGTAGACACGCGACGAGGTTTAGCGTCTAAAGTTACTAGCAGATTGCCTAAGCCAATCTGCTGTGCTAATAAAACGCCTACAGGAATAGTCTGACCTAGGATGTCAACTTCAGCAATCTCAATCGGTTTCTTTTCTAACGGTAATTCCAGAATTGACTCCATAGTACCAATAGGCATTAGTCCCGCTTTGCTACTAACAAAAAACTGATTGTTAAAATCTACCACAATCAATTCTTTATTAACAGTACGACCGACCGGAACATGGGTTAGCTTACGACGTTGCCCTTCATGTGGTATAAATGCTTCGTAAACTTCCTCACCGAAGTTAGTTTTGATTTTGTTAAAATCAAAGTAAAATTCATATTTAGCCGTTTTGAATCCACCGATACGGGTAGAGACAGTACTGTACACTTTAGGTAAATCGTAAGGTAGTTCGACGCGCAATGCATTACCTAGACGTAAGTCTTTAATACGTATGTCATCACCAGTAATACCGATGTTAACGATGTTGTTAGTCAACCAGTCTTTATAGTTAAAGACTGCACGGTCTGAACGCACCACAAACATTTTACTGTAATAGCTGGTTAGTGCTACACGGTCAGGACCGGTTTTACGAATGGGTTGCACTCCCATTAAGTGGACCATATCTTCACCCTCTCTTACGAGGTCGGGTGCCTACCGTTTCGGGCGGAGTTTAACTCTCCGAGATTTTCATCACATGCTTTGGAAACATGCCCTACTCTACTCGCTTTAATTACCGAAGTAACCATCTGACTTTAGACAGATGTGACTCTGTATTGCATGCAATACAAAAGCTTTCGATGGCCTCTGAACACACTCCATGCTCTATTAGAGTTTAGGAGCTTCGTTGCGTCGGTCGCGTCTTCTTATAACGTTTTTACCATGCCTAACACTTCCATTACTGGGTTAGGTATTATGCTGTATTTCTACGCATAAGTGGTAGTTACAAGAATATAAACGGTTCCCGCAGTTAGGTAGGTTTCTAAGCCTGATTTACGTCAGGCTGGTGACCAATAGTCAAAACATTAAAAATGTTTTGTACTTATTTACACTACTGTACTAAAAGTTAAATATACAGTAATTTGCCTTTAATCACCCCGCTGTTTCCGCATGCGGTATTTAACCCCACCAGCTTTAAAGGACCCATTCTCGTTAATAACTGGAACTTGGAAACGTAATGTAGTAGCCTTACCTTGCAGTGGAATCACTTTAACACGGTGTAGGTTATACGAGTCAGTGTAGTTATCTACTCGAGATACTTCATACCCCTGTACGATAAACCCTGCTTTTTGTAAACTTAAAACCATCGTAGCAATGTCTTTCGGTAGAACCTCACGGTTATACCGCTGGTCCATATCGTTTAACGAACTGCTTAGCATGGATTTATCTAACACACCTGGAATATCTTCCATGATGGTGTTGGTTTCTTTAACGGCTAACTCTTCGGCTGAAACCGTAGCGAGAGTTTTCAGACTCTCTTTAGGATTGTAGGGACTGGGTAGTTGTTCGTAACGGTTAGCTAGTTTTTCGAAACGACGATGTTCACCTGCCGACAATAAACCTTTGCGAGCCATGTCATCTACATCATCCATGATAGCCTTATCTAGACTAACCTCTGTAGGGACGTATGGCTTATAGCCCATCTTATCTGCAACGATAGTTTCGTTTTGGGCAATAACTTCCAGTTGCTTTAAATCCTTTTCGATTTCATCGTCAGTGTATTCTGGGATATCGTTCAGACTACCGTCGTCTGCAACGTCGGTGTCTTTTAAATCCACACCTTTGTTCAGTAACTCCACCATGGATTTGGTTTTAACAATTCCATTGGTGTGACCGTAATCGACGGCATTACTATCTAAACGTGTATCTTCGATTTTAGCATTAGTATTTAGCGAGGTATATTCATCATCATCCGCGCTTAGGGTTACTTTATCAACCTCAGGTTCTGTGCCTTCGGCAGGTAACTCTGATGGTGCTGTTGATGTTTGTAAAACTAACATCAAGAAATGTAACCAGCGTCGTTGTAAATTACGTGGAGCTATGCGAGTAAACCCTGGAGCTTTTTCATCCGCATCACCAGATGCCCGCCATGAGTCTAGTATCCCTAAGTTAAAGCAAACATAAACGCCACCATGTATCATAACAACGTTTAGTTTGTTTAGTGAACCTGCATCAATTTTAGAGAGCAAACCATCCGCACGATTCTGGCCTAACCATGTCCAAAGCTCGGCAATAAAACGTAGCTCAGGTGTATTAAAATAATCTAATATACGCTTTTGAGTTTTATCTGTCCAGAGTTCTAGCAGTGGAATGGTCGGTAACGTCACGGGGATGTTCAGCGCGATAAACTGCTGTCTATCGCTGAGCAATGCATCAGCGTTAACCTTCTGACAAAACGTACCGAATAGGTTTGCCCAACGCCAGTAGTCTGTTTGAAAGTTATTGACGTAGCGATACCGACGAGCTAATAAATTGTACGAAACAATTAAAAAGTTACGTGGGTTTTTGAGCATCCCTAAATTACTATTCATGTAACGTTTTAGGTCTTTGTTTTTCTGATGGTATTCACGTATTATGTTTTCAGTCGGGACAGAAAGTTTAGTGACTTTACCAACTAACTCGGATTGTAGATATTCGCTAATGTGCTCTACCAATGTAAAGCCTTTTTGGGCAGTTAGCAATACATCATCCTCGGCAATACCGAGTTCATTGATGTTATCTTCTACATGATGCAGAATACTGTTCAGTGGTAATACTAACTCCCCGATGCTGGTAACGCGTGGGGAGCTTAATTGTGAAAGCACGCGTGTACCGTGCTTGAGATAAAAGAGAGGATAGGTTAGCATATTAGCGTCTCGTCATAGCTACAATCATACGGTTTACTGTTTCCACACAGGGACTAGCCAGCAAACCACCTCTGGGATTAATATACGCAGCAGCACGACCTAGGTTCACATGAACCTCTAGGATAGCCTCATCAGTGTAAACATAGTTACCACTACCCGTATCACCATCGAAGTCCATGTTCAATCCACCGATACGCGATGGATGTGGCATCATGGTATCGATGAAGACCACTTCATCGTCTAACACCGGGAACTCTAATGCAATTCTGTCATCACCCAATGGTTTCCAATCAGGGCCTAACTCACGTCGCATTTCCGCTTTAACCGTATTTTTAACATACGGGAAAGAAGGATAGATAGAACCTGTGCCAGTAACGGGATAACGAGTACAGTACAGCCCCACCTTATTCCACTTGTAATATCCTGCACTGTAAAAGAGTTCTACCAATGTTAGCGGTGATACCTGACTCTTGTCCGCACCTTCAGGTAACTCCTCAATGTTATTAAAGATTCTGAATGTACCGTCTAATCCCCGATAGACTAAACCTAAGTAATAGTCTTCTTTGAAAACAATGTGTCGAGTACGATTAGCTGACTCACTGTACATGTTAATCAGTTTCTCTAAACCCGCTACGGTAGTCCATCTATCTACCGTCTGACTATCTAACTGGACGTATTCGGGTCGCATAGTGGCTTTGTTGACCAGCAACGCTTTACCTTCACCTGCATTGAACACTGTCTTTAACCAACCATTCATGATTAAATGAATGGATAACGGCAGCGTCCCTTTCATGGTTTGGTATAAACCCACTAAGGTATTATTGAGTTTCGGTGAGTTCGCTGCACCCATCACCGCAGGTGATGTGTTCATGGATGATACCACGTTACGAGTACCGTTGTAGATGCGTCGAGCACCCCACTTCTGTTGTAAGAAACCACCTTTACCTTCTAACAAGCTACTGAGGTAATCGTAGATTTCATTAAAGGTTAGCTGCATGCTGTAACGACTAACATCTTGGATAGCGCTGCTTTTAACGTTCGAGGTATTCAATGCATTACCGATACTAATAAGTCGGCGATACATCTCATTGATTTCGCCTTCTTTAACCTGACCACCTTCGGTAATTTGAATATCCCGTAGTGCAGCAGGTATCACTAACACTTTTGATGTTAATGCTTTAGGTTGGAATTTCCGAATAAACTTAATCCGTAAATCACGAATGGCACTGCCTGTGGGGCGGAAAGCAATGGAGTTCCAATGTTCAATAAAGAAATGATAACCTGTCTCACCTGTAACCGCATCAGAGGCTACAAAGTCTTTTAACTTAGCATCCCATACGGCATAGCTTTTACCTGACATAATGCCACGGTATAAAGCTTTTAATAAACACAGTTGTTTAAAATAATACGGATGAAAGATTTCGGCGCGTACATCTATAAATGAGAAACGCTGTTCGCGTTCAGCACTGCCGACTCGTCCAAAAGTACTGACTGAAAATAGTCCATCATCGTGGAAATTCTGAGTACCAGCACCATCGAAAATATCTAACACACGTGTAGGTTTCAGTGGCCGAAGTCTTTCGGCCGTAGGAACTAGAATATCTAAATTGACAGGAAGGTCTAAACGTTTCATATGTAAGCCTCTAGACTGAAACTATGATACACTTTATATTAAAGAGGAGTCGTCATCATGGCGAAAACAGAAGATTTCGATTTTGAAGATTTTGACTTCGATAACTTTGGCGCTGAAGGAGATGCAGGGTTTGATGGTAAACCCCCTAAGGACGATAGAAAACCCAGTACTCGTATCGTCGGGAGTTTCACCGAGGGTGCTTCTGATTTTGTCAAAGACCCTAGTAACCAAATAAAATTCATACGTCAAGCCCTACCACCGGGATATAGCCAAACCATAGGTAGTGTAGAAAAAACCTTAAGTAATGCGCGTTCTCTATACGATACCGCGTTACGTGAAGCAGGACCTGCAATTAAGGAAGGGAAGAAGATTGCAAAGACTCTTTTACCCTCAGTAAAAGGTGTCTTACCTAAAGGCTTCGCTGAGAAATTAGAGAAGTGGTCTGAAGACGTGGGTTCATCTTCGAGTGATTTTAATCCCGAAGAAAATGAAATTACAATGAGCTTAGGCTCAATCTTTGCCGCCTATCAAGAAGCAAATCAAGAAGAAACACAAAAAGCATCCGCAGAGCAGGCTGCTCGCGACTATGCCCAAGCCAAACAGACTGGCGATAGTATTAAACAGTTAGTGGGTATTCACAATTACACGGGTCGTTTAGTTGCCTACCAAGACCAAGTTGCTGCAAAGTACCAACAAAAGAGTTTAGAACTACAGTATCGTCATTATTTTACTGCTCGTAAATCCCTAGAAACTTTACAACAACAGCTAGAGTTTAACAAAGTTACTCTAGCTGAAATTGCTAAAAGTACAGCTTTACCCGAGGTAGTTAAATACCAGAATAGTGAAGTCGCTAAAGACATGATGAAACGTAAGTTTCTCGGTAAAGTGACTGAACCCTTAAGTCAATGGTTTGGTGGTGTGGGTGCTCGTGTAATGACGAAAGCCCGTGGTGACATCACTGGGTTCTTTAAAGACTTAGGTACACAGTTAGGTGACTTCAGTGGGCTAATGCACGAAGCTCAGGAAATGGGTGACGGTGACTTAGTTAGCATGGGCGGAGACCTAGCGGGACAGATGGCTGGTGGCGCAGTCATGAACAAACTTTCTACCAAGCTTGCTAACAAAATACGCGGCATGCCTGGGCTGAATGGAACTAAGGTCACTGCCGTAGGTCAGTGGCTAGAACGGATGCAGATTGAAGCGCCTGAGCGCTTCAATAAGTTTCTTAAAGATGCCTCAGGTAGTGGCGGTATTAAAGGCTGGGTAGCGGATTACGTTCGTTCTGCTGGTGGTGACTGGTCGCGTAACACCGAAGTTCAGGGCGATACCTCAAAAGACCTAGAACAGAAAATGTACTTTGATTTTCAAACTCGTCAGTCTATTGTGGAGGTTATTCCTAAATGGCTATCCATGATTCACAACGAGTTAGAAATTACACGTAACATTGCTGGCGGAACCCCAGCAAAGATTGCCGCTAAAATAGAAGCTAAGACCTGGGATTGGGAAGAGTCCCGCATGGTTGACCGGGATTACGTTAAAACCAAACTCAAGGATAAACTCCTCGATAAAAACGATGCGGCACGCACTAACAAAGACCTACGACGTATCATGGACCTTATCGACAAAGGTGATGAAGACGCTTCTACAGGCGTTGTAACATATCAACTCAGTCCCGGTGTAAGACAAAAGCTTTTTAGATATTTACAAATTCAAACGCGGGATGGTAAAACAGTCGACTTAGAGTTAATGGTTAGTCCTGCCGCGCTAGCAAACCCTAAATTAGTAGGGATGTCTACACTAGCTGAAGTTGAAGAACTTCAGAAATATATAAAAACAGCAGATACTTTCGGATACGACACTCAGTTTGATAATCCCGCTAAATGGAATGACGATGGTACTCAGATTAAGGGTGCTATTAAAAATTTGATGGGTATTAGCGGCCCTTTTAGAAAAGGTAAGACTGATAAATTACTCCAGATGTCTAAACGTGCCAGAGATGCACAACGCAATCAAAAAGACAAGATGGCTGAAATACTATTGGAAGCCGGTAAGTCTAGCGAAAATACTCAATTAATGACGGAGGCAAAACTCTTACGTCGCGATAAAACGTCGTATCATTTAAATGATGGCCTTTTAGATGACGAGATTGTTAACTTCAGTACTCCAGATATAGCCCGTTTCCGCGCATCGGGTGGTATGATTAGTCACAACGATAACCCACTCCGTGAGTTAGTACAGCACTTCTCAAAAGGTGGTCGTCCATCAGCGGCAGGTAAAGCTCAAGGTAATAAAGCTACTCGCCGTAAAGGACTAATGTCTGGACCAGGTACAACTACTTCTGATGATATCCCAGCTTACGTTTCCGATAAAGAGTTTATCGTTAGAGCGCAGTCTGTACGCCTGCCGGGCGTACTACCCTTACTACAGTTCATTAACTCCCTAGGGAATAAGCCAGACATGGCTCCCGGTGAGATGGTGGGTGCTAACAGTGATGGTGGTACTGCTAATCGTCGACTGGAAGACATGGTTGCTAACAACTGGCAGTTTACTAACGATACACTCAAAGCAATGTTGGAATCCATTTCAACATTTGGCGATAAACCGATTGTTACTATTAATCTACCTGACCTGCCTAACTTTGATTTGAAATCCATAGATTTCAAAAAGTTAAATCTTTCCACTGCTGAACACGCTGTGTTAAAGGTATTTAACTCTGGCCGTAATGCTGCTGGATTCCTAGGACACAATGCTAAAGAATTAGCTAAGTGGTCTGGTAAGAATGCATGGGAGTTAGGTAAAGGTACATTTAACTTTGGCAAAGGTTTACTAACCGCAGGTGGTGGTGTCGTTAAGAACTGGTGGGAAGGTGTAGAAGGTTTTTATGCAGAAGGTAAAACAAAGATTCTGTTGCGTATTACTGACCTAGAAATCGAAGACTACATTGATACCAATACACAGAAAGTGATTAAGAAACTTTCCGACATTACAGGTGAGGTTAAAGACTCTACGGGCCGCGTTATCATCTCTGCTGAAGATTACGCTAAAGGTATTTACTACGGTCGAGGTAAACAAATACTGGCGTGGCTCAGTGAAGCTAAAGATACCGCGGTTCGGGGCGTTAAAGGCATGTGGAACTTAGCAGCAGTTGTACCTAAAACTGCTGCATCTGCTTATAACTTCTTAGTCGATGCTATTGAAGCACCCGATGATGTCTACGTAGAGGGAGATACCCCATGGGAACCTCGGTTACGTAAACACTTATTCAAACAAAACCATTACCGTGTTAAAGCCAGTGGCGATATCGTTAAGCGTGTTAGCCAGTTAACTGAACCCATCGTAGACATTAAAGGTAATGTCTTAATCGATGAAGATGACCTACGTCGTGGGTTGGTGGATTTCGACCACCAACCTATTAAAGGACTGAAACAAAAGCTACGTGACTTCGGACAGAATGCTTTTACCCGTGCATTAAACATTGGTAAGAAAATTGCTACCACAGCTCAGGACATTGTATTTGGTTTGATGGGTAACATTAAAAACTTCTTTACAGGTTCGAGTTGGGGGATTAGTTTATTTAGTTCTACCCAAACGGTTGTAACTCGATTAGAACAAATCTGGCACTTATTAAATAAACGTTTAAAAGGGCCTAAACAAGCTACCCCCAAAGACTTTGGTGGTCACGCTAAGATTACTATTGAACCCAATGCCGAAATGTCAAAAGAAACCAAAGAACAAATTAAACAAACTGCACAACAAGTTAAGGACGGTGTTAAAGAAGCAGCTAAAGCTGCAAATAGTTCTGGTGGTCAAGCCGCGAAAGCCGCGACAGAGGCTGCTAAGCAACTAGCGGACAAGGCTAAAAATTCCCAAACTGGTCAGAAAGCCAAAACATGGTGGGATGAAGCTTTAGACAATTTCGACAGACGCAAACAAGAGTGGCAAGATAATGAATCTTACCAAAAATGGCTAGAACAAAATAGTACTAGTAATCCAAAAAGACAAGAGGATTTAGACGAAGAAGCCTATAACAAATGGCTGGAACAATCAGCAGCTGATAACCCTGAAAGAGAGGGTACTCCTAAACCTAACAATCAAACAAAACCATCTTCCATGGAAAGTTTTAAACGGCTGTTAACTTTAGAAGGTAGAGCGCAATCTATCGAACAAAGTAAAGCAATGGTTTTAGGTTATTTAAAATCAAAAACCCTTTACCAGACTATTTTTGAAAACGAGAATTTATCCGAATCCGCAAAAGAAGCGATGATGAAACGTCTTGAAAAAGCACGGGAATTATTACCAAATGTCCCTTCATTGCCTGCGGATATTAAAGAAAAATTACAACGACTATCCAAATTAGCTGATGAAGAACGTAGACCTCAATCTATCAAAAGGTATTTAGACTACGTTGAAGAAGTTGCTAAGAAATACGGTAATAAACCTAAAGGTGGTTTTGGTTCTTGGCTAAGTAGTTTATTTAGCAGTAACGAACAACAGCAAGTACCGGCACCACGTATTCGCTCTTCGGATATGGAAGATTTAGTGAATGCACAAAACAGTGCCGAACCTGAAAACCCAACTGAAAACAATACACCTGCCCCAACGCAACAAAATACCCCAACCAATAAGAAAGGTTTCTTCGGTTGGCTAGGTTCTTTATTCGGTAAGAAAACAAATCAACCTACGTTACAAAACATACCACCTGAGGTACTTACTTACCTAGCAGATATGAATTTCCCACAAGAACCCAAAATGAATAAACTGAAACGTTTATTGATGGGTGGTTATTCGGCTACGGCTAGTAATTTAGCTTCAGATAGAACACGCATTGCAGATGCCTTTAGACAATCCTCTGGTTTACATGACTGGGGTAAGGGTTCTCTAAAAGATAATGTAAAAGGGTTTTTCAACTGGGACATGGAACATTTATTCCGTAGTAAAGAATCTATGGATAAAATTAAACAAGCCAAAGAAGAGAAACTCGAATCTAAACGCCAACAAAAAGAATGGGATACTAAGTATTTCCAAATCTATACACAATGGCAGACTGGTGAGATTAGTAAGGAAGCACATGATGCTTGGTTACAACAAAATCCATCTCCAGAAACAATTAAGAAACAAGCTATTTTAGATGCTAAGAATGCTAAAGCAGCTAATAAACAAAAACTCAAAGACGAGAATAAACAAGCTAAAGACAAGTTTATGCAAGACCAAAAACAATGGGATATGGTACATGGTCAAGTATATGCTCAATTTGCACAAGGTCTCATGACTAAGGCAGAATACGAAGCTTGGTTAGAAAAGAATCCTTCACCTAAAGAGTTAAGAAAAGAAAAACTCAGTAAACTTTCATTCAAACAACGAATGGGTAAGATTATTAAAGGTGACTATACTGACAGAGATGGTGATGGTGACCGTGACGGAAGTGCGGAAGACCAACGCCAACAACGCGAAGAGAAGAAAAAGAATTCTCTTTGGGAACAATTCATGACTGGCTACAAAGAAGGTAAAGAAAAGAAAATCACTAAAGAAGGGATGGCGGGTGGTTTGAAATCTTTATTCTCGGGGTTACTAACTGTAATGGGGCCCTTAGGTAGAATGCTACTTGGTGTTAAAAACATTATAGTTGGTACAGTAACAGCCGTTGCGCGAGTTGCGGGTACTGCGGTTCGTCTATACAATTCTTTAAAAGGAATTATAGGAAGAACGGCTTCACTCATTGGTCGCGGTGTCGGCATTGCTAAGAATGTTGCTGGTGCAGTTATACGTAGTCCATTAGGTAGAGCCGCAGCACAAGGCATTGGTATTGCTAGAAATATAGTGGCTGGTCCTGTTGGCTGGATAGTAATGGCTGGTACAGCAATCGATTACGCTACTGGCGGTGCAATTAGCGGTACCATTGGAAAAGGTATTGACGCTGTCTATGATTACTTCAATGCTAAGTCTTCGGTTATTGCTAAGTACCGTATGGCACAGTACGGTTATGACGTCGATGATGAAACTCATACCAAGAAACTAATTGCATTGGAACAATTAGTTTCTAAAAATACAACGATTACTTCTAGCGGACAAGCAGGATTTACACAAGGTTTAACAGCTGAAGAAGCGATGAAAATCTTTGGTGTAGATACCAAAAAAGAAGACCAAGTTAATAAATGGGTGGAGTGGTTTGTTAAACGCTTTAAACCTGTATATTTAGCACACGCTACCATGATGTACAACTTAACGAAAAAGATTGATGTTCCCAAAGCAGACGATATTGTCCCTGCTAAAGATAAAGTGAACTACTTAAACGGTGTTCATTTTACAGGTGATAACAATCCTTACACGATTAAAGCTTCACCCTTTCCTTCCGAGGATGAAGTTGAAATAACTAACGGTTGGTTTAGTGATGGTGTTGACGATGTTTATGAAAACGTTTTACGTTGGGCTAAAGATAATGCCGCAGATGCGGAGTTAGAAGCTAGACGTAAACGTCAAGAAGAAAACAAAAAAGGCGCTAATAAACCAGAACCGCCCGATAATTCATTATGGGGTAAAACAAAACAAAACGTTAAAAACAGTATGAATTTTGTTGCGGATTCTTATAAGAAAGCCACAACCGAATATAACATTATCGGTACTAATTTATCTCTAAATGAGGTTGGTCAGTATTGGGGTGCCAAAGCGTTTGATGCCGTTCAATCCGCTAAACAAAGTTACAATAACGCTAAGTCAGATTTCAAAGCATGGAATGGTACAACTACGCCAGCCACTGGTGGTTGGGGTAAACGTCCTGAAGGTTTTGACAAAATGATTTCGGCTGCTGCGGCTAAGTACGGTGTTCCCGAACATGTACTTAGAACAATGGCTTTTATCGAATCCAAAGGCGTTGCAGATGCAGTGGCAAACAAAGGTTCTGTACACGAAGCAGTGGGTATATTCCAATTTACACGAGCAGCAGGACAGGATGCTGGGTTGATTGGACCTAATGGTGAGGACTATCGTTGGGACCCACAACGTAACATTGAGGCAGGTGCTTTTACACTTAAAAAGCACATGGCAGATATCCGTAACAAATACGGTATTGAACCCACACCTGCATTACTCTACATGATGCACCAACAAGGTCCTGGTGGCTTTGCTAACATCATGCGTGCCCTAGCTGAACCTAATAACCCAAAATACAATCCTGCGAATGTAGTACTAAAAACAGGTAGTGGTCCTGGTGCTAAAACCTATACGTTGCAACAGTCCATTGATGCCAACGCGGGTAAAGGCGCTAGCGTCCAAGACTTTGTACGGATGTGGGAAAAGCGATACGATACTGAATCCGCTAAAGCTAATGCTACTTACAGTGCAACGGCTACACCTGCACCTACCACGTCTAAATCAACCAGTCCTGGTTCTACACCAATTAAACCATTAACTGCTGCTACAACTACCAAAGCCGCAGCCATCGTACCTGTAGTTGCAGGTGCTGCTGCGGGTTCTAAGACAGCTAACCCAATGGTTGTTCCGGTGGCTGCATCGGTTACCCCTACAAACTCTACACCATCGGCTAATCCTACGCCGGCAGGTGCCACAGCGGCTACTCCAGCATCTAGCGCTAGTGCTTACTCCCTGTATCGTGGTGAACCTAAGTACATTGAGTTAGGTAAGCGCTCGTATAAAACTGAATCAGGCGTAGTGATGCAGTTAGACCCAGTCTTTGCGGATAGAGTTTACGCAGCCTTTGGCGAGTACTTTGAGAAAACAAAGAAGATTGTGGTGGTTACATCATGTTACCGCGATTATGCTAAACAAGCTGATTTATATCGTGCGTTCCTAGCGCGTAATAAACGTGAACCTTTGGTAGCTGCACCGGGTAAGTCTAAACACGAGCGGGGCTTAGCCATCGACATTTCCAGTGCCCAGGGAAATGAAATGGATAAGATGGGGTTATTGAAAAAGAATGGTATTATCCGTCCATTAAAAGACCACCCTAAATACAAAGAAGAATGGCATCTAGAGATGGCCGGTGGACAACCCACTAAAGCCGAAGACTCTGATACCAACAACTACATTCAGCCTACTGTTACCGCGGTGCCGTTAACACCAGTACAGCAAGCTAATCCTACACCAGCACCTACGACTGCTTCGGCTTCTAGTCCTACAGCCGTACCGTTGGTAACTCCTGTGTCTGCTCCTGTAGCAGCGCCAGAGACTAAACAACCCCTCATTACTAATCCTAGTGATAAAGCGGTAGTTCAATCTCGTAATAGTGCGGAACAAAACCAAGCTGCATTAGAAACACAGAAGCGTGCTTCTGCGCTAGATAGTGCGAAAGGTATTGATGGTGCGGTAGAGGTCTTACGACAACAATATCGTTTACAAGAACAGATGCGAGATTCGTTGGTATCGCTAAATGAATCTTCATTACGGGTAGAGAAAATCCTTATGTCTATGAGTTTTACTACTGCCCCTACGCCTGCGTCTCCTACTCCGAACGCAACACGGCCTAACATTAAAACGGTAACTGATACGAGACAACCTCCTGTCTCTGTATCTCGACAAACCTAACCGCGTCTAGGCGACTGGAAGACTATCTTCCAGTCGCCTACCTAGGAGTTTTTATGCAAGTTATTCACACACCTACGGGCTCCAATATTCGGGATAGAAATTGGATACGCACGTCATTCATGTTAGCAGAAAAAGATATTACCGATAGACGTTTTCGGTTACAAACATTAGCTACTCAAAAGTTTACCGATACTCGTTTAGGCGGTAACTTTACGATTAACAATTTACCTCAATATACTAGAACCGCTGACATACGGGTCAGCGGTTTAAATGCCGCTAATCAAATTATGAAAGATTCTGAAGAAGGCACTCGCATTACTCGCCAGAATTTAGGTATGGGTCGTTTCTATAGTGAACAGATTGATGATAACTCTCAACAGGTGTTTATGCAGTTCGGTGTACCTGAATACAACGGGATGTTCTCGTTCTTTACAGGCTTCTACGATAATGATGCTGCATTACTAGCCAACGAAGGATTGGGTAAGATAGGCTATTACGCAGGTTTTGCGTTAGGGTTAGTAGTCTCTATTGCGTTTGCACCCGTGATTCTTTTAGGGGCTGTAGCTAGTTGGTTTCTATCTCGCCCTACATCGCGATATTACTACATGAAAGAAGCTATGCCACTGTACTGGAACCGTGTGAATCTAATCACTAACTCCATCGCCACCAACATGGGTTTAGTGCCACGTGTACACAACATCAATGACTACACTAAAATTGAAATGGAAGGTACGGAAGAACAACAGAGCTGGCGTGAGTATGCCCACAAACTAGCACCCGATATCTTTCGCCCTAATGGCGGTATTAACATATACGCAGTAGCTAACAAAGCGCAGCGTCTAGCGGATAAACGTTATCAGCTAGAGCGTGAAATGTTCGGTGCGGATAGTCTCACCGATTTAAGTATCGGCGGTATTTACAATAAACTAAAAACATTTATTACAGGGGACTTCGGTAAAGCTATCGGAGAGCCTGGACGAGACCCAGCACTTACCGTTAGCGACACGGGAATTCCTAAACGAGAAGGTGCAACTCAAGACATGGAAGATATCCATGCATATCTAAACCAATACCATACACTGGCTATTGGCAGTTCTGCCAATGCTAAAAAGAACGCACTGACTTCATTGTCTAGTGCGGATGTTTCACAGCTAGCAATGGAACAATCCGCTACCAAAACCACAGCGCAATCCAACGATGCTGCACAGAAGACCGACTATCAGGCAGGTCTACGCGATAAGCTAGTGGTAGATAAATCCAAAACGTACAACAACAATGACCCATCTTTATTAAACGTACAAGGTTACGGTAAAGATACCACGTTCATGGATTACTGGGCAGCCAACCAACGTGAAGGTTCTGCCTATGTGGGCTTCCGTGTAGACCATGTATCCACTGTACAGGAATCTTTTAGTACCTCCACGCGTGAATCTGATATCTCCAATCGAGTCAATGGTATCTCAGGTGGCAGTCGTAACTTACGATTTAATTTTGCTGATGGTAACACAGGTTTCTCTATGGTAGATGGTGCCATCAACGCCGCTAAGGGCGTGGCATCGGGTTTCTTAGATAGCGTACACATGTCGGGTCTAATGTCACTGGCAGGTTCTGCTTTTGTAGATATCCCTTTACAGGTAGCCGAGTCATCCTCTAGCTTCCCTACCTCTAGCTATACCATCGAACTTCGTGCACCGTATGGGCATATTCTTTCACGGTTTATGAACCTACACGTACCCTTGTCTTGTTTATTAGCAGGTGCTTTGCCTATCTCTACAGGTAAGCAATCTTACGCACCGCCTATGCTTTGCTCACTCTACTGTAAAGGAAAGAATCAAATACGCTTAGGTGTTATTGATTCGTTATCCGTTACTCGTGGCGCGGGTAACATGGGATTTAATAATCAAGGTGAATGTTTGGGTATTGACATTAGCTTTAGCGTTAAAGATTTATCCAGCGTATTACATGCACCTATTGATGCAGGTTTTGACCCATTACGTCCATGGAAAGGAATGTTGTTCGATGACGATAGTGTGTTTAAAGATTACATGGCGATATTAAGTAATCTATCGCTAGCTGACCAGACCTATCCATTACGGAAAATGATGTTGAACTTAACACGTAAGCGCGAAGCAGTAGATACATTCTTTAGCCGTGCACACTTTGCTCAGGCTACCAGTGGGAATTTCTTAACACGATTCCCAGGTACTGTTTACGGTATCTTTACACGTGCGGGTGATTTTACAATCCAATAGACAAAAAAAAAAGATACTCTACAGAAGCCTAGGCTTCTGTAGAGTATTATCTATTATTGCGCGTACAGCTCGGGGAAAGTTAGACGATGTAAGTCGTCTAACCGCACACCTGTAGCTTTGTAGCTGGTGTCACCAGATATAACTATCCGATAAACATTACCCGCTTTCTGGGCTTTTAAATCCAAATTCTTCTTGACGCTCCGCACCGTATTAGGGCGCGTAGCAGTCATGGCATAGTTTGAGTAACCAGGTATTGGCTTCCAAACTAAACTTGCTTCCTGCGTTGCTACGAAATCCTTCATCCGTAATTCCACTTGATACAAGTATTCTAAACTATCTTGTACACCCTCAAGCACCACACAGTTCTTAGCCCCTGTTACGGGATTGAGATACCACAATGGTATCCCTCTTCCGATTTGGATATTTTAGTAATGTCCACATTCCGAACACTACCTACGATGTTATCCTTCAAAATGCTTTTGCAGTTTTCAACTGCTTCGAAAATATTCATGGTGTAATCTCGATTAAAAATAAAAAAGTACTGCTAGAGCCTAGGCTCTAGCAGTATCGGTTAATTTACCAGAAGCGGGCTAGGATATAACCTATTGCTTGCTGAAAGGTTTTGAAGTCTTTGCATCCCATAATCGAGCGTGCATCGTTTTCATTACCGCCAATATGACAGAAGTGCTGGTTAATATTTCCAGTTCCGTCACAGAGACGCACCCAACAAGAAGGATACAGCATGAACACGCTTTCGCCGGTATAGCTAGAAATGCTAGAGTTCTCTGCCATCTTTTTCCAAAACAATTCGCGGAGCGAATTGAAATCTGGATGGGAGGAACAATAGACTTCCGCAAAGTCCATGTTTGACATGCAAAGGTCAGCATCCCCTTTGCCAGTATTCATTGCACGCACAGCTTGTAAAAAATCAACTTTGGTTTGGCTAATAGTTTTCATAGGACTCAATCTCAGCTTGCTTTAAAAGGGATAAGAAAGCGCAAGCGAATTAACTTTCTCATTATGGTAATATATATCTGAAATAAAATAGAATCAGGGCATAATCGGAAAGGGGTGAAAACCCCTTTCCGATTAGATAGCTGCTTTGGGATAACGTTTTTTAGCTACTGCAATTAGATTGGCTCTAGGGTAGCTTTTAGCAATGGATATTTCTGTAGTGTATAATCCGAGTAACCGAAATGCTTTTATCGCATCCGCACTCATATTCAGGAAGGGCTCTAGATTAGAAACCCACACACCGTTACGATTATATTGCATCCAGTTTGGATTTAGTTGTAATAATGTATCGCGTAGTAACTGTGCTTCTGTTAACGTAATGGTTATCATACCAGCAGGTAGTTTATAACCCGTTAGAATCTTACCCACCACCTGAGGGACATTAGCGACTATAGCGCCAGTGCCTGCAATCTGTATAATGCGATTAACTAAAAATAACCCACCACTGCTAGCAGCGGCATTAGCATTGGCAATAACAAACTTTCGTTTATCGTCATCATCATCAAAATGGGCAATCGCTTTATCCATTAGATTAGGTACGTTCCATATACTGGCTAATGTTAATATATTGCCCGCTGCAACAAACTGAGATTCCATGTCCAATACTTTAGCAAGTTCACTGTTACCTGTTAATGAACCTAACAAACTAGCGACGCCATTAGCGGAGTCTAGATTATCCGCATGCTTAATAACGTCCACTGTATTGTAAAGCATTTTTAACTTAGGGTTACCATCTAGTAAAACATTGATAGGCGTTTTACCGCCCGGTAAACCTAAAATGCCTTTAACTAAAGAATCACTATCACCAGTAAACCCTACGCCTTTTAACAACCCTGTTAAAAGATTACCTTTAATGTCATTGACTAGATTGGGGTTGATAGCCGCCTTTAATTTAGCTAGGGCATCTGCTTTATTTAGAACACCCATTTGAGCCATAATGGATTCTTTAGTTAGGCTACCATTGACTACACCTAATGCTAGTTGCAGTGGGTTCTGACTGACGATACCTTTAACTACTGCTACGCTTTTCTGCATTTCAGCTTTGACTTCATTAGTAACTGTTACCGTTGCACTCAAACCAGCATCCGCTTGTTTAAATAAACTATTGGTTACCGCATCTTTCGTTTCCGTGTAAACGTCGGCTACTGCCAGCTTATCATCGTTGCCTGTGACAAAACTTGAAGGTATTAAATTGACAGCCATGATAGCCTCCATAGAAAAAAAAAATAACATTCATAAAATGAAGGAGTAGATAGGGGGACAAGCCCCCTATCTACTAATCAATGTGGATATTAATACGGTCTGCGGTAATACCTAATTTCAATGCTAACTGCTGACGAGCATCTTCTAATGCTGCTCGATGTTTTTCTTCTAGTGCCCGATTATGCTCCACGTTAGGAACGTCCTCTACAACAATGTCCCGTACCCGCCACCGTAATGTAAACCACCGTACTAACTTAGGGTTTAGTTCTAATCCCACGGCGAAATGCACGCTGTGAGGATTGATAATCTGAATCCCTTTCATAAACACTTTCAGCGTCATGGCTACATCCGTGCGTGCTAGCTCCTTAACCGCATTACCTCGAGCACTAGATTTCTCGCGGTTATCGTTAGGAATCCCACTACCGGGATTGTTTACCCACTCATTCAGTTTATGGTTCATTACTGACCACGTTAAAGGCAACTCTTTAACCATCTTAATCCATAACCCATTGAAAATATAGCCAGTAACTTCATCTTCATAGAGTTGTGGGTTATCACAAAGCTCTCTCAAGTTTTTAGGTTTCATGGCTGAACCCCATGTGGATGGTTAATAATATTTCTCCCGTATTCTTTTAATACTATCCGACTATCCCTTCCAACCCAAGCAGGGGTCGCATAGGTAGCAATCCCGTAGCCAGCGTACTGCATTAGTTTATCCACAAATAAATCTACAGCTAGTTCCTTACGCAGTGCATAAAACTCATCATTTACTGCTGGCCAGTAAGTCGAAAAATCGTCCTCCAGTCGAGCTCTAAAATCATCTACGCCTACTCCATAACGGTTCAGCTTATCTACAGTCATCAGCGCTACACCTTTGCGTGGCAATGTGCGCTGTAAATTAATGTGTAGCGTTTTTGTTTTAGTCATACGTTCATGGCTACTCGGAGTAACCCCTCCTGTACATTGTAAAGTTGTGTTAAGACTACGGTTAGTCGTCTCAGGTAATAATCGTGGTATGTAGGGTCAGCGTTATCAACGGCATAAAAGAGATTAAACATTCTGTCGCCAAAATGTGATGCGAAGTACAGGACATCTACATCTCCGCCTATGCTATTGGTTAAAAAATCATCGAGTGTCATCGTGTGTTGATGGACGTTGGGATATAAATATTTATCATCAATGTATTCAGATAGAACGATGAGGTTTGTAACCTCATCTAACCATTCGATTAAGTGTTGACAGTTTTTAAACCCTACCGTTACATCTATACGCTGACCGAGTTTGGGTGTGTATAGGGCCAGTAACTCCACTGGAATAACCTCACCTACACTGATAATCAACTCCATGCTAGGTGTCCATCGGCTATCGCCAAATACTTTTTGTAGTCGTGCTAGTCGCCAGTTTAATACCCAACGAGCAAGGTGCATCATAAACCATTTAACCATAGCTACTCCAGGAGTTAAGGTGGTTGCACTAAGATAATATGTGTTTGTAATTATTTCGAGGGCTTATAAAATGAGTACTGATTTTGAAAAAGAGTTAAGTCCCGAGGAGTTACTCGGTTATACTCAAGGTATTCGCCGTCGCTTGGCAGCATCCATCATGGGCATAGAAATGCAGGGTGATGGTAAAGTTCCTAACGACCCTGACCAACAACGTATTTTGTTAACGACATTAAGTGATATAGATAAAACTACACTAACAGTTCGTAAACTAGAGTCTGAAGTTAAGCAAGGTGATGCAGATAGACAAGCAGGTATCATGATTGCTAAACTCATGTCACGTGCGAATCTCATGGGCAATGTCTTCGAACAAAAAGATTTTGTCGAAGGCTCTGTGGTGCGTGTACCTGAACATCCTGCGATTTTATTCGAAGGAGACATTTCTCAAGCTGAGTTGGAACAAGGTATGTCTAGTTTGAACTACGCTGGTTTTAAAGCAGAATACGAAAAATAAAGCGAATAGCAGCGGGGTTTCCCGCTGCTATTTATGCTCTAATTCGGAACTTCGTCGTCTTCAATGCCAATGTATCTACCAAGCTTTTCACTGATAGTCTGCTTTTTTCTTTTAGGTGCTCTGGAAACAGCATCAAAAACAGTAGGACCTTTAAAGGTTGGACTCACTGTACGAATAGACTTTAACCATTTGTGGGCAGGGTAGGCTTCGCCGTTAGTACCCACGCAATTATGCGCTACTTTAGTAACGTAGTAGTCCTTACTGATACCGCCAACAACTACACTAGCTGCATGGCAATACGTCTCAACTCCTAACGATAGATACTTAGCTGCTGTTAGTAACTGGTCCGCAGGCGTAATATCAAAACGGGTATAGAGACAATCCACTACCTCGGCTAAATCATTTTCAGTGGAAATACCCATGCGATGACCTAAACCACCTGCTGTGACGATAACATCTGCAATGCCATCGCGTATTTGTTCAATGTTACGTTCGGCTACTGCCCGTCGGAGTTCATTGAACTCTAAGTCGATTAGTTTCAACTGACGCTCAATCGCTGCCCAATCTGCTACAGGGTGATTACCCGCAATGTAGTTTAAATCATTAATTCGTTGTAGTTGTGACATCTTCAGACTCCGGTAGTACTAGGCTAAATGCCTCTGGTGATAAAAACGTGATAGAGATTAATCTGGAAAAGAAAATCTGTGTGGTTTCAAATGGGTCTAATACTTTTTTGGTATCAGGGATAGTACGTTTAGAGGCATCCTTCGCTTCTTCAATATTACGTAGCAGCGCAGGAACCATCATCACTGTACCAGGCGCACCCACTAAATGCTCGCCTGCTTTTTGAACGTCTAATGCAATGGATTCCCACCACTCATTAAAGTCGTACAAAATAATGGTAGTCCAACCTTCTAGTTGGATTCTATCGAAAGTCATTTTTTCGTAAGGGATATAAACCATTTTAGGTTTAATGTAAATACCTGCCCGAGCAGAGATTGCAAAGGAGAGTTCATCTAACTCCTCCTCCGTTAACTCATGGTACGGGTATGTGTTTACCTCTAACTCAATCCCACCAAACTCAGGGTTATCGGATAACCCTTCGAGTTCACCAATACTAATAACACCATTTAAAATAAATGACATTTGAGTAGGAATCGAGTGTATCAGTGTAGATACATCTCGTGACCGATATCGGTCACGATAGGCATCGATATCCACATCAGCAACGAGATATTGAAACTCATCGCTGACCCGACCGAGGTAGTCTGTAGACAATAAACGAGTAGCCCAGTCTTGATTAACTAATGACAGTGTAGATACTCGAGTATCTAACAAACTATCCAGCGTCACCAGTAGCTTTTGGTCCACGAGGTTTAGCTCCTAAGTCAAAGAACTGAATTAAATCCACGCCCGATGTTTTTAATATCGCTACGTAGAGTAACCATGGATTACAGAGGAATAGCTTCTGCCATTCATCAGTGGTCATGGTACGCGCAAAGAACTCATCTGGGGCAATGTAGTACTCACCGATTTGTTCATTAGATGTAAACAGTCGGCTGAATAAACCGACTGTAGGCGGTGTGTTCACTATCTCAGGCCGATTACCTAGCGTAATTGTTTTCGCCATGTGTAACGCCAGTGTATGGAACACATCATTGTCGAGTGTGTTACCATCAACATCTACAATAACATCTAAAGGTTGAATCCGTAAAAAGAAAATATCTACAGACTCTAAAATCAAGTCTAAGATAAAACCATCGCTGGAAATATCCTGCCAGATAGCATAACAGTTTTCACGAGTAAAACTGTAGAATCGAAAACCATCCAGAATACGCTCGATGGTACTAACTACTTTTTCAATGCGTTCCTCAACTGTAGGACCTTCTTCTTCAGCTCCTGCACCCATGGTTATTAGTGAGATAGCCGTCTGTGTTTTTTGGTGGATGATGGATAGCGCTAGCGCGCTATAATCTTCAAAAAATGTAGCCATGATAAACCTCAGAGTTTTATGGGTGTAAAGCGTTTAGGGTCTTCGACTTCTTTCTTAGGACGTACCCAAACCTCACCATCTGTCCCGCGATATGCATAACTAACTTCACCAGTAGCTTCAATCTTGCAACTGGTAATGATGGTGTAAGCGCCACCCTTATAGTGGCGTAATAAATCGAAAGGTTTATATTTCGGAGTTGCGGTATCGTTTACTTCAACTTTACCACCAGTCGAAAAACTACTGATACCGATGTTAAAAAGTTCACTAGACCACAAAGGTCGTGTACCCTCAACCATCCAACCCACGTTAAATAAATCACCATCTTTACGTAAGTCGCCTTCTTTGTTAAGGATAAAAGCGCCTGTAGCTTTCCAAATACGGGCAACTTCATCAAAGACAGGAATGTCTTTGGAAATCAGTATGTCGCCAGTACACGTAGTAACTAAGTAATTAGCCCACTCTGGAATAAGCTTTCTATCTAAATCTTCTAGTTTCTGAACTCTGATTTGTAGCCTAGACATTTCTTCTAATGTGTTCATGTTAAGTGCCTGTAAAGTTGTTATCAATGTGCATGCCTTTCAGCAAGCTAGAGAGTGTTTGTGTAGATTTTACCACGGTATCTGCTTGAGCCATTCTATCCATACTAGCACCACCAGTCTCAATGATTTGACGGTCCATGTGAACCATGGCTTTCAAATCACCACCACGATATTTAATCATCTCCTCAATACCACGAACATCACCTTGAGCATATAACGCTAAAGTTTCAGGCTGTGATAATGAAGAACCTTTACTCGGACCAGTCGGCTGGTCCGTCATGTCATCTACATGTTTGTTGTCTTCAGGGATAGAGATTTTATTCTCTAATGTTTGTATCTGACGTCGGGTAGGCGCGTGACCAGTTAGGAACTTCTGCGGGGTTAAATACGTTAACCCCGTAACTTCATCCGTGAGTCGCAACCGCTGAAAGAAGTCGTGACCCATTTGTTTAGCAACTACTAAGTTGTTATCTGTATTGATAGCAGATTTAGAAAGGTTAGTATAAACTAAACTCACGAAATCCTCGCCTTTTTCAATAGCTGTAATGTAAGCTTCAAAATCAGCATCTGTCATCTTTACAAACATAGCCGTTAGTAGTTTTCCATTGTCACCACTTGGGTCTAGTTTATTGACCCAAGTTAAGATTTCAGCCGTAGCTGCTTTGCGATTACCCGACATGACGTTAAACCCCTATGAGTGGAAGATTGTGCGCCAGTATAGCAGGTAAGACCATTTTTTCAAAACGGTCTAGCCATACCGACTCATCATAGGAAAGACATAGTGCCGAACGTTCTTCCATGTGACGTGTCTCATGGGGCGGTAACGTTAACTGATAACGCCATAGTCGGTTCATGTAGTCGATGCTAGTCTCGCCTACATGAATAGGTTGCAGTACCATGAGCTGTCTAAAGTTAGTAGCCGAGAGTTGTGAGTGCTCGTATAGCCGACAATAAACGTTCGCTACTAATGGGGCTAACCCCATTGTAGAGATAAACGGATAAAAAGTATTATTGTCCATGACCTCAATACCAATAAGGTTTGTAAAGCTTTTTCCGCATGTTTAATAAATCCATCGTAGATAGGAATGGCGTTTCTTGTTTGTCATTATCAAACGTCCAATACCCACGAGTATCTAACAGGCGGTCCCAATCGTACCCTTGCTTTTTCAAATCATCAAAAAGCTCTTTAGGGGTACAGAGTAAATCTTTAGGAACATCATGCCAGAGGTTAATAATCTGTGCCATCTCGCATGTGATTTCCATCGCACGTTGTAGTCGCTTATTTTCCGTTAACTTACGGCGGATTGTTGTGCGGGATAGATTCACATCAGGTACTAATGACAACTGGTAATTTTGTAAATTACCTTCAATGCCAAAGCGTGCTTTTTTGACATAGTTGAATTCAGTTAACCCTACATGAATGCCATCTGACTGCGAAACAATGAATTCTTGTGGTAGTCCTGACGGACCAGATTTACCGCGTAAATTACAGACCTGCACTAACATTAAGTCAGTATCGCCCTTCATAGCATCATCTGTACCCCGTGGGTATTCAGGTGCTTTAGAGGTATCATTCATTAGTGGTGATGCGTTATAACAGTACCAGCAATTGTTCATTAAGAAAGTAAATTTCTCTGGAACGTTTTTGAACTTAACGTTGTTCTTTAAGAACGCTAATTTCTTTTGCGGTGTAGAGTGAGCGTCTAAGTTAAACTGGTCACCCATATGTGCTGATAGCAACATCCAGATACCGTTGGCAGCAGTTACTGTAGGTAACTCCATGACCATTTGAGTTTTAGCACCACCATCACGTAACGCTTCAGTGTTACGACTGGAGTCACCGATATTGTTTTCATCTTGAATCTTAATAATGTTAGCACTATTAAATTGGCTGATGGAATCTACACCCACTAAGAAAGGTAGGAAGTACTCAATGAACTTCCCGTCCTTATCTAAGAACGGTGTAGTACCCATGTCTTTCTTCTGTTTCTTTTTACGGTCACTGGTAGACTCTTTAATCAGGTTATACCATTCCGTACCATCATAGATGGTTTTATCGGTTAAACTTAAACGACCTTCTGCTTGTAGGTCAATCCCTGCAATAGCCGCATGCTGCATGGCTAACTCTAATAGTCGAGCTATCGTTAGTGATAGCTCGGTATCGTAAATGTGTGCTGCTGCACTGATATAGCGTTCTAGTACGCGCAGGATAAAGAAAAACATTAGCGTAGATTTAAAGGTGTTACCACGACCACCAATACCAGTTAAGTGGGCTAAGCCGCCACTCAAAATACTTTCACCGTGCACACCGAGAGAATATCGGCCAGAAGGAATATCAAAACCACAACCAAGATTTAGCAATGGTCTTAATAGTGGTGCATTTTTTAAACCGGGTATTTCAAAATGCATTTCTTATGCTCCAAAATAGGGTAGCGACTCTTACAGATTATGAGTCGGAATGTTTAATTTTATGATTCAATTTAACCCACCGCGAGGCAATATACATGAAATCCGAATTACGCACACAGTACGGTGTGCTGTCCTTAGAATCCGAAACCTTTTCCTTAGACATTATTGTTGGTAGTACTCGCAAGCTGCTAGTGGATTTCATCAAAGAGATTCGTGGCGTTCTAGACGTTGCTAGCAATTTTGGTAGCGAACAAGTTAATACGTTTAGCTTTGTTAAAAGTCACAGCCTAGAGCGTGACCTGAAGAAATCTAATTACACGTCATTGATGATGTTAACCTCGTATGTACCGCCCGGTATGAAAGTCGAGTGGCTAAAGTATTTAGATGCGTTAGCAGCCTGTCAAGATATCTCCGATGGTTTATTAAAAGATACCTTGAAACCTGCTCTAGATTATTTCTCTGTGTTGCTAGGTAGCCCTGATAGACTACAAGAACGGTCACCGACTAATGACTTATCAAAAATTAAAACACATGAGCGTGCTATCGAAAACAGTAAAAAGCTTTTAAAGGCTTGCTACAGTGATACCTCGGTAGAAACCAAACGTCCATTCGGCGATGTGTTTAAACGTAATGGTGATTGGGTGCAAGCTAATGAGGCTCTACAGCGCGTCACAGAGCGTTTAGCTAACGTATCTCCTAAAGAAGTACTAGACGTTGTCCAAGACCTTTCTGACGTCCTAGACCGCCTAGCATTGCGTCTATCACAATCACCTGACCTCTATCAAGTTAGCGGCATTACATCGAAGTTGTTAGCCGACACCTGTATGCAGTTAGCCTTAGAAGTTGAGTTTTATGCAGCGCATGTCTTCATTGTTCGTACCGCTAGCGCCGCAATGACTGATACGAATACTAAGCTCACTGAAATCCTTTTACAAAAATAACAGCATAAAAGGGGGCGGAAAATTCCGCCCCAGCTTATTCTCTTTTGCTAGAGAAATACCGTACACTTAGCCTCCCATAGACATTTTTGTTGGATGGCAATAAAACAAATTAACGACGTCTTGCAACATTCGCTCGTTCGAATCATAGCGCAACCAACTCGGTATCAACGGAATAATCGACTGACTAACCTTTTTCGCATCATCGTACAACAAACAGGTTTCACCATCATACTGACCATCTATATCTTTCATAATAGATTTTAGTTGTTCAGCATCCCATAGCTGTTTATAGACAGACGCAGGTAACTCCAAGGCTTTCTCCGATGACGCCAGATACAGTGACTGATTTAATTTAGATAAAGTCTCTTCATGGAAGACACCGTCTCGAACTAAACGTGCATGCAATGACGTCAGTACCATCAGCCGTTTACCCCGATTGGGTAAAACAATACCGAGTAAATACAGACCAAAAAGAACGATTAAATGAGTCAGTCCTTTTTTTACCTGTTTCATGATTAAGTACCAGTGTGAATGAAAGTTGAATAACTAGATGACTAAGCAAAGATTGCTATAGACACCTGCCCATATCCCTATTGCATCATCACATACGACCACAGTCGCGTAGCGGAATGCTTTCCGTGAACTAAGTTCTGGCCATGATAAAATGAAAACTTGTGGATTCTTTTCAGTTAAAGCAGTAAACAAATTACGCTTAGGAATATCGATACCTGCGGTCAATGTAACAACCTTAGCATCTTCTGTATCCCCATGTGTGTACGTCACTGATGTCTTTAACGTTTGAAAATCCATACCCAATGCGGTAGCCACTTTGAGTACCGTTTTCTTCTTGGTAATCACTTGTTCATAGATTAACTCAGTAACATTTGTTAATCGATGGTTAGCAGGTAAATCTTTGTTACAGAACTCTACTAGCTTCTTTTCTAACAACGAAAGATGCTCGTACGCACGAGCAGCTAGTAAAGGAGGGTCACGTTTGGTACACAGCAGAATCTCAGGCGGTGTGAATATAACCGGCTTATCCTGCGGTCTAAAGATGTTTTTACAAGACGTTAATTGCAAGTCACGATAAACCACGGGTTTAAAGATATTGTTTAGCTGTGCAATCACAGGCACGTTAACACCCTGCATGGTACTGGCTGCTAAACTCAATTCCGTTTCGAGTTTTAGCTGTGCTAAAACTAAATCAGGGGCACGAATACCAATCACACTGTAACAGGTATCGGCTGTGCCTTTACCGAACATGTCATCATCAGTGCCGTGGTTGCCTGTGTAGTACGCATGAAAACGACCTAACGCAGTATCGTACTGCGGGAGGGGTCTGTTCGTTAAGAAGTACCAACGATTCTCCGTAAAGAAACGATGATATTCAGAATCAGGATTCCAGTATCCACGCGGTGGGAACAAACGGAATTGTGAGATATGTGTACCATGCATAGCCATGATAGACGCTGTGGTAGCATTGATATCTGCACGGATGTTACCCGCATCATCGGAGTGTCCTTTAGTCCATACTAAGTTAATTGGTATCTGACCATCCAGTTTAGTTTTTAACTCGTGGATAGACTCCCACAGGTAGCGGTTCTTAATTTCAGAACCGTCAGAACCACGCCATTGATTGCGTGCCCACTGACTTAAAAACTTCTCGGTGTTGTTTAACACATAGCGGCTATCCATGATGAATGTAGCTGACTTAATCGTCGTGCTATTAAGGATTAAAAGTCCATGTATAAATGCACTGAGTTCCGCTGAGTTGTTGGTGCTAGTTCCTTCTAGACCCATAGCGATGTCAAAGAAACCTAACACGGTTACAGGTTTATCGGGCCGAACTACGGGTTCGTTGGTTTGGTTCTCATGTTCCGCTAAACTGTCGGGGTCATCCACAGGACGTTCTGTGTTAACGTAACCTAAGTCAGTCGGTTTAAAACCTTTAGTACCGTAACCCGTTTTAGGTACATCCTTCGTAAAGAAATAACCATGAATACCAATACCGCCCGGACCAGGGTTAGGGCGGCAACCACCATCCGTGTAGATGATTACATGCACATCTTTGTCGGTACATTTAGACGCGATTAACTGCGCGTCTAAAACGGTTTGCCATTCTGCGAAGTGATTTGTTAACATGTTTGTATACTCAGTAAGCTCATGAGATATCCCTGAATGTTATTATTTACAACTATCGAGGTATTCTTGATACGTCTCTTGTAAAGTAATGTGCTCTTCTTTTAATATAGCCTTTAATTGACGAATGTAGTCGAGTAAAATCTTTTCAGTTTTAGCACGATTGTCGGCAACGTCAGCACTAATAACAGGTGCTTTAGGTAGGGGAGCGTTCTTGGGCAGAACAAACTTATCGCGACAACCTAAATATTCTTCAGGCTTATAAACGGGCTCTGCTTTTTGTAGTGTAAAACGAATGGGTGGTATGAGATGTGTATCAATTAAAAGACTGCATCCCGTTAAAGTAAGTACTAAGTAACAGCAGGCAATAAAATATTTCATCAGTTACCTCTAATCTTTAAGCTGTTGATTTAGGATTTGAACGTAAGTAGGGTCTTTCTTTTTAGGCAGTGGTCGCTTAGCCACTGCCTTAGGTACTGTACACGTACGGCGCTGAGTAAGGCAGTTACTTAATGCACGGTTTAATTCATTGTAGTCGGATTGCAAGAATATTAGTCTGTTCTGCGCATCCGCAGTTTCATGTACCAGTCGGTAGTTTTCTTTTGCCATTGCATCGTATAGTCGAATCTTTTCCGCATACGCTACATTTTGTTCTTTAGTCTTGCGGTAAGTTTCAGCTAATGTAATTCCTTGCTCTGTGCGGAATAATAATAGTAAAAATAAAAACACATGTGAAAAAAATAATAAGGTAACTAATCGGTTACGCCGAGCAGTTTGACCTAGGGCTTCTTTATTAAAATAGAGTTCTTTAATAAAGGAAAATAAAGGACCAGTACCCATATAAACTCCTACAGATAGTATGAACTATCGCCTACGACTAGAGGACCACTATCCATGAATACGATTAAAGCTTTTGTTTCAAACCCTACGCTAGCCGATAATACCGCCGGTCAGGTAGCCTTGTTTGGTGAGTTGAGTAGCTATGCTAACACGTTCTCGCGTACTCGTCAACAGTATGCTAACAACCTCATTGCTAACGGTTTAGAATTAATTACCTTTACCACACGCAACGATACTAACGCAGTAATTACGTTGTCTGCTGGTGTACGCAATCATATTTTAGCGGTGTCTCAGTGGATTTATGGCCAATATGATACTAGCGCTATTCCGCCTAACTCTAATAAACTAGCGTTTATTACCGCATTGGGTAGTCAGTTCCCTGATATGTCACTCATTGCTATTAACGAGATTCTGAATGGCTCACCATCTACTAAACGTTTACCCGACCATGTATATTGGCAATACGATGACGGCGGTACACAGACTCAAATTAAAATCTGGTTTGCAGATTCACGTTTCCGCACGCAGTACGATGACTTTGAGATTTTAGTTATTCCCCCCACTACACCGATTGATGATTTGAATAATCCCTTAACAACAGTTAATCTCTTGTTAAACGCAGTGACATTCGAGTCCATTACCAATCAGGTGAACACGTTAGCTAACGGCGTACCCTATACGACGTTGCATAATTTCAACATTACATGGAATGACCCACTGGTAGCCAACGCTACGTTAACTACGCGTTGGTCATTAGTTGTTTATGGCGCAGCAGGATTAGATAACGATGCTATTAAAAATGCCATTCGTGAATACATCTCTACACATTCTCTGTTAACCGTATGGTCTACCATTTACCCTACGTTGTATGCGGATAATGAGTTTACTATTATTCCATTGTGGGGTGATATTGCAACTCCAGAGAATGGATTAGACCCTACACTGTATCGTACAGCGTCACGAGTCGGTAAACACATTACCGTAGCGAGTGCTTTAATTCCTAGCAACTACGCACAGTCTGTTAACATCGTAAGTTTCTTAAACAGTAACTTAATTAGTTTAGCCGCAGTGTATCGTTCTCTAATGTTGTTAGCTGTCGGTAATCCCAACAACACAGGCGGTCAGTACAACTTCTTAACAAAGTATCCTGACTACATGGCTATCCCTACCACATCTGCGGATTGGGTACGCTTAGAAGTGGTTACTCAAAACTTTATCATCAAGCTCAACGATGCTTTAGATAAAGCACGTGTGTTAACTGCAATCTCTGCTGTGCCTGTGGGATACACTCGCAGTACACGCAATGGTCGCGTGTACTTAAGTTTTGATTACCTCGGTGTTACGTATTTAGTTCTAGCGGCTGTTTCCTACAGCGAGTAAGGTGACCCATGACTGTTAAGAAAACACCACCGTTAATGACCAAAGGGCGCTACACTGTAGCTGCCCCTTACACAACTAACCCCACCGCCATCTATACCTGCGTCGCTATCCGTAGTTTTGCCGATATCTATCAGTTAGGCTACGACGTTTACGAAACCTACTATGAATCCATGGGCCTAGTTAACGGTGTAGTAGTAGGTAGCACTACATTTAGCTTTGATATCGAGCGTTCACGTCAGCCTAACATTATTACCTTACGTAGTGATGACGGTACGTACCTCTATATCCCAGATACGTATATTACCTCATTCCCAGATATGGGTGAGTTTCTATATAACCACATGGTACTATCAGTGTCCTTAGGTGCGTTACCCGATTATCTAGATTTGAGTTCTTTAAAAGCTGCGGTACAGGGTTTAGTTGCGCAACACTTTGGCGTATCTACAACCGTAGTCAGTGAACACCGCAGTCCATCGACTACTAACCCTACCCGCACACAACATGAAATACTGGAAGCGGCTAGACTCGGAGCGATTACATTGTTAGAAACAGACCACGCTAAAGCATTACGATTACAAGCAGAGAAAACTATATTACAAGCTAAAGTTACCGCGTTAACAACAATCCTTCAGAACAATGGTTTACTACCACATTAGAGGTGATATCATGGCTCGAGCTAAAAAGAGTTGGCGTAACAGTAAAACAATTTGGGTAAACGCGACCGTGCTAGCACTCGCTACCTTAGAGGCTAATACAGGCTTGTTGCAACCACTACTACCTATTAACTTCTATAACCTAGTTGCAATCTTACTCCCGATTGTGAATACTTACTTACGTGCAATTACCACTGAACCATTGAATGCAAAAAAAGAAGTTTAGTAAAAACAAATAGAGAGCAGGGGATTTCCCCTGCTCTCTATTTAATTACTTCTAAAAATTCATAACGAAGTGGTGGGCATACTGTTTTTAAATCGTTGGCGTTATCATCAAATGGAAATGTTTCAATCCAATTGGTTTCTTTAGCCGTATTGTGAAACCGTACTCTACCTTTTAGGCGCATGTGAATAGGTACGAGTATACTCCATTCCCGAGTTAAATGCGCATCCCAAACATAATGCTTATCAGTTAACTGTAAAGGTGACAATACTTCTTTTTCAGTTAATGTATTTTTACTATCGACCATGTAATAGTAAAAATCAACATGCGGGTAGTCATACTGCGCATCTTCAAAGAATTGATGTATGTTGGGATATACCGCCATAAAACAACCATCAATGGTTTCAGATACACAGATTCGCTTAAAGTCTGGCTCTGGATATTTTCTTTTAGTGTTTAACTTTTTATTCCACTTCATGCCAGCGGGCTGTCTTGGATACCAAACTCCATTTGGTATTCGTTTAAATGATAAGTGTAGTAAGGTGGGTATTTGAAAGCTCATTGACGTATCCTTTTGGTTTCATAAAATATAAAAAAAAAAGATAGATTAGCCAGACTGAGCAATGCTCAGTCTGGCTAATTAAGTTAGTGAAAGTTACTCGTAGTAATCAACATGGTATAGAATTTCCAAATCTTTAGTAACGACTCGGAAAAGGATACCATATTTCTTAATCTCACCCGCAGCAGTTAATCCGATACCCGCAGCAATTACACGCTTTGCAGCGATGTCTTCAGGTGTAGGACGTGCTAACGGTGTGCTACGACTATAGTGTTCCAGCGTAGCGCGGATGGGATGCAGGTCGGGTAGCATGGTGTGTGGAAACAAACCATGTTGTGCGTTGTCACGTAAGTCATTAGCACCAGCTAACAGGAACACAACCCCACGCTCTTCCGAAGCAGCAATGACTGCCTCATCCGTAACGTTTAATAGTGCAGGTAGTCGAGTCATCATGACCACTGGAATATCAACCGTTGCATTCGGGTTAGGAGCGGTACGGTCAAACAAACCAAAGTCTTCAAACGTGCTACCTTTTTCATACGCGTACAGGCTAAACGGATTACGGTTATCCGCATGGTCGTAGCGCAGAATCGGAGGAGCATCTGCGTGTAATGCAGTCGTAAACTGCATGAAACCATAACGGCTATAGATGGGACTACCAGTAACAAAGTACAACTCTAATGCTTCTGGTAAAACATTGTCTACAAAGTTCTTCCAGCTACCTGTAATAGTTTTGGAAGACTTTTTAGCAATCTCCGTTTTAGCTTTAGGCAGAGTAGCCTTTAAGCTATCAAAGAAACCGCCTTCAGACTTTACTTCTTCCGCCTCTACAGCACGTACAGGATGACGCCATGTAGCAAACTGTTCCAACTCATCCACAAACGCAAAACGACGCATCATGCTACGACGCAAACCTTTTTCTTCAATCATCTTGTTGGCAACTTCAATGTTGCCTTCAGTGGTAGTCTGAGGACGTTGGTAATACAACGGGTCTAACATGGTATTCCACAAACGTTCTGTGGTATAGTCATCCGCATTAGCCATGATTTTGTTTAGCGTAGCGCCCACTACACCGCCAGTAATGTGGAAGAACCATTCTGGCGCGTTGTTAACTTCAGCGCAGAACGCTAAACTTTTACAATTACGGTTGATACGCATCTGGCGATACCAGTCTAACAGTTTCAGGTATTTCATACCTTCTTTCAATACGCCTAACTTTAACATGGCTACCAGCTTATCCATCGCTTCAGCCGTGTATTGGTTCAGCACGGTGTGCACATACGACACCTGTTCAGCGAAACGGTTAGAAGATGCCTCAGGTTTATCCACACCGATTTTATAATCCAACAATACGTTAGATACAAAATGCATGTGGTCAAAACCACCCGCAGTAGGACGACCCCAGATGTGACCGCGTATGTGACCGTGTTCAACATACAGCGGCTCAATAGCACAACCCGCCTGTATGTTAGCTTTAATTTTCTCTTGCAGCGCTAACGCTTGAGCTTCCGAGAAATCAGATAGTCGGTCTAACTCATCTGCATTAAAATTCCAGAATAAGCTTTCGACCATGGTAACGGGCGTACCGTCTTCATTATAGTGCACACGAATCAAGAATGCGTTACCAAACAATGCAAACCATTGGCGGCAGGTATTGCAGGTATAATGCTGACGTGTCTCAGGGTCTGCAATGTTTTCCAGAAATACTTTAAATAACTCCTTATTAATCTCAGAGTCACGGAACGTATATAAGTCCAAGAACCCGTGGGCTTCCTGATAGGCTGTCGCTTTAGCCAATGCAACGCGATTAACGGTTGCGATGAAACCGTTGTAATCATGTTCAGGGTATTCTACGTTAGTAGGCTGTTGTTCGTGAATGATGTTTTTCATCAGTATCTCCAGTTACAGTTTTAAATGCAAGGCATTTTTGGTGAGGTAACGCTGTAGTGATGCCAGGGACATATGTCCACTGGCTGCTGTCTGATGGCCACCGCCATCGAATTTTAAAGCAAGGTCTAAAGCTAACGTAGTGTCTGGTAACCCACGGGCAGAAAAGACTAAACCGTTATCGCGATTAAAGCCTGTAAAAACCAGTCCTATTTGGTGTGAGTTATCAGGGAGTGCTGCAAGCGCAGCACCCACATCACTGCGCATGTGCCATGGTCCGAAAACCGCAGGTATGTTTATCAGCGGTATGTACTCGCCGTTGCGTAATATAGGAATTGTCAGTGAAAATTTATTACGGATAATCTTTTGCACTGCTTTTTGTTTGTAGGCTAAAAGCGTAGCTCCCTGGGTAGCATAGTCGTAGAAATTCCAATGCGCAGATAAAGCACTAAACTGTACTAATTGTTCCTCCCCAGGTAAATCAAAATCGATTTTATCCATGAGATATTCTGATATTTCGGCAGAACGTGGTAGTAGATTCTGCCACAAGTCCCTATCTTGAACATACCGCAAAATGTTAGGAACAGGTAGACGTGGAGCTAGATAATCCCACGCCAGTACTGCGCCCGATTTGGTAATATCAAAGTAACAGTAGGGTAAGTGTTTGAGAGCATCCATTGCCGACTTGTGATGGTCTAACAACATTAATGACTTAGCCCGCACGTACATTAATTTCAAAATAGGTTCTGGGTACGATAAATCAAAAATATAGACGGGACGTTCTGCATGGATTAAATCCATGACGGGATAATCATTAACACAGTGACTATCGCGATACGTATCGAAAAAGAAATCACAGTCGCCCAATAAAGTTCGCGCAGAAAATGCAGCGCCTAAACCATCTAAACAATTACGGTGTACAATAACTAAAGGCTTAGTAGGTGGTACTGATAATGTAGCTAGGTTTGTAATATCCATCGTGGTAATCTCGCTAGAGTAAAATAAAAAAGAAATATACTGAGAGCAAGCATCTGCTTGCTCTCAGTATCGGTTTAGTCGTTATAAGGACGGTGGGTGTGACCCAATTTAGCTTCTTGGTAAGTAGGCGCTACTTCTAAGCCTTCCAGTGGACGCCATGCATTATACATGTCGTATAAGAAAATACGGATAATATAACGCAAAGCCATCGCATGTCGATGACCAGGAGTTTTGTTAACATGGTTCACGTGATTTTCTAAACGATGTTTATAATCGTAGTAAATCTTCGCATAACGCTCTTCACGACCTACCTTCAAAAAGCTACCAGACAATACACCGACCAATTTGTCTTTCAACAATGGATTGAAGGTAATGCTGTTGCGCTCCTTCTCCTCTCCTTTAGCATTGGTGTAGCTCCGTTTAATTTGATGCTCGGCACGACGCGAACGACCCTGTCCGTCGCGTGCAACATCAATCCCTGCATACATCACTAAAGATGATGGGTAGCGTGCTTTGGAAATATCAATTTCAGAAATAATCACTGCGGCTAGCGCAGGACCACAACCTTTAACATCTTTCAGGAAATGAATCCAGATAGGATGTTCGGCAACTACTTTGCCGATAGCTTTGAAAGCTTCTTCTTCGGATTGCAAATTCTGAATATACATCTTGACTAGACAATATTCAGAATAGTTACTGATGAGCTCTACCTCACCTTTCTCATTGGGTTCCTTTAACTTCGTGTTAATTTTACCCACATTAATGCGAGTACCGATAACACCATCCGTGATGCGGTCGTACGAACTACGTAAGTCCGTAATGATTTTCTGGGCATCAATCTCTAACTCATCCTCCTTCATAGAAGGATGTTGACCTAATTTTGCTTTGAAGTTTGCGACTACACGCAAACCCATCTGAATGCGGATTCCTTGCAAATCGTAAGCACCGCGTACCATAGCACGAATCTCGCGGCGTAATTCTTCATTTTGACTTACAAAACCTTCTGGTGCAGTTAACATAATTGTATTCTCGTTAGAGTGGGTAGGGTAGTAAACACTATGTAATAGTGGGTGGATGGGTTTATTGAGTACATTTGTATCCAGTGGGTGTATCTAGCTATCCAATGCATTTCAGCTAGCTAAATAATGCTAAAAGAATTCTAGCTAACTGTACGTAAAACGACGGTGAGAATCGTCGTAGAAACTTTATCATGATTGTATCCTCGGTGTGATGCAGTAAATGATGTGGGGTGTATTAGTTATCTCAATACACTATCTCTGGGTGGATGAATGGCATAGCTTAATGCGCTAAGACTGCTAGGTTGTATTTCGACTGTTAGCTCGTTTAGAATACGTGGGTGAATACAGCATATTAACACAATAGCCAACTAAGGGTGGATTGTATTTAGTGCTACGGTATTTCAGATTGGACGTATAGCCGGTTTAGACTCACTTCATACGGATGGGTGTATATTACTGTTTAGTACGCTCTTTTCTTCGGGGTGAATAATTCTCGAAAGCACACTTAGTTAGTTTGGGTGAATAGTGGAGGCTAGTACGGTTGTATGTATTGGGTGTATCACACACACTGACACACTTTAATAAAGCGATTGAATACCCTTATTTAGTACACTTGCCTATACTGGGTGTCTTTTTTATGGAAGTGCGGTTATTTACGTCGGTGGTATGACCAATAAAAACACAATTGATTCCTTCGGGTGTATCAACAACGATAATACGATTTCCTCCTGAGGGTGACTCATGTCGTGTAACACACTTTGTGACATTGGGTGTATGGCCTAATAAAGCACGATAAGCTTTTGCGGATGTATGGGCTAAGTAAACACGGTTTTCTTTTCTGGGTGTATAAATGTGACTGACTCACTTTGCAATTATGGGTGACTTAGAGTTTACAGTACGTTAGTGTTGAGTGGGTGGGTTAACACTAAAGACGCGTTTGTCAGGAGTGGGTGAATATGTTTTGGTAACACGCTCACTATTTAAGGATGGATGTCCTATCATGACTCACTTCACTTTAACGGGTGTATAGAATAGTTAGTGCGTTTAACTTTAATGGGTGGATTTTCAAGGTAGCTCGGTATCATGCACTGGATGAATAGCTATATTGAACACGGTGGTCTATGGTGGGTGAATGTCTTTAAATGACACACTACGGGTGAACGGCTGAATTGCTGACTGTAATGCGCTTACAGGATAATGGGTGAATAACTGCCTTTAGCTCACTTGATGCAACAGGATGTATATTGCTCTTTAGCACGTTTTAAATCCATGGGTGAATGATTAGTGATAACCGACTCACCTAAATAATCTATATTCGAAATAAAATAGAATCGCTGCATAATGCATAGATTTTATCTATCACTGCCTGACGCTGGTCTGTGCTACCAGACCAGAATCGCAGTGTCATGCTATTGTACGTACCACCCAATACATTCATCCCCTTCTCAGTCACTACTGACCTAAACTCCTCCAAACGTATATCAATCAGATAGTCTATCTGGTCTTCGTAAAGGACTGTAGCTAGTTTCCCTACCTCAAAACAAGCATAGTCATTTTGAGTTAATGCACGTAACTCTATAGCGATAGTCTGTAAAAGAAAAGCTAATGCACTAACGGTTTTATGGTTACTACTAGGATGGTCACGCACCACGAACGTAATATACCCACGACCATGAAAATTTACATCAGGGCCGGCAGGCGTACAACGTTCTGGATGTCCTTGACATGAGAACCGTGTGGCAATGTGGGGATTCTGGTTAACTACCTCTAGCGTTGGTATTAGTAACGGGTCCATATCGACATGCGCATACTGCATGTCGCGAGCAGTGAGTTGTTTCATACACGTAAACAAGCGAGACTCGACTACGTGTTTACTGGGGTCTAACGCATCGTAAGTGTGTTCTACATCGGCAACCCATGTACGTCTATCCATTGTAATACTCCAAATAGAGCATAGACTCCTAGGCACTGCCTAGGAGTCTATAGTGTTTAAGCGGGTGCGCCTGTAACCGATACGGTCGTATGATACGAGCCATCTTCTAACGCGGTGAAATGAACTTCGTATTGAGAACCGTCTTTACCGATATTAATAGACATGCCTTTAGCGCGAATGTCATCTGTATTAAAGATTTCCACCACTTGACCATCTACTGTACAGAGCGAGACACTAACGATTTCGTGGTTATCCAATCGTGTGAATATATTCGCAAAGTTAGCATTCAACTCATCGAGGTTATCGATGTAGTTATAGCTAACCTCTTCAGTACTTGTAACAATATTAACATACCGTGCTTCGATATCCGCTGCACCAGTAGCCTCACCTGCATCGACTACGTCACTGTCTGCATCTGCCAAAATTTCAGCTTGAGGCTGTACTACTTCTTCTACGGGGCGTTTCTTACGGAACGGCGGTACAACACCGTCGTTCACTTCTAAGAACAAACTTTGTAGATGACGACGACGATAACGGCTCATCTCATCCAACACAATGCCGCTACGACTAGACCAACGCAGGTAGTCATTACCTGGGAAGTTAATGTCGAAAGCACGCATGGCTTCAATTTTACGAGGCGATTTTAAAATATCGCACAACAACGGCAACAGGATATGTTTCAGCCAGTTACCAGAGTTAATCCAAACACGAGTTTGGTCTTCATTTAAGCCAGCAGTTTTAGCAATGCTGCGTTGGCCTTCAGTCCACAGTTTGCGTGTCCACACCGTGTTGGGTAATAAAACAATATCGCCTTCTTCGCCGATATTCTTAGTGCCCACAAAACGACACATCCAACCACCTTCCAATTCAGGTAATTGTAATTCTTCGGAGAAAGGAAAGTCACTGAGTAAAATGGTTTTACCAGTACGGCCACGCTCATCTAATTCATCGGCTGAGAGCGTAGGTAAGTTAGCAAACATTTGTTGCGATAACTGTGTCTTCATGTTCATGTGTCATGCACCTTATAGTAGTAACGAGTTTGTGGGTAAATGTGAGGTCTGCCCTCTTATGATATAGGTTAAACAGTAAAAATTAAGGAGAGTACCTATGGGTAATCTACGCCATGTTTTATCATTTGAATCGTTGATTGCTAGTCGTTCTGGTAAGTTAGAACGCGAGATTGAATATACGTTTTACGTACATTTAAAAGACCTAGCAGAGTTAGAAAAAGCTCAGGAAATCGAAGAGCACGAGCAGTGGCGTATCCCCATTGAAACCGATAAACCATTTAAAATGCGTATACGCAAAATCAATGGTCGCATTTATACCGAGGCAACCAAATTTAAAATAAAAGGAATGCCGGGTACGCAAGAAGTTGAGTCTCAAATTACTCAAGACCAATACGAACATTATCTCCATGTAGCGTTTGATGGGTATAAGAAAACTCGGTATTGTTTCCCTATTCCCGGTAAAGATTTAAAATGGGAAGTCGATGTGTTCATGGACCAAACAGGTAACAAACATCCGTGGGTTAAAGTTGACTTAGAAGTCGATGACCCTAATATGGACGTACCTGAGTTCCCATTAGAATACGACCAATTCATTTTAGACAATGGTCCTAAACAGACCATGGAAGAAATGCGTTTTGTACGTAGTCTGTGGGATAGAGAGTGGAGTCGTTTAGACCCCGTGAACACTGCAACTTTAGGTAAAGAAGACGATTTGTAATCGAATGCTAGGGGTGGATTCCACCCCTAGCATTATGCTGCTACTCGTGTTAATTCTAAAATAGCTTGCTCTAACTTCAGTGACTGTCTGTCAGCTAGCGTAGTATCTAGCCGGTCTTTGAGCCCCTTGAGAATAACGTTCTTTAAGCCCTCAGACTTAATCGCATTGATGTAAGAATAGAACTCATTCCAAAACATACCCACGGCTTTATCGTTCTCGCCATTAATAATGCAACGACTAACCGCAGGTCCGAATTCCTCACCGTCATTGTATCTAAAACGACCCGTATGGAATGAGAAGTAATCACCTACGAATAAACCCCCGCCTGTAAATTCCCCATAACGAAGTTTGTCGCAATAAGTACAGTATTCTTCACCATACCCTAAGATATTAGTGTTGGGTATTTCCTTTTGGACGATGACCATCACTACGTCTAACTCTAAACTATCCCACATGCAATCATCTTTCATTAACCAGTCCCGTAACTCGGGGCTAGTCCAGTCCGTATGACCATAATGCTTATCGCAAAAGATGGCGTAGTTCTGCCATGTAGCAAAGAAGAACTTATCGGGGAATCCTTCGTGTGGGTAATTAGGGATAGCTTTTAGTAATGTTAAAATCATGTCCTCAAACATAGGGCAACTGGTTTCGCTATCAGAAACACCAATGCCATCCGTAAAGTCAAACCATGCAGTCGCGGCACTGAGTAACGCAGTGCCAATAGGTCCAAACACAAAAGGTTTTTCTTTATCCACTTTGTGCAGTGTAACGCTAGAAATAAAGTAGTTATTTGCCATAGTAGCCTCACAGAGTTCATGGTGGGTCAGTTAAATAATGTATATCTAACTCATTTTAAAATACGCACTGTTAGCGTAATCTTCCATCTGCACAATGTTGAATCTATCCATGATACAGAACTGATGCGGATAGAATGAACCTGCTTCATTCGCATCGTGAGATACCATGAACATTTGACTGCACCGTTTAGATTCCACAAACTCTTTAATGAATTGTGTAATGTTAATACGATGCTGTTCATCTAGGTTAGGTGATACCTCATCTAACATCAATGGGTAGTCGTCCATTTCTAAATAGAACATCATTACTAACTTAAACGCTAGGTTAACCATCGCTAACTGAGACATAGACGTTTTACGAACATCTCCCGATAGTTTATTACCATGATTAATTTCTAGTGGGAATTTATAATCTAAATTCCCACCACTATTACCACAGGGTATCACCCGCATGTGGTACGTCCACACTGAGTTAATGATGTTGGTTAATTGTTGTGCAAACGATGCAATGAATTCCGTAAGGCTATCCGCAATTAGTCCGTTCACAGGCGATAACTCATCAATCAGAATTTTCAAACCGATAGACTGTTCTTCCGCTTGTTGTTTACTGGTTTCTAAATTGAGAATAGTTTTCTCTACGTTCTTAATATTAACTAGCTCCGACTCAATCCGGGCTAAATCGGATTGTACTCGACGAATGGTTGTATTTAAAAACTGCTGACGTAGAGCTTTAGATACTTCTAAGATGTTGGCGTCATTAGCACGCAGCTCGGTTGCTAACAAATCTTCGTATTTTTCTGATTGAGTAATTAAGTCAATCGTTTGTCGTAGGCTTTTCACATACGAGCGCAATTGAATCTGACGTTCTGTTTCAGTTTCAATCTCATGGTGTATCTTTTCCCACTGCTGTTTAACCTCTTTCAGTCTACCATCCTGTTCATTACGCAAACTATCCATTGCATGGGTCACTAACATTAACTCACTGTTAGTAACCTCTAACCGTTCACGGATAGCAATACGTTGCATCAACATATCCAGTCGACTAGGAATAGATTTGAAATCTTCTTGTTCCCAGTAAGGCTGGATAGTAGACCACAGTAACGTAGCCTTAGAGAAGTTTTTCTTTAATGCAGATAGTCTCCGCACTAAAGCAAAGTAAGCTAGTTCCCGTTGAATCTCATTCTCCAGATTTTCAATCTGACCTAGCAATCCATACTTCTCGACCGTGTAGTTCTCAATAGCAGTGATGCTACCTTTAATTGTGTGCTCATCAAAACCCATAGCCCACTGGTGAGTACATTTAGGACAGGTAGCTATCTCCGCATCTTTATAATGTTGAACCTGATGCTCTAATACCCCTAGCTTTTGATTCAATACCATCAGCATATCACGCGTATGTGCTAATAGCTTTACCGAGGTGTCGTGGTCTTGTTGCGTATAGCGCTGCTCCATTTGCATAAAGATTTCTGTTAGCTCACTGGCTATCACGTGATAAGATTCACGGACTAAAACTAAATCTGCTAAGTCAGCTTCTAACAAACTATCGTCATGTAGTTGTGCTAATAACTCTTCTACATTAGCCGTCAACGTGTTAAACGTTGCGGTGAGTTGTTGTTGGTCTTCTACTCGAAAATAACCCAGTGCAGTAATTACACTAGCATTTTCTTCGAGTACTTGATATCGTTGATTAACCTGTACTGTTATCTCCTCGATGACTTGTTCAAAGTGATAGACCTTAGAGAGCGCTTCCTGTTTTGAACCAATACCCTCCGTAGACATTCGACTTAGTATCTGACTGAGCTGTTTGTTATAACGCGCTACAGACTCTAGTGTTTGTTCTTGTAGTTGAGTCGCATCAGCTACCGACAACGCATTGGATTCCTTTAAACCCATTAGTGCTAGAATGCTGGTATGTAGTACTTCCCGTTCAGACTCACGGCGAGTTATTTCATCTCGAGCTAGTAGACGTGTAGATACCTCGGCAATCTGTTTAGATAAATACTTCACAGTCCCCACAGCATCGCGATGCTGTGTACGGAGTTGCTGGTAGAGCTTTAAAGCATAATCCATATTCATGCCACTGAGTCGCATCACCCAGTATTGTCGAGTATCTTTATCCATTTCAGTAAAACGGGCAGTACCTGTCATGACCGCATGGATATCATCATCGTAGTAGAGTATCTCACTGACTAGCGACCGCTGTGCTGTCGCTGTTCCTCCCACGTTTAATTCTACTTCCACATCTTTTTCTATGCGAATGAATGAATGCTTGGGTCGTGGTTGGAATGTAGAGCTAAGTCTATACTCAATACCCTCGTGTTCTAATTCTATGATTTTACATCCGTCTTTACTAAACTCTTCTGCGTTAGCAGGTAAAGGCGATAGTTCTTCTAATAGTGAACTCTTACCGCATCCGTTAGTGCCAATAATTAAAACATGGTTTTCAACCACAGTCATCTCTATCCGTCGAGTGTTGCGTAATTTAAACCGTTCGTAACCTTCTAAGACAAGCTTTGTATAAAGCATAGCTGATTCTCCTCTAACATAACTAGATGAGGATAATAACATTTTACCAGAGAGATTTATCGTGAAAATGAGAAAATCGTTATTCCACATTGTGAGCATTGGGTACGCTGCTGAGAACCTAGCTCTCAGCAGTCGTACGCTAATGATTTATCCACCTGAAGTGTTTGGATATCTAGAAGGGGAAATCAATCAGGGTACTGCTAAGGAAATAACCAAGGGTGTGGATTTCTTCGGTAGAACGTATGAAGCTGCCATTACTATTAGTAACTGTATTAAAGCGAATTGGTTACAGCTAGGTTCAAATCGTCAAACCCCACCTAACATCCGTCGAACTGAACGTGTGTTAGTATGGCGTTATGGTAACACGGATAAATACTATTGGACGGCATATGGGGAAGATGACCATCTACGTAGATTGGAAACTGTCGTATGGTGTTTCTCAGATACTACAGATGAGACTGTAACCGCATTAACGCCCGATAACTCGTATTATTTCATCCTCAGTACTCATCGTAAGGAAGTTACATTTGGTACGTCTAAAAGCGATGGTGAACCGTTTAAATATGTGGTTCAGTTTGACACTAAGTTGGGTGTATTAACGATTACCGATGATGTTGGTAATCACATTGAACTCAACTCTGCACTGACTAGAATACAGTTAGAGAACGCCGACAAGACAGGCGTAGAACTGACTAAAAAGATTCTGAACATATACAGTGTAGACCAGATTAACATGCGTACAAAAGCTATGACAGTCAATGCAGAAACTATGACTGTTAACATAGACACGTTAAAAGTGACCGCCAAAACAAGCATTATATACAAATCACCTACCTTTAAAATTGATGCTAACATTGCTACTAACGGCACCCTAACCAACTATGGGGTTAACATTAGCAGTACTCACCTGCATCCAGAGAGTGTTGGTATATATACTGGACCACCACAGTAGTCATAGAGTCAGTGGGGAATCCCCACTGACTCTATGCTTTATATTTTCTTTTTAGACCGAATGTAAAACAAATGGGCTTTACCAATAGTTAATCCATCCTCACTGAGTCGTGAGTTAATTACACCGTCTTGTGACCATTCGGTAGTGTCGTGCAGATAATTTCTCTGTAAGGTATCCTCTAGGGTCATGACCCACGTATCGTGTTCTAAGGTACGCCAGTATTCTGGTAGCCGTCCAGTACTGGTTCTTAGCGGTACAGTGGGTTCCGCACCGTACTCATAAACGTTTGGAAATAATGCTCTCCCCACAATCTCTCTTTCGTAATAGAGGTTCTCAGTATCAACTACAATTAAGAAACTTTGAGGCAGTGTTAACAGCGCGTCTATGTTCGGGTCACGGTAAAAATCGATGAGGTTAACGCTGTCACCTTTAGTGGCAGAGCGTGCATGGACTAGCGTATCGAGGTTTAAATATTTGTTCATCTCAAACAAACGACGAATAACATTTAATCGTGTCAGCGATATCTTAATAACACCGGGATTGTACGAAAGGATTTCGACCACATCGTCTTCTAAATGTAGATACCCACCCAATGCCAGTATTACACTTTTATTTGTCAAGTCGGCAGTAGTTTCTATTAAATATACGTATCGCGCAGCAATGTTATTAAGTCGGTGTAGCATTGGTAACGTAATGGGTAATTGCTGGATAATCCCGATGTTTTTAAAACTGATGAGTCCGACTAAGTTCTGATTGCAGACGTCTACTGATAAACCACCATCCACTATCTGCAACCCCGTCTCAATGCCTATAGCTCGATGTACAAAACCATTTACGGTACAGAGAATATAATTATGTAAATCCTGCACATCCAAGTTGTTCTTTTCTACTCTCAAGTCCCGTATCTCATTTGGGTTAAAGAATGGATTAGGGCCACACTCGTCCAGAACAAAAGTAGGATGTATTCGAGTAATGTCAAAGCTAGCTTGGTTGGCATCACTGTAGGTGATGGTATTAGTCTGATAGGTCGGTTCGTCGGGTAACGTAGGTAATATGATATTCCCTAACGACTGTAGCCATGTTTCAAAGGGTAAATTTAAGAATGGGGCGTTAATGGTCTTTAGCGTTTGGAAATCTACGTATAGTGGCGACGCTGATAGTACGGTATTTTGTAAGGTTAGATACCCATCGTTGTATTTTGTAAACACAACGTTTAGAGATTCTAAAGAAATGTCCGTGGCCACCCATGTTTTATTTTTACCATGCTGACGTAAGTAGGCGTTAACAAAATGGTACATGATGATTTCCTCTATTCAACGCACTGTTGCTCCACGCTATGATATGATTAACTGCCTTAGCGCACATAAAATGAGACCGACAGCGGAGCTTTATTATGCCTTTATATACTTTTGACGACACAGGCGTTCTGCCTGCAAATCTCATAGCAAACGAATTACACGCGGTTACTCCGCCTGCCAGTTTGGAACAAGCAAACTTTATCGTGCCGCGTGCTGCACCATATTTTAAAGCGGGTTTAATTGTTAGAACAGGTCCGTTAAATACGGACCCTGTATTAGTGGAGGGTGCTGACTATCAGTTAACACATTATTTTGTAGAGGCATCACGCCACCTAACAAAACCTATCTACGGCTCTATTAATTTTTTAAATTTAAGTTTCTCTGGAAATGTTTATTTAACCTACCAATCATTAGGTGGCGACTATACATTAGATGATTACAGCATCGTCGAGACGTTAACACGTTCACTGTACAATATTCGTACCGTATATTGGACTCAAATTGTGGGTATGTTCCCACAATTCCCGCCGATTCCCCATCCGCACAACGTAGCGGATATGACGGGGTTTATGGATTTAATTGCTGCGGTAGATAATCTTACCGCAGCAGTACTATCCCAAAGCGGAAACGTAGGCTCTATTCAGAGTACGCTTGGAAACCACATTAATGGGATGGCATCACATACCCCGGGTCAGGTAGGGTTAGGGTATGTAAGAAACTGGCAGCCAGCTAGCCAAACTGATGTTGACAACGCCGCGTCCAACAGATACATGACTCCGGAAACGACGCGATATGCCATTGCAAAGTTTAACATGGGGGGTGTTGTCTTAAATGACGCCACAGAAACCTTTAAAGGCATTAGTCGCATTGCGACTACTGCAGAAGCTATAGATGGTGCTTTAGCCGATGTAATCGTGACGCCTGTGACGTTAAAAGCGGTTTTGCAAAGCTATAACCTAATACCCTAACCTTATCTTATCATAGCTACTTAAGTCTTAATAAGAGGATAAAACATGCCAACAACACCATCAGGCTATCCCTTAGATTTGCAAGGGAATAACCCAGCTAACTTTATTGTTGATGAGCTACACACGTTCAACACTGCCTCGGAACGTTTGTTTGTGCCGTCAGGCGGCCCGTTCTTTCGTAATATAGATTTTCAGATTCGTAATGGTGTATCCAATCAGCTGTTGCTACCCAATACAGACTATAAAGTTGTCCATCTGCAAAAAGATGCAACGATGCTGAGTGGTAAAAACGTAAATGCCGGCATTTACGTACATAATACGAATATCCCCAGTGTTCGTATTGACTACCGTATTATCGGTGGTCGCTTTGCAGATACCGTGGATACTATCCGTCAGCTTTTTTTAGATAATCCCCCTACAACCCCGGCTACCATTCCATGGGACCATGTATTCGGTGCACCCCCACAAATGCCTCCTGTGGAGCATTTGCACGATATGCTCGAAACGTATGGCTACGGTAGTTTAATTACAGTACTAGAACAGTTACGTGTTGCACTTATTTCTGGCGACGGTCCTGCAATAGATGCAATCTATCGCTATATTGAAACTACATTAACGAATAGTGGTTTTATTACTGAACAAGAAGTGCTAAATCTAGTTACCCAAGATGTCGCAAGCCAAGTTAGAGTCTATGCTACTTACAGTGACCTCAGAGCAGAAACTGAGTTTACCAACGATACTGATTTGCTTTATGTCACTTTGGGTAAGAACACTCGACATGATGGCCGCGGCCGTCAGTTTAGTTGGGACGCTACCTCGACTGCCGTAGACGATAATGATAAGATTGTTAAACCTACCGTTATTTTAAATAACGGTAATGGTCCCGGCCGTTTACTGACAACTAGCAACGTAGAGATAGATTTAAAAAATAGCCTGAATACCTTAGGTCGTAAAATTACCAACGAAGGCGTTGTAGTGACCGACCTCGCTACAACATTTCCGCTAACCGTAGACTTAGATAGCGTAGTCGCTGCAGGACTCTACTGGGTAGCACCTACCGCTACGAATAAACCAGAGGGGTGCACTAAAGCACATATGTCTGTTGAAGTTAGCGAAACGTTCGTTACACAAACGTTAATTTCAATCGTACAGAATGACCGCAATATGGTGGGCGAGAATGACTTAGTTACTGCGGTCACTACTGCTCGAGTATTCACGCGTAATGCACAGTTCTCAGGTGGCAACTATCTCTGGGAAGAGTGGCGTGGACTTATAGACCGCGATACCTTAAATATCGTATTAAAGTCACTGGGTCGTAAAATTGATACGGACTTTAAAGTACGTTCAGATTTAGTTGATGGCGCTAACAATACATTCACAGGCGATTTAAACTCGTTGATAGTGCCTGGGCCGTGGTACGTAGCCCCTACCTGCATTAACATGCCTATAGGAGCTGAGCGTGGAACGGTAGATGTTTTGCAGTCAGGTATTTACATCAGTCAAACGTTTTCATCCATTTTACAAGAATACGACATTACGGATGTAAGTCAAACAGTTACTAACGGCCCTGATGTAATACGCCCTACTGTTTTTAAACGGATATTAACGCTGAATGCTAATTTAGATACTGTAGATACGGTGAGTGAATGGATTTCATTTATCGATTTACCTACAGTTAATCGTGCATTAAAAACGTTAGGTCGCGAGATTGAAACCGACTATACGATTAATACCCACATTGCAGCTATCAACCCCACTAACGGTGCCGACCTCGATACCGTCATTACCGCAGGAACTCACTGGGTAGATGATACCTGTACTCACCGGCCACCTAATGTGGACAATGGCATGCTTTACGTTGAAAACACTGACGATACCCGCATCTTCCAACGTTTACATGGCGGACTTAATACAACCCCATTTATAGACAATACGGCAACCCGTACAGACCACACTGAACATGTACGCGTAGGTACACGTACGGTAGACACTGACCCGTTTACGTGGACTACGTGGGAATCCATGCTAACTAAAACACGCGCTACGGTTAATGGCATTGATGCTAAATTAGCTGAAACGAATTTAGCAGGCACTAATTTAAATACGCACGTTAAAACCGCTAAACATTGGGTTGGTGCTAATAGTTTAAATTCTGCCTTTAACAACGGCATTTTAGAAGTAACTACATTAAATGCCAGCGATGTTATTCAGGTAATGTACAATCGTACTATGCGCGCAGTACGCTATGGCTCTAACGGGGTAGCATATGCTGGGCATACATGGACAGATTGGGATTACGGTACAACCCCTATGGTGGAACCGCTACAGTGTAATCTGGGTATAACTATACAACATTTACCCAATGAAAGTAGAATTATTCCCACCTACATTGGCGAGGACCCAACAAACGCAGAGATACGGGTGTTGATTAGTGGTAGAATAGCAACCATTAACATAAGCGCGATTGATGACATAGCGCCAGTATCTGCATTAACTCAAGGTTACATATATCTTTTTGAATCATCTCCAGGCGTGTTTACTTTAGAATTCTCAGGGGACGCGCCATTACTTTTACATGAAGGTAATTACACCACGCGTCGGGGACATTTGCCCCCTAGCAGCACAGGCCAAACATATTTAAATTCTTCACGTGTTTTTCTAGGATATGTTGCTAGTCTTTTTATAAACGGTGCTTGGCGTTGGGCCTATGCGAGAAGTTGGTTTCAAGACCCAGGTGCAATTGATTGGTTTGAGGCGGGAAGTGCCTCAATAAATGATATTGTAACAGCCAATACCGTTCAAGGACCAGTGGTTAAAGCGCGCTTTAACCAAGACTTGACGATACATACCACGGGTGAATTAAAAAGCGTTACCAGTAATCGGGTAATATCGTCACTTACAGTTCTAGCATGGGAAGGTGAAGAAATTGACCTTAACTTTACTTCTAGTTATACATTAGACCACCCCACCAGTGGGTTCAAAAAACTTAATACGCAACTATCCATTACGGGTACTTCCATCAACGGTGATTTTGTTGTAGGTAACACCGCGAATATAGTTGCATATACTCCAGGCGGTAGAGCAAATGCATACACCAATGGTGACTTTGCGACTATAGCGTATAACCGCACTTTTAAAGCCCCTATAACTGGGCTTTACAAAGTACTCCTTAAAGGCACTGCGGAATCACCTAGTGTTGCTTACTACCTGAAAACAGGTGCTGTGGGTGTTGAAAGCGATGCTGAAGGAACCAGCCTATCAGTTAGTTTACGTCAAGTACATGCGTTTAGAAACCTAGTTATTACCAATATACCACTCCCCACGGAAACCTTGACTGTTGTTGTTGACCTCCCGCTTACCAGCGGTAACCAAGTCGATGTTGGGTGGCTGTTTCGCAATCAACATGGTGCGTTTCAATACCACCCAACACTAACACTTTTATACGTTGATGTTAATATTGCATGTTCGTCGACTGACCCAACTATCGCGGGTCTTAGTATTTTTAGCGATGTACCGCAAGGTATACGGATTGTACTTAGAATTCACCAGCCTATATTCGGTGCAGGTGGTCGTGGTGGTCGTGGTTATTCGGTTGGCGAGCCTTCATCGAACCTAAATGGCCAGGCCGGTGGCCATGCTATATTTTCGGTACGCGCTATTGAGGTTATCAACTACAGCGAGATAGTCGCAGGTGGAGGTGGTGGTGGTGCAGGTTCGCTACAAAGGTTACCACCACCGGTTGATGTATATTACCGTACCGGTTATGGCGGTGGAGGTGGTGGTGGTGCAGGGCGCTTTGCGGGGGACGGCGGAGGGGCTGGTGGCAACGGGTTTGGTAATGGCGGTACTAACCCGGGTGCGGATGCTACTGACTATAATGGTGGTGCCGGGGGTACTACAGAACCTACGAATGACACCCCAGACGGTTGGGTGCAGGGAGGAGCAGGTGGTCGAGGAGGTGACGCAGGTCGGGTTCGCAAGCCGGCTGGCGTTTCCGGTACATCATCCCCGCACCTTCCTCTCACCGGGCTATCAGGACACGCTGGGCTGGGGATACGGCACCGCTTTGGGCGCGCAGGCAGCGGCGCCGGGTCGGAAAGTGGTGCTGGCGACCGGCGATGGCGGGTTCATGTTCCAGGCGACCGAACTGGCCATCGCGATGCGGCACAACCTGCCGCTTGTGGTCGTCGTGTTCGACGACGGCGCGCTCGCGGGTACGCTGCAGGTCACCAGTTCGTCGCTCTCTTCGGGCGGCGAGGCCACCGTGCAGTTGGGTTCGGAGAAGATTCATGTGGTGGTGACGAGCCCGCCGGCAGTGCGACTCGACGGCCGCGAGCAGCGGCGCAGCACGGTGGCCATTTCTTCCAGGGTAGACGCCGCACTCAGGCCGTTCAAGCGCAGGTTTTCGCAGGTCTCTACCACGGTCTTGCCGTCACCTTGCGCCAAGGCGTTGATCAATGCAAACACATGGGAACGATCAACGCTGCCCAACATCTGGCGCACCGTGGCTTCTTCCAGCTTGCCGGCGCCAAAGGCAATAGCCTGGTCGGTGAG
>ERZ650309.12-NODE-12-length-139643-cov-18.607337_pt1 | contig 139643 bp, 112 predicted proteins | sample MGYA00376245_ERZ650309 | MGnify/ENA primary metagenome ERZ650309 (study PRJEB26733, sample SAMN07839294) | wastewater metagenome | biome: urban; feature: wastewater treatment plant; material: waste water | place: USA: North Carolina | collected 2016-04-26 ... | reverse complement strand
AGATCCAACACCTGGCGGTCGCTCAGCAGCATGAACATGACCTCACCCTCGCGCGACAACAGCCGCCTCGTTTAGCGAAGAACGCCTTAGGTGTGGTTGACTTAGGTTATCAAGGTTTAGCCCTAGAAGGGTGTCGGGTGGTGTGGCCGTTTAAGAAGCCGAAAACACGTCAGCTGGAGCCAGAAGAGAAGGCCTTTAATCAACGCGTGGCTCGCCTTCGGGTCAAGGTGGAACACCGTATTCGTTCGTTAAAGATTTTTCGACTCTTGAAAGGGGTTTATCGCGGACGGCGGCGGCGGTTTGAACGGCAGTTACGCTTGATCGCAGGACTCGTTAATCGCATGATCCTTCAATAAAACTTTCGCAAGAGGTCTATTGATTATTAATTATAAATAAAAGCCACTATCTAAAATAAGAGCAACAAAAAACTTTTTTAATGTGTTGTTTTTACTGAATAAATAAAATCCATTTTAGACAGCTTTTTAAGGCAAAAAGCACGATATTGTTCTAAAAATTACTGTAAAACTCTACCATGTCAACAGACAAAATGAGAGAAAGAAGCTACTGCATCTCAAACCTCTACAAAAGTCTTAATTTGGCTCTCAATCTCAGTATAAATATCAGTCTCGGGAGTAGTTAAAGAAATAATGAGTGAGTACCTAGCACTTTTAGTCCACCCTTGATGCTTTTTAAGTTCTTTCCACCAACCACTCAACGGATAAACACCTATATACTCTCTTGAGGCAAGCTCTACGGCTGTGCCTATCCAAGTATCAGAATGAATTGAACCTGTTTTTCGTAAATTACTTCCAAGTATCCAGTGTCCTGATTCTTCCACGTTGTTTTTACTATTAAATTCCTCGTCTCTGGCTTGTTTATTTATACGCTGTTTAAATGCATCAAGAGTTTCTAGTGAGCGTTTAACATCAAACTGTAGGCGGTGTGAAGCATAGGAGTATTTTGTTCCCCAACCACGTTGCCCTGGGTTCGGCTCAATAAAGTAAGATAATGTTACTTTCATTTCTACGATGACATTTCCTAACTCCTCCAATGTTTCTTTTGGCCAAGGTATTCTGTGAAAATTGATATCTTTAGTTTCGATATCTTTCTTACCTTTAAAAAAAGGCTGTAAAGTATCTTGAGCAATTAGAGTAAGACTATTACTTGCACTCCAAAATAACTTCTCCTCATTCGGAACTCCGTACCCATAGCACTGCAATAATGGCCTATATGTAGTTTTTTTATTCTTTTGAAGGTTTTTGTTCATTACAAATGTTTTTAGCATTGATCCAGTCCATTCGGCGGAATGAACAATTAAGGCACGCACTGTTTCTGGCCAAAAACTCGGGTATCTAACCAAGACCATTGCTGCCAAACGAGTAGCTAATGCTGTGGCCGCGCTGGTCTCTCTAAAATTTACTAATAATTTATTATTAAAATCATGATGTGTAGAAATCAGCTCTAAGTCATCGATACAGGAGGCAAAGTTCAACGCTCGATCTATACCAATATTGCCTGCTTCCATGACAATATCCGGCTTAAATGGCCAATTTTTGCTATCCCATGTCATTGATGTGCAGCTACTTGGTGCTAAATCACCTGAGCACGCTAATGGTAGATAACCACCAAGTCTAGGGTCTTCAATATGAATTTTTTCCGTATAGCCGCCAACTACTAAGGCATTCCATGCTTGCCCAGGGTCTTGTACAGAACTCGTATAGTTGCTACAAGGATAATCTACATAATATCCAGGATCTGCATCACCAGCAGCGAGAATGATAAGGCGCTGAGTTTCATCGTCTGCACCGGATGTTAAATTATCAACAGTAGCTGACCATGAGGATGGCTTACCACGTTCTCTTCCATCGGAACTGACTGCCATACAAAATACACGTTTGCGTTCGGGTATTATTTCTACTCTCGAAATACTCTCACGAGTAATAGCACCGTATAGCCTTGGATCATTTTGAGGACTGCCCGAATTAGGCAGTATTTTTACAGATTCTAGTCTATGATTTAGTTCGACAGATCCATTAGAAACTAGAACACCCGTCAAATCACCATAAATTGCCAGACCCGCCATTGGTGTACCATGTCCACTGCGATGTCCATCATAAGTTCCCCAAAAATGTTCATAACTGTGCATATCCCCAGCATCAGCCACCAAAGCTAGCAGTGGATGTGGATGATTAATTCCTGTATCTAATAAACAAGCATAGACATCTGACTTTTTATTTACTTGAACCCTAGAAGAGAGATCATCAACCCACTCACTTTGGTCTAAAATGGTCAATTCCGTGAAAAAACCACCAACCTCTTTTGCTCTGCGTAATTCAGCCATGACCCCCAATAATAGAATGGAGCGAGCCATAGCCTCTTTCGTGCCATAAGCCAAAATAATTGCTCGATCTATGAACTTAACGATCTCCCTTGTATTATCTTTAAGCCTAAGTCCTAGTCGCCTAGCATGCTCTTGAAATAAAGCCACATTATCTGAGCTGTCAGATAGTCTTATCCAAACTTCCCACCAAATAGCTTCATTTGAATTTACAGGTAGTAGAGCAGATACATCTGTCCATAAAGCATCTAGAACTGCTAACTTAATGTCAGTAATGCTCTCCACCAGATCTTGATTCTGAGGACTGACCGTGCCGTTTTCACGTGGTTTAGTGTTCTTATCTTTATAATCAATGACTTTTTTAAGGAAATAATCAATTTTACCTTCAGGAATAAATACTGTAGCTGTTGTTGCTCCCTCATCATTCTGATGGGTTGAACATAATTCAATTCCACGTTGCTGAAACTCTAGGCTTTCTAATTTTAAAGTCAGTCCTGGATCACTAAGAAACTCAATTTGAATGCCACCTGTTTCAATGCCATGAGCACGCTGCTCATCAATCAACCCTCGTTCTTTCAGCTTAAGCTGTTCAAGTTGTACAATAAGTTTATGAGCATGAGCCTCGCGCTCTCGGGTTGGTAACTCTACCTCACCACTGCCCCCCTTTTTAGGGGTTTTAAATCGCTCCTTTTGAGCTTTGATAGGTATAATTAGATGCGGAAGATTAGGGTTAATTTCAGGCATGTACTACTCTCAACTCAATGTGCTTCTTACCCAAATGACAATGCAACATTTGAGCAGCAAGAATTTACCGTGAGCTAGTATAATGAGTAGAAATTATTCGATCTTCAAGGGAATTTATGATATCAGCTTGGGATATTTTGCTTTTATCATTGATTAAAATATGTTTAATGGCATCATCACACGCTTGTGATATTTCCGAAAAGCTTAGTTTGTTAGCTGTTTCTGCTAAAGCTTTCCAGTTTATTCTTCCCTTTGGAATATTTGTGAGTTTATTTTTTAAAGTAAAAATGATCTCTTCTTCTGTTGGAAGATGATATTCAATTACATCATCAAATCGACGGAAGAGCGCATGATCGAGTAGATCAACATAATTAGTGGCAGCAACAATAATGCTGTCAGACTGTTCCCCCTCTAACATGAGTAAAAAGCTATTTAAGACCCTACGAATTTCCCCAACATCATTGCTCAGGCCGCGATGCGAACCAATGCTGTCAAACTCGTCGAACAAATAAATGCCACGCACCTGCTGAACAGCATCAAAAATCAATCTTAGCTTAGAGGCGGTTTCACCCATGAATTTAGTCATTAAGCTATCTAGCCTAACAACGAATAAAGGAAGCCCTAACTCACCTGCTAATACAGAAGCAGTTAGCGTTTTCCCTGTACCAGGAGGACCTACTAAGAGGATTTTCTTTCTTGGAGAAAGATTATAGGAACGTAGCTTGTGTACTTGTTTATGTTCATTAATTAGACGATTAAGACGCTTTTCTATATCAGGTGGCAAAATAATATCGCTTAGGCGTTGTTTTGGATAACTTGCCACAAGAAGCTCAGAAAGCTCACCCTTAGGTTTTACTAAAGGAACAATGGCTAGTTCTTTTTTATAGCGATTACGTTTAGCCTGATCAATCAAGTCACGTATTTCGGCTGCTAACTGACTGTGACCTTGCTTGGCCTCATGTGCAGCAAGTTGCATAGCAATTGAATAAAACTGTGCATCGTCACCTTCAATGTGTGAGCGTAGCAAAGCTTTAAGTTGCTGCGACGTGGCCATAGATTAGTAAAAATATACCTTGCTGATGATGAAAAAAACCCCTCCAGTCAGCTTACATAATAGCCTTTTTTGTACATTCAGTCGATTTTCTTATGGAGCTTTGTGGTTGTTTGAGCATGTTGAGCTGACAAGCTAACTGCTCCTCTCAGCAAAACGAAAGTTGGATTTTGAACTCTGTAAAGCTCACTCAGCATGGTGTTTTATTCCTAGATTTAGTAAAACTCCTTTCCTAAATTTCTGATGCGTTTTGAAGTAAGCATTACAAAACCGTCTACTAAATTCTTACCACGATTCGCAGGTAGGGAACCTCACATGTGCACACGCCAAACTGAAAGCTATTTACACTAACGACGAACTAAAACTGCTACCCATCCTAAACTGCGCTAAAATAGCCGAGTTTTAGACAGCTCCTCTGCATATTAGACAGTTTTCCATATAAATGATTGATTCTAAAGAAATAAATCAACACACCCCGATGATGCAGCAATACCTGCGTCTCAAAGCCGAATACCCCGAAATTCTGCTGTTCTATCGCATGGGTGATTTTTACGAGATGTTTTATGAGGATGCCAAGCGGGTGGCGCAATTGTTGGATATCACGCTAACCGCGCGCGGTAATTCGGCGGGTGAGCCAATTCCGATGGCGGGTGTACCTTATCATGCGGTGGAGCAATATTTGGCGCGTCTATTGAAGGCAGGTGAGTCAGTCGCGATTTGTGAGCAGATTGGTGATCCAGCCAAATCGAAAGGCCCAGTAGAACGCAAGATCACGCGCTTACTCACACCAGGTACTTTAACCGATGACTATTTGCTAGAAGACCGGCGCGATAACCTGTTGATCGCACTGCATAAAAATCAAGAACAATTTGGTTTAGCTGCAATTGATTTAAGCAGTGGGCGTTTTACCGTGCAGCAAATCGATGGGTTAAGCTCGCTGCAAAATGAAATCGAGCGCCTACAACCCGCTGAAATTTTGCATGAAGAGGATTGGCGTTTGGAATTTGTGCGCAATCGCGTCACTACTGCACGCCCCGCTTGGCATTTTGATTTAGAAACCGCCACACGTTTATTACTCAAGCAATTTGCTGTACATGATTTAAGTGGTTTTGGTTGCGAAAATCTGCCTTTGGCTATCGCCGCAGCGGGCGCTTTGCTCAATTATGTGCAAGAAACCCAGCGCACCGCCCTACCCCACTTAAATAGCCTAAAGGTTGAACAAAGCGACGAAGGCATTATTCTGGATGCAGCTAGTCGGCGTAATTTGGAGCTGGAACATAGTTTAAGTGGTGAGCATAAAAATACGCTGGTTTCGGTGCTAGATAAAACCTCCACCAGTATGGGCAGTCGTTTATTGCGCCGGTGGCTAAATAAACCGCTGCGTGATCGTCACGAGTTGCGCCTGCGCCATCAAGCTGTCGGTACACTACTAGAAAATTATCGCTACGAAGGTATTTTAAGTACCCTGCGTAGTGTTGGTGATATGGAGCGCATTGCCTCGCGCATTGCTTTGGGCACCGCACGTCCGCGTGATTTATCGACTTTGCGCGATTCGCTTGCGGTCTTGCCAGAAGTGCATAAAGCCATTGTGCAACTCGATGATTTGCAACTGGCGCAATTACAGCGCCAACTCGATACCCACCACGAACTCCATGAGCTATTAAAACGTGCGATTATTGAAAATCCGCCCGTAGTAATTCGTGATGGTGGCGTGATTGCCGAGGGTTATGATGCCGATTTGGATGAGCTGCGTAATTTAAGCGAAAACGCGGATCAATATTTGCTGGATTTGGAAACCCGCGAAAAACAACGTACTGGCATTGATAAACTCAAAGTCGCTTACAATCGCGTGCACGGTTACTACGTGGAGATTCCGCAAAGCCAATTGCACCGCATACCCGCCGATTATATTCGCCGCCAAACCCTAAAAGGCGTGGAGCGTTTTATTCTGCCCGAACTGAAAAAGTTTGAAGATAAGGTTTTATCAGCCCGCGAACGTTCGCTAGGGCGTGAAAAAGCTTTATACGAATTGCTGCTGCAACAACTTGCTGAGCATCTCATTCCACTACGCCAAACGGCGCAGGCGGTGGCTGAATTAGATGTGCTGGCTAATTTTGCAGAGCGCGCTAATACTTTAAATTACAACTGCCCGAAATTGGTGGAAGGTGCGGGCATTGAAATTCTGGGTGGCCGCCATCCAGTGGTCGAACGCACGCTGGATGCGCCCTTTGTGCCGAACGATCTATACATGGATGCACGGCGGCGCATGTTGATGATCACCGGCCCGAATATGGGCGGCAAATCGACCTATATGCGCCAAGTCGCGCTGATTGTGCTGATGGCGCATATTGGCAGTTATGTGCCTGCTGAATCCGCGCGGTTGGGCAATATTGATCGGATTTTCACGCGCATTGGTGCACACGATGACCTGAGTACCGGACGCTCCACCTTCATGGTCGAAATGACCGAAGCCGCGAATATTCTCAATAATGCCACCGCACATAGCCTCGTATTAATGGATGAAATTGGGCGCGGAACTAGCACCTTTGACGGCTTATCATTGGCTTGGGCATTTGCTGATTATCTCGCACGTGAACGTAAAGCCTTTACTCTATTCGCCACTCATTATTTTGAGTTGACGCATTTAGCTGAACAGATTAGCACCATTGCTAATGTACATATTGACGCAATTGAACATGGCGACAAGATTGTATTCTTACATGCGGTCAAAGATGGCCCTGCGAATCAAAGTTATGGACTGCAAGTTGCGCAATTAGCAGGTGTACCGAAAACAGTGATTGGGCAGGCCAAGAAAAAACTCATTTCACTGGAAAAGAACTCAGCGAATACACCACCAGTTGGGCAAAGTTTGGCGCTGCAATTTGGCGCTCCCACCGAGCCGAAAGATGAAACTGCCCAGAAAGTGAAGGCTGCTTTGCAAGCTTTGGAACCAGATGAAATGACGCCACGACAAGCACTAGAGGAGTTATACCTTTTAAAAAGGATGTTGAACTAGTTAGCCAGTCTACCCTAGCTAAGATAGCTCTAGGGTAGACACAAATTTTGAGTTAATGTACCTTTTTATAGAATCCATTAAAACTCACATTCAAACCACCACAACGATTATTATCATTTTTAACGTCTAATCCGTTTGCTTTAAACACGATAGTAAATTTGCAGGCGTATTCATCATGATAATAAAGCCTGTTATTGCTAATTGGAAATTCGCCTTCAATATTGCCTAAATTCACATTGCCACTAGCCGCATTGCCAATCCAAATACTATCTCCCGTAATTTTCGCTTTATGCTTATCCACTGCTATAATTTTTAAGGTAGCTGTATGCTCATCGGGTTTACCTTGATCATAGCGTTGATATTCACCGAAGATAGTGCTTTGAATAGTTTGTAAATCTGCAGTCAACTCAGCCAAACGAATTTGATAAACCTCTTGAATACAATACTCAGTTCGGCAAGGGTTACGCACTTTAGCTAGCCAGTCTTTTTGCTCAGCTTGCAACTTAGCCTTATCGCTCGTTCTGCTTAAAGCTTGGGTATAGGCTTTGCCCAAAGCCTGATCCAATTGCGATAATTTGGGATTCGCACAAATGGCTTTTTCCACTAAAGTCGCGGCTTTTTTGCAATCAAAACTAGCGGCTAAGCTCGTCGCACTCATTAACACTAAGCCTAAGCCAGCACTAAAACGCAGCACTGTAAATTTCGACATAGGAACTCCAAAATTTTTTTATTAGCGAGCTATTATAACGCTTTAAGTCTTGAGCCGGAGTACCTGCAGATTAACTGGCAAATTGGCGTATTGATGAGCTTAAAGCTTCAACTAAAATTAGAAAATCGCATGAAGTCTTAGAAACGAGATAGAATATATTTATAAATATCAAGGTGCTAAGCTCTCAGCAAGCTAGCTTATGCATAATAGTAAGTGTTTCCATGGGAAACGGCTCAAATAAAAATAACTGAGCATTCAGGAAGCCTGTTACCCGCGAGAACTGATTCCTCCTCCAATCAAGAACGTAGTCTCCTAAGCGTTAATTTCAGAGGTTTCAGGCTTCCATTTTCTTTTAAGTTCAAAACCCAAGCACTATTATCGACTTAGCCCTGCCACTTATAGTTTTTCGTCTGTGAGGCTCGTTCTGTAACCTTTAAACTTTTAGTTGACATTTTCTAGAGCACTAAAGAATAAGGAATCAGAATATGATGAAGGGAATTTTTAATTATCAGGTGCCTGGACGAGCACCTAGCACGAATGAAACGAATACCACTAAAAATACGCCTGTCTCAGCTAGCACTAGTGCCCAATTTCAAAGCAGCACTAACAGTAATTCAGAACAACTGACTAATATTCAGTCATTCATTATGAGCCTCTTACAAGGCATCCTCCAAAAATTAGGTTTAGGTAGTGGTGAAACTCCAGTTATACCACCAAAGTGCGATGATGGCGCACAAAACACACCGCCAAAATGTGATGACGGCGCACAAAACACACCGCCAAAGTGCGATGATGGCGCACAAAACACACCGCCAAAATGCGATGATGGTAGCAAACCTAATTGTGGAGTAGTAACTACTCAAGCAGTAGGCGAAGAAGATGGTGGGATCAAAGATCCACCCACGGTCACTACCTTAGCTTTAGGCGAAGAAGATGGTGGACTAACCACTCAAGCTGTCGGTGAAGAAGATGGTGGGATCAAAGATCCACCCACGGTCACTACCTTAGCTTTAGGTGAAGAAGACGGTGGACTAACCACTCAAGCAGTGGGCGAAGAAGATGGCGGAGGTACAACTAAAGCCTTTGGTGAAGACGGCGGGTGCTATCTCCCAAGCTCGCCTTGTAAAGAGTGAGCATCTACTCAAGTAATTAAATAGAGCTTGAATTGAGGAGCCTAAGTGCTCCTCTTTATGCCTAGTTAGATAAACAAACTATGACAATAAATATCTTAATTATTGGTTATCCACAGCAAATCCAAACCGCACATCAAATTAAGACGCTGCAAAGCTTAGGTGCTCAAGTCATCACTTTAGATCCCTATGGGCAAGACGGTCGCTACGCACCGTTGACTTGGCAAGGCCAACAGATTACTTGGCAAGGACAAGATATTAGCCCTCGCACAATCGGTGCCGTCTTAGTTTGTGCGCAAGCCCCTGATATTCCCACCGAAGCAGCCTTTCGTAGTAGCGAACAGCAGCATTTGAATTGGGAAACTTGGTTTCAGCATTATGGTTTACAGCGTGACCGTAGCGATACTTTATTAAGCCTGTTATTACTATATGAACAGGCTGGCGTCCCGATGTTTAATCCGCCCTCCCAAACTTTGCTTTCACGACGAAAACCTTATCAACTACAACAATTACAAGCAGCCGGCTGTCACTTGCCAGCTAGCTTAGTCACTAATGACCCTGCTGAAGCGAAACGTTTTATCGTTGAACAAGGCGAATGCATCATTAAACCAGCAGCGGGCGGTTCTCTGACACTGTCGGCTAATCAGCTATTAGAGCAAAATAATTTAGACAATTTAGTGATGGCACCTGCGATTATTCAACAACGCATTCAGGGTGAAGACTTAAGGATAGTAGTAGTGAATGATGCGGTTGTCTCTTGTGCCGCAGTGGGTGTACCAGAAGGCACCATTGATTTTCGTGGTGAGCAAACTTACCAACAAGGCAAGATCACCTATACCGAAGTTAGTCTGCCGCGCTTGATTGAATTGCAATGCAGACGTGCAGCCGCTTTACTTGGTCTACGCTATACCGGCATTGATATTAAGCTCACACCAAAAGGCGAATATTATCTGCTCGAATGCAACTCCAGCCCTATTTATTTGGATGTCGAATATAAACTCAAACATCCAATTACGGAGGCTTTGTGTATGGCCTTAGTCAACGCGAGCTGAAGGCACTGCTAAGACTTTAGCCACTTCTTGTAAGTAGGCTTCTGGTGTTGTTTGCTTCTCTCTAGCCAATTGCAAGGCTTCTAAACCCAACAAACGATAAACTTCAGCTTCTAAAGGCAAACTAGCCTTTAAGGCAGCTAATTGCTTAGCCACGACTCCAGCATCACCACGTGCAATCGGGCCTGTCAGCGCGTCAACTGAGCCAAGCTTAAATAGATTGGCTACGGTATCTTGCACAATCGGTTGTAAAATTTTTAAAGCCAGCTCTTGCTCCACACCTGCCAACGCAAAGGCACGCAAACTGATACTCTGTAAAGCCACCAAATAATTACACGCAAACACACTGGCAGCATGATAGAGCGTTTTTTGCCTCGCATCGATTTTAAAACTAATGCCACCAATTTGCTGAAACCAAGGCTCTAAGACAGCTAAAGCCTCTGCATCCCCTTCTACCCCACAGTAGGTTGGTTGAAACGAAAGCACCGCTTGCTTGGGTTGAGCAAAACTTTTAATCGGATGCACACTCGCAATATAAGCACCCTGTTCTTTCAAAGGCTGCAAAATATCTGAGGCAATTGCCCCACTACAATGAAATACAATAGTGCCTTCGCGCAGCACCTGAGTTTGAGCTAGCTCAGCACAGCAAGTTTCTAAAGCTTTATCAGGGCAACCAAGCAGATATAAATCTGCTGGTTTTAATTCGGAAATAGTTTCTATAGCCTGACCTTGACCGATAAACCTGACAGCTGCTTGGCTACTCAGCAACGAAGTATTCAGAACCTGTCCAATGTTTAAGCCAACTTGTGCCCAAAGATAAGCTAGGGTTTGACCCAGATGGCCGCAACCTATGATATTGAGGCGAGTGGTAGGCTTAGTTTGGGACATGGCTAACTCTCTCTTGCTAGTGTGGGTGATTTGTTAAGGATTTTAAAAATAACGACGTGCTTGCGTTTTGCCTGCATAGCCCCAGTCTGTAGCGGGTGTGTCACTTAAAACAATATAACTTGCTTCCTCTATTCCGCCCAGAACAGTTGCTAGCAAGCTATGCAACTCCAGAATGGCCTGTTCTTTCTCAGCTTCTGTATTCGTCCCCGCTGTTATATAAGCCTGCATAAAAGCAGTTTGCGTAGCGATGGTTTGGTCAGCAATGAACCATTGATCAAGCGGTAAATATTCAACTGAAACAGCCACTAAATGGCGCTTCTTACGCAAAGTATGCTCCATGACATCAGTTACCCCTTTTATCAATTCCTGAGTTTGCATGCTACTCAAAGGTTGTGCTAGAGCGAGTTTGACAGTGATATAAGGCATCAGCTTCATCCTAGTAGTAAACGATGGCTTTACCTTAATGGAGATTTATGATCTTATCTAACGATGTATTTTAATTAATTTAATCGCAAAATCCAATGAATAACTCAGCTCACTTTAAGCTTGCCAACCTCAGTACTGAAGTATTGCGTAGTTTTGTTACCGTGGTAGAACAAGATGGTTTTATTCGGGCAGCTGATTACTTATTTAAAACCCAATCTACCATTAGCCAACATATTCAGCGCTTAGAACAAGAACTGAACACCACCTTATTCATGCCTCTAGGACGCAAACGGGTTCTAACACCTAACGGTGAAATTTTCTTAGTCTATGCAAAACGTTGGCTGAAACTGCAAGAAGAAGCTCAATTAGCCCTTGCACAAACGATGCTTGAAGGTGAAGTCCGGATTGGCATTTCTATGAGTATGGGCGAACAGTTTATTCCGGAACTGCTGGCACAGTTTGCCCAAACTTATCCTGCTTTACGCTTATTAGTTGATACCGGACATAGCTACAGCTTAATTCAAGGCTACCACAATGGTGTGTATGATTTAGTAGTGACTTTAGAGCGTGAACCTAAAGATGGGCAAATTCTAAGCGAAGACAGTATGGTATGGATTGGGCGAACCGCTTATGAATGGAATCAGCAAAAACCCTTACCACTAGCCGCTTATGCTCCCCCTTGTCAATTCCGTGATGCTTGTACTCAAGCACTCGACCAAGCAGGGATTGCTTGGCAGATGATTTACAGTGCGAATAGTTTAAATAGCTTAATGGCCTCAGTAGGTTTGGGCTTAGCGATTACGGTGCGTGCAAGTCATACGGTCATTGCAGAAACTGAGATTCTCACCCCACGCCTAAATTTACCAAGCTTACCGAAAATTAAAATCGTTTTAAGAAATCGCAATCTTACTGATGCCCAACGCTTAGTCAGTGAGATCATAACTAAGCAAGCTTTTAAGATTGTTTAACACTTTGTTAGTATTTGTTGAATAATTTGTGCTGCCTCCGCTGCCCCGCTAGGTACTACGCTCGCTTTAGTCCATTTCGTAGCCAGTAAACTTTGTAGCTGTCCAACAAACTTACCGGTTTGAATCGCTTGCCAATCCACAAAAGCCACCTCACCATGCTCCTGATGCCAAGCAAATAAATAAGGTTCTTCTGGCCAATCACCACGCTGCACACAGAGCGCTGGAATTTGGTTAACCACTGCCTCTGTTTGCATACCATAACCCGTTTTAGTGAGAACAACATCACAAGAAGCTAGTAAATCGATATAACTCAAACCAAAGGACGAAACTGGCAACAAATCTTCCCGCTGTACATGCAAACTTTGGTCATCAAAAATCCAAGCGATACCGCTAAGCTTTGGCCAAGTTTCTAAGGGATAGCGCATCCCAATCCCACCTAAACCAACTAAAACAAACTGCTGAAACTGTCCATGCGTTACAGCCTTTAAGTGCTCAGACTGCCTCCTACCTAAGCTAGCAATCGGAGCAATACTATGTTTATTGGCTAAGCTTGGCATGGGCATAGAAGGTGTAGGCTGTAGAAAACAGTTTATCCCTTGATAAGACTGTAAAATCTCTGCATGAATCGCAGCTGCACCTGTTAAATGCCCGCAATAGCTTTGAAAAATATCAGCCCAGTTCAAAGAACATAAAGCCAGCGTTGGTAAGTTTAATTTGTGTGCTGCCGCTAAGCTCAGATAAGGCACATTGGCAAACAATAAATCAGCTTGCAAAACCACTAAATCAATAGCTGCCTGCTCTACTCTAGCGACAAAATTAGCGTGAAAATTTTGATACCAAGCAAAACTTTTCGGCACATCTACTTTCAAAGCATCTAGCATCACCATGCCATTATCTTGCTGATAAGGAATTAGTTCAAAGGGCAAATGGATACGCTCTTGCAGGATCGCTAAGGGGGCTTTTGAGCGAATGGTCAGGCGCAAATTCGATGGCTCTAAAGCATTAAGCACAGCAGTAGTTTGCGCTAAATGGCCAAAACCATGCGCAGAAATATCCACGACTAAATGCGGCATAAGGACTAAGGTTTCGCCAGATTTACATTACGTTGCCATTGGCCTGTATGGGCATCTAGGAATGACACCACCGCCAAGGTTTGGGGATCATTGCTGCATAAACTGGCAAAGGCCAAACGCTGTTGATCAGCACTGATGTCATCAGCGACAATGGTGCGGCAATTGGCAGGTAAATTTAAGGCCAAAGGCTGTGACTGCTGAGTGCTTAAATCCAAACGCTGCAGCCCTTGTTTGCTGGCAAATAAGAGGGCTTCATTATTAGCCGTAAAAACCGCCGAACCGCTAGCGCCCTTCACGTTAAACACTGCTTCAGTTTGTAGATTAATCACTTGCGGCAACAGAGCGACATACCTGCCATCCTGACTGAATACCACTGGCTGGCTAAAGGCGGCGGGTGCTTGGATCTCATAGGTTTTCACGGTAGTCTTTTTGAAAAGATCATAGACCTGTAAATCGGCTTTACCTACCTTGCCCTGTGTGACAAACGCCAGTTTATTCATATTCGCATCTAAACCTAAAGCCAATAAATGAGCTTTAGGTAGCTCGACGGTGGCGAGTTCTTTGCCATTGCCCGTGTGAATCACATGTAATTGTTGGGTTTGAGCAGCATAAAAAACTTGAGCAGTGCCCGATGCATTGGTAATAGCCATAGCCGGCTGATAACTACTAGCGGGTTTAGGTAAATTCGGCACTTGTAAAGTGCGTAAAGTTTTGCCGGTTCGATGTAGAATACTTAGACCTGCAGCCTCCAATAAGGCCAGTTTAAAACCATCTGGTGTAAAGCCCATAATTAACTGCTCAGGCTTAATAGTTAAATCTACACTCTTTTCTAAAGCGCCCGTCTGTCCATTGAAAGTGTTGATACTAGGGCTAGCGCCGGTCTGCAACCACAAAATCTGTCCCTGTTCTTGGCTGAGCGCTAGATAATGGCGCTGATTAGGCTCAGCCAAAGCTTGAGCTGATAATCCAAGTCCTAATATAGCTAGCCATAAGTAATTAAATTTAACCTGCTTTTGCATGCCCGCCCCTTATTTAACTGATTTTTTTAAACTGTCAGTGGCTGAATAATCCACTTTAAATGCTGAAAACTAGTCTAAGCTTAATTGAATTTCACATTGTTTCTTGAGCAGGCAGCGTATACTGTCTAAACGAAATCAACAACACGCTGGGGAGCATATCATGGTAGAACTTGCCGCCGGGCTGCCACGTTTAGCCGACAATTTACCCAAAGATGCCGGCCTAACCCTTACTGATAAACGCATACTCGTTGACCAAGCCAAGATTTTGATTGAGCAGGTCTACGCACATATTTATCTAAAAAAAGCCTTATATGCGATTGATCCAGTACAGCGTTTAACTCTATTGCAATATCGCCTTGAAAATCCCAGCGATCCCGTCGTGAAAAATGAGCTGGAATTTCATCGTGAACTCTTATCCATTTTCACTAGCCTGCATGATTTACATACGAATTATGTCTTACCCGCGCCTTATAATTCATTGACGGCGATTTTACCTTTCTTAGTGGAAGAGTATTTTGATGATCGACAACAAGCCCATTATTTAGTCACTAAAATCAGTAGTGCAGCTCCAGCCTCCGATACCTTTAAAGCAGGGGTGGAATTAATCGCTTGGAATGGTTTGCCCATTGTGGAGGCCATTCGCTTAAATGGTGAACAGGGGGGTGGGAGTAATCCAGCAGCACGTTATGCTGTAGGTTTACGCTCCCTGACGATTCGGCCTTTAGCGATTAATCTGCCACCTTTAGAAACACGTATCTATCTGCAATATAAAACTGCAGATGACAAATTACTCGAAACTTCTTTTGAGTGGTTATTGATTAAACCCAGTAGCGGTTTAGGCGTTGATTTAGGGGCAGCCCCTAGCCCGGATATTTTACTACCCATTCGTCCTGATCCATCCACGATTTATCGCGACTTTCTGCTAGGGAATCAGCTTGAAGGCGAATACATCAATCAAGCGCGTAAGAAACTATTTGTCGAAATGAAGCGTGCTGAACGCAGAGTTTCAGGGCGGCGAGCAGCGGATAGCACCGAAGTAAAATCCTTATTGCAGGACATCACTGCGCGCTCAGTGACGACTCCGAGTGGGAATTTTGCTTATCTGCGCTTATTTTCGTTTATGGTGCAAGACGATCAAGCCTTTATTAATGAGATTATTCGCCTTTTACAGCTCCTACCACAAACTGGCTTGATTCTCGATGTGCGTGGTAATCCGGGCGGCTTAATTACCGCGGCCGAGCGCTTGCTGCAAATTTTCACTCCACATCCGGTGGAACCCGAAAAAGCGCAATTTATTAGTACCCCACTGGTTCGTGAACTCTGTATCCGTAACTCACCCTCACCGCTTGCACCGCAGATTAATCTCAAAGATTGGGTGCCGTCCCTCAAACAAGCCCCTGTGACTGGGACGCTTTACTCCACCGCGCATGCCATCACTTCTGTGGAAGAGGCCAATGATATTGGGCAAGTTTATACTGGCCCTGTGGTTTTGATCACTGATGCGCACTGCTATAGCGCTACCGATATGTTTGCAGCGGGATTTAGAGACAATAAAGTCGGCAAAATTTTAGGGGCAAACGATAATACAGGTGCAGGTGGGGCGAATGTTTGGCAGCATTTAGTTTTACGTGTTTTAGCCGAAGCGCCTGGGCGAGCTGAAACGAATGCTCTCACAAACATTTTTACTGAATTACCACGTATGGCTGATTTTCGTGTGTCTAGCCGGCGGATGTTACGAGTTGGTGAGCAGGCTGGCTTACCTCTCGAAGATTTTGGTGTAGAACCCGATGAACGCCACTATATGACGCGCACAGATCTTCTAAGTACCAATCAAGATTTGATTAATCACGCAGCTAAGTTATTAGTGGCTCAATCACATTATCAACTCAACATTAAAACCAATGCAGCGAATTGTGAATTACAAGTCACTACGGAGGCGATTGATCGGGTGGATTGGTATCTCAACAATCGTCCGGCTGGTTCACAGGATGTGAGCAATAATGCATTAACTATCACCCTGCCGAAAGCAACTGGTGAACGGAGAGTTCGGGTGGAGGGTTTCGCTAAGGATGTGAAAGTGGCTGCTACTAGTGTTAGCTTAAAATGTAGCAGCTAACTGGTTGGTATAAGCTGGGCTATTCAATAAGACTAGCCCAGCCTCTAACTCAGCTAGACAATACGCCCGTCTTTTAAGAAAACCTGCACATTATCAATTAAACGAGCTTTTCCCATCCAAGCCGAAGCCAGAATCACTAAATCCTCATCACCTTTATTCGGAACTTGTAAGTCATTGGCACGGCGCACTTCAAAATATTCAGGGCGGAAACCATGTTCGGCTAAATGCCCGATCATAATTTGCTGAATCGACTCAAATCCTTCTTCAGTCACTTTACCCTGAGCGACAATTTGCTGAGCCGCCTCTTGCAGAGTTTGATGTAAATACGGTGCTTGTTGACGCTGTTCAGGCGTGAGATAGCCATTACGTGAGCTCATCGCTAAACCATCCGTTTCACGTACTGCGGTGACACCAACAATTTGCACATTGATATTGAGATCTTTCACCATTTGCCGCACTACTAGCAATTGTTGGAAGTCTTTTTCACCAAAGATCGCAATATCAGGCTGCACTAAATTAAATAGCTTGCAGACCACTGTTGCTACCCCAGTAAAGTGGCCGGGGCGCTTTTCACCCTCGAGAATATCGCTAATCCCGGGCGCTTCGACTTTAGTACGAAGCTTGCCAGTGGGATACATACTTTCTGGGGTCGGTGCAAATACTAAATCGGTATTTAGTTTAGCTAAATAACCACAGTCAGCATCCAAAGTTTTGGGATACGCCGCCAAGTCTTCAGCACGATCAAATTGAGCGGGATTAACGAAAATCGAGACGACAACTTTCGTCCCCATTGCTTTAGCCCGTTGCACTAAAGTTAAATGCCCACCATGTAAATTCCCCATCGTTGGTACAAAAGCAATGGTTTCCCCGCTAGTACGCCAAGCGCGAATCTGTGCTTGTAGCTCTTCAATTTGATGCACTAATTGCATGCTAAGTCCTCCTCAATCTTTTTAATATTTACTAAACAAAACAATGTGCATCAGCAGGAAAATGACCACCTTTTACCGCTTCCACATAAGCACGAATAGCCTGCGGAATAGTTCGGCCTTCTTGCATAAAATTTTGCGAGAAGCGGGGTGCACGTGGGGTAATGCCTAACATATCGTGTAACACCAGAACCTGCCCATCACAGCCACGCCCTGCACCAATCCCAATTACGGGTACTTCAACCGCTTGAGTGATAGCAGTGGCTAAGACTTCCGGTACACACTCCAGCAGAATCATATCGGCACCTGCATCTTGTAAAGCTAGGGCATCGGCTTGCATCTGTTTAGCCACCGCATCTTCACGGCCTTGCACGCGGTAACCACCGAGTTTATGGACTGATTGCGGTTGCAAACCTAAATGCGCACAAACAGGTACACCATGATGGGTGAGCTGTTTGACCGTTTCGACTTGCGGTGCGCCCCCCTCTAACTTCACCATATGCGCATCACTTTCTTGCATCAAGCGTGCGCAATTGCGTAAAGCCATTTCTGGCGAGGTATAACTCATAAAAGGTAAATCGGCTAAGACTAACGCCGTTTGCGCTACCGCAGACACTGCACGGGTGTGATAAATCATGTCATCAACAGTGACCGGAATAGTCGTCGGATGGCCTTGAATCACCATGCCGAGCGAGTCCCCAATTAGGATCACATCGACCCCCTGCTCATCTAAAACCCGCCCAAAACTGGAATCATAAGCCGTGAGCATGACAATCTTTTCGTTATCTTGCTTCATCTTGCGTAGTGTAGTGACGGTACGGCGCTTAATAACTTTAGCGCTTGAGCTATCTTTTTGATCCATAGTAGGTACTTCCTCCGAACGATGGAGGCACAGTATAACCCGAAAAATCTGCTACTATTCAAGCTATTTTGCGCCGCACAACTAGAGGTTTTCTACCGTCTGGCGTCAATAAAAATTGCTCGAAACTGTTGCACTAGACATCCTAACGAGCACATAGTCTAATTCTTGCATTGCAATAACTGAAAAAAGCTAAAAAATTATGAGCGATACCAGCCGACCCCTGAATTTTATTGAGCGCATCGCCGAAGATGATCTCGCTAACCAAGTGGTGAGTGAAATCAAAACGCGCTTTCCCCCTGAACCCAATGGCTATCTACATTTAGGCCATGCTAAGTCGATTTGGCTGAATTTCGGTTTAGCCCAACGTTATGGGGGTAAATGCAATCTGCGTATGGATGACACCAATCCGGTTAAAGAAGACGAAGAATATGTCGAGTCTATTCAAACAGATGTGCAATGGTTAGGCTATCAATGGGATGGCAAAGTACGCTATGCCTCGGATTATTTTGATCAACTCCATGCCTGGGCGGTGTATTTAATCGAACAAGGTAAAGCCTTTGTCTGCGACTTGAATGCCGAACAAATGCGCGAATATCGTGGCACTCTGACTGAACCAGGCAAAAATAGCCCGTATCGGGAGCGTTCAATTGCAGAAAACTTAGCTCTATTTGAAAAAATGCGCGCGGGTGAGTTTCCTGATGGGCATTGTTCCTTGCGTGCCAAAATTGATATGAGCTCACCGAATATCAATCTGCGTGATCCGGTTTTGTATCGGATTAAGCATGCCGCGCACCATCAAACTGGGGATAAATGGTGTATCTACCCGTCTTACGATTATGCACATGGGCAAAGTGATGCGATTGAAGGCATTACCCACTCGATTTGTACTTTAGAATTTGAAGCGCATCGGCCTTTATATGATTGGTGTATTGATAATTTGCCCGTGCCTGCCAAGCCACATCAATATGAATTCTCGCGCCTGAATGTGAATTATACGGTCACTAGTAAGCGTAAACTCAAACAATTGGTCGATGAAAAGCATGTGGATGGTTGGGATGATCCGCGCATGCCCACGATTGCCGGAATGCGTCGTCGTGGTTTCACCCCAAAAGCTTTACGCGACTTCTGCGAAATGGCTGGCGTGACTAAAGTCGATGGTGTGGTCGATATTAGTATGTTAGAGCATGCTCTGCGTGAAGACTTAAATGCGCTGTCACCGCGTGCGATGTGTGTGCTGCACCCCCTCAAAGTGACTTTAACGAATTATCTTGAAGATAAAACCGAAACCATGCTCGCGCCGATTCACCCACAACGGGAAGATTGGGGCCATCGTGAACTGCCGTTCTGCCGGGAAATTTATATTGATCAAGATGACTTCCGTGAAGAAGCCAATAAACAATATAAACGTTTAGTGCTCGGCAAACGGGTACGTTTACGTAATGCTTATGTGATTGAAGCGGATGAAGCGCTTAAAGACACTAACGGTAAAATTATCGAAGTGCGCGCGCGGGTGATTGAAGATACCGTTGGCAAAGATCCCGCTGATGGAGTTAAAGCTAAAGGTGTGATTCATTGGGTCTCTGCACGTGAGAATCTTGAGTGTGAAGTGCGTTTATACGACCGCTTATTCTCTGATCCCGCGCCCGATGCGGGCGATAAAAACTTCTTGGACTTTATGAATCCACATAGTTTAGACATTCTGCAAGGCTGCAAGGGTGAAATTGGTTTAGCCAAAGCCACTGTAGCAGATCGTTATCAATTTGAACGTGAAGGCTATTTTATTCTCGATTCACGTTATTCCAGTGCAAGTAAGCCCGTGTTTAATCGGATTATTGGCCTGAAAGATACTTGGGGTAAGAGCGAGCAAGAGGCTTAAACCTTGCATTAAGCCACCTGATTTAGTTTAGGTGGCTTATATAAATAAACACTCACTCACAAAACTCCCTAGCTTACAAAACCTGAATAAAGATTCACTCAGCATCCCCTAAATAAGGGAGCAGCCTTCCGTTTTCTTTCCACATTTAGCGCATTTTTGCCACAAATTCAGTGCGTATCTTTATCCCTGTCGAAACAAGAAAACTTTAAACCAAATTACAAGGGAAACATCATGAAACTTAAAGCTCTACTCTCAAGTTTATTAGTTGTGGGCGCAGTACTAGGCTCTTCTGCAGCCATGGCATCACCAAGCTCTCACTCTAACACTGTCAATTTAGGTGCTTTAGAAGCCCGGATTGATAGCGGTGTCGCAACCGGCAAATTAACGCGTGGTGAAGAACGTGTACTTCGTTCTGAATTAAAGAGTTTACGTTATTCACTGAAAATGGCTTTAAAAGACCAGCGTTTGACTAACAAAGAACGTACTTCGCTAGAACGCAAGGAAAGCAGCCTAAAACGCAATATTTATAAACTAAGCAATAATCGGATTGTGGCACGTGGTTATGATAATGACCGTCACCATGACCGTTATGACGATAATAAACGCGGCCATGACGACCAGCACAGCAGCTATCGCGGCGCTAAAAACGACAATACTTTTGTAAGTATTAGTGCAGTACCTAATGGTTCAATGGTTTATGTAAAGTAATACAAACAAGGGCAACTTAGGGACGTTTGAGGGGCTAGAGCCGGCTTTCATGAGGAAGCTGGCTCTTTTTTATTTTATCGGGCGTTTAAGCACTAACAATGACTGGGCGTTCTTTAGAAAGGAAAGCTGCTGCCAAAGCAAACAGTAAGGATAGACCCACTGCCCAACGCACCACTTCCATCAAACCGGCGTAATGTTCAGGAGTAATTTTTGCCTGCCCGATCATCAGTGACATCAGCAAAGTAATGATAGCTGTGCCAAACATTTGCCCTAATAGGCGCGATAAATTTAATAAAGCCGAAGACATGCCTAAACGCTCTGGTGGCACAGAACCCAATACACTATTGCTATTCGGAGTGGAGAACATCCCAAAGCCAATTCCGAAGGCGATTAAGCAAATTAAGATAATCCAAATCGGGGTAGTTGGCCCTACTGTTACCATCAGTAAAGCTAAGCCAGCCACCATCGATAGACAACCCAAAGTTGCCAGCAACCGGGGGCGATAACGATCCGATAAACGTCCAGCCAAGGGAGCTAAAATGGTCATGACAATAGCTTGTACCATTAAGACCTGCCCTGCCTCAGTCGGTGTCATACCGCGGTTATACTGCAAATACAGGCTCAATAAAAACACCAAGCCATAATTACTCGCATACACCATAATCGATGCACCCAAAGCGCGCGAAAACGGTTTATTTCCAAGTACCAATTTTAAACGTACTAACGGGCTAACGGCTGTATAGCAATGACGTACAAAAATCACTATAAAGCTCAGTCCTAGTCCTAACCAAAGAACCGACTTCCAATCCGGTAAGGTGCTTAACCCGACAAACGTACCAATCATTCCCAAGGCCATGTACAAAGTGCCGATAAAATCTAGGCGTTCAGGCTGAGCATTTCGCCATTCACCTTTCATTTTCAAACTAGCAAGCAAAAGTACGATCAGCATTAAAGGCAGCGGAAACCAAAAAACTGCTTGCCAGCCAAAATGTTCCGTTACCCAGCCACCTAATAAAGGCCCACAAGTTAAACCTAAGTAAATCGACGACACTAACCAGCCTAAAGCCGCACCACGCCCTTGTTGGAATACACTGGTAATAATCGCCATACCAGTTGTGAAGAACATAGCACTACTAATGCCCTGCACGACGCGGCTAAATAACAAGACTTCAATGCTTTGCGCGAAACCTGCAATTAAACAGCCGATACTAAATAACACCCCACCAATTAAAAAAATTCGTTTGCGGCCATATTGATCCGCTAAACGTCCAGCAGGTAGCATCATTAATAAATTACTTAAGAGGAAAGCGGCCGGAATCCAACTGGCATAGACCGCATTGACATGCAGGTCTTCGGAAATAGCGGGCACTGCGACAAAAGAGCCTGATAAAGAAACAGGGGTTAAAAAGCTACTAATACATACAATAATTAAGACTGCATAACGGGCTGCAGGATTTTCTTGATAGTAGCGCTCGGTTTGTTGACTATCCAAAATACCAGCTCAGCAAAAACATAAACGCGCATCATAACATGAGTCTAACAAGCACACGGTTTCTAGGCTTTCTCCGTTTAGATGCTAGCTATTTTTTTATTAAAGCTTAGGTAGTTGGTGCTTAAGCTTATTCAGCACATAACTAGACGCTTCGACGCTTAAATGCCCTTGATCGGTATACATCAACACCCCATCTTCTCGACGCATTTGGCATTTAGCATTCGGGCAAATTGTTTCGGTCAGATCAACAAATTTGGCCGCTTTAGCTTGTTTAGTAAGTTCTTGGAGTCTAGCCACTTTTTTAAGTTGCTTAGCACTGACTGCAAAGTCACAGGATTCCTGTTTAGCAGTCAATAGTGGCAAGTAATATTGTTTGACTAAACAGCGCCCAACATTAAAGGGAGCATCAGGAGTAGGGCCAAGCAGCAATACAGGTAAACCTTGCTCATTGAGATTATGAATAATACTACTTAGCGAAGCATAATAATCCTCATCTAAGACTCCATTAAAAGGCGAGGACATAACGACTAATTTAATACTCGGTAAGCTTTTAATAGTCTGGAGGGCTTGTTTATAAAAATCGATACAGGTATTTTGATTTAAGGCAGGATCCTTCTCAATCAGGCCTATCTCACAACCTTCCTTAGTTAGTTGTAAAACCCCAGCCTCTGCATATTGTTGAGTTAGATTTTTCGAAAAATGCATCATATAGCTATTGCCAAGAGTGGCTACTTCGGGGGCTTGAGTAGAAGCGCAGTCAGCCTGATATTGAACATTACCATTACACTGCTTACCAAAGCCTACATTGCTTGCTAAGCGTTGGAACAGCTGACTACGATTTTCAAAACCATTCGTAAATTGCCCCAATACCCCTAAACTCATTAAAACAATACTCACAGGTGCTAGCCAGCCAACTAATTGCTTGAGCGAAACTTGTTGTTTATTTCTGAACGGTCGTTCTATTAACAACCAAGTTAGATAAGCTAAAACCAACATAATCGGTAGTAATACACAGAGCTTGGCAAATGTACTGAGCGAGCCGAGCATAAGCTGTGTATACACTAAAATCGGCTGATGCCACAAATACAGACTATATGAAATTAAACCAAGCCCTACGATCCAGCGTTGACTGAGAAAACGCTGTGCCCAAGCACCTTCTTGCGCAAATACCATCACTAATACACAGCCTAAGACGGGAATTAGCGTATACAAGCCGGGCGTAGGCGTGCTGGCATTAAAAAGAAAAATAGGTACCACAATGAGCATTAAGCCTAGCATACTCAACCAATCATTCATGGGTTTAGGTTTTATTACCTGACCACTTAGATAAAATGCAGTTAAAGCGCCTGCTAATAACTCCCAAATTCTAGCGGGTAAGAGATAAAATGCGGCCAGAGGTTGCTGAGCAAGTTGCCAGTTGGCGACTAAGATACTGATAACAAAAGTACTCACTAAAATAATGAGTAGTTTATTTCTATTCCGCCACAGCCATAAAAGCAGTAAGGGAAATAAAATATAATATTGCTCCTCAACCGCTAAGCTCCAAGTATGGAGTAGTGGATTTTCTTCCTCACCTAACTTGAAATAGTCTTTATTTTGAATAAAAAAGAGAATATTCGAAGAAAATACCAAGCTACTAACTACATATTGCCCAATAGCACGGTGCTCATCAGGTAGCATAAACAACCATGAAAAAGCATAGGTGGCTAAAAGCACAATTAATAAAGCTGGTAAAATACGCCGTGCCCGCCTTTCATAAAATCTTGCTAAACTAAATTGATTACGTTTTAAATCACTAATAATTAAACTCGTAATTAGATAACCACTAATCACAAAAAATATATCCACCCCAATGAAACCACCTTGGAATAGATCAAAACTCATATGAAATAAGATCACAGCTACGACTGCAAGCGCGCGTAGGCCGTCGATTTCAGGGCGATAGTTCACTAAGCTAGACCTTAGTCGTTAGTTAATTATAAATTCAAGCAATTTAGTTTAGAGCTTAAGCTAGCTTGAATTAAATCAGCTTAGAAAATAACTCCGATTTGTGGCTTAAGCTTTAAGATGATTGAAAAAATAGCGGAAATTTTACAGATCAAAGGCCTAAGCCGATTGTTAACTTCCTTATTATTTGCACATTGCCTAGCGCATTTTCTACGCAATTTCTCTTTAGACTTGTATATCAATAAGACAGTTTGTGCGTTATTAAGCTTACCCAACCACAAACCAAGGAGTATTTGCATGAAAAAATTCTTATCTCTAGCTATTTTCAGCACCAGTTTACTGCTAGGTAGTACGGGGGCTATGGCCTCGCAATGTGGCCTAGGTTATTCAGGCTATCATCGTCCTGCTCCTACCCGTGCTGCGGTGGTGCATTATCAGCGTCAAAATCATCGCGTCGTTAACTATCGGAATAGTTGTGTACGAGTTGATGGACGAGTTACACGAGCGGAACGCACTTGTTTAAGTAACCGTCATTATCAACGCCCAATGCCACGGCAGGGTGGCTACACACAGATTCGCCATGTACCTAATCGGCATCGTTAAGCTTAGTTAACGACCTACACAGTCTCTTTCTGCATTTTAGGCAATCTTCGGGTTGCCTTTTTTTATGCCATTTAAACGTCTATCTGCTTATCTTGGTCTTATGCCAATCAGCCAATAAAATACCAATCAGCCTAGGCTACACTTAAGTAAAGTATTCTAACTAATGATTCGGCGAGGGGATCAGACCAATGAATAAGCGTTTCACGTTCAGCACTGCTTTATTCTTAGGTTTAAGCAGTTTTGCGGTTCAAGCCAGCGATAAAACTATTTTAGTTTTAGATGCCTCGGGCAGTATGTGGGAGCAAATTGATGGCAAGCCCAAAATTGAAATTGCCCGTCAAGCGCTCAAATCGATTCTTGCGGATTGGCCTGCTGACCAAGAGTTAGGTCTAGTAGCTTATGGGCATCGCAGCAAAGGCGACTGTAAGGATATTGAAACCCTTATTCCTGTTGGCCCACTCGATGCTGCCAAAATGGGCAAAACCGTCGATAGCTTAATCCCTAAAGGTAAAACGCCCTTATCCGCTGCGGTCAAACAAGCCGCCGAAGCGCTTAAATACACGGAAGAAAAAGCCACCGTCATCCTCATCAGCGATGGTAAAGAAACCTGCGCTATGGATCCGTGCGCACTTGGGACTGAACTGGAAAAAGCGGGCGTAAATTTTACTGCACATGTAATTGGCTTTGATGTAGCTAAAGTCGAGGATCAAGCGGGCTTAAAATGCTTAGCTGAAAATACCGGCGGGAAATTTATCGCCGCTGCCAATGCCAGCGAACTCAATAAAGCCTTGGTTGAAACAGTTCAAGCCCCCGTCGTTGAAGCCGCTGCTCCCCCACCTGAACCACCCAAGCCCGAACCAGCGCCGCCCCCCAAGGCAAGCATTACTGCCCCAGCTAGTGCTGAAAAAGGCACTCTGATTTTGATTGAGCATCAGGCTGAGAAGCCGGGGATTGAAGGCCATGTGTATATTTATGCGCAGGGCAAAGAGCAAAGCATTACTTATAGCTCTGTACATCCCGATGGCGAGAGTTATAAACCCACGGAGTTACGTTTACCAGCCACCGTGGGTGAATATGTGCTGCGTTGGAAAGATGGTCAGGAACAATTGCTCGCAGAAACTAAGCTTAACGTGACTGAAGCGAGTATTGCTTTGAAAGCGCCTGAATCCGCGCCCAAAGGTACGCTCCTAAAAGTGGGTTTAAGCGCCCCCGCTGATCTTGAAGGCCACGTGCATATTTTCGCGAAAGGTAAAGACAAAAGTATCACCTATGGTTATGTGCGCCCCAATCCGCAAGGCGGTTATTTAGATGCTGAACTCCGCTTACCTGCTGAACCAGGAGACTATGAAATCAAATGGCTCACTGATCGTAATGAACTCTTAGCGCAAGCACCCCTTCAAGTCACTGATAGTGAAATTAAGCTTACAGTGCCTGCTTCAGCCTCTAAAGCTACTCTGTTAAAAGTCGGCTTAACTGCCCCCGCGCATCTTGAAGGCCACGTGCATATTTTCGCGAAAGGGAAAGACCAAAGCATCACTTATGGTTATGTGCGCCCCAATCCTCAAGGTGGCTACTTGGATGCCGAATTACGCTTACCTGCTGAACCGGGTGATTATGAAATCAAATGGCTATCGGATCGTAATGAATTGCTTGCTGCTACTCCGATTCAAGTGACTGACAGTGAAATTAAGCTCGAAGCGCCTAGTTCTGCTCCCAAAGGCACTTCACTCAAAATAGGCTTAATTGCCCCTGATGGTTTGGAAGGTCATGTACATATTTTTGCTAAAGGTAAAGATGAGAGCATCACCTACGGCTATGTGCGGGAAAATGCCATTAAGGGTTATGATCCGGCTGAACTCAGTTTGCCCGCTCAGCCTGGTGATTACGAACTGAAGTGGATCTCTGATCGCAATGAAGTGCTGGCCTCAGCACCTATTCAGGTCACCGATGCAGAAATTAGCCTATCCGCGCCTGAGCAAGTGCAAAAATCCACTGAAATCCAAATTGCACTCAAAGGCCCTGATGGTTTAACGGGGCATGTGCATCTGTTCGCGAAAGGTAAAGACCAAAGTATTACTTATGGTTATGTGCGCGCGAATAGCACCCAAGGCTATGAGCCAGCGACTTTAACCGTGCCAGATCAACTCGGTGACTACACCTTGCGTTGGCTAACCGAGCGCAATGAAGTACTCGCCGAAGCACCCTTACAAGTTGTGGAACAAATTAGCGAATAGACTTTATCTAAGATCACTAAATTGCATTAGCTCTAGCCCTTTGGCATGATCAAGTAGCCAGCTTAGTTCATAACTAAGTTGCGCTTCCAGACTGCTAGAGGAAAAAGCATGGATTTAGCCGCAATTCGCGCCTTTATTGCCCAAGAGTTTCCACAGACTAATGTGGTAGTTGAAGCGGTAGGTAATAAAACCTGTCGTGTGCGTCAACCAGTGGATCATAGCCATTTGCGCCCTGGTGGCACGGTATCTGGCCCGACTCAAATGCTGGTCGGCGATATTGCCATCTATATAGCCATCCTGCATGAACTCGGCCCAGTAGCCTTAGCAGTCACCACTAATTTGTCGATTAACTTCCTTAACAAGCCTGCTGCTAATACGGATCTTGTTGGCGAGTGTAAGCTCTTAAAGCTTGGTAAGCGTCTAGTCATAGGCGAAGTCTATATTTACTCAGTTGGTAATGCTGAGCCAGTGGCTCATGTCGTCGGTACTTATTCGATTCCTCCCGGAGCGGTTCAATGAGCCAATATGCACATAGCCCACAGCTACTAAATTCGCATAAACGTATGATTGATTTGCGCAGTGATACAGTCACTCAACCAACTGCAGCCATGAAGCAAGCCATGGTTGATGCACCCTTGGGTGATGATGTTTACGAAGAAGATCCGACCGTCAAAGCCCTTGAACAACGCTTGGCCAGTATGCTGAATAAAGAAGCGGCTCTATTCTTTCCTAGTGGCACACAAAGCAACCTAGCAGCTTTACTCTGCCATTGCCAACGCGGGGAAGAAGTCATAGTCGGCGAGCAATATCATACCTTTTTACATGAAGCGCGGGGGGCTTCGGTACTGGGTGGGATTGCCATGCATCCACTCCCTACTAGTAAGCTAGGACGGATTGAAATTGAAGATATGCTAGCGGCTATTAAGCCTGACGACATTCATGATCCGATTAGTAAATTACTCGCACTAGAAAATACCGTTTCTGGCTGTGTACAAGAGCAAGCTCACTTGAATGCACTGGCTGAAGCGGCTCATGCACGCGGTTTAACTGTACATTTGGATGGTGCACGCTTTTTTAATGCGGTAGTTAAACAAAACCAAACGCCCGCCGAATTAGCCGCACCAATGGACTCAGTTTCCATCTGCTTATCCAAGGGCTTAGGCACACCCGCAGGCTCAGTTTTAGTAGGTTCAGAGAAGCTGATTCGTTATGCGAAACGCCAACGTAAGATTTTAGGTGGTGGCATGCGTCAAAGCGGCATGTTAGCAGGTGCCGGTCTCTATGCTTTGGAAAATAATATTGAGCGCTTAGCCACTGATCATGAACATACCCGAATCATTGCAGAGGCTTTATCTGAGCTACCCCAGCTAGAAGTCGATCAAGAGCGCTTACAAACCAATATGTTCTTTATTAAGCCACGCCCTGAAGACCATGCACCTTTACAAGCCTTCATGACAGAAAATGGTGTGCGTATTGGCTGGCAACAACCTTGGATGCGTTGTGTGCTGCATTTAGGTGTTTCAGCGGAGGATGTGACAAGAATTATTGAGTTGTTTAGGCGCTATTATCAATCCTGAAACCTACTCTAGTTGATCCATTTCATTAGCATGCCTAAATTGACGTGCTAATTCCTGCACCTCAACAGCTAGACTCTCTGACTCATTATGTTCTGGATTCTTAGGCACTAGCAAAGCCTGCTCGATTTTACCCTCTGACATCAGCAATGCATACCAGAAAGCACGTCCATAGCGAGCTATTTGTTCAGCACGGTCTAAACGATTCACAATGCGGCGGGCATTATACCAGTCGCTTTCCTCACGAAAATAATGCCGCAAAGCTTTGCCTGTGAATAAGCCATTAATCATACCTTCGAACAAAATGCTCGTTGCAACAGTTTGCTCTAGCGCCAACTCAGGTTGGCTCAACAAATCGATCCCAAGCAACTCACTAAAACGCAGATAGTTTGCTTTCCAAGTTACTTGTACAAAACCACGACCATAATAAATCTGCCCTGTTTCAGCATCAGGTGTACCATATTCACGTCCATGTCCCTGACCATACTCATCAATTGGCTCCATGGTAAAAGCCGTTTCATGGTAAGCGGTCGCCAAAATATAGGCTAACCAACGTATATCCTGTAATTGACGCTGCTGCCATTCATTTAAGATAACTTCCATGCCATGCACTTGGCGCTTACTTAATTTGCCATTTGAGGGATAAGTGCGTGCACAATCGAAAAATACTTTTCTGTCCATATTCTTCTCCACTAAATAAGAGCTTCTCTACACTCATAAACAAGTTGCTTAATACCTTCATCAAACTCTGTTGGATCTGACATATCCACAAAACGCTTATAACGTAGACGTAAGGAAAGCTTCTGCATATCACAGTCACGATATAAAACCCCAATTAAACGCTTATTTTTACCAGCAACTTGGCTAGCTTCTGTCTCTAAATGCTGAGCCATTAAATTCTCTAACTCAGTAAAACCGCTATTCTCATAATCGGGAGTGAAAATGGCTACGGTATAGCGGCTCTTTTCGACAGCTGCTTGCATAGATTTCACAATGGGTTCACCAGCACGAAAACACTTATAATCACCATCGAAACAGACGTTTAATCCAGCATTCGTTAAAGCAGGAACTAAAGTCTTCTTCACCCACTGCTGATCGGGATCAACATGCCGATAACTTAAAAATAGATCATATCTATAATCATCACCTTGGGCTTTGGGTAGTACCATTACAGGTAAATTGGTAACCAAAGCTACTGGAAAATTCTCCTCGACTTCAGCTTTAATGAGTGGATTCTGATTAGGCTGTTCTGCTGTTACTTTGGGCTGGAGGTAACTAAATAAATCAAAGACACGTACATATTGACCTGTTACTAAAGCCTTACCCTGCAATCCCTCTAATAAATGCTTAGTAAACAAACTATTTTTATCGCCCTGATACACATAAGAAACCTCATTCGGTCGGGAAGATGCGATAATCACCCGCCCCCAACCTTTAGATAGAACCTTATAATACTCCTCCGGCAAACCCGCTTTTGCTTCAGTACCATAAGGGCTTTTAGTTTCACCAATACCGCCTGAATGACAGCAGTCAAAAATAACTAAAACCCTTCTTGAGCGTAATTGACGCAAAGCCTCGCTAAACTCCTTACCCGAAATAGCAGTAGCTGCCAACTCCTCATCTGAGCCATAACGTACATCGACGGGCAAAAGATAAGCTCCGGCCTGATCGCCAGCAAGAATCTGCGCGCCATGACCCGAGAAGTAAATTAAGACGGTACTATCCGTTAAGCAATTGTTTGCTAATTTAGCTAAAGCCGCCCGGATAGCAAAACCTGTTGCCTCAGTATCTGTTAAATACAGGACATTAGCCGAGTCATATAAACCTAAGCTTCCATTAGAGATTAAAGCATGGATGCTGTTAGCATCATTGGTCACACTAGCTGATAGGGGCTTGATATGTTGGTAGGCGGAGATGCCAATGATTAGAGCGCAATTACTCACCATAACACTTACCTCTCGTTTAATTCTATTACTTGCAGCATATTTTTTGTGGTCTCTAATTCTGAAAATTTTCTAGTTTTTTGCAAAGTAATTATTTGCTCTGAAAGGTTCATCTTATATAAATCAACTTCCAAATTGTTATTAATAATACTAATTTCATTAAGCTTATTATTAATAAATTGATGAACAACATTAGCTTCAGTTAACCTTTTCTCTTTCCTTAACTCAACGGCAAATTCTATTAACTCCTCTAAAGGAACTTGTTCATTTTCAATGATTCCATTTAATTCATCGGTTATTACTTTAATAATTTGAGGAGTCAGCCCCCTCGAGCTTACAACAACTACACTATCCAATTTGCAGCACTTATAATTTTTATTTACCAGCTTTCTACAAAAATCCTTTATTGACTCACCGTCACCCCGATTACAATCACTCATTTTTATTCACCCTTTTTCAAACAATCAATATTTAAGCCATCTATATACATTTTTCTTTTTTCAGCAAGATAATCATATTCCAAATTTTTTAAATAACCATTCCAAAAGTTACAAACACTCTTACTGTCTTTTTTATCTTCATAAGCTAACCCTAGCAAATAAAAAATATCAACTTCCATCTCATAAATACCAATTCCTCCATCAAGTGAAATACTATCATTAGCTTTTCTTAAAAAATAAATTGCCTTATCAATATTTTTTATATTTAGGTAATACTTGCCCATATTTTTATAAAAATAAATTTCGTCAATAATATTAACTTGATTGAAATTCAAAAAATCCTCCATCTTTTCTAAGAAAGGATATGCTTTTTCGTTAAGGTAAAAGTCGAGATAAGCATTCACTAAAAAATTATAATTTCCAAATAAATTACGATCTTTATCTATAGCTAGATTAAGCACGCTTTCTACTTCTACAGATAAAGAGTCTTTACCAGTCGCCATATTTTGTTTGTGCATTGCATTAGCCCACAATCCTAAAAGCAATGAACTGGGCACTAACTCACTAGCTCTCTTATATGATTTAACTGCTTTATCATATTGATGTTTTTTAAGGAGGACTGTACCTAAAGTAGAGTAAGCCTCTGCATAATTTTTTTCATAGGCAATGGATTCATTAGCCAATTTTTCTGCGTAATCTAGATCGCCTTTAATGTAAACCTCTAAAGCTTGTGTGTTTTTAGTATACGCTTGACAAAAAGCCTCACTATATACCCCCTCTGTATAATCGTTAAGAATAACCCCTAATTTATTTAAATTTGGAATTTTTTCTAGCACCCTATAAATTAATTCTGAACTATAAACACAAACAGGCATTCTCTCATCAATTGAGTGAAAAAATTCAATATTTTTTTCTTCCTTTTCATTTAAATTCTTAATACTTACTTTAAAACCTTCTTGATCATCTTGATTAACCCTGTTAAAACTAACACTATAATCAAAATAATAATAACATTTAGCATAATCTGAATTCGATAAAATACTATAACTAATTTTATTAGAAAAACCTAATGCCTGTGTTACCAACAAATTAGTTATTAACTGCTCTTTATTTTCATCATCTAAAAAAGCAATATTTAAATTACTAACCTCATCATTCCTTATATAACCACTTTTATCACAAAAGTTTCTATTTTCTATTTTTTTATAGGAAACCAACACCAAAACTGAGCAACTAATCATGCATAGAGCTAACCCGAAATAAAAAATTTTCTTTTTATTTATTTTATGACTATATTTCTTAAATCTATATACATTATCTCTTCCTTGAAACCAAATAACAGCAATTAATACCAAACAAAAAAAGAACAGTGTTATTAAAATAATTTTAATATAAAAATCTGATAAATTTATGACAAAAGAAATAAAGATAATAATAAATAAAATAAACTCAAGACTTATAATAAAAATATTAATCAATCCTAGCGAATTCCATCCCGGATCAATTAATTTCTTACTAAAAAATAAAAATTCTTCTACTTCAACTCCAGAGCCAAAAATTTTAAAAAGCGAATCACCTACTATCAGCTCTGCTTCTTTTAATTCTTTTTTATCTAAACTACCACCCTCATTTTTACCAAATCTTTTCCATTCCATAAGTTTAAAATTAAGCAATCTAATTTTAATTTCAAAATCTTTATATTCTTTTATCCATTTAGTCAGCATGGGCCAAGCATCTATTAAAGATTCATGCACAATATCAACCGTAGAATCGTCATCTTCCTCCCCACGATTAATAGTTAATAGCCGATAATTCTCTGAAGATAAATGCTTTAAAATCCCCTCAAATACAGCTTGATTATCTTGATCACTTCGTAAGTCTGAAATAGACTGTTGTCGTCGAGTGTTAGGTTTTCCTTGGCTAAACTGAATTAAACGTAAAAAAATTCGCTTAGTAATATTCTCTTCTTCAAAACGATGTTCTTTATCTATCGAAATTAAAGCCTTATAAGCTGCATCTGCTTTCGCAGCAATTGAAGCTTTTAACCCTGAGCCTGAATTTCTTCCTAAATTTTCATAAGCTTCCAAGCCAATATAATTCTCATAACGCTTCTCCCATAAATCACGCAAGGTCTCTTGCACAAACGGTAAAATCCCTGGATCATCACCAGCTTCAGTTACTAAGCGCTCCACTAAACGTTCATCAATATATACATATTTTTTTAAGGCTGGTTTAGTAATGGCATCAGTTAAACCCTCACGACTTAATGCATTAATTCGCTGTAAGTAATTATCAAAATCAATATAAACTTGACAGAACGCAAGTTGGGGGTAAAACTCTGCGCGTAAAGTGATTAGTAAATAAAAACCAGGAACTTGCTTTTTCAATTTTACTAGCAAACTTAGTAGCTGCTTAGCTTTTATACTGAGTATGAAGTTTGATCGATCATCTGGCTCGACAGAAAATAACTCTTCAAACTGATCAATAAACAATAAAAAGCTCTGATCAGGCTGCTCTAAAGAAAGAAATTGCTTGATTAGTTCATCACCATTTTTTAAAGCAGCTTCAGCTTGCTCTAACCAGCTATCTAAATCATTATCAATTGGTCGAACCGTTTTAACCAAAAAGTGATGTTTAGCTTTTAAGCGAGGAATGATACCTGCTCGGGCTAAAGAGGATTTACCACAACCAGAAGCACCAGTTAGCACTAAAATATGTTCATTCCTTAGGGCTTTAAGATATTGGTCAATTTCTTCTTCTCGCCCGAAAAATCGACTAGCATCTTCTTCTTCAAAGGTTTGCATACCTGGATAAGGCGATACATCTAACTGTTGTTGTTCTTCTTGACTACGTGGCGGAACAGCAAATAAGGCATCTAATTGCTCTTCACTTTGATACTGAGTCAGATTGACTCCATTGATAAAACGTAAAAATAACTCTAAATCAACCGATTTCAGTAAAAGCGGTACAACAGGCCACTCTCTGCGCTCTACACCTTTGGTAAAAGCCATTAATTGCAATAAATGATGGCGCTGGCTTGTACAGTATTGCGGGGTAACAACGACGAGTATTTTCTCACTAGTTTCAATATTAGCCTGCAAATCATCGATCCATGCATTGCCCGTGATCTCTCCTACTAAAACAAAAGTCTTACCACTACGCTCCAATTTTGGAACTAAAACACCATGTACCCATTCCTTTGCATCGTCCGCAAAGGAAATAAAAAAATCATATTTGGTATTTTCAGCAGTGTTACCCATAAAACAACTAAACCCTTCAAGCTGCTTTAAAGTTCATCCATGAGTATTAAATTTCTTGAATTAATCCTTGATCAAGAAAAGTGAAAACTAGTACTAAATTTCAAATGGTATTTGTTGATCAAAATGAGGATCGCTCATACCAACTACTGAATGGTTCGGTGATTGAATAGCTGGCATGCGAGCTAGAATTTTCTTGTGAAATTGCTGATAGTTACCCTGAAAACGCCCATCTGCCCAGACTTGTAAAAGCTGCGTGGTAAAAGCACCATTTTGATCGCCATCATAAGAATATTGATTATCCTGACAACCTGATAATAAACGCACACTAGCTTTGATATCAGGTGTAGCTCGTGGCAAATCACGCACTAAACTGGCATAGAAACTTTCGTTCGCTTTCCAAGTTTCTTGCATTTGCTTGAGCGGTAAAAATCGTGGGGTTTGTTGGGTATAAGTTATTTCAGCTTCAGCAGGTTTAGTAATAGTGCCACTATGACAACTATCTGACACCACTAAAATTCTTACACCGGCTTTAAATCGAGACCAAAACACATTTAACTCATCATCAAGGAGTTGGGCATCATATAAACACCAACTTTCATCCATGCCGTCATCTTCATCACGATTGGTATCAGGCACACGGCTCCCATGCCCAGAATAGGAAATAAAAAAAATATCACCTGCCTGCAAGCTAGCTGCTGCTTGGTTGATAGCGCGAATTACATTTTCGCGCTTAGCGCTTTCATTAAGAAGAATTTGCCCTTTAAATCCCTGCCCTAAAGCTAAGTGATTCATAGCTTTAGCATCGTTTACACAGCCTTTTAAAGCACCATCTGATCCATAATGTTTGGCATCAATAAAGTTCACGCCAATATTTAAAGTAAGTCCTTGTGCCATGATGCTCCCCTTCCAAATAAAGTCCAAAAAATCCCAGCCTTTTTATTGTATAGAATAAAAATTAGCTTTTTTGTTGAAAAAAAGCATAATTTATGTAAGGTTTTTTAAATGAAATTTAACAATTACTGAGCAAAAAACAGATAGTTCAATGACTTAGAGCACTTTGAGAGGACTAAGTAGGTTTCTTAGTGTGTAAAAACTTAAAGGAGATAGCAATCTATCTCCTCATAAAATTATTTATCAAATCAAAAATCTACTTAAATTTTTTCGTATGGTAGGCAGTAGAATCACCACGACCTTGCTGACAGCGCCAAGCTTTTTTACCTTTAGTAATTTTCCAACTCGCTTCACCAGCTTTGAACATTAATTGATATAGCTGTGCAGCAATCGAATCATCGCTCACGCCTTCCAAGCGATAGGTGCAAATCTGAGTATCCTTTACTTTTTTTGCACACCAGCTGTAAGCCTTACTGCCTTCGTTTTCATTCGGCATCGCTTGCAGAATCCTTAAAGGTGAAGCAGCCGCATTAGGATTAGCCATTACAGCGGCATCTAATTTCGCATTAAAAGCTGCAACTTCTTGTTTAGAAATGGGGGTGACGCTTTTGATGGGATAAGTAGAACTAGCCATCAAAGAACCCGCAGCACAAACCAAGAATAAACCTTCCCTAGCATACAAATATCTCCTAGTAAAAGCTGATTAAAAATCATATTTAGTATTAAAAAATCTAGGAATGGGAGTAGATCACCCTTACCCTAGCTAACTTTAGAGGCTTTTTCTAATTATTATGGATTTATTTTAAGCAGCACAGCCATCTTAAAACACCCCTTATTTAAGGGAGGCTTATTCAGCAGCTAACTAGACTTGATCAATTTAAATTCTACTTAGGTGAAGGAAGGCGAGTACAGAAAAATAAGGCAACTTTAAGAAACAGCACTAACTTTAGCGCTGGCAAATAGCCGAATCATTAGGCTGCTCAACACTTTTCACAATCGTGTCAAGGAACTGATTAAACTCCTCAAGGCTGAGCACTGAAAGAATTCGATTGACTAAGGCGGGGTCGACTTGTGCAATCGTTTGCTGGCCATTAGCTAATTGCAAATAAAGGCCAGCGGCTGTTTGTGCATTTTCATCCTCGACCGCTTCTTCTAATAAGGCTTGGTCAGCAATCGAGAGTTCATCATATAAATCATCTAACTCATCCCAAAGTGGCTGCCCAATTGATTCAGGAATTTTAAAGACTATGGCCTCTTGTACTGCTTCAATTTCCTCTTGGTAATCAACAGAGTGCTCGCTCAAAGCAGAAGCAAATTGATCAGCTATCGCTCTGGTAAAAAAGAGATACTCTAAAACATCGCTCATGATTCGCTCCCTCTATTTTCTTTACCCGACACTGCCAGCAAAACCTTGTCGAGTAAGCTTGTGGGTAATAAGCGCTTACAAACATAAAATAAGCTACTGGGAAAAGTGACTCGATACCGCGCTTTAGGAGATGCACTTTCCAAAGCGTGAATCACTTTGGCTAAAACCGCTTCAGGAGGCAAGGTAAAAGGCGCAGCAGGGCCGACTTTCTCTAAGCGCTTAATTGCGCCTTTATATTTGTCACGATGTACGCTTTTTTCAATATCCACATGGTCTAGGAGCGATTTCAGGGCATTCGCCCGAAAGCGGCTTTCCACTGGCCCTGGCTCAATCAAACAAACTTTAATCTCAGTATCATAAAGCTCTAAACGTAGAGTATCGGCTAAGCCTTCAATAGCGTGCTTACTAGCGTTATAAGCCCCCCGAAAAGGTAGGGCTATAAAACCCAGTAGTGAGCTATTATAAATAATGCGTCCGTAACCTTGATGGCGCATGAGGGGCAGTAATAAGTTGGTGAGTTGATGCCAGCCGAACACATTAGCCGCAAATTGCCGCTCTAAAGTTTCGCGACTTAAATCCTCCAACGCTCCTGCTTGCCCATAAGCCCCATTATGAAAAACTGCATACAACTCACTATTAGTCCGCAGCATCAATTCATGGGCACAAGCCTCTACACTTTTAGGATCAGCCAGCTCCAAAGGAATAACTTTAAAGCCTTCTGTTTCAAGGCGTTGTATATCCTCAGGTCTGCGAGCCGTCACAAAGACTTTATAACCACGCTCACGCAAGCCTTTAGCTACACAATAGCCAATACCACTTGAGCAGCCAGTGACTAATACATTGCGCATGTTTGCATCCTATTTATATCGGGGTAAAGCATCCTTAGCCATCTTGAATTTAGTGATGAGCGTCCCTATTATTGCCGCACTTGAATATCAGGAGAGACTGATTATGCCTATTTATGCTTATCAATGTAGTTCTTGTGGTCACGAAATGGAAGCGCTGCAAAAAATGAGCGATGCCCCTTTAACGGCTTGCCCTAGTTGCCATACTGCTAATCTGAACAAAAAGATTACTGCAGCTGCATTTCGTTTAGGCGGCGGCGGTTGGTATGAAACTGACTTCAAAAGTGACAACAAAAAGAATTTAGCAACTAAAGAAACTAGCTCTGACACAAGTGCTGCCCCTTCACCTGCTTGCGGGACGGGTGCCTGCCCTGCTTGTCAATAAGCAGTTTCTGACTTAAAACTGCCTGTCGAGTTTCATTAAAACAGACAGGCGGATTGTTGGCTACTAGCTTTATTTTTCCAGTGTTTTTAGCTCCCCCACTCATCGGAAAGTCTTACCTTCAAACCTGCATAAGATTGCAAATTGCTGCAAACCCACTGAGAATTACTATCATCAATATTTTTGATAGACCAATTTAACTAATAATTAAAAATAAACAAAAACGGGGTCAACTAACATGAAAAAACTCTCTATGTTCTCTCTGTTCTCAGCAGCTCTGCTGACAGCAGGTAGTGCATTTGCTGGCGGCGGTAGCCTCTTAGGTGGTGCAGGTGGCAGCAATATGGAAGTCGGCACCATGTATGGTGGTATCAGCGCTGGCCAAGCTAGCACTAACTGTATGATGAATGACGGTAAACTAATTGAGGGCGATAAGGATTGCCGTAATCCTGGTTGGAAAGTCTATGGTGGGTATAAAGCCACTGATATTATCTCGATTGAAGGTGGTTATTACAACCTTGGTAGTTCTAAAGAATCTCTCTCTGGTAGTGTCACTAAAGGAGACTACACTGTAACCAATCCTTCTGCAGAGGGCAAAGCTTCCGGCCTAGGGATTACTGCAGTAGCCTCTGTACCTGTAGTGGATAACTTCGAAGTATTTGGTAAAGCGGGAGCAATGATTTGGCAATCTGAGGCTACAGTTAAGGCTGATTCGATTACTAATAACGCAACGGGTGTCACTTGTCCTGCAGCTAACTGCACATTATCTACCGACAAAAACGGTACTAGTCCTTTAATTGGTGTGGGTGCCAGCTATAAAATAAACGATAACTTTGGAGTTCGTGGCGAGTATGAGTATTTTCAACGCCAAGATGTCACCGACAAAGATCGTGCAGTGGGTATCATGTCGGTTGGAGCTACCTTCTCAACTTTATAAAAACTAGATTCAGGGTGTTAGGCCACCCCGCTTAACACCTCTCCCTACCCCATAATTAAAACCACACAGGGAAAAAATATGAACAAGTATGTACTGAGCAGTGCATTAACTCTGCTTTTGGCGCAAAGTAGTGTCTTCGCCTATGACTATTCCTATACTGAAAATACCTCTAAAGATGGTGCCGCTGATTTTTATGTCGGTGCAGGTCTTGGTGTCTTAGGCGGTGACGCTGCCGATGTTTGTGATGCTCGAAATTTAAACTGTACCTCGTGGAAAACCTTTGTTGGTTATCGTCCCTTAGAGAACTTTGCTATCGAAGGTGCTTACCAGAATTTATTTAGTGGCCGCTTCACTGGAGAAGACGGTAATAGCTATAAAGTAGAATCCACAGGACTTAGCGCCTCTGCTCTAGGCATTATGCCCTTAAAAGACAATCTAGACTTCTTTGGTAAGCTCGGTTTCCTAGCTTGGGAAGGACGCATTAATGGAACTGCCCAAGCAGATGGCACCGATATGCTTTTAGGTGGCGGCATTCAAAGCAAGATTAACGATAACCTAGGGCTACGTGGCGAGGTTGAATATGTAGGTGGTGATTTAGATAGCACCAATTATAGTGCAGGACTGACTTATTCAACTTTCTAAACTAGAAGTAAAGCCAAGAGAAAATTTTTCTTGGCTTTTAAAAAGCTATTGAGCGGCTTGTAAAGCAGCAATACGCTCTTCTAAAGGGGGATGGGTCATAAACAAACGACTTAAACCCTGACCACCGGCAATCCCAAAGGCCTTCATTTCTCCAGGTAAATCATGCGGCTCATGTACACGTTGGAGGCGTTGTAAGGCAGCAATCATTTTTTGGCGACCCGCTAAATCCGCTCCAGCTACATCAGCGCGGAATTCACGATAGCGTGAGAACCACATCACAATAATCATCGCCAAGAAGCCCAATAAGATTTCAGCGATCATTGAACCAATAAAATAACCAATCCCTGGGCCGCTATTTTCTTGATTATTTCCACGTAGCAAGCCATCGATAAACATACCAATGACACGTGCGAAGAAGAACACAAAGGTATTCAACACACCCTGCAATAAGGTTTGAGTGACCATATCGCCATTCGCAATATGTCCAATTTCATGCCCCAATACTGCCTCAACCTCATCGGGCGTCATGTTTTGGAGTAAACCTTGGCTGACAGCAACTAAAGCATTATTTTTATTAGCGCCAGTAGCAAAGGCATTTGGATCAGGCGAATAAAAAATACCTACTTCAGGCATGCCGATCCCGACCTTATCCGCTTGGCGACGCACGGTTTCAACTAACCAGCGTTCTTGATTATTGCTAGGCTGCTCAATAACTTGCACACCCATGCTTTTTTTCGCCATCCATTTGGACATGAGCAAGCTAATAAACGAACCACCGAAGCCAAAAATCAAGGCCATGAAAAGCATACCGCCCATGCTGCCTTGAGACATATTGATGCCAAAGAGCGCTGCGAGCACGTTCATGGTCACAAACAACACTGCCATGACAGCGAAGTTAGTGAGCACTAATAGAATAATTCGCATCATTTTTAATTAATACCTCTCATTAAGACTTATACTTAGGCTCAATCATAGGGTTAACTTGCACAGATGCAAGTATCCCTTATCCACGCCCCTGGCTTTCTAAAGCACTTACTTGTTGAAATCCCTTAGGTAGTAGCTTGCCGCGCTGTGCACGCTCACCACGATATTCAGCTAATTCAGCGCCTTTCAGTACCAAAGGTTTTTTACGATTATCCACTTGTACTACTAAAGGATCATTCTCCGCTAATACCAACATGAGGGCTAACGCTTCATCGGCAATACCCAAACCACCTTTTTTCAGGTTAATTAATTTATTACCCTTACCTTTTGCTAAAACCGGCAGCTCTTTAGCTGGAATAAGCAGTAAATAGCCTGAAGTCGAAACGAGCGCGAGCCAGTCTTTTTCCACATCACGCACTAAAATGGGTGGCAAAATTGCTGCATTATCGCCTGCTGTTAGCGTCACCTTGCCAGCTTTATTGCGGCTTTGCATATCTTCAAACGAGCAAATAAAGCCATAACCCTCAGCGGAAGCGAGTATATACTGATCGCTTTCTTTACCCAGCAAGGTATTAATAAAACGTGCCCCACTTGGTAAAGTGAGCTTGCCGGTTAAAGGTTCTCCCTGACCGCGTGCGGACGGTAAGGTATTGGCCGCTAAGGAATAAGTGCGCCCCGTACTATCCAGTAACACTAGTTGCTGATTCGAACGCCCATAAGCAGCCGCTAAAAAGCCATCGCCTTGCTTATAACTCAAGGATTCTGGCTCAATATCATGGCCTTTAGCAGCGCGAATCCAGCCCATTTTCGACAAAATAACCGTGATTGGCTCAGCGGGTGTCAGCGCAGTTTCATCCAAAATTTGTGCTGCTTCCCGCTCTATCAAAGGTGAACGGCGCTCATCGCCATACAGTTTCGCATCTTCTTTTAACTCTTTGCGGATCAAGCTGGTGAGCTTCTTGTCAGAGCCAAGTAAACCTAATATCTCTTCGCGCTCCTTTTCCAACTCCGCTTGTTCACCACGAATTTTCATTTCTTCCAAGCGCGCTAATTGGCGCAATTTGGTGTCGAGAATATATTCGGCTTGAATATCGCTAAGTTTGAAGCGTTTGATTAATTTGGGTTTTGGCTCATCTTCCGCGCGAATAATCCGAATCACTTCATCCAAATTGAGGAAAGCAATTAACAAACCCTCCAATAAATGTAGACGCTTTTCGACCTTATCCAAACGCCACTGCAAACGGCGCGTCACAGTTTGGCGACGATATTGCAACCATTCATTTAGAATCTGCAGCAAGTCTTTGACTTGCGGGCGACCATTCAAGCCAATCATATTCATATTGACCCGATAGCTTTTTTCCAAGTCGGTGCTGGCGAATAAATGCGACATGAGCTGCTCCACATCCACCCGATTGGAGCGTGGCACAATAATCAAACGTACCGGCTGCTCATGATCCGACTCGTCGCGCAAATCTTCCACCAAGGGTAATTTTTTAGCCTGCATTTGCTGGGCGATTTGCTCCAGAATTTTTGAGCCAGACACTTGATACGGCAACGCAATAATGACTATATCGCCATCTTCCACCTCATAACGCGCGCGCATTTTGAAACTGCCATTGCCCTTTTCATAAAGGCTCAGGAAATCAGCAGCAGGCGTAATAATTTCAGCTTCAGTCGGGAAATCAGGCGCAGGGATAAACTTACATAAATCCGCTAAGCTGGCCGTTGGGTGATCTAATAAATGAATACAAGCATTCACCACTTCGCGTAGATTGTGCGGTGGAATATCGGTTGCCATCCCGACCGCAATGCCCGTTGCACCATTCAATAGCACATTTGGCAAACGTGCTGGCAAAGTCACTGGCTCTTCTAAAGTGCCGTCAAAATTGGCCTGCCAGTCAACCGTACCCTGCCCTAACTCTTGCAATAAAACCTTCGCATAGGGCGTGAGGCGCGATTCGGTATAACGCATCGCCGCAAAGGATTTGGGATCGTCCTGCGAACCCCAGTTGCCTTGTCCGTCCACCAAGGGATAGCGATACGAAAACGGCTGCGCCATCAAAACCATGGCTTCGTAGCAAGCTGAATCACCATGAGGGTGATATTTACCCAACACATCGCCCACAGTACGCGCTGATTTTTTGTGCTTGGAAGCGGCCGACAAACCCAATTCAGACATAGCATACACAATCCGGCGTTGCACCGGCTTTAAGCCATCGCCCAGATGCGGCAAAGCCCGATCCAAAATGACATACATGGAATAATCTAAGTAGGCTTTTTCGGTATAAGTTTGTAGCGGTAAAGTCTCGATCCCGTCGTAATTCATGCTAATCCTGCTTATTTTTGGCTGTGCAGATTATAGCAAAACTAAGGTTAGACAACGAACACGCTTAGACGATTACAGCTGATTGACAAGTGATTTGTTCTTAATTTTTCAACGATTAAAACTATTGCTACACCAAAAAATCAGCCACCACTTCAATCTGCTCAGGCATTGCCAAAGTCGGCGCATGTCCTACCTTAGTAAAGGTGACTGCCTGTGCATTCGCTTCAGGTTTTCGTGCCAACATTTGTTCAACTTGCTCAGCCGAGAGTAAATCGGACAACTCACCACGAATCACTAAAGTTGGGCAGATAATCTGTTCCCAAAGCGGCCATAAAGTAACTTCACCATTGTAATGATTAAATGGTTCCACTAAGCGCACATCATAATGCAAAGTGACTTTCCCAGCACCCGTCCGCCGCGCTGAAGTCATCGCCATCCGCCGCCAGAAGGTGTCAGTATTTTCGCCAAACGGAATATAAACTTGGCGTAACCAAGCCTCTAATTCGCTGACATTATTGAAACTAGGTTGTGAGCCTGCATAAGTACGAATGCGCTCCACGGCAGCCACTGGAATTTCAGGCCCTACATCATTGAGCACCAACTTTTGGACACGTTCTGGAGCAATTGCGGCTACGACCATACCGATCAAGCCCCCCATCGAAGTACCGACCCATTTAAACTGCTGAATACCTAATTGATTGGCTAAATCCAAAGCAATTTGCGCATAAAACGGCACAATATAATGCTCTAGGGGTGAATCACTCCATTGTGACAAACCACGGCCGGGGGTATCGGGGCAAATTACTCGATAACGTGTGGCTAAAGCCTCCGCCAACTCATCAAAATCCCGCCCTGTACGGGTTAAACCATGCCAACAAATTACCACCGGAGCATCCACTTGCCCCCATTCGGTGTAGTGAATTTCAAAATTTTGACAGTTAAGAAAATGATGACTGGGCGACATGGCGCATCCTTAAGAATAAACAGACCTAAGCATAGCGAGATTTAAGCTTTTTTGACAACCAAATACACCCCAGCCACAGTGAGACCAATGGCTGCAACCGCTAGGAATGGTAAAGACTCATCAAATAATAACCAAGCTTCAATGCTGGTAGCAGGAGGTACTAAATAAAAATAACTAGCCACTTTAGCGGCTTCGCCCTCACGAATCATATACATAAGTAATAAAATCGCACTGACAGATAAACCTAAGACTAACCAAGCCAAAGCAAAAATGAGTTGTTGATCCCAAACCACTACGCGAGTTTCAAAACTATATGCCAGAATTCCCATAAAGACTGCGGTACTCACATATTGCCAAAGTGAACCAGCTACTAGATTGACACTACCACCAAACCGCTTTTGATAAATGGTACCGAGGGCAATCGCGGCCAAAGCAATTAATGTGGCTGCTATCGCTGGCCAAGTTAAATCAAACTTGCCATAACCGCGCGTACTAAGAATCACAAGGGTCACGCCGATTAGACCTAAGGCCAAACCTAGCCATTGGCGCGGTAACAAGCGATCACCAAATAAGCGCCAACCTAGAACAGCAGTCAATAAGGGCTGAATCCCAACTACAATGGCAGTAATACCCGCAGGCATCCCCCATTTAATCGCTGCAAACACGCCACCTAAATATAAACCATGCAGCAATAAGCCGGTCACCATTTGATGTCCAGCCTGTTGCCAACTCGGCCATTGCACTCGCAGCACCACACATAGCAGTAAAAATACTGCTATGGTCCAGAGCATACGAATAAACAATAAATAGAAGGGTTCAATAAAGGGCAACGCATACTTCGCGCCAATAAAACCCGTACTCCATAAAAATACGAAAAGAAATGGAATAGCTTGGATAAAGACGCGATGTAAGCGAGTGTTCAATCCCTAAATCCTTTATTGGGGTGTTTGCCCATTCATTTGCTGCAATTGCTTGAGCATTTCAAGCGTTTCTTTTGGCACATCATCACTTTCTTCTAACTGCTGCATAATTTCCGGCGTCATCCCTTGCTCTTGAATTTGCTTCATCAGATCAGCAGGGATACCTAAATCAGCAGCCGTATTTTGCGGCATACTAGGCATTTGTGGGAAAAACTTTGCAGGTAAGTCAGCAAACTCAATAGGACTACCATTTAACTCAGCTTTATCACCTAATAGTTTTAAATCGAGTTTATACTGATTATTCGCTTCCACTATGGTTTTGTTCTCAAGTGGAGCAGCTAGCATCATCCCCATCTCTTCAGGCACAACTGCTTTATCAGCAGCCAAACTTAAACTACCTTTTACTAAACGTCCCCAATCTTGTGGGCCATACAGCATCAGATCATTCAAGGTGAGTGGTTTAGCACTCCCTGTATAAGTCAAATCTGCCAAGCCATTTACCTTGCCCTTATCTAAAGTCAGGCTTAAGTCATAACGTAGTTTAGATTGGCCAGCTTGCAACACTTTATTCAGGATAATATCCAATAATTGCTCAGTGGTTTGCTGCATTTCTTGCGCTAATTGCTGTTGTTGCTTTTGTCCCTCAGGTAACTCTGTAGCTGATTCATCCACTTTCATTTGCTCTTGCAAGCTTTGCATTTTTGCTTGTAAGGCTTGAATCTCTTTTAAGCCGTCCAATTTGAAACCCGCATAGTCAACTTTTAGATCAGCTTGTTTAACAGGTACTTCAGGTGCCCCTTGAATATTAGCGATTTGGAAAGAACCATTTCCTTGTATACTACCATTTTGCTCACTAGTGGTAGATTGTGCGGACAAGTCTAATTTGACAGGTTCAGTTTTCCCCGCTGTGAGGATACTGATACTAGGAGCTTTGAGGTTAAAACTTTCTAAACCACCGACCACTGAACCTACTTTACCCTCCAGTTCAATACTAGGCACAGTAAATGTCATATCCGCATCACGCACCTCAAGTGCGTCTGTTTTAAGGCTAAAAGGCCCAGCATTTTGTGCTGCTGAAATATCTGCTGTTAGGGTTGCGCCTGCAAACTTTAATTTGCCACCACTTTCTTTAAGGCTCATTTCCATTGGATTAACTAGCATCGTGGTATGCATAGTATTATCAAAACCAATTTTGGTAGTAGCCACAAAGGCCTCTTTGTTACCATAGGCTTGTTCTACAAACGCTTTAGACTCAGCGGGCAAACTTGCCGTATCTAAATGAGACTGCCAATACGATAAGCCCATACCTTGCCCACTAGCTAATAAGAGCGGACCATGCTGGATTTTGTGAGCAAACTGCGCAGACCATTGCCCGGTAACAGGCTCAGTAACCGTCAAGCGAGTCACTGCCTGTGCACCGAAAAGTGAGCGTTCATAGCTGACCAATTCTTGGCTAACCCCATGAGCGGCACTCGCTTTATTCGCTTGTTCAATTTGGGCGCGTACAAGCTTTTCAGTTTCCCCACCGATATACCAAGTGGCACCTAACCAAGCAGCCCCACCCGCTGCTAATAAAGCAGCAATAACAATACCTAACTTTTTCATTCACTAATCTCCGAATTTTTAATATTAATTGAATTACTTAAGCTGAAAATAATTCAGCTCGTTTTGATCCTGAGGGCGGCGCACTCAAACATTAACGTCCAAGCATTTGCCGGAAGGATAAACCGGTTAAACGCAAACTCAGAAAATAACTGACCATCGATAAACCAATTAAACCTGCTAAGGCACTTAAACGCAGGCTGGTACTTGCACTCTGCCACCAAGATGCATCTGGCAAGACTAACCACACCGTTACCCCCATGACTACAGAGGCAAGAGCAATCCGCAGTAGATGTTTGAGCCAACCACCTTGCGTGGCAAAAATACCCTCTTTATACAGAGTCTGGAACAATAAACCTGCATTCACATAGCCTGCTAAAGCCGTCGCTAAGGCCAAGCCAGCATGCGCTCCGGCAATACCAGAAAAAAACCAAGGTAGAACAATGAGTATATTCAAAGCCATATTCGCAAAAATTGAAATAATGCCAATTTTTACGGGTGTTTTAGTATCTTGGCGCGAATAAAAACCGGGCGCTAAGACTTTTACTAAAATAAATGCTGGTAAGCCAAATGAATAGGTCATCAAACTTAAGGCCGACATTTCCACATCGCTCCATTTAAAGGCACCATGCATCATTACGGCTGCCAAGATTGGCTCAGCTAGGAGCATTAAACCTAAGGTAGCGGGGATTGAAATGAGCAAAGCTAAACGCAAGGCCCAATCCATAGTACTACGAAATTGGCTGGCATCTGCTTTGGCATGATCACTAGACAGTTTGGGTAAAATGACTGTACCCAAAGCCACCCCAAAGATCGCTAAAGGCAATTCCACAAAGCGATCAGAATAATAAAGCCACGAAATACTCCCCACCACCAAATAAGAAGCAATAATCGTATTAATGACTAAATTCAGTTGTGCAACCGAAGAGCCAAACAAGGCTGGAATCATCAAACGCATTACACGTTTAACACCTTCATGCGCACGCTGTACTTTAAATTTAGGCAACAAACCTAGGCGCATTAAAGCAGGAATTTGAAACAGGAACTGCACTACCCCAGCAAAGAACACCCCCCAAGCCAAAGCCACCACAGGCTCAGCAAAATAGGGGGGTCCCCAAATAGCAAAAGCAATCATCACCACATTCAACAAAGCAGGGGTTAAAGCAGGAATGGCAAACTTACTAAAAGTATTCAGGATGCCGCCTACTAAGCCGGCTAGGGAAATAAATAAAATATACGGGAAAGTAATCCTAAGCATCTCTGCAGCCAGCTCAGGACGAGCATCAGCTTGCTTAGAGAAGCCTGGAGCAAAAATCTCGACCACTAAAGGTGCGGCAATCATCCCTAAAGACGTAATGACGAGCAAAATTAAGCCTAGAGTACCGGCGACATAATCAATCAGATCTTGCAGTGCTTCGCGGCTTTGTTTTTCTCTGTATTCCGCCAGAATCGGTACAAAAGCAAGAGAGAATGCACCTTCTGCAAAAAAACGCCTTAATAAATTGGGAATTTTAAAGGCTACGAAAAAGGCATCCGTAGCACCATCGACCGGAAAATAGCGCGCGACCACTACATCCCGCAATAAACCCAAGACCCGCGAGATCATAGTCATCGCGCTAATTACCGCACCCGAACGCAATAAGCGACTCATAAAATAGCAGCCAGTCCTTTCAATTGAAGGCGCTGATTCTGCATCAAAGCTGTGCAAAGGTCATGCAGAACCTGTGATTTTTTCTGTGACTAGGTACACAAGCGCATCGATGAACAATTGCAGCTAAACACTAGATCAGGCAAGCTGCCCGTTTTTAAGAAGGTGGGGTTGCTTTATGCCCTTTTTAAATGGAATTACCGCTTTATTGATTTATCAGTTAATTGGCGAAGTGCTGGTACGCTGGCTTAAGCTATCTATTCCGGGGCCTGTACTGGGTATGACTTTATTATTCATTAGTTTGCTCCTCTATAAACGGGTGCCACTAGCCTTGGAAACAGCCTCAGCCGCTTTACTCAGCCATTTATCTTTGCTGTTTATTCCGGCTGGTGTTGGGCTAATCCTGTATTTCGATGCTTTATCTAAAGAATGGCTGCCGATTTTAGTTACTTTAGTGGCAAGCACATTAATCAGCATGGCACTTATTGGTTTAAGTATGCAGCAATTGATGAAATGGTTTAAACCTAAAGCAGAGCCAAACGATGAGTCAAACTGAGCTTTTAGAGATTTGGGTTTATCTTTCTACGTCACCCTTATTAGGTTTGACTGCCACTCTGCTAGCTTATGTATTGGCTCATCGATTTTACTTACGTTGTAATGCTTCACCACTCGCCAATCCAGTTGCAATCGCTATTGCTATGTTGATTAGCTTATTGGTACTCACTAAAACTCCGTATAAAGATTATTTTGATGGGGCAAAATTTGTCCATTTTTTACTTGGCCCGGCGACAGTCGCTTTAGCTATCCCTTTATATAAGCAGCTAGAAACGATTAAACGTGTCATGTTACCACTACTACTGTCTTTACTGATCGGCGTGTTGGTAGGTGCAGTGACTGCTATTTACATTGGCAAGGTATTTGGTGCCTCTAAACCAACTTTATTATCACTCGCACCTAAATCCGTGACCTCACCCGTTGCTATGAGTATTGCCGAGCATATTGGAGGCTTACCTTCACTTACTGCGGCCTTAGTCGTTTCTACCGGCATTGTCGGTGCAGTATTTGGCCCAAGCTTATTGAAAGCCTTAAAAATCGACGATGCACGCGCGATGGGAGTGGCTTTAGGAGTAACTTCACATGGAGTTGGTACTTCAAGAGCTTTCCAGTTATCTGCACAAATGGGGGCTTTCGCCGGTTTATCAATGGCTCTTGCGGCTTTAGCTAATGCCCTACTTTTACCGTGGATTGTGAGCTGGCTACCCTTTTAGCAAAACTTGCCTGATTAAAGTGAAGCGTCTAAAGTGATGCCCACCTTTTGAGCCTTGGAAACCCACACATGAGTGTCTCTGCTGAAATTGTAAGCTTTCCACGCCGTATGGCCGCTGTTTTCTATGACACTCTGCTAATCGGCGTCACTACCGCTATTCTTGGTGGCATTATAGCAACTAGCATTGCGCATTTAAGCGGTATTCAGTTACAACCAGGCTCTCCTCTATCTAATGCTTTATTTATTTTAGATTTGATTATTGCCTTTGGTTTATTCGGCTGGTTTTGGACACATGGTGGGCAAACTTTAGGCATGCGCGCTTGGAAAATTAAAGTGATCACCGAAGATGGTTCACCTTTTTTGTGGACCCATGCCTTTTTTCGTTATGTTGGTGCTTTATTGAGCTGGATGGCGCTCGGAGTAGGTTATTGGATTGCTATTTTTGATCCGCACAAACTCACTTGGCATGATCGATTTTCACGCACTTATTTAGTACGCACAGCTCGTTAAGCTTAACAAGCAACCAGTTAATTTTTTAAGCATTAAAACTGTTAATAATACCCAAATAGAGGTACTACACGTCCTAGACTTAATTAGCGTTATACTACACCTGCTTTAATTTTTTCATAGACCCTTAACTTAGAATAAAGAAACCGTAAGGATTCGGCATGAATTATCAATTTCAGACCCATGCGCAAGCCGCACAGGTCAATGCAGATTGCGTAGTGGTCGGTATTTATAAATCGAATGAACTGTCAGCTGCAGCTCAAGAATTAAACACGGCTAGCTCAGGTGCTATCACGGAGCACTTAGAATTAGGTGATTTTTCAGGTGATAAACAACGCTTTAGTATGTTATATCAACTACCTGGTGTGGCTGCTAAGCGTGTTTTATTAGTAGGTTTGGGTGAACGCGACAAGCTCAATGTAGACACGCTGGTTCAAGCCACTCATCTGGCTGCAGCCAGTTTAAAAGCAACTAAGACCCATCAAGTTGTTTCCTTCTTAACTGATGAAGCGGCTCAAGAAATAGCCGAAAATGCGGTTCGCCAATCAGTGGTTGCAGTGGCTGATACGTTTTATAGCTTTAATGACTTCAAAAGCAATAAAGAAGATATTCCAGCTCCGAACTTGGAAAATTGGATTTTTGCTCATCATACTGAAGCTAATTTAGAGATAGCAACCCGCCAGGGCGCTGCGATTGCTGAAGGTATGAAGCTTTGCCGTGATCTCGCTAATAGCCCGGGTAATCAATGTACGCCGACCTATTTGGCCAAAACGGCACTTAAATTAGGTCACTCACAAGCAAATCTTGAAGTAGAAGTTCTCGAAGAAGCCCATATGGCTGAATTGGGAATGGGTTCTTTCCTCTCAGTCTCCAAAGGCAGTGAAGAACCGGGCAAGATGATTATCCTACACTATAAAGGAGGCCAAGCTGAAGATGCACCGGTTGCACTTGTAGGCAAAGGCATTACCTTTGATACCGGTGGGATTTCACTCAAACCAGGTGCTGCAATGGATGAGATGAAATTTGATATGACAGGTGCAGCGAGCGTCTTAGGGACTTTCGCCGCTTGTGTGGCTATGCAATTACCGATTAATGTCATTGGCGTCTTAGCTGCGGCTGAAAATATGCCCAGCGGTAAAGCCAGTAAGCCCGGTGATATTGTCACCAGTATGGCCGGTAAAACCATCGAAATCCTGAATACCGACGCGGAAGGTCGCTTAGTATTGTGTGATGCTCTGACTTATGTAGAGCGCTATCAGCCTAAAGCGGTGATTGACATTGCGACTTTAACCGGCGCTTGTATTACCGCTTTAGGTCATCATATTTCTGGCTTACTCAGTAATAATGATGAGCTAGCGAATGAAGTCTTAGCTGCTGGTAAACAAGCGAATGATGAGGCTTGGCGTTTACCGATGGGTGAAAAATATCAAGATCAGTTGAAAAGTAATTTTGCCGATATGGCGAATATTGGTGGCCCACCTGCTGGAACGATTACAGCGGCTTGCTTTTTGGCGCGCTTCACCGAAAGCTATCCTTGGGTACATTTGGATATTGCTGGTACAGCATGGAAAAGTGGTGCCGCCAAAGGTTCAACCGGACGCCCTGTACCCTTGTTATGCCAATGGCTGATTAATCGGGCGCAATAATTGACGCGCATCGCTTTTTACGTTGGGCAATCCAGTAATTTACAGGCACGGCTACTGCTGGCCTGTAAGTTGGTGGAAAAAGCACTCGCCCAAGACCTACACATCTATATTCATACCGATCATCTCACCACCAGTACTCGCATGGATGAGTTACTCTGGACTTATAGCGATTTAAGCTTTATCCCCCATGCCATCACACCCAACACCGAACAAGGCTTAAAAGTCTTAATTGGGCATGATAACGAACCGCCAGAACCTTGTGAGTTTTTGATTAATCTTTCCAACGAGATACCGAGCTTCCTTGAACGCTTTGAGCGTATGGCCGAAGTGCTGGATCAGGAAGAAACTATTTTAGTCGCTGGTCGCAAACGTTACCAAATTTATCGCAAGCAAGGCTATAATCTAGACTATCATCAGTTGTGATGATCAGAGAGACTGCTTGCATAAAAAATACTATTGGCATACGAGATGAGTAGCAGACAAGATTTAGAAAGCACCATACGCATTCCAGTGATAACCGACTTAGTGCGCCCCGGCGACAGTGAAGTGATTAAGCGCGCGAAAGCAGGCACGAATGCAGAATACCAAAAACACTTTGAGCGTCGCTTAAAACAACGGATCGAAGAGCTACAATCGGCGACAGGCCAGGATGAATATACTGGTTTAGCCCGTGCTCATGCGATTCGCTCTGAGCAACAGGATAGCGACAATGTGTTAAACCTGAATCAAAGTTATGAACAAGAAATGGATCAACGTCGCCAAGAATTACTGCGCGAATTGTCTTCGATGTTAAAGTAAAAATTTTCTCCTAATCGCGTTATAATCCGCTCTTTTCAGTATTTTTGATAAAAGAGCGGACATGGATAAGACCTACCAACCTCAAGCAATCGAGCAACGCCTCTACCAACAATGGGAGCAACAGGGCTATTTTAAGCCCAGTGGCGTAGGTCAGCCGTTCTGCATCATGATCCCCCCGCCGAATGTCACCGGCACTTTGCATATGGGGCACGGCTTCAATCAAACCGTGATTGATATTCTCACGCGCTATCATCGGATGCAGGGTAATAATACTTTGTATCAACCCGGTACGGATCACGCAGGGATTGCCACGCAAATGGTGGTTGAGCGCCGCGTCAATGCTGAAGGTAAAACACGCCATGATTTTGGCCGCGCTGCCTTTATCGAGAGAATTTGGGAATGGAAAGGCGAATCTGGCGATACCATTAACCGCCAATTACGCCGTTTAGGTACTTCTCCTGATTGGAGCCGCGAACGCTTCACGATGGATGCGAACTTATCCAAGGCTGTGGTTGAAGTCTTCGTGCGTTTACACGAAGAAGGTTTGATTTATCGCGGCAAACGCTTAGTCAACTGGGACCCCGTGTTACATACCGCCGTTTCGGATTTGGAAGTTATTTCTGAGGAAGAAAATGGCTCGATGTGGCATTTCCGTTACCCTATTGCGGATGCGAAGGGTCAAGCCACAACGGACTACTTAATCGTTGCCACCACGCGCCCCGAAACCATGCTAGGTGATAGCGCGGTCGCGGTACATCCTGAGGATGAGCGTTATAAGCATCTGATCGGCAAGCAAGTCGTACTGCCTTTAGTAGGACGCTTAATTCCGATTGTGGGCGACGAATACGCTGACCCCGAAAAAGGCACGGGCTGCGTTAAAATCACCCCTGCCCATGATTTCAATGACTATCAAGTCGGCAAACGCCATAATCTTGAGCTGATTAATATTTTCACCAAAGACGCGCATATTAATGAAGTCGCGCCAGATAAATATCGCGGCTTAGAGCGTTACGCAGCACGCAAGCAAATCGTGGCCGATTTGGATGCTTTAGGCTTATTGGCGGAAATTAAAGAACATAAACTCATGGTGCCGCGCGGTGACCGCTCTGGCACGGTGATTGAGCCGTATCTCACCGATCAATGGTATATCGACTTAACACGCGACACACTGCCGGATGATCGTTTGGGTGGAAAAGCAGCTTTGGCACAACCTGCGATTGATGTGGTGGCCAATGGGCAAGTACGTTTCATTCCCAATAACTGGATCAATACTTATAACCAGTGGATGAATAATCTGGAAGATTGGTGTATTTCGCGCCAACTTTGGTGGGGACATCAAATCCCAGCTTGGTATGATCAGGCAGGGAATATTTATGTGGGGCGCAATGAAGCCGAAGTACGCAGCAAGTATCATTTAGCGGCTGATCTTGAATTACGCCAAGATGAAGATGTGTTAGATACTTGGTTCTCCTCAGCACTCTGGCCTTTCTCCACTTTAGGCTGGCCAAATAGCGACGATCCTGCTTTAAAAGCCTTCTACCCCACTAGCACTTTAGTCACAGGCTTTGACATTATTTTCTTCTGGGTCGCGCGCATGATTATCATGGGCAAAAAGTTCATGGGGGAAGTCCCGTTCCACGATGTTTATATTCATGGTTTGGTGCGAGACTCTGAAGGCCAAAAAATGTCCAAATCCAAGGGCAATGTGCTGGATCCTTTGGATCTGATTGATGGGGTTGATCTGGAAACCTTGGTGAAAAAACGCACTACTGGTCTGATGAATCCTAAGGACGCGGCCAAAATTGAAAAGGCTACACGCAAACAATTCCCTGATGGGATTGAAGCTCATGGAACTGATGCCCTACGTTTTACCTTTGCTTCTTTTGCCACGGCTGGGCGGGATATTCGCTTCGATTTACAGCGCTTGGAAGGCTATCGTAACTTCTGTAATAAGCTCTGGAATGCAGCGCGTTATGTCTTGATGCAGTGTGAAGACCAAGATACGGGTTTAGATGCCAGCTTGCCAACTGAACTCTCAAGCTCGGATCGTTGGATTATTGGTAAACTGCAAACTGTTGCCAGTGAAGTAAAAGATCACTTCGACAATTATCGTTTTGATTTGGCCGCGCAAGCCTTGTATGAATTCACTTGGTATGAATATTGTGACTGGTATTTGGAACTCACCAAGCCAGTTTTGAGCAAAAATAATAACAATGAAGCCGCAAAACGTGGCACACGCCAAACTTTAGTCAGCGTTTTAGAAGTCACTTTGCGCATGCTCCACCCTATTATGCCTTTCATTACTGAAGAAATTTGGCAAAGTATCAAGGGTTTGGCGGGTAAAACTGGCCCTACGCTTATGCTGGAAACTTGGCCTACTAACGATCAAAGTAAGATTGATAATGAGGCACTGGCTGAAATTGAATGGCTCAAAACCTTCATTATGGGTATTCGCCGCATTCGCTCTGAAATGGATATTAAACCCGGACAAGTGTTGGATATTCTGCTGCAACACTGGAGTGAATCAGACAAAGCACAATACGCGAATACCGAAAAAGAAATTCAAAGCCTCGCCAAAGTGGGCAATGTGACTTGGTTGTCCAAGGATGCAACTGCACCTGAATCAGCTACTGCTTTAGTGGGTGAAATGCAGATTCTGATTCCTTTAGCGGGTTTGATTGATAAAGATGCTGAAATTGCACGTTTGACGAAAGAAATTGAAAAAATCGAAAAGAATTTAGCTGGTGTGGAATCGCGTTTAAATAACCCAGCCTTTGTGGAAAAAGCCAAACCGGAAGTGATTGAAACAGCAAAAAAGCAAGCTGAAGAACAACGCGTAGCCCTAGAGCAATTGCAGGGGCAATTGGAGAAGATGAGGAGTTTGTAACTCTATTTAATTAGGGCGATTTTTTTAAGTCGCCCTACTTTATCACAGCCGCTTAGCACTTTTATTAGAGCTTAATTTATCGCTTTCTGTAAGATTAGCTCTCATAGAAAACTATAAGATAATTTATGAAGCGCTACTTCTTACTTACTTTCGTTTTATTAGCGGGCTGCGAAGATAAAAATTTTCATACTACATCACCGCCACCCTTAAATACTGTATCGACCGCTAATACACTACCAGCAAAATCTAGCTTACCTCAAGCGGAGCTTAGCTCCAATGTAGCTCTCCTGAATCAACATCAACAGGAAAATACCAGTATCTATCCACGTAATGACCTGCAGCTTGCGGTAGATCAATCACTTAAAACCATCACAGCCCCTATACAACAAGATTTATTAGATATTATGGGAACTGAATTACAAAGTATTGATACCCAATTTAATGAGCAGCATATTACCTTTCAGTATCAAGTGTGGAAAATCAAACATCAATCAGTCTGTATTCAAGCCCAACTCAACGCCATGCAATTTTCAGAATGTACCCAAGCGGCTAAAGCGTTATTTCAAACTATGTGCAATGAACTACCCAATACACACCCACGCAATCAGCAGTTGAAACGCATGTATTGCCAAGCTGCAATTGATTTTAAACCTACAATTGCACAAATCTCGCGTAGCCAAGCTGATAATACTGATAAAGTTCAAAGATTACGCACAAGCTGCAATGACCTAATTTTCAAAGCGAAAATATCGGAAAGTGCTAGTGACGAGAGAGCCAGAGACCAAGCCTGCCAAAAATATAAAAAGGCCGCTAAGATCAATTAAAGACTAGATCCCTTGCACCGGTTTTTTTAGACAATATGGCTGTTTGAAACCACTGTTTTATGATTCAACCTCACTCGCCAAATCAATAAACCAATTAAAATTACCGTACACCACAACATAGTTTGTGGCAAAACACTACTTAATAATAAGAGAATAGCTGCGATGGGATAAGCCATTTTTTGCTGAGGTGTCTGCATGCGATGTTGCTCATGACAATACCATAAGCCAAGCAGGTAAAAGGCTAGGGGAATGGTCAGAATCAAACCTAATAGAGTGTCATTTAAACTAGCCTTGCCATCTAATATATCTACAGTAGCCGCTAAAGCAGCACCCACAGCAGCGGCTGAAAAGAAAATCACATAGTGCCCATAACCCCATGCAAAAGCGATATTTTTATTTTCTTTTAATAGGTCATGCACAGGCTCATTAAAATAAAGCCACCACAAACAGAATAAAATAGCTAAACCGGCCAACATAAATAAACCACGTTGCAGGCTTATATCGCTAAAACTTTCGGTCGCTTGTAAAGCTAAGGATAAGGATAAAACTGACTCGCCCAATACAATCAAAGTTAATAAACTATAGCGTTCGGCAATATGTTCAGGATGCCAAGGAGTACGCCCTGCACTTTGCGCCCAAACCGGAACCGATAACTCTAAGGCTACCATAATAAAAAACACCCAAATCGGCGTATAAGGTAGCGCTAAAAGACTTAACCAGCCGATTTGGCACAATAAAATGCCAATAACATTACGCAGGGCATTGGTGCGTAAATGCGAATTGACTGGCTGTGAATAATAAGTACGCAACCATAATCCCACTAGCCCCAAACGCATAATAGAATAACCAATGGTAATTCGTTTCAGACTATGCTCCTCAAACACATCTGGCACGCCTGATGCGATGACTAGCGAACCAAACATCTGAACAAATACCAAAATTCGATAAGGGGCGTCATCTACATCAAATGCCGAGGCAAACCATGTAAAGCCCATCCATGCCCACCAGATAGCAAAAAATACCATGATGAAACTGATGGAAGCTTCCAATGCGTGATTCGCAATAAACCCGTGATGTAATTGTGCTGCCGCTGAAGCCACTGCCACTACAAAAACCAAATCAAAAAACAACTCAAGAGGAGTCGAAGCACGGTGATGCTGATCTGGCGAACGCCCCGTCATATTAAAGAGTGATCTCATCATTATCTTTGCCTTCTGAAATTTGTAATAAGTTCAAGAATTATGGGTACAAAAACTACCATAAATTTCACCTGATCATACATACGCTTTCCCTTAAACCTACTACTCCCCCTTACCATTCCTTAAACCACAGCTTTCGGAAAGCATGCTATTATGCGCGGATACCAGTTCATCTAAAACAACGGCAGTTTATATATACTGCATTTAATCTCTGTAAAATAATGATTAGCTAGAGGGCTAGAGCTTTGAAACAGTCAGTGTTGCAGGTATGGATGCGTATTCTAGGCTTAATAGTCTTAGTCCTGCTGTGCACGAATACCCAAGCAGCCAGCAAATTATTTCCCTTTGATACCAATACGGCCAATCAAGAAACCGCTCAACAAGGTGACCCTCTGCCACCGGAACAAGCGTTTGCACTTACTCCGCCGCTCTATGATGGCAAACAGTTGCTCTTACGTTGGGACTTGCCAGAGGCGAAATTTTATTTATACAAAGAAAAATTCAAAGTTCGGGTCTTAACCCCTGACTTGAAAGTGGGTGAACTACAACTACCTGCTGGAGAACTTAAACAAGATGAGTTTTTTGGTAATGTACATGTCATTCACCATTCAGCTGATTTGAAATTACCGATTGATCTAAATGGAAAAACTAGTGGCAATTTACAAGTTGAAGTGGGCTGGCAAGGCTGCGACAGTGATTTAGGGGTTTGTTATCCGCCCGAATTAAAATACTACAGTGCTAATATTCCTAGCGACCCTGCTCAGCTTGCACAAGGCTTTATTCTCGAACCTAGCGAGCCGCCTGCAACCGGTACAGTCGCTAACCCCAGCCAAGCAACCCCCACCAATTTACCACCTGCAGTCATTAAATCCGAGCAAGAACAGATTGCAGATACGCTGGCTTATGGCAACTGGGCTTTGACTTTACTGACCTTTTTGGGGTTTGGCTTATTGCTAGCCTTTACGCCGTGTATTTTCCCGATGATTCCGATCTTGTCAGGTATTATTGCTGGGCAAAAAAATCTAAGTACGCGCGGTGCTTTTTTGTTGTCCTTAACTTATGTACTTGCAATGGCTGCAACTTATACCTTAGCCGGTGTTTTAGCCGGTTTATTTGGTAGCAACTTACAAATCCTGTTTCAAAATCCTTGGATTTTAGGAGTTTTTAGCGCTGTTTTTGTCTTACTTGCTTTATCCATGTTTGGCTTTTATGAGCTACAAATGCCTGCTGCCTTCCAGCAACGCTTAACCGAGTTAAGCAATAAACAAACGGGTGGCAACTTAATCGGGGTTGCGATTATGGGCATGCTCTCTGCTTTAATTGTTGGCCCTTGTGTGGCTGCTCCTTTGGCGGGTGCTTTAATTTATATCGGGCAAAGCGGCGATGCACTGTTAGGCGGTGCTGCTTTATTTACACTCAGTATGGGGATGGGCATTCCCCTTCTGATTATTGGCACTTCAGCCGGTAAATTTTTACCACGTGCTGGTGCATGGATGGAAAGTGTTAAAGCTATTTTCGGGGTGATGTTGCTAGGCGTAGCACTCACTTTGCTAGAGCGTATTCTGCCTGAAATGGTCAGTATGTTCTTATGGGCGGCACTGATTATTATCTCTGCAGTCTATATGGGTGCACTCTCGCCCTTGCCTGCGAATAGCACAGGTTGGCGTACCTTGTGGAAAGGTTTAGCGGTCTTATTTTTACTGCATGGCAGCTTAGTCGCTATTGGCGCTGCTGCGGGTAGTACGAGCCTAATACAACCTTTAAAAGGTGTCTTTAGTGGCGAACAAGCGAATGAATTGATTTTCCGCCCAATAAATAGCCCTACCGAACTTAATCAAGCTTTAGCAGAGGCTAAAGGGAAGCCAGTCTTATTTGATTTCTATGCTGATTGGTGTGTGAGTTGCCGTGAAATGGATAAATATACTTTCACTGATCCAATAGTACGAACGGCCTTGCAAAACTTTGTATTGTTACGCGCGGATTTATCTGCTACCACTAAAGCCCATCGTGAACTTTTAAAGCAATTTAATTTGTATGGGCCACCAGGGATTATTATCTTCGACACCAGCGGCCAAGAGCGTAAAAATTTGCGAGTGGTAGGTTTTATGCGCGCTGAGCCATTTGCGAAGCATGTCAGTCAAATTCAAGCGCCGTAATCGATTACTTAGCAAAGCGAAATAACAAAGCTGTAAGCCATTTACAGCTTTTAAGCTTTAACCATAACGCGCTTCACCTTGGCGGCGAAAATCACTGGGTGTCATGCCTTTTAGCTCCATAAAACGCCGATTGAAATTAGCGATATTATTGAAGCCCACGTTATAGCAAATCGTACTCACATATTGATCGGTTTCCATCAATAATTGGCAGGCACGATTGACCCGTAGGCGATTCACAAAGTCGGTGAAGGTATTCCCCGTAGCACGGCGGAAATACCGTGAAAACCGGCTTTCACTCATACTGACTCGTTTAGCAATATCGATCAGAGCAAACTGATTCGAGTAATTCGCCGTAATATAATCTACGACTTCGCTGATTTGGCGTAAGGAAGCATCGTCCTCAAAGCTTTGTAACTGCACATTGGAGAGCAAGCGATAGTCATGGTGGCGCGCTAGTAAGCTCAATAAAGCCACAAACTCACTGAAACGCTGCAAGCCGGAGGATTGGCGAATTTTTACAATACTTTCATAAGCTTGTTCGCTTAAGCCCATGAACTCAATGCCATGCTTAGCCCGCTCTAAAAGCGGTAGCGCTTCACGCAACTCGGATAAATGTTCACTAGCTTGACGCAGTGGCTCATCAGAAAATTGCAGGACTAAATCACGTACGCGCACGCCTTCTGCGGGTAGCTCACTCGAAATCCAGTTATGCGGCAAACGTGGCCCAGTCAACACTAAATGCCCTGGCTCAAAGCGTCCAATATAATCACCAACAAAAACTTTGCCGGTCGTTTCGACGATGAGATGTAGCTCATATTCTTCGTGATAATGCCAGCGAATCAAGGGGTTGGGTGCTCCATGCTCAAGGCAACGGATATAGCCATACGAACCCTCAGGTTCATAACCCAAGACCGGATCGCGCTGAAAATCACGCTCAAGCTCTGGTGAGCGTGGCGAAATTTTTTGTCGAGCTAGACTACCCATAATTCTCTCCTACCCACTCCACTCTCTACGACATCACATTGCCGCCATCAACATTAAGCGTCTGTGCTGTAATATACGCTGATTCATCACTTGCTAAAAATACCGCTGCTCCGGCAATGTCTTGTGGCACTCCCATCCGCCCTAAAGGTACCGCTTTACCGACTGCAATTTTCTTTTCACCGGGCTGTAGGCCTTCATATTTAGCAAATAGGCCATCAACATGCCCCCACATCGGCGTATCAATGACTCCGGGGGAAATGCCATTGACGCGAATGCCATGTGGAGCCATTGCCAAAGCAGCTGATTGGGTATAACTAATCACAGCGGCTTTAGAAGCACAATAATGGGACACTAAACCCTCACCCCGCCGCCCAGCTTGCGAAGCAAGATTAATAATGCTGCCCGTTTGGCCGGCCTCCACTAACCCCTGCAACACCGCTTGCATGACAAAGAACATGCCCTTGACATTCACTGCAAAGATCTTGTCATACATGGCTTCATTAGACTCCAATAAGGGAGCCATATCGAAAATCGCTGCATTATTAAATAAGACATTAATCGTGCCTAACCGCTGATTCGCTTGCGTTACCAACGCTTTAACTGCAGCCGTATCTACCACATTCAAGCTATGATATTGCAAGCGGCTGAAGTTGTGCATTAAAGCCTTCAGCTCAGCACTTGGCTCAGCGGCCAAATCAATCGCAGTACAAACTGCACCCTCTTTCAAGAAAGCCTCAGTGACTGCTAAACCAATGCCACCATTCGCGCCCGTGATGAGCGCGTGTTTATCTTGGAGACGTTGTAGGCTCATGAATGTTTACTCACAAACTCGTCCACACGTTGTACTGCTTTGCGTAAGGCTATTACCAAGCGCTCATCACCCGCTATCGGCCCAAACAACACAGGTTCAGCCGCAAAGGCCGCAATAGGGTCGCTAGAAGAGCAAATCGCTTGAGCACTGGCTGGAGCCATCGCTTGGTCTTCGTATTTGAAGGGAATTTCACCACGTTGTTGACGCTGTAAGAAGCGCAAAAACAGTGCAGGCAGCATTGCGACCGCATCAATACTCCGATTCGCGCCCAAAGCCTCCCGTAAAGTCGGCTGAATAAACCCCGGAATCTTCGAATAGCCATCCATTGCCACCCGTTGATTGGTATCCAGAATATTCGGATTACTAAACCGATCTAGCACCACATCCCGATATTTAGGTAAATCCAGCGGATAAGGCTTAGCGGTATCCTCAAGGCAAGGAATGACATCATCGGTGACATAATCACAAGCCATTTGGCGAATTTCAGGGTCGAGCGTGCCCTCGTGAATATATTGATAACCGCGCAAAGTACCAGCCCATGCAATACAACTGTGAGGCGCATTCAGCAGACGAATCTTCGCCTCCTCATAGGGCATCACGTCCTCAACCATCTCCACGCCAACCTTTTCCCATGCAGGTCGACCGTTAGCGAAATGATCCTCTACCACCCATTGAATAAAGGTTTCACCCATTAAAGCGGCTGGATCATCGCGGCCGGTAGCGGCTTTAACACGCTCACGAATCTCGGCAGTAGGGCGTGGAGTAATACGATCCACCATTGAGTTAGGCGCGGTCGTATTCGCAGACACCCAAGCTAATAAAGCTTGATCGTCACGTTTGCCTAAAAATTGTTTTAAGCCACCAAAGAAACGTTCACCATTACTGCGTAGATTATCGCAATTGAGCAAGGTGACTTTACCTGCCCCTGCTTGCATCCGTGCATGCAAAAGTTTGCTTAAAGCGCCATAAATAGTCGAACAGGTTTTCCCCTCTAAATCAGAACGCAAATCCGCAAAGCCTTCATCTAAGTGATTGTGCGCATCCAGATAATAGCCTGCTTCGGTCACAGTAAAGGATATAATGCGAGTATTAGGGTCTGAGGCGATCTTAACTAAACCACTCAAGTCTTTATCCCAGCTAATCACCTCTTGAATCGAGCTAATAGACTGATAAAAACGCTCACCAGCGGTATTCACCGTTTCTAAAGTATAAGCCCCGTGACTGGCTTGCAGTGCCGCTACCGTTTCGAGCATATCGGGGCGCAAATTGCCTCCAACAATACGCCAAGTTTGATCGCCTTGATCGTGCAAAGCTTGCATATACACCGCTTGATGGGCGCGATGGAAAGAGCCTAAACCTAAATGCAGTTGAGTTAAAATAGCGGCGCTCATGCTGCAACTCCTGAAAATTGATTCAGGCTAGCAATCGCCTTGCCATCTTTGTCAAAACGGTGCAAATGCACAGAGTCAAACTGCACACCCACTTGCTCACCCAGTTGTGAACGGGTGCGCTCATATTGACGTACAATAATCATCGCGCTGCCTAAATTCACATGAATCAAGGTTTCATTGCCCAGCGCTTCGATCAACTCCACAGTACCCCGCAGTTGCCCCTCGTTCGCAGCCACAATAGTTAAATGCTCAGGGCGTACACCAATCTCGTGTGCACCGCCTGCTTTCGGGAACATACTCGCTGGCAAAACATTCATTTGTGGCATACCGATGAATTGCGCCACAAAACGATTCGCCGGGCTATCATATAGCTCCAGTGGCGTACCGACTTGCTCGATCATGCCATCACGCAACACTACCACCCGATCCGCTAAGGTCATTGCCTCTACCTGATCATGGGTAACATAAATCGTCGTTGCACCTAATTCACGGTGTAATTTAGCGATTTCTACGCGAGTTTGACCCCGTAAAGCAGCGTCTAAGTTGGATAAAGGCTCATCGAATAAGAACACTTTTGGCTGGCGGACAATCGCACGCCCAATCGCTACCCGTTGACGCTGACCACCTGATAAAGCCTTGGGGGTACGCTGTAAATAAGAGGTCAGATTAAGCTTATCCGCCGCTTTCGTTACTTTATCCTTAATCACATCCGGTGCGACCTTTGCTAAGCGCAACGCGAAGGACATATTCTCTTCCACCGTCATATGTGGATAGAGCGCATAAGATTGGAAGACCATAGCCAAGTCACGCTGTGAGGAAGGCGCATCAGTAATATCCTTGCCGTCTAACATCAGTTTGCCGCCATTAATGGTTTCCAAGCCTGCAATCATGCGCAACAGCGTGGATTTACCGCAGCCAGAAGGTCCGACAAAGACAATGAACTCACCTTTTTCAATCGTTAAATCCACACCTTTGATCGCACGGAGTTTGCCGTAAAACTTCTCAACACCTTTTAAGTCTAAAAATCCCATAATCTATTCCTTCCTTTATTTCACTGCGCCAAAGGTCAAGCCTTGTACTAACTGCTTTTGACTGAACCAACCGAAGACAATAATCGGGGCAATCGCCATTAATGAAGCAGCGGATAATTTCGCCCAGAACAGACCTTCAGGGCTGGAGTAAGAAGCAACCAAGGTAGCCAAAGTACCTGCTTGTGCCGCCCCTAAACTCAATGCCCAGAAAGCTTCATTCCAAGCTAAGACCAAGCACAATAGGCCGGTGGACGCTAGGCCACCCATTCCTAAAGGTAATAATACATAGCGGAATTCATCCCATAAGTTAGCACCATCCATTCTGGAAGCTTCTAGAATTTCATGCGGAATATCTTTTAAATGGGAGTACAGCATCCATACCATAATCGGCAAGTTACTCATTGTGAACAGAATAATCAGCCCAAACTTGGTATCCAATAAGTGTGTGTACTGATAAAGCACATAGATGGGTGCCAGAGCACCTACTGCTGGCATCATTTTGGTGGATAGCATCCACATCAGAATATCTTTGGTGCGTTTGGTGGGACTAAAGGCCATGCTATACGCTGCGGGTGCAGCAATCAGTAGGCCTAAAATAGTCGACACCACACTAGTAACGATTGAGTTCCAAGCATAAGTAAAATAATCACTACGTGCTTGTACTTCATGGAAGTTTTCTAAAGTCGGTGTGAAAATCCACAAAGACGGCACTGCTATTGCTTGCCCTTCGGTCTTAAACGCAGTAACCGCTAAAAATAACAGTGGGAAAAATAAGATTAAAGCCACAGTCCAAGCTGCAATGGTACGAACAATCAGTTGGGTAGAGCTAGAGTTAGGTGAAGATTGCATAGTCTTAGTCCAAGTTCTTGCCGATCATACGAATCAAAAATACCGCCACAATATTGGCGAGTACTACCGCAAGTAAGGCACCTGCTGAAGCAACCCCAATATCAAAGCTTAAACGGGCTTGCTTAAAGATCAGGAAGGCTAAGTTGGTGCTAGCATTACCGGGGCCGCCGCTAGTAGTGGTATAAATTTCAGCGAAGATGCTTAATAAGAAGATCACTTCAATCATAATAACCACCGAAATGGATCGTCCCATGTGCGGCATATACAAATACCAAAGTTTTTGTAGATAAGTCGCGCCATCCATCCCAGCCGCTTCTAATTGCTCACGATCCATCGATTGCAAAGCAGTCATGAAGATCAAACAAGCAAAGGGTAGCCATTGCCAACTCACCATAATGATGATGGAAAACAAGGGATAATCAGCGAGCCAATCAATCGGCTGTAAGCCAAAGAAGGTCCATATCTGTGCTAAGACTCCATAGACAGGATTCATCATCATGTGCTTCCACAATAAAGCATTCACAGCCGGCATGACGAAAAATGGAGAAATTAACAGGATACGTACTACCCCTTGCCCCGGGAATGGATCATTAATTAACAGGGCGATGGCTAAACCTAGCCCAACAGTGATGAATACGACGCTACCTAATAGAATTAAGGTGTTCCAAATAGATGGCCAAAAATCGGGATCAGTTAAAAAATAGCTGTAATTCTCTAAACCAACGAAGCCAGTTTGATCTGGCTGCATTAAGTTGTAGCGCATTACAGAAAAATAAATAGTCATCACCAGCGGCACAATCATCCACAGAAACAAAGTTATCACTGCGGGCGACATCAAAAGGCGGGGTAACGACCGAGAACCTGCACGTGTATGTTCTGCCATAACGAGACCTGTCTGTGGTGTTAGCTATCATGTAAGAAAGGCCGCCATTTGGACTTACCAGCAGAAAAATGGCGGCACTTAAAGGGCAACAGTGGTGCTTTGCTACCCGACTTGGAGGAACCTAGTAGTTACTTGTAGTAACCTGCCTTACGCATTTCACGATCAGCAGCTTCTTGACTGGTTTTCAGTGCAGCATCAACCGTTTCCTTACCTGCTAAAGCTGAACTCATTTGCTGACCCACTGTGACACCAATGGATTGGAACTCAGGAATAGCAGCGAACTGTACACCCGTATAAGGCGATTTTTCTAAAGTCGAATCATGTGGATTCGCACTTTTAATTGCAGCTAATTCAGCATCCGCAAATTTAGCAGCGGCTTTAAAATCAGCGTTGTCATAAGTGGATTGACGTGTACCGGTTGGCACATTGCCCCAACCTACTTCTTTACCGACTAAATTGACATAGTCTTGAGAAGTTGCCCATTGAATGAACTTTTGTGCTTCTGCGGATTTAGTAGAAGACTCTGGAATCGCTAAAGCCCAAGCCCATAACCAGTTAGCACCTTTTGGCGTTTTTGCAGTAGGTGCTTGAGCAAAGGCAACCTTGTCAGCCACTTTACTTTGCTTAGGATCAGAAATGAAAGATGCTGCAATCGTGGCATCTACCCACATACCGCATTTGCCTTCATTGTATAAAGCTAAAATTTCATTGAAGCTATTGTTCGCTGAACCAGGAGGGCCGTATTTGGTTAACAAATCAACATAGAAATTGATCGCATCTTTCCAAGGTTGACTTTCTAACTGTGGCTTCCACTCCATATTGAACCACTGACCACCATAAGTGTTCACTAAGGTGGTTAAGAAGGCCATATTATCGCCCCAACCTGGCTTACCACGTAAGCAGATACCATAAACACCTTTGTCTGGGTTATGAATTTTGGCAGCGACTTGAGCAACATGCTCCCAAGTGGGATTCGCTGGCATGTCCATCCCAGCTTCTTTGACTAAATCAGCACGGTACATCAGCATCGAGCTTTCGCCATAGAAGGGGGCTGCATACAATTTGCCTTCAGAAGAAAGACCATCACGCATGGCTGGTAACAAATCATCAACTTTGTAGCTGTCATCGAATTTCAGCTCTTTCAGCCAACCTTTCTTCCCCCAAATCGGTGTTTCATACATACCGATGGTCATCACATCAAATTGACCACCTTTAGTAGCCACATCAGTAGTCACACGTTGACGTAATACGCCTTCTTCGAGGGTTACCCATTTGAGTTTAATATCAGGATTCGCTTCTTCGAAATGCTTGCTGAGTTTTTGCATTTCGATCATGTGGCCGTTGTTGACGGTAGCGATGACTAATTCGGTCGCTGCTTGAGTAGTAGCTGCTGCACACAGAACGAGGCTGCCCGCAATAGCAGCTAACATACGATTTAATTTCATCTCTCATCTCCTCCAATGGATGGGCTAACTGCCCGCAAATAACTAGCTTGAGGAGAGAATGGTATTTTATTGCAGATTTTATCCGCCTTCCCCCTCTCTCTTGCGAAATAGAGTAGCATTAGCTATTTAGAAAGGAATATACCAATTCGATTAGATCAGATACTTTATTGCATTTTTTATAGAAAAAACCCTTATAATTTCGCATGAAACTATTATTTCTAATATAAAATCATCGAAAAATCTAAATTACTTAGTTTGCAGTGCAGCAAAAAAGTATCAATTTAGGTTATTAAATTCACCAAAATTGGATCTGGAAGCAAGCCAGTACTAGTAGAGCTGTATTAAATAAAAAATAAGGTCGTAAAGCTGAGTAAATCAGTATCTACTCAGCTAGATTTGAAAGATCCAATCAAGGTTTAAGGACAAAACCTTGTTCAGTTAATTGCATTTGCTCTAAAGCTAAACCACTGGCTGCAGCACCTTCCCGTACCGCTGCTTGTACGGCTTGTTGGCTAGTTTGATCTTGTCCTGCACGATTCATAGCGGCTTGAGTCAATAAGGCTTGAATTAATAAAGCCTCTGCCAAGGCCTGTTTATTTGTATCAGTTGCTTGTGCAAGCTTGGGATTCGCTAACCAAATTTTTACTGCTTGTTGTTTAACCGCTTGTGCAGTTTGTTTATCAACATAGCTAGTGCTGCCCTCGGAAGCTTGCCAAGCAGTAATCCACCATAAAGTATAAGCATCTGCAATATTATTGATTTTCAAGCCAAAAGGCTCAATCGTTTGCTGAACTGCATCAATAATCTGGGTTGAACTCAGTAACTCCTCTAAATCTTTAGCCCCTTCCAAATTTTTAACTTGGCGCTGCTCAGCCAATTCACTTAAGTTAGTTTGGCGGCGCTCTAAAGAGGGCGTGTATTCAAGCTGAGCCATTAAAGCTGTGGCTTCTTGGACAAACAAATTGCTATTGGTATTAATGGCAGCTGTTTGCGTAGCTTTTAAAGTTTTAGCAATTAAATCACTCGTGACAGGTTCGTTCAAAGCTAGAGTGAGTTCTAGTGAACTTGTCGCTAGCACCGTGGAGGAAAAACAAATAGAGGCTATCAAGCTCGCCCATAAGCTGCGCTTCAAGAATTTCATCAGCATGCCTTCATTAAAGTATTAACACTCGATGCGCTTTATACTAGCTAAGCTAAGCTTTGTCAGTCGGCTATTAACTAGACGAAAGCACCTAAAATCCTGCTAATACCAATATCGACGAAATTAATTCAGTTGATTGACATTGCGGCATTAAAGTTATTTAACTATGGACGATCTTGTTCATTTCTTGTCCGTGGCAGCCCTGTTTATCTTTTACGGTATTGCTTAAGCTTTGCTTATCATACGAGGCAGTAAAACCCTGCCAGATAGTAATGGAAAGCTACCTAGACGTATTGAATAGTTATTAGTTGAAATTGCTGAGACTCATTATTCAGTTAGAGTATCTCAAGTGCTTAGGCCGCTTTCTTGCTTGCGCAGAATCCTGTCAGGGCTTAACATTTCGGCCTTTGCTAAGACATATCAGATTTCAGGAATAATAATTATGCGTAGTCATTATTGCGGGCAGGTTGATGAATCCTTGCTAGATCAGAAAATTACTCTCTGTGGTTGGGTCAACCGGCGGCGTGATCACGGTGGGGTCATTTTCATTGACCTGCGCGACCGCGAAGGACTGGTACAAGTTGTTTTCGATCCTGATCGGGCAGAGGTGTTTGCCACGGCTGAGCGCGTCCGAAATGAATATGTCTTACAAGTGAAAGGTCGCGTGCGTAACCGCCCTGCTGGTACGACCAATGATAATTTACGCAGTGGTCAAGTTGAGGTCTTAGGTTTAGAGCTGACCGTGTTGAACGCTGCGGAAACGCCACCTTTCCAATTAGATGAAACCGGCGTTGGCGAAGAAAAGCGTTTAACTTATCGCTATATTGATTTGCGCCGTCCAGAAATGCAGCAACGTTTGCAATTACGTGCCAAAGCCACGGGCTTTATGCGTCGTTACTTGGAAGAAAATGGCTTTCTCGATATTGAAACGCCGATGCTCACTAAAGCCACACCTGAAGGGGCGCGCGATTACTTAGTACCAAGCCGCACTCATCCGGGTTCATTCTTTGCCCTGCCGCAATCCCCCCAATTGTTTAAGCAATTGCTGATGATGTCGGGCATGGATCGCTATTTCCAATTTGCGCGCTGCTTCCGTGATGAAGATTTACGTGCCGACCGTCAGCCTGAATTTACCCAGCTTGATATCGAAACCTCCTTTATGACCCAAGACCAGATCATGGGTATGGTGGAGGAAATGATTCGTAGCATGTTTAAAAGCTTGCTAAGTGTCGAGCTGCCTGCGCAATTCCCGCACATGACCTATGAAGAAGCCATGTTCCGCTTCGGTTCTGACAAACCGGATATGCGTATTCCGCTCGAATTTGTCGAAGTCAGTGATCTGATGCAAGCGGTAGAATTCAAAGTATTCGCAGCACCTGCGAAAGATCCTGATAGCCGTATCGTTGCATTACGCTTACCCAATGGTGGCGATCTAAGCCGTAAAGAAATCGACGATTACACCGCTTTCGTAGGCCGTTATGGCGCGAAAGGCTTGGCTTATATCAAAATCAATGATCTTGCGGCTGGCTTAGAAGGCTTACAATCACCGATTCTGAAATTCCTCCCCGAAGAGGTGGTAAAAGGCATTTTAGAGCGTACTGGCGCACAAACTGGCGATTTGATTTTCTTCGGTGCAGACAAAGCCAAAGTGGTAAATGACGCGATTGGTGCCTTACGGATTAAATTAGGTCACGACCGTAAATTACTCACTTCGGAATGGGCGGCTTTGTGGGTTGTTGACTTCCCGATGTTTGAATACGATGACAAAGACAAACGCTGGGTCGCTTTACATCACCCCTTTACCGCCCCTAAGTGTTCACCTGAAGAGTTAGCAGCTAATCCGGGTAAAGCACTGTCGATTGCTTATGATATGGTCTTGAATGGCACGGAAGTCGGTGGCGGCTCAGTGCGGATCCATCGCCCCGAAATGCAAAGCGCAGTCTTTAGCTTATTGGGTATCAGCAAAGAAGAAGCCGAAGAAAAATTCGGTTTCCTGCTCAATGCCCTCAAATACGGCTGCCCTCCACACGGCGGCTTAGCTTTCGGTTTAGATCGTTTAATCATGCTGATGACGGGCAGCCAATCGATTCGCGACGTGATGGCTTTCCCGAAAACGCAAACAGCCGCTTGCCCATTGACTGATGCACCAGCCCCTGTCGGACTGCGCCAACTACGTGAGCTGAATATTCGGGTGAAGTTGCCTGAGAAAGATGGTGCTTAAGTAGCTCGATCTTAAGACACAAAAAGCCACCTAAATGGTGGCTTTTTTATTTAATTTAGATCGTTTTAATGACTTTTAGAATGCGCTGAGCCACGGTACCGCTGATGCGACCGCTTCGTCTGATTAGTAGCATTAGGATCAGGCTCAGGTTCAACACGCTCTAAATTGTTCTCTTCAAACATATACGCTATCGAAGCGGTAGGTCGTGGGCGTGGCACACTCGAACTTGAGGAGTCAGCCACAACAGCCTCAACTGCAACAACCGTTGGCAGTGCAGAGTCAATGACTGGAACTTGTGAAGTTACTGATGCATCTTTTTCTAGAGTGGATGGCTCATCAGTTGGGCTAGATGTCTGTTGAATAGGTTGCTTTTCCCGAGGTTTCTTACGCTGTTCACGTTCATGACGCTCAGCTGGCACAACAGAGCGCGTTTGATGTCCACGTTGCGGACGTTGAATTTCCGGCAATAAGTCTGGGCTAATTGCAATCACAGGCAAGGTTTTACCGGTATAGTTTTCGATCTCTGGCAAATAAAAGGCGGTATCCTCACACGCAAAGCTATGTGCTTCACCTGAAGCACCTGCACGTGCAGTCCGGCCAATCCGATGTACATAATCCTCAGCGAGCTGTGGCAAATCGAAATTGAATACATGTGATACGGCGGGAATATGCAAACCCCGTGCGGCCACATCCGTCGCAATTAAGACTTGATAGCGGCCTTCACCAAAATCTTTCAAAAAGCGTTCGCGTTTGTTTTGGCGCACATCGCCAGAAATCATCGCGGCTTTGATTTGATTAACTTTTAAATAAGCCTCAATCCGTTCAGCATTATGTTTAGTGTTTACAAACACAATGGCTCGTTGCGGCTCAAGCTGACGAATTAAGCCGACCAATAAAGGAATTTTTTCCGAGTTAGCCGGAAAATAGATCGACTCGCTAATATTATCCGCACTCACTGAATCTGTTTCGATTTTAACTGGCACCGGATTATTCATATGCTCATACGCCAGCTCTAGCACCTTCTGCGATAGGGTAGCGGAAAACAGCATATTCAAACGTTCAGTGGGTTCGGGCAAACGCCGCAACAAGAAACGAATATCTTGAATAAACCCCATATCAAACATACGATCAGCTTCATCCAAAACCATCACTTGCGTATGTTTAAAATCGAAAACGCCCTGCTTCCAATAATCAATTACCCGCCCCGGCGTACCAATCAATACATCAACGGCTTGAGTAAATTGCTGACGCTGCTTTTCATAAGCAGCCCCGCCATAAACCAAAACATTATTTAAGCCCGTATATTTGCCCAAAACCTCGGCATCGCGTGCAATTTGGATAGCTAGCTCACGAGTGGGCGCTAGTATCAAACAACGCACAGAACCAGACGGCGCATCAATCAAAGGTTGCGATAATAAACGTTGAAAGGTCGCAACTAAGAAAGCGCCCGTTTTGCCCGTGCCCGTTTGTGCCTGACCGGTGATGTCTTGTCCATTTAAAGCAATCGGCAAAGTCTCTGCTTGGATACGCGAACAGTACTCAAACCCGGCTGCATTCAGAGATTTTAAGATTCGCTCATCAAGGCTAAATGAGTCGAAACGTATTGAGCTTAAATATTGATTTTCCATGTCGTAATCATACCACAAACCATAAAAAACAGCTAAGTAGGCACATAGGCTTCCCTCTTAGACGACAAACGCACTGTTTAGTGGCGTAGAATGTCGCAATCCACAAGCTATAGTATTTATTTTACAAGTCGAAATAACGCAAAAACTCTCAAAACCGCTTATACTACGTTGCCCTACTGAACGCCGCCCGATTAAAAATGCTGGCTTCAGTGCAAGTTGATTTTTTTAGCATGGAAAACATCATGACGGTTAACACCAAGCTCTCTGCACACCTAGAGGCTACTTTAGGTTTGGCTCAAATCAAGGATATTTTTTGGAATCAATCTGCGCCGGCTCTGTACGAAGCAGCGATGCGTCGCGGTGAAGCACATGTGGGCAAAGGTGGTACTCTGGTAGCCTACACTGGTTCATTTACTGGCCGTGCTCCTAATGACAAATTTATCGTTGATGAAGCTAGCAGCCATGACAAAGTGTGGTGGGGTGAAGTTAACAAAGGGATTAGTGAAGAAAATTTCGATAAAGTCCTAAAATCAGCTCAAGCATTTTTAAGCGGCAAAGACCTCTTCGTACAAGATTTATTAGCGGGCGCTGATCCCACCACTGAATTGCCAGTACGGGTAATTACTCAATATGCTTGGCATGCCTTGTTTGCGCAAAACATGTTTATCCGCCCAGCAGATTTGCAGCGTAGCTTAGGCATGGATGAGCCACGTTTTACGATTCTGCATGTGCCTGATATGCAAGCTGATCCTGAGCAACATGGTACACGCTCCGGGGCTTTCATTCTGCTCAATTTCGCACGCAAATTAGTCATCATTGGTGGCACACATTACGCGGGCGAGATTAAGAAATCGGTATTCTCTATTATGAACTACCTCCTACCACAACAAGGGGTTATGTCCATGCATGCCTCTGCCAATGTGGGTAAAGCAGGCGACGTAGCAATTCTATTTGGCTTATCGGGTACAGGCAAAACGACTTTATCCGCAGACCCTGAGCGTTTATTAATTGGCGATGATGAACACGGTTGGAGCGATCAAGGTGTCTTCAATCTAGAGGGCGGCTGCTATGCGAAAGTCATCAATCTTTCCGCTGAAGCAGAACCTTTAATTTACGCCACCACTCACCAATTCGGCACTGTATTAGAAAATACGGTCATGGATATGGATAGCCGCGAACTTAATTTAGATGACGCTAGCCTCACTGAAAATACCCGCGCCTGCTACCCCATCACTCAGATTCCTAATGCGCTTTATCCTGGTAAAGCGGGTCATGCTAAACATATTATTATGTTGACTTGCGATGCTTTTGGGGTGTTACCGCCAATTTCTAAGCTCACTACCTCACAAGCCATGTATCACTTCTTGTCGGGTTACACTGCTAAAGTCGCAGGTACTGAGAAAGGGGTGACTGAGCCAACGACTACTTTTAGTACTTGCTTTGGTGCTCCGTTTATGGCGCTACACCCTTCGGTTTACGCCGACTTATTGGGCGAAAAAATCAACCAAAACAAAGTTTCTTGCTGGTTATTAAACACTGGCTGGAGTGGCGGCCCTTATGGCGTAGGTAACAGAATGAAAATTCGCCATACGCGTGCCATGCTGAATGCGGCTTTACAAGGTGATTTGGATAATGTGGACACCCGCACTGATCCAATTTTTGGTTTGAATATTCCAGTAAGCTGCCCCGATGTCCCCAATGAAGTTTTAGATCCAGCTTCTACTTGGGCAGATAAAGCGGCTTACCAAGCGAAAGCGAATCAATTAGCGGCAGCTTTCCATCAAAACTTTGCTCGCTTTGCCGATTATGTTACTGAAGAAGTACGTAATGCAGGGCCTTTAGCGGGTCGCTAAGCACCTAGTTAATAATCTCCCCCAAGCAAAATCAAAAATGGGGGAGATTGTTTCAACCGTCTAGCCCTATTCTTGTTTAAGATTAATGCTTCCCACCAGTTCCAGCCGGACGGCCTGCTAAGAACTCAGTCAAACTCAAAGTTTTGCTAGCATCGGTATCTAAAGCTGCAAAGCCCCAGATCGAGCCGGTTTTATAGCCTTGTAAAACGGTAAACTCATCTAAGCTCAGCGCTGAGTTATTATCACTATCGGCTAAGGCAAAAGCATTACTGACTGCGGTTGTCACCGATGTATTCGCAGCAAACTCGCTGAGGCTTAAAGCACTGTTCAAATCAGTGTCTAAGACTTTGAACATCGCTTTGATTTCGCGGGTTTGTGTATTGGTTTCGAGGTTCTGATATTCAGCTAAAGAAAGAGTAGCTGAACTATCGGTATCCACTGCATTAAAATCAGCAGTGCGTACTGCAGTGACTTCAGCAGTTGTCACAGCGCCATCACCGTCTGTATCATAAATAGCAGTAAAGACAGAAGATTTGCCGGAAACTCCAGAATGATTAGGAGCGCCACCTTTGGCAAAGCTGGCCGTAGAAATAGACAATAAACTGCCTAACAGAATGATAGAAGCTGTTTGTATACGCATGGACTGAACTCCATTTAAGTTTTTCTAAAAGTCTTACCTAACTTAGGTAAGTCGGTCGACCCGGTGCTGAACCACCGGGTTTTTTCATTCGCTAGCAACAAAAGGCTAGCACCTTGAAAATTGCTTATAAACTACTGAGGCAGTTGATCAGGCCGCCCACCGCGATCCAGTCGTAAGACATGCCAAGTTCCGTCAGCGAACTGAATCACTGTGGCTTCGATGTAATCACCCACCACCAAATCCTCAAACTTAGTCACCTCATGATGACCACTACGCTGGGCTAAACGTTTAGCAGTTTGCGAATTTTTCAGCAGCATGCTGCCATTATCTAAATACAGAATATAACCAGCTAAACTAATCGTATTCAGTGTCTTATCAATCGCAGTGATTTGCCCGGCCAATTCCTTGCCATTACTCGAAGACACATCACGTAAGATCACTCGCTCCGCTTGCAGATTGCCACTGGAATCCACATTGCCCTCCACTTCTAAGGTCAAACCTAGGGCTAAATTACTCGCACTTAAACCAATAAACTGAGTGCTAGCAGTCGTGATCACGGTTTGCCCTGCTAAGGTAAATTGAGTGGCTGCAGTGATCGCACTGACAATCCCTTCCAACTCCAAACGTGATTTATCTGGATACTGGCCTTGAGTCGTTTGTAAGCTTAATTGCTTAGCCGCTAACACATTACTCACTGGTAATGCGCTGGCTTTCACTTGCACGATTTGCCCATTGGCTAAAGGTTTATCATTCCAACCGACCAAATTTGCTGCACCATAATTCACCGTTAAACCATTCAACTGGAAGGTTTTCTGTGGCGGATTCAAAGCACTGATAGCGCCAACTACTTGTAAGCCGTCCGTCGTTTGATAGCTACCTGCTATTAAACTGATACTGGTGGCTTTAATCGCAGCATTAGGTAAACGATCGCCGGACACTTCTACTAAATTGCCTAGCTGCAAATCACTAATCTGATCAAAACCATGTAGCACGGTTAACAAATCAATTTGGACGGTCTGTCCCAGTACCTTAATGCTCTTGCCATCAGCCGCGATGGCTTCCACAGTGGCCTTTACCAAACCATCAAACTTTACTTGGCTAGCAATACCGCTAATCCCATCGCTATTGAGTGAGCCAGTCACAGTAATAAACTCGCCTGCAGCAAAGCTGGTTTGATCCGTCACTGGTGCGCCGTTGCGATAAAATAAGGCATTATCGACATCGTAGTGAATGCCATTCACATAAATACTGCCAAAGCCAGTAATCCGCCCTGTTGTAATACCCGTTCCACTCATACCACCTTCAGCGAGGGTAAGTGAGTCCCCACAACTGACTAAAAACAGAGCAGAGCCGACCAACAGAGCCGTTAATTTAATTTTCATGATTGGCTTCCTTGGTAGCAGCTGGCTGCTCAAAATAATAAATACCTACCCCTGCTTGCATGCGTCCTGTACCCTGCACCGTCGGATTGCTATCCCGATCATGCTCATATAACCATTGATTAAAACGCAGCAAAAGTTGATGAGCATCCTTGCGGACAAAGGCTCGAAACTCAGGCAACACTTCAAGCGGCAAATTGTTATAACTGACTTTGCGTTGGTAATAGCGCTCATCAGCGGATGCAGTTAAATTATGATTAATTGTCATGACTAGTAGCGACACATCCGTACCTAATAATTGCAGTTGAGCTTCATCCTCAGCATCGGGGATATACACCGCACTCAAGAGGCGCACTGAGCCATCCTCTAAGCTTTCAACCAAATTCATCCGGCGCATTTCATCCAGCATGGCGAAGCTCGACATATCGCCACTATAACGCTGCACTAACTGCTCAAAACTTGGCTCAGCTCCACGAAAAGCTAAGACGGCAGCTTGACCTTCACTATCTAAAAACGCTGCATCATTCAACCAAGCATTCACCACACGTAACACCCGATTGAACCGCGGTGGCACTTCACTCAGTTCAGATTGACGTAGTTGCGTAACTTCTTTGCGAGTTAAACCCGTAATCACTGCAATTCGTGTGGTCGTAGCGCGTTCTCCGACTTGGTTTAACTCATCCTCTACTACATCGATATAAGCCTGCTTGGCTAATTGCGTAAATTCACCAAACGCCACGCCCTTGCGATACAAAATTCGCATTAAGCCTTTGAGGATTTGGTAGAACGCAGCGCGCAGTGTATTGCTCATGGAATGGGATTTTATTCCCATTATAACAAATAGGGCAAGAGCAAAACGACTAATGGGTGGGAAAATTTTCCCGTTTATAACAAAAAACCCTCCACTGGAGGGTTTTCTATGTGCATCAAGTAGCTAAGCTTAACTAAGCATTAGCTAGGCTCTTACTCACAATTTCATACACATCTGCAGATAACCCTGGGTGAGCTTGAATGCGCTCAAGTTGAGCCTTCATCAACCCACTCCGCCCTGTTTCATAATGCCGCCAATTCATCAAGGGCCGTACCATGCGTGAGGCAACTTGGGGATTACGCTCATTCAGCCATAACACTCGTTCTGCCAAGAAAGCATAACCGCTGCCGTCTGCAGCATGGAAATGCCAAGGGTTACGCATCGCAAAACTACCCACGAGCGCACGCACTTTATTCGGATTCCGCATATCAAACAGCGGATGGCTCAAGAGTTGTTCAACTTGCTGTAAAGTATTCGGCAATGAGGAGCTTGCTTGCAAAGCAAACCACTTATCCATCACTAATGGATCATTCTGCCAACGCTCAAGGAAATGCGCTAAAGCAGCCGTGCGTTCTGGGCAATCCATATCATTTAATACCCCTAACGCTGCTAGCGCATCAGTCATATTATTCGCTTGAGCATATTGCTCAGCACATAAAGCAGGAATTGCCGCATCCTCTAAATACCCCAGATACGCTAAACAGACATTTTTCAAACGGCGCTTACCCATGCTGGTTGCATCAATTTGATAGACACCACGCTCTTGGTAAGCTTGAAAAATCGCTTCGAAATCCAAGCGTAAAGTCTTTGCCAGAGTGCTTAAGATAAAGTCGCGTACTTGATGAATAGCGGCGGGATCAGCAGGACGAACCAACTCAGCAATATCGGTCTCCGAGGGCAGCGTCAAAGCCTCAGCCCGTAAAGCTGGATCTAAACTTTCATCGGTTAATACCGCTTGCCAAGCGCTGATAAATTCATGACTTAAACCTAAAGGATCACCCTGCTTAAGATCAGACAATAAATTTTGAATCGCCCGTAGCGCTAAGCGTTGGCCTGCATCCCAACGATTGAAGGCATCGCTGTCATGCTTCATTAAGAAAATCAGCTCAGCTTCGGTGTAGGGATAGTCTAAGCGCACGGGCGCAGAAAAATTACGTAAGAGTGAAGGTACAGGCTGCTCGGTTACTTGGGTAAAGGTGAAACTTTGCTCGGCTTGCGTGAACTGCAAAATACCATTACAAGTTTGCCCCTCTAAATACAGCGGCAAGTCAGTACCCCCTTGAGCTAATAAACCGATTTGCAATGGAATGAGTTGAGCTTGTTTCTGCTGGCTTTCTGGGGTCGGTGGGCAAGTCTGTAGGCAATGTAAGGTGCAGGTTTGTGCGGCGGTATCATACGTCATAGTCACTTTGACTTCCGGTGTACCAGCCTGATCATACCAACGCTGGAACTGGTTTAAGTCAGTGCCATTCGCATCCGCCATTGCCGCTAAGAAGTCTTCCGTGGTAACGGCTTGACCGTCATGGCGTGCAAAGTACAAATCCATCCCCTTGCGGAAACCTTCACGACCTAAAAGGGTTTGATAGAGCCGCACGATTTCTGCACCCTTTTCATATACGGTCATGGTATAGAAGTTATTGATTTCCATATAGGAAGCGGGGCGAATTGGATGCGCCATCGGGCTTGCATCTTCGGTAAATTGAAAGGTACGCAACATGCGTACATCTTCGATGCGTTTAACTGCTCGTGAATGTAAATCAGCCGTAAACTCTTGATCACGAAACACCGTTAAGCCTTCTTTTAAGGACAATTGAAACCAATCGCGACAAGTGACTCGATTCCCTGTCCAGTTATGAAAATATTCGTGACCAATCACTGATTCAATATTGATATAGTCTTGATCGGTAGCAGTTTCAGGGCTAGCGAACACTAACTTAGAATTAAAGACGTTTAAGCCTTTATTCTCCATCGCCCCCATATTGAAATCATCGACCGCGACAATCATATAAATATCAAGATCATATTCCAAACCAAACCGCTGCTCATCCCAACGCATAGCACGCTTGAGGGACTGCAGGGCATGATCGCATTTATTGATATTATGCGGTTCAGTGTAAATACGTAGGGTTACTTTGCGCCCTGAGCCTGTAGTATAAAAATCTTCCACATGCTCTAAACGACCCGCAACTAGGGCAAACAAATAAGCAGGCTTGCGATAAGGGTCAACCCAACGCGCCCAATGCTTACCCTCTTCTAATTCACCACCAGCTATCAGATTGCCATTAGATAAGAGCACCGGATACTTAGTTTTATCGGCAATAATATCGGTAGTAAATAAGCTCATCACATCGGGGCGGTCAGGGTAATAGGTGATTTTGCGAAACCCTTGTGCCTCACATTGCGTACAGAAATTACCACTCGACTGATACAAGCCTTCCAAGGCTGTATTCTTTTGCGGATAAATGCGGGTAGTCATTTCGAGTGTGCCCTGCTCTGGCATGTTTAAAACCTGCATACCTTCCGCATTCAGACGATAGTCCTCCCCCTCTTGCAAAACTCGCCCGTCTAATTGAATACTGACGAGTTCTAAATCCTCACCCTGTAGCTCTAGGCTATTCGTCGTAATATTACGTGCATCGCGCTGATAGTGGGCGGTACTGGTCACTAGGGTAAATTCGTCACCTAGTTCAAACTTTAATTTAAGGGTTTCAACTTGATAAGCAGGAGGCTTATAGTCTTTTAAATAAATCGTAGTGGGCTGCCCTTCTCTCATTTTGACTTCCTATCGCTAATCGCTGATCTCAGCATATAAAGCCTGCTGAATAGCGGCATAATCTGGATCAGCTTTGGTTATAAATCCGTGTCGTAACAACAAATCAATATTGACTAGATTGCAATTATCTTTAAATGCAGTCACGTGTGCGGTTAAGGCTGCTACTTCAGCCAAGGGAATTAATTGAAACTGCTCGACTTCCCCATCGGTATTTTCTGGCTGAAAATCCTTTGGTAGCCACAAATCGTAAATAAATAAACTCGAATTTTCTAAACCGCGGCTTAAACTTTGGCGATAATGCAGGGTACTGACTGCGACTGCTTGTTTGGCTAGTTCTGTGGGAATATTCGCCTCTTCCTGCGCTTCTTTGACTAGGTTCTCTAGCAAATTCAGACCAACAGGCAAGCCACCTGCAACCATTTGATCGAGTTTCCCCGGCCAAAAGGGTTTACGTAAAGTGCGGGTGCCTACCCAAACATACACCCCATCAGACTTCTCTACCAAACCGTTGACATGAATGCCGAAGCTTTTGATTCCTAAATAAGCAGCTGCTGCCCGCTCAACTGTTAAGACAGCTGTTTGTTGATAACCCAAACAAACCGGATAACGCTCCCCTACCCAGGTATCAATCACGCCTTGCTGATGTAAGCTCCACATGACTTGATCAAGCGCTTGAGTACGTTGCTCAGGCGTTTGCAAAGTAGTGGAGAGTGTAATTTCCTGCCCTGATTGTTGAAAAACCTCAGGATACGTTAGTAAGTGTACGGCAAAACTAGGGCTAATCCAGCCATAGATGCGGCCATCAATACGCCAAGCCATATAATCTGCTAGCTGTGCATTGTTGCACAGGCGGATGCAATCGAGATAAGCCATGAATGCCGCTTATTAAAGGAATTATGTATTCAAAGATAATGGTAGATGAGTACTAACGCAATTCCCAATGCAACTGATAAGGTTGCCAAAGCCGCTAATTTGCTTAACCGCGGAATAAGGAAACGCCGATTACCATCATCCAAGCGTTCATAAGCAATCCGCCCCTCATAATCCTGGGTAAGGTTGAAAGGCCGAAAATCAACCGTAACTAGATCACCGCGTACTAAAGGAGTGAGTGCTTCTACCAGTGGAGACTCACGGTTGTAGATTGGTTTGATAGCCTTGACGACACCTTGATCATCTGTATCAGTGATGCCCACTACTTTACGCGGCACACGGTTTTCATCTGTTACTAACCAAACAATTTGACCTTTGCCCGGTGAGGTTTGAGTAGCCTTAACCGCATGTACCAAAAAGGTCTTAATCATATAGCCCAATTGCTCGCCAACCTTAATTAACAAGCAATAGCCTAACATAAATAAATTTAATAACTTAATAGCTACTAGAGTAACGGCTAGGTTTTTAGGTTATTGAGTTGAATAGGACTAGTAGCATTTAACTTAGCGGCTTTTTGCGCTAAACGACGCTCTCTGAAAAAGGCTTGAAGTTGTTCAGTACAGGCCTGCTGTAAAACTCCGCCTAGTAACTGTACTTGATGATTATGCCGCTCATCTAATAAGGTATTAAATACGCTCCCAGCTGCACCCGTCTTAAAGTCATAAGCACCAAATACCACCCGCTCCACTCGCGCATGCAACAAAGCGCCGGCACACATCACACAAGGTTCTAAAGTCACGTACAAAGTCGTGCTTGGCAAACGATAATTACTAGACGCTAAGCCTGCTGCACGCAAAGCTATGATCTCGGCATGAGCTGTAGGGTCGTGTTGGCTAATCGACTGATTCCAGCCTTCTCCTAAAATTTGATTATCACGGACTAAGACTGCCCCAACCGGTACTTCACCTTGTTGATAAGCACGCTTGGCTAATTGTAAGGCATGTTGGAGCCAGTATTCGTTTGTATAAAATTGTGAACTTATAAGCATTTTTGAACTTGCTTTAGTGTAAACCCATAAAAAACTCAGTTATTAAGAACAACATTTAACGTAAACTCAAGGGTAAAAAATTAGCTAACTTGCACGAATTCAATAAGGTTCATCAAAATTTATGGCTGGCTCAACCTTTCAAACTAATCCTATCGATTTATACAAACTACTTACCGACTGTCATAAAGGTATTCTTCAGCTACCCGATTTTCAACGTAGTTGGGTTTGGGATGAGGATCGTATCAGAAGTCTTATTGCTTCTATCTCAAGAGCTTTTCCGGTGGGGGCTTTAATGACTTTAGATAGCGGCGGTGAAGTTAACTTTAAACCACGGCCTGTAGAGGGCACTCCACAAGAGGCTAAACTGACCGAGCCACAATCCTTACTCTTAGATGGTCAACAGCGTATGACCTCACTTTATCAAGTTACACTTCGCGGTAAAGTTATTGAAACCATTACACCTAAAAATAAAAAAGTTAAACGCTGGTTTTACATTGATATTCGCAATGCTTTAGATAATTCGCTTGATCGTGAAGAGGCTATTCTGAGTATCCCACAGGATCGAATTATCCGTACAGACTTTGGCCGTATTGCAACACTAGACCTATCTTCAGCTGAAAAAGAATATGCCAATTTAATGTACCCTGTTGCAAAAGTATTTGATTGGGACAGCTGGCAAGATGGCTTTGATGAGTATTGGCGTGGCAATGATGAAATACGTGATTTATTTCGAAGCTTCAAGCGTAATATTCTAGAAAACTTTAAATACTATCGTGTACCTGTCATTGCTCTTGATCGTTCCACCTCTAAAGAAGCTGTTTGTGTTGTATTTGAAAAGGTAAATACTGGAGGTAAACCACTGGATGCGTTTGAATTAGTAACAGCTATGTATGCTGCCTCAGGCCATGAATTACGTAAAGATTGGTATGGCGATGATGCAACAAAAGGGCGGCATAAGCGTTTTGCTGACATCTCAAGGGCTTTTGATGCAGACGCTGGTATTCTTGCCAATGTGGCTAACACAGACTTTCTACAAGCGATTTCTCTTTTTCATACCCGTGATAAACGTCGAACTGCGGAACAACTCGGAAAAAAAGGCAAAGAGTTACCTGCTGTAACTGGCAATCGTGCAGCCTTATTAAGCTTACCATTAGATGCTTATAAGCGTTATGAAGTGCTCGTTGAGCAAGGCTTTATCCGAGCCGCAAAATTCTTAAATACTTTACACATTTATCGAATTTTTGACTTACCCTATCAATCGCAAATCATTCCATTAGCCGCCATTCTGGCTGATATCGGTGATGGTATAGATCATGCAGCTAATCGTGAAAAATTAGAAAAATGGTATTGGAACGGGGTATTTGGTGAGTTGTATGGTTCGGCAGTGGATTCACGTATTGCGCGGGATTTTATGGAGGTTCCAGTTTGGTTAACAGGAGGATCTGAACCCACTACAGTAAGCGAAACCTTATTTCGCGCTGATCGTTTAAAAACGATGCGGATGCGTTTATCAGCGGCCTACAAAGGGGTGAATGCACTGTTGATGAAAGAAGGTGCAAAAGACTTTCGCTCTGGGCAGCGTTTTGACCACACAGCTTTCTTTGGAGAAAATGTCGATATTCATCATATTTTCCCGCAAGACTGGTGCAAAAAACAAAATATCAAACCAGCCATCTTTGATTCAATTATTAATAAAACACCGCTTTCTTATCGGACTAATCGCATGATTGGCGGAGCAGCCCCTTCTGAATATTTGGCTAAATTAGCGCAGGGAGATCGTAACTCACCACCGATTGCTAACGAGGTTTTAGATGAGCATCTTCGCTCCCACTTAATTGACCCCATACTGCTAAAAACCGATCAATTTGAGAGCTTTATGGAGAATCGGCAGAAGCGCTTACTGGATCTAATAGAACAGGCAATGGGTAAAGCAGTTTATGTTAGTAACACAAACATTGAGGAAGAAGGTGAAGACATGGAACTTGATGCCGAAACTATGGAAATTGAGTTAACCATGTCCGCAAATAATAAACTTAAATCTTAAATAGCTACCAAAAAAATCCCCATCGTTTGGGATGGGGATGTAAAACTTACTTCATAAGCTTTTAGAAACTACAAACTACTAATAGCTTGATTCAAAGTCGCACTTGGACGCATGACCGCACTGGTTTTAGCGGGGTCAACATAATAATAACCACCTAAATCCACTGCTTTACCTTGCACACCATTCAATTCAGCAACAATTTTCTGCTCATTCTCAGTGAGGGTTTTAGCCAAAGGTGCAAACTTAGCTGCCAATTCAGCATCTTCAGTTTGATTCGCCAATTCTTGCGCCCAATACATGGCTAAATAGAAGTGACTACCACGATTATCGATTTCGCCCACTTTCCGAGAAGGTGATTTATTGTTATCGAGGAGTTTTTCGGTAGCATGATCTAGCGCATTCGCTAAAACTTGCGCCTTTTTATTGCCGGTCTTGTGAGCTACATCCTCAATGGATACCGTCAATGCCAAGAACTCACCCAAGGAATCCCAACGCAGGTAGTTTTCAGCAACTAGTTGCTGGACGTGCTTCGGTGCAGAACCACCCGCCCCCGTTTCAAATAAACCACCACCCGCCATTAAAGGCACAATCGAGAGCATTTTCGCACTAGTGCCTAACTCGAGAATCGGGAATAAATCAGTGAGGTAGTCGCGTAAAATATTACCTGTTACCGCAATGGTGTCAAAGCCACGGAAGGCACGTTCTAAGGTGAAACGCATCGCGCGTAACTGCGACATAATGTGAATTTCAACCCCAGTTAAATCATAATCTTCTAAATAACGATTAACCTTTTTAATCACTTCATTTTCATGAGGACGATAAGGGTCTAACCAGAATACTGCTGGCGTATTTGATAAGCGTGCACGAGTCACTGCTAATTTCACCCAATCGCGAATCGCCGCATCTTTCGCTTGGCACATCCGCCAAATATCCCCTTCTTCCACGTTTTGCACCATGAGCACATTGCCTTGATCATCCACAATGCGTGCTTCACCGGCCTCAGTGATTTCAAAGGTTTTATCATGTGAACCGTATTCTTCAGCTTGTTGTGCCATCAAGCCTACATTCGGCACAGTACCCATCACCCGTGGGTCAAACGAACCATTGGTTTTACAGAAGTTAATCACTTCTTGATAAATCCGTGCGAAGGTACTTTCGGGCTGGACGGCTTTCGTATCATGCATCTTGCCATCAGCACCCCACATTTTACCGCCATCCCGAATCATCGCTGGCATAGAAGCATCTACGATCACATCATTCGGCGCATGTAAGTTGGTAATACCTTTGTCAGAATCAACCATCGCCAACCGTGGGCGCTGAGCTTCACATTCTTTAATACAGGCCAAGATTTCATCTTGTTGCGCTTGGGGCAGCATTTTGATTTTCTCATGCACACTGCTCATACCATTGTTTGGTTTGACGCCAATTTGCTTGAATAAGTCACCGTATTTTGCAAACAAATCTTTATAGAACACTTTCACCGCATGGCCGAACACAATCGGATGAGAGACTTTCATCATGGTCGCTTTGACATGTAGCGAGAAGAGAATGTCGGTTTCTTTTGCATCTTGCAATTCTTGTTCATAGAACTCGCAAAGTGCCCGCTTACTCATAAACATACTGTCGATGATTTCGCCTTGGAGAAGATGGGTTTTCTCTTTCAGCACAATCACGCGCCCATCCTTTGTCACCAAATCCATCTTCACATCACATTCGCGCTCCATGGTCATGGATTTCTCGCCGTGATAGAAATCGCTATGCGTCATATGCGCTACATGCGTGCGTGAGGCGTGACTCCATTTGCCCATTTTGTGCGGATTATTGCGCGCATAACGCTTCACTGCGGCAGGTGCACGCCGATCAGAGTTACCTTCACGTAAAACTGGATTCACTGCACTGCCAGATACCTTGCTATAGCGTTTAACAATGGCTTTTTCTTCGTCAGTTTGTGGGTTCTCAGGGTATTCTGGAACCATATAGCCTTTAGAGCGCAATTCTTTAATCGCTGCAGTCAATTGCGGCAACGAAGCGCTAATATTTGGCAATTTAATAATATTAGTTTCAGGATTTTGCGTCAGAGCACCTAACTCTGCCAAATTGTTCGGAACGCGCTGCTCCTCAGTCAAGAAATCGGGAAACTCCGCCAAAATGCGTGCTGCGACCGAAATATCGCTCGTCACCACGTCAATCCCCGCAGGCTTCGCGAATGCCTGAATAATCGGCAAGAAGGAATAAGTCGCCAATAGCGGGGCTTCATCAGTCAGGGTATAGATGATTTTTGGATTGTTAGTCGTCATGATTGTCCTTGGTGATAGCTCGTAAAATGAACGCAAGCCGCGCGACAGCTTGGTATAAAAAATCTCCTCACGCTTATTCTACTATATACAACAAGAGATACACAAAAGCGCAGCAAAAAGATTAATACTTGCACAATAAGCACCAAAATAGCGCAGACTCAACCGATGTAATAAGTAACCTTACAAGTCATCTTTGGAGCTGATTTTAATGCAAGTCGCCATTCTATTAGCTAACCAGTTCATTATGCTGAATCTTGATCTGGTAATGGATATTTTGCGGATCGCGAATCGAGTAGTCAGTCCAGCACCATTTCACTGGCAAGTATTAAGCGTCGACAATAATCCAGTCATTTCTTGTAATGCTTATGTAGTTCAGCCCGACTGCACTTGGTTAACTTGCCAACCACCGGATTGTATTTTGGTGATTAGCGGTTTTGAACCAGAACAGCATTTACACGCACCCGTACTTAGTTGGTTATACCAGCAATATCAAAAAGGTGTGCAAGTCGGTTGCATGGATACAGGTGCTTTTATCCTAGCTGCGGCGGGCATTAAACCGACCGTCCCGATGGCTATTCACTGGGATTCCGAAAATAACTTTCGCCAGCAATTTCCACAAATAACGCTGACTACCCTGGGTGTCTCCTGTGGCAATAGATTCTTTAGTGCGTCGGGCGGGTTATCAGTGGCTGACATGATGCTACGTTTATTAGCCAACTCTTTAACCCCTATCCAATTGGCAGAAGTGAATCAGATTTTGTATTGCCAAGGCCCGGTTAGCCATAATACCACTCAACGCCCTAACCCTATGCCTACTCAAAATCGTATTGAGCGCGCCGAAGCTTATATGCGTGCCACACTCGCACAACCTTTATCCTTGGCGACCTTAGCGCAAATGGTAAATATGCACCCACGTACTTTTAGTCGCCAATTCACTGAGCGTTATACCACTAGCCCGATGCAGTATTATCGTCAACTGCGTTTGGAACATGCACATCTACTCTTACGCCAAACTTCATGGCCGGTGGGACGGATCGGTGAGTTATGTGGGTTTAGTGAACTTACTAACTTTTCTCGCTGCTTTTCCCAATTTTATGGACTCTCTCCGCAACAATTACGTACCCAAGCTAACTAGACTAATAGAGTTTATGTCTAATTTTCATAAGTATCTGTCTAATTTTCATATTTCTAAATCTATTGACTCTTTTTAAACTGTCGCATCCATTCTTAAAACATTTTACCCACACTCAAGTAGCACGGAGCTAGCCATGACAACTGCAAACCCTCCTAAACATGCCTCAGTTTTAATCATTGGTGGCGGTATTAGCGGCTGCTCCATCGCTTATCATTTGGCTAAACGTGGAATCAAAGATGTGGTTTTGTTAGAACGTAAGCAACTTACTTGTGGAACAACTTGGCATGCAGCCGGTTTAGTGAGTATGTTATGGCCAACACCTACGTTAACGAATCTCGCAAAATATAGCCATCAACTCTATGCCGAACTGGAGGCTGAAACCGGTCAAGCTACCGGTTATCGACGTACCGGCAGTTTATCCCTAGCTCGCACTGAAGAGCGTTTGGAAGAGTTATTACGCACCGCTTCCGTCATCAGTGGCTTTGGTGTCGAATGTGAAATGATTTCCTTGGAGCGTTTAGCTGAACTGTATCCGGGCATTAGTACGGATGGCGTTTTAGGTGCTTTACATATTAAAACCGATGGGCAAACTAATCCGATTGATACCACCATGGCATTGGCAAAAGGTGCTCGCCATTATGGTGCACGTATTTTAGAAAATACGGCCGTTGAGGAAATCCTTGTTGAGCATGGCACAGCGGTGGGTGTACGCACTGCTACAGGGGTGATTCAGGCAGATAAGGTGGTGCTCACTGGTGGTTTATGGTCACGTACCTTGGCCAGTCAAATTGGTGTGCAACTTCCACTGTATGCTTGCGAACATTTCTATGTAGTCACTGAGCCGGTTCCCGAATTGACTAAGCGCCCAGTGCTGCGCGATTTTGATAAAGGCGTCTATTTCAAAGAGGATGCCGGTAAATATTTAGTCGGCTGGTTTGAGCATAATGCTAAAGGCTGCCCAATGGAGCGGATTAGCCCTGATTTTTGTTTTGACGAATTTCCCTGTGATTTAGAGCATATTGAACCGTATTTGATGGCAGGCATTGAGACTGTGCCGCAGCTGGGTGAAGTCGGTATTAATACTTTCTTCAATGGCCCAGAAAGCTTTACCGCAGACAATTTGCACCTACTTGGCCCGACCCCTGAAGTAGATAATTTCTGGGTCGCTTGTGGCCTCAATTCCAAAGGAATTGGTGCGGGTGGTGGCTTAGGTAAGATCATGGCTGATTGGCTGATCGATGGTTATCCCTCCCAAGATATTCTCGAATGTGATGTACGCCGCCACCAAACTGCACAACGCACCCAAGCTTATGTAGAAGCACGTATCCCCGAAGCACTGGGGCATACGTATGCGATGCATTGGCCATTCTATCAATATAAGACAGCGCGCAATGCTGTCATCTCACCTTTACATGAACCTTTACAAACAGCAGGCGCTTGCTTTGGTGAAGTGGGTGGCTATGAACGCCCGAATTGGTTTGCGCGTAATGGGGCTAAACCTGAATATCAATACAGCTATAAGCGTCAGAACTGGTTTGAATTTTCCGCCGCTGAGCATCGTGCCGTGCGTGAAGCCGTGGGTCTGTATGATGTTTCGTCGTTTGGTAAATTCCGTGTGACTGGCCAGGATGCCTTAGCCAGTTTACAGCGCTTATCTTGTGCTGATATTGATGTGCCTGTGGGCGGGTTGGTCTATACCCAATGGCTGAATGAACGTGCCGGTATTGAAGCGGATTTAACGATTGCGCGCCAAGCTGAAACTGAGTTTTTAGTGATGACGGGTGTAGCCTCGACTTATCGAGATGGCTGGCATTTACGCAAAAATCTTTTAGGTAAAACTGTTTTTGAAGATGTCAGTGCTAGCTATGCCTGCCTAGCCATTCAAGGCCCCCAAGCTCGAAACGTATTAGCTAAAGTCACTGATTGTGATTTATCTAATCCTGCTTTTGCCTTTGCTACAGGCTGCTTGACTAAAGTCGCAGGAATTGAGGTTTGGTTACAACGGATTTCGTATACGGGTGAATTAGGCTGGGAATTATTGATTCCTGCTTCTAATGCAGCGCGCGTTTACCAAGCCTTATGGCAGGCTGGCCTGGCTGAGGGTATCTGCAATGTTGGTTTGCATGCCGTGAATAGTTTGCGCTTAGAAAAGGGTTTCCGGCATTGGGGACATGATATAGGGCCTGCGGATAATTTGCAGCAAGCAGGTTTAGCCTTTACGGCAAAACCAGAAGCTAAGGATTTTATTGGCCGCGCTGCTTTCTTGGCTACTAAAGCAGCCGGAGTATCCGAACGGCGTTTAGTGCAATTCCGGTTACAGGATCCTGAACCCTTGCTCTATCACCATGAGCCGATTGTGCTTGATGATCAAATTGTCGGCTATCTAACTTCAGGTATGTATGGACATAGCTTAGGCTCAGCTATCGGTATGGGCTATGTCAATTTACCGAATTTAACCGCTGAGAAAATTCGCAACGGCTCATTTGAGCTTGAAATTGCCCGCAAACGCTTTACAGCGGAAGCTTCTTTACAAGGCTTCTATGATCCAGCGGGTGCAAGAATGCGCTCTTAAACAACGGCATAAGTGAAAAAATATAATTTTTTTTCATCCCACCCGTAAAGATTTCAAAACTCCTTCGTCTGTAGTGATGAATGCGCTGTTAAGCAGCACAACTATCAAATAATCGAAGGAGTTTTCTATGTTTGTCTCAGCTACCCAACACTTAAACCGTATCGCTAATACACTGCTCTGCAGCAGCCTCATTATTTGGAGCAGCACTAGCACAGCTGAAGTTTATGAAAATTATGATCCCTGCAAAGATTATGCGGCTAAAGCGGTTTATCAATTTCGCTCCCAACAAATGTTGAACTGTGGTTTTGCGGATGCCCGTTGGAATGAGGATGGCGCAGGGCAACATAATTGGTGTCGCACAGTCCGCCCGAAGGAAACTGAAAATGAAACTAAAGCACGCGCTCAGCTCTTACTAAAATGTATGAATCCACACAGCAGCATCAATCAAAATGACCTAACTGTTGATAGTGACCATCTAACACAAGAAATGTTAGTTGCGGCAGGACGCGGTGCCATAGAGCGTTTGCAACAATTGATTGCAGCAGGGGCTAATTTAGCGGGGCAACAAGAAACTATCATGGATTATGCTTTAAGTTCTCGCGAACTAAAAACCTTAAGCTTTTTACAGCATGCAGGGATTCCTTTAGATATAGGTCGCTCTAATCCACTAGAAAACTATATTGGTTACGGCTCTGATCCCAAGGCTAATGCCTCTGACTTAAAAATGCTTGAATGGCTATTAAAAAATGGCGTTGATCCGAATGCAGTCAGTCAAGTCACTGATGGGGGTACCCCTCTAGCAGTAGCCGTTAGGCACCAAAACTTACCCGCCATTAAACTGCTACTCAGTGCAGGGGCTAATCCTAATCTAGATATTCGGGGTCAAGCTTGTAAAACTAATATGCCTTTAGATTTAGCTATTGATCGAGGCGATGAAAAAATTATAACTACTTTGCGCCAAGTGGGTGCTAAAACTCAAGCGCAATGTAGTGGTGGTTAAGGCAATACTCTAACCACCCGAAATCCTAATACATAACTACGATCTAAGACTGATGCGGGGCTGCGCGCTGCTGACCGAGCGCTGGCGGGCACATTATCCCATCCACCGCCGCGCCGTGCTCGGAAAGCATTTTGGCTGCAAGTATCTTGGGTACTTGCAGTGGTTTGATAATTTTGTTGCCAACAATCAGCCGTCCACTCCCAGACATTACCCGCCATATCATGCAAACCAAACGGATTGGCAGCAAATTGACCAACTGGTGCAGTTTGTGCCCATTGATCAGTACCCTCTACTCCACTCACATTCGCAAAATGCCGATCCGGCTGGTTACCCCAATAAAATGCGGTGATTTTGCCGCCACGCGCTGCATATTCCCACTCAGCCTCAGTGGGTAGGCGATAATCTTGCCCCGTTTCTTTGGATAACCACTCCGTATAAGCCTGCGCATCCTGCCAACTCACACACACTACAGGATGGACTTGCGTTTGAGGAAAACTAGGGTTGCGCCAATTATGTTCAGAGCTAATCACCCAAGCACTCAGTTTCTGTAAATCTTGAATGGCACAGCCCTGCTTTTGAAATTCCGCCGTGGTCACATAATTCGTCGCATCGGCAAAACGTTTAAACTGCTGCACGGTAATTTCATGCCGCGCTATGGCAAAAGCCTGCACTTGTACACTATGCGCCGGATACTCATTCTCACGGCAACCACCCAATTGATCATCCCAACCTGCTGTGCAGCCCATGGTGAAACTTCCTGCGGGCAGATCAATCATTTGTGGCATATCAGTCGGTGGTGTGGCGGGAGGAATAATCGGAATTGCACGACTGCTTAAACTAACTCCATTCGTTATGGGCATAGCACTAGAATGTGACAACCACCAGCCCAAACCTAACCCCGCCCCCAATAAGCCAAGCCCGACTAAAACCAATAGGCTAATCGTTTTGCTACGCGAGGATTTCAAACGTTCACGGCGTAGCTTTTCACTGCGCTGATAAAAAGTAGCGGCTTGCTCAGGCGTAATGACAGCGGTTTGCTCACGGGCTTGGCGCCACAATAAAACTTGGCGCACCGCTTCAGCCTCTTCATCATCACGCTTACCCGCAACCGGCAAACGCTTGCCCGATACGACTTCAGCCCAATCGTTTGGCTCGTGCTCATTTTCGCCTGCCATTAGCACAACTCCTGTTTCAATTGCCAGACCCGCTCGCGCAAACCCGATAAACGTTTGGCAATCGCGCCCATCGTACGCCCCGTGCGCTCGGCAATTTCACCATTGCTCAAACCTTGCACATAAGCGGTATAAATCGCCATATCCGCTTCCCCTGTTGGCTGGCGCGCAATTTCATCAAACACTCGTTCCAAGCAATCGACTTGGTTATATAAGGCCTGATCCGCAAACGCGAGTGAGATGGTATTTTCTTCCGCGATAGGCACCAGTGTCCCATCTAAATCTGGCTCAAAGACTTTTTTCTTAGACTGGTATTGACGCAAACGATCAATATATTCATTACGCACGATTGAAAATAACCAAGCACTGCAATTACCTTGTAACTGCTGAGAATGATTGAGAATTTTAATCGCAACTTCTTGCAAAATATCCTGCTGATCCTCAGCACTAAGCGGGTAATGGCGATAAGCACAAGATTGAATATAGCTCGTCAGTACGGATAAAAGCTTGGCACCTTTATCGCCGCGCTGCTCGACGAACTGCAAGAGCATTTCACGGCATTGCACAAGGTCATTTGTTGTTGGGTTCGCGCTCAATCCTAGACTCATTTAACAATCACTGCCTGAATACTAGCGCATTTCTGCCGTTTTACCCGCCTAAGAACGCAGATACACACCAAAACAGCAGACTGTAGTAAACTCTAGCCATGACTGAATCAGCCGCTCCCAAGCTCTTGTATCAACCCGTTACCGCTCTTAAAGGTGTGAATGAAGCCACTGCTGAGAAGTTGTTGCGCTTAGGGATTTTGCGGGTGGTCGATTTGCTGTTTCACTTGCCATTACGTTATCAGGATCGTACTCGTATCTATCAAATTGGTAGTTTGCGCGTCGAGCAAGAAGTCACTATTGAAGGTGAAATTGAGCTGACTGAAATCGTCAATCGCTCGCGCAAAATGCTGCTTTGTCATATTTCAGATGGCACCGGCCTACTGACTTTGCGTTTTTTCCACTTCACCAATGGGCAAAAGCATAGCTTGAGCCAAGGTGCTTATATTCGCTGTTTTGGCGAAGTGCGCCAAGCGGGTGGCAAACTAGAAATGGTGCATCCTGAATACCGGATTGTGAATGCAGGGGATTTACCGCCGTTAGAAAACACCCTCACCCCCACCTATCCGAGTACAGAGGGAATGCAGCAACGTAGCCTAAGTCGTTTGATTAAAATGGCTTTAGAGCAAGTCTATGAATTAGAGGAGCTGCTACCTGCACCACTGGTGCGTGAGTACAATTTTCCACCCTTAGCTGATTGTATTCGCTTACTTCATCAACCACCGAGTGAAGTGGCTAGCCGCCAACTTTTAGAGGGGAAGCATCCAGTTCAACAGCGTTTGATTTTTGAGGAATTATTGGCACATCAACTGGGTGTACAACAAGCGCGCCATCAAATTAATCAAGTTAAAGCGCCGCTCATGCCAGAGTCTAACCGACTCTTTCAGCAGTTGCTTAAACTGTTACCCTTTGCTCCCACTAAAGCCCAAACTCGCGTCATCCAGGAAATCAGTCGGGACTTGCAATTGGGTAGCCCAATGAATCGCTTAGTCCAAGGGGATGTTGGCTCAGGCAAAACTTTGGTTGCGGTCGCTGCGGCTCTCCATGCGATCACCAATGGCTATCAAGTCGCTTTAATGGCTCCCACTGAATTATTAGCCGAGCAACATTATCGGAATTTCTGTGCTTGGCTCGAACCATTAGGCTTGGATGTAGTTTATATTTCTGGCAATCAAACGGCTAAGCAACGTCGCCGCCAAGTTGAAAACCTCTTGCTAGGTATTGGGCATATTGCCATCGGTACACACGCCCTGTTTCAACGCACAGTCGAGTTCTTGCAGCTTGGTTTAATTATTATTGATGAACAACATCGCTTCGGCGTACATCAACGCTTGGAGCTACGTGAAAAAGGTAAACAAGGCGATTATTATCCGCATCAATTAGTCATGACCGCAACACCGATTCCGCGTACCTTAGCTATGACCGCTTATGGTGATTTGGACTATTCGATTATTGATGAGCTACCCCCCGGACGCACACCGATCAAAACGGTGCAATTGAGCAATGACAATCGGGATCGTTTGATTCGCCGTGTTGAAAAAGCTTGTCAACGCGGCTGCCAAGTGTATTGGGTTTGTACCCTGATTGATGAATCTGAAGTCTTGCAATGCCAAGCCGCTGAAAATACCGCCGAACTCTTGCGTGAAGAATTGCCCGGTATCGAAATTGGCTTAATTCATGGTCGCCTGCACCCGAGTGAGAAAGAACGGATTATGCAGGCGTTTAAAGCCAATCAATTGCAGCTGTTAGTGGCGACCACTGTGATTGAAGTTGGGGTCGATGTGCCGAATGCCTCGATTATGATTATTGAAAATGCAGAGCGCTTAGGGCTTTCGCAATTGCATCAATTACGCGGACGAGTTGGGCGTGGTAGTGCTGAAAGTAGTTGTGTACTGCTTTATCAAGCCCCCTTAGGTAAGACCGCACAAAAACGCTTAGAAGCCTTGTGTAATAGCACCGATGGCTTTGAAATTTCGAATATTGATTTAGAGCTACGTGGCCCTGGCGAAGTTTTGGGGACTAAACAAACGGGGGATGTGCGCTTACGCATGGCGAGCTTACTACGGGATCAGCATTGGCTACCTTTAGTGCAAGAAGTAGCTAAACAAATTGTGGCGCATGAGCCTGATAAGGTAATTGCCCTCACCCGGCGCTGGTTACAGCAACCGGGCGGGGATACCGCAATTCGCTTCTTCCAGAGCTAACTAGACTAGATCTTTCAGACGCTCAAAACGATAGTTATCTTCGTCGTCACGACAGACAACAATATTGTACAGATGGAACAAGACACCTTCGCCTTCAGCTAAAGCACTGACATCGCCACTGACTACCACACGTCCAGGCTTAGTCACGCCACAATGTACTGAACCAAGTTTGCCGTACAAGCCCGGTTTAAGCACTAAGCTTTCCTCACCTTCAAGTACGCCACAATCATAACCACTGTCGCTATCCCAAAGCTGACTGACTAACTTAGAGCCACGCCGATCATGACTTTCTTCAATTAAGCGTTGCAGATTGATGCGTAGCTTATCTTCAGTCCAAGCTAGATCCGGCTCAAGCCTATCAGTCGGCTGAGATTTAGTGACTGGCAACACAATCTCTTGCACTGCATCGACAGCAGCGTTTGCTTGAGCAGCCACTCCAGCACCTACTGCTGCTACCGCTGCTTGAGCATTAGTTACCCATGAACCAGTAGCTTTAGGCTTAGAGAACTGTTTAAAGGTATAAACATCACCGGCGCGCTCGACAAAAATCCCATAGAGTTTTGAGACAGCTGTCTGACCTTCGGCAATTGAACCCACAATCCCGCCTAAACTGACTGAGCCGGTTTCATTTACCGCGCAAGATACTAGACCTAAATCACCATATTGACCTTCACGGAGGGTCAATTGATAACCTGCAGCATGCTCAACGGCCTGCGGATCATTATCCCAAACTAGATTGGCTAGCTCGTCAGTATGCTCAGAAAAATCACCTGATTTGATCCAATCGGGTAGCCATTTAGACAGACTTGAGAACACATAATTGCCATCGTCATTATGAGTAACCGCCATATTGAAGAGATTCGAGCGCATAGCATCGCCTGCACTTAAATCACCTTCCAAGCCCCCTAAGGACACGCAATTAGTACCGGGCACTGAACAAGTCACCAAGCCTAAGCGCCCTGTTTCTCCCAGACGCAAAATCAAAGTGTGTTCTAAAGCAGCTAATTCAGCAGGACTCAATTCACCATCCCAAGCTAATTTAATCGCTTCAATGGCATCGGACTCATCCACAATCATTGGTTGTGCACCGGATTGTAAATTAGCTTGCACTGCTGCTACAGTCGCAGCACCTGCAGCAGTCAGCTTCAAACTTGTCAGGGCATCCGTATTTAAACCTTGGCCTAAACTGCCGATCTCAGTGACACTCAAGCCTCTTGGATTGAGCACAGCTTCAGCGACATTTTTACCAGCTTCAATCACATCGGATTCATCCACTGGCTTAGGCTGAGCGGCTAAGGTCTGCTCCACCGTGTTGGCTAACACCTCTTTAACCGTTGTATGTGTAGATGCCGTTGTATCCAAACTAGCTAACTGCGCAGGAACTTGGCTGGGTAGATTCGTACCGACTGCTGTAGTCTCGACACCGCGCTCCCAATCATCGCTAAGTGTTTTACCTACTTCGATTAAATCAGACTCATCCACAGGTTTAGGCATACCTGCTAACCCCTCAGTAGCTTTTGCTGCCACAGCACCCACGCCAACCCCTACCGCAGCTTTCTTCAGCGTATCCAGTAAATCGGCGCTTAAGCCTCCACCAATTGAGCCAATCTCAAGGCTAGATAATGGTGAGGCTTTCGCCAAGGCTTGCTCAGCAGCACCCGCTAAAATGCTATTTCCTTGCGCTAAAGCAGCGGCTTTTAAGCTTGCTAACCAATCTGAATTAACCAAACCTGTTTGCATAGTGCCTAGTTCAACACTCTGTAGCTCAACACCACTAGCCGTCTTATCTAGAGTAGCCAAGCTCACCTGCCCATTTGGATCAGTGGCTAAACCTGCAAGCTGCACATTACCATCCGGCTTAGTCAAGCGCAGCGCAGCCGCTATTTCTTGAGAATCCAATGCCTCTACCTTAGCACCTTCTACCGTGTATAAACCGTCGGGGGTATTTAACTCTACTAAGCCTGCACCAACCTTCACTTGTTCGCGCTCAATACCCGCTTCAGGTAAATGAATCGAGGTAGCTGGAACATCGACATGTAAGGCGGTCAGCTCAGTTTTGCCTTCTGGGGTATGGATATTAGCTGCAGCTAAACCCAAATCCATATTTGGCAGCTTAGCTTCAGGCAGATCGACTGCTACATCAGGTACATTCACAGTTACCGCATCGACACTAGCTTTTGCATCATGCCATTCGACTGCTGAGAGGTTCGCTTTAGACTCGGGGACTTCTAAGTGCAGCGTCTTCAAATCCACATCCACTTCAGGTGGTTTGACCAGCTCACTCACGGTTAAATCAATATCACCATCGGGTGCTTTGATTTTAGTAGCAACTACCCCTAAAGCGGCAGCCCCCAAGCCAACAACACCCGCTGCGATGTCTTTCACTTCCAATTTAGGGGTGTCGACTTCAGGTAAATTGACTTCAGCTTTTGGCAAATCAATAGTTGGAATCTCAACATCCGCTTTAGGTAAACTCAAATCTACCTTTGGTAGATTCACATCCACTTGCGGCAAATCCATATCAATCTTGGGTAAACTTACATCGACTTTAGGCAAATCAATAGTTGGAATCTCAACATCGACCTTAGGCAAATCCAGCAGTGGGGCTTTCACTTCAGCCTTGGGTAAGTCGATATCAAGCTTTGGCAAATCCACATCAACTTCAGGAGGGTGAATCTGCATTTTCGGTAGATTTACATCTACTGGAGGGACATCAAGCTCAACTTTTGGTAGATCAACTGCTGGCAGTTTGACATCAACTTTCGGCAGATTAACATCCAACTTAGGTAGATCAACTTCCGGAGCTTTCAGATCTACCGTAGGTACAGTAACGCTCACCGTTGGCGCTTTGACCTCAACTTTTGGCAGTTCAATCTCTGCCTTCAAAGGTGTCACGGTGGTTTTAAGTTCTGGTGCTTTTGCGGTTACTATTGGAGCTTTTATCTCCGGTTCTTTAACGCTAACTGTCGGTTTGACTGGCTCGCGTGAGCGCGCTAAAGCCGCCGTAGCTGCAGTACCAGCCGCTACAGCGGCGGTAGTAACAGGCACACGTAAATGAGTGGATTGAGTTTCAAGTTGGGTTTGGGTCTCAACTTCACGGTGTTTGCAAACTCTACCCTTTAGCCAACGGCCAAGCCCATAACCTAGGAAAAAAGCAGCCAGTAGCCATAACAGCGACTGAATTAAGAACATAGTCATGTTTATTCCCCTCTGCCTGAACGTGAAAACCAACCCATGACCAAGCCGAAGATAAAGGTGAGTAGTAACCAGATAAATAACTTAGAAAATAGATACATCATGGGAAGGCCTCACTTCTGAATAATGTCAAAGGAAATACGGCGGTTTTGCGCCCGCCCAGCATCAGTGTCATTGCTAGCAATCGGTTGCGTTTCACCATAGCCAACACCTTGAATCAAACCTGCATCCACGCCTTGTTTGCTCAAGTAATCCTTGACAGCATCAGCACGCTGTTGGCTTAAGTTTTGATTATAAGCATCTTCGCCACGATCATCGGTGTGGCCACCCACCCGAATGACTTTGTCAGCCAGAGCCGCTTTGCATTCATTCGCCACCTTGGCGAGATTATTCAATAAACCTAGGCTTGCTGCCTTAATAGTGGCTTTATTGGTCTCAAATAAAATCTGCCGACCATTTAAAGAGCCACGCATTCTATCTTGGCAAGATTGCTGCTCAGAGGTCAGTTGTACAGGAACTGGGGGGGTGGGCGCTGCGCTAGGCTCAGGTGTTGCTGGAGCCGGTGCTGCCGCAGTAGCAGCTGGCTCAGTGAGTACAGGAGCCACCACGGGTGTTGCAGGTTCAGTAGTTACTGGTGTCGTAGTAGCTGCTGGTGCGGGTGTAACAGCAGCAGTTGCTGTAGTTGCAGCTGCTGGAGCAGGTTCAGCGGCTGGAGCAGTTACGGCGACCTCAGGTAGCTTTACAGTCAGTTGATTGTCTAACTGCGCACTACCTAATAATTGCTGAATTTTAGCCGCTGCATCTGCTTTAGCTTGGTCAGAACTTGCTACACCGATTAAGGTAAAAACCCCATTTGCGAATTTTAAGCCAGACTGCTCCAAACCAGCTAATACCTCTTTTAAACCACTTAACGAAGCTAACCAAGTTGCGGGAGCAACCGTACCCACTGTTAATTGATTAACTACCTTGCCTGCCCCATACATTTGCTCAGCCGAAGCCACCGCTTGCTTAATCTCTTCCTGAGAACTTAAAGTGCCTTGTAAAAGCCATTTGCCATCTTGTGGCAGTAAAGCAAAGCTTGGCTCAACAACAGGTGGTACTACAACAGGAGCTGCCGCTACCACAGGTTCTGGAGTAGCAGCGGGCGCACTAGTTGCTGCAGGCGCAGGGGTAGCTGCTAGAGTATTAGCTGCTGCAACTGGCTCAGTTGCTACAGTAGCTGCAGCCGTTGCCGTGGCAACAGGAGCTACCACTTCAATTGCATTATCGACCACACGAATCCCGTCAGTATCTTGTACCAGCTTAACTGCCTGCTCACGTTCCGCATCACTAGCAACTTTTCCGGTTAATTGTGCATCACGACCCCGATGATCTAAATTAACCTGCACATCGTTTAAAGAGGCTGCCTTTAAACCGTCCGTGGTTCTGGCTGTTAGATCAGTTTCTACTGGCAATTGGCGCGAATGGATCATTAACCAAAACAGCAGAGGTAAGCCCAACAAAGTGAGTAGCCACCACCATAAGGCTGGCAATGCACCACAACAACACGAACGTTTTTCACTCATTGCTATTCCTTGATAGATTACGTACAAAAGAACTGTTTAAAAGTATAGTGCAGATAAATGCACTCTATAAAAACTTAGCTAACTCAGCAGCACTTTGACTCTCAGCTTAAGCGCTAGCTAAAGAAAAATTGATTTAGCTCAACCCTAGTGAAGCCCTATGTATAAAACTTTAATCAACACCCAAAGCTTAGTCGCAAGACTTGGGCAAAAAGATCAGATTATTTTTGATTGCCGCTTTAATTTAGCTGATCCGTCAGCGGGAGAATGCGCTTATCAAGCTGGCCATCTCCCTGGCGCTTTTTATTTACATTTAGATGCTGATCTCTCCTCTCCAATTCAGGCTAACACTGGGCGACATCCCCTGCCCGTTGTAGAAAAATTAGTTAATAAACTAGCAGCTTGTGGCTTAAATAGAAATACACAAGTAATTGTTTACGATGACAATAGTGGAGCTTTCGCAGGGCGGGCTTGGTGGCTTTTGCGTTGGCTAGGACATGAAGCTGTCGCCGTTTTAGATGGTGGCTTCAGCGCTTGGCTAGCAGCTGGTGCTCCTTTAGAGCAAAATCAAGCAAATAAACCCGAGCAAATGGGTAATTTCAAAGCCCACATTCAACCTGATTATTTCCTGACAACGGAAGCTTTAAGCCAATCACATCCTTATCAACTCCTTGATGCACGGAGTCCAGAACGCTTTCGCGGCGAACTAGAACCCATTGACCCAATGGCTGGCCATATTCCCGGTGCGCTTAACCGCCCTTTAACGGATAACTTAAGCAATGGTCAATTCAAATCCGCAGAAACTCTTAAACAAGAATGGGAAGCTAAGCTAGCAGGCAAATCAGCTAATGAGATTGTGCATATGTGTGGTTCAGGAGTGAGTGCTTGTCATAATTTGCTAGCAATGGAAATTGCCGGTTTAAGCGGTTCGCGCCTTTATGTCGGCTCTTGGAGTGAATGGATTCGTGATCCAAAACGTCCGATTGCAACCGGAGAGCCTTAGGTTTTCGGATAAATGCCCACCACTAGACGCAACTCATCACCTAAATAAATTAAAGGTATTCGCTCCCGCTCCCAAGGCGGGATACCTGCCGTTTGGAACAAGTGCTTTAGTTCTAAAGAATAGCCTTGCTCTCGCTGCAAGCGTTCCCCGCCTTGGCGAAAGTGTACTGTAATTGGTAAATTCTCAGCTTTAGCTTGTTGCTTTAAGCTTGGTATTAATAACTCTTTACTCAGCCAATAATCCAAAGAACTGATATATAAGTCCTGTTCCCAATCCTCCCAAACCAAAACCTGTTTAGGATCATGTGGACTTAAAGGTGATAAGGCATATATGTCATCGCGATAACGTCTTAACTCACAGCCCTGCCATTTCACACAGGGCCTAGCGTCACTCGCAGCTCCTAGCACATCGGTTAAGATATGCTGTAATTTTTTCGCTGACGGCAGAGTAAAGCTTAAGCTATGTAGCCATTGTCGAATCAGTGCTTTTTGCATAAGCTCATCAACTGCCTTTAAAGCTTGCACTGACAAGGTCTGCGCATGGCTACCCGCGAATGGCGGCAATTGCTGAGCTAGTAACTGCTCCAAAATTTGCTGCTGTTCGGCCTGCCAAGCCGCTGCACGACTTAAAGTTTGGCTAGTGGCTGGCCAACGGGTTTGTAAACGCGGCAAAATCTCATGGCGTAGATAATTGCGATCAAATTGCGTTTCAGCATTGGTGGGATCATTTACATAGTCTAATTGATGTTGTTCAGCATAAGCCTCCAACTGTACTCGGCTAAAGGCTAGTAAAGGGCGTCCAAGTTGGCCTAAACCTAAACTACGCACCTTTGGCATCGCTGCCAAACCCGCTCCACCACTACCGCGTAAAGCATTCAACAAAAAAGTTTCAGCTTGATCATCCTGATGATGTGCAGTTAACAAGATTTCATCCGCTGCTAAACACGAACTAAAGGCTTGATAACGAGCTTGACGGGCAATAGCTTCTAAACTTTCACCTGCTACAGGTTTCAGGTTTAAATAAATGAGTTTTAAAGGCAGGTTTAAGCCAGTACAAATCTGCTGAGCATGCTCTACCCAAGCATCTGCAACAGCTTGTAAACCATGATGAATATGAATGGCTTCGAATTGGAAGCATTGGGGATATTGTGCTTGAAGTGCTGCACAGGCGTGTAACAGCACATGAGAGTCGAGACCAGCGCTATAAGCTAGATAATACTTATTAGCCGGCTGAGCTTGTAGGAAGGAAAGTAAGCCTTCCTGAATCATTAGGCCTCTTCGTATTGACCGAAGCTCAATAAGCGCTGATAACGCTTCTCCAAGAGCTTGTCGATACTCAGTGCTTTTAATTCACGTAAATTGGCTTCAAGTGCCTCGCCTACTGCTTGTGCGGCGACTGGCATATTCCGATGCGCACCCCCTAAAGGCTCAGGGATAATTTGATCTATTAAACCTAAAGACTTCAAACGATCGGCAGTAATTCCCATGGCATCCGCCGCATCAGCCGCTTTCTCTGCACTTTTCCATAAAATCGACGCACAACCTTCCGGAGAAATGACTGAATAAGTCGCATATTGCAGCATCATCACGCGATCACCCACGCCAATCGCGAGTGCTCCACCAGAACCACCCTCACCCACCACCGTACAAATAATCGGAGTCCGCAAATGCGCCATTTCATACAAATTGCGTGCAATCGCTTCGCTCTGCCCACGCTCTTCCGCACCAATACCGGGATAAGCACCAGGCGTATCAATGAAGGTAATAATCGGCAACTGAAACTTTTCCGCCATATGCATTAAGCGTAAGGCTTTACGATAGCCTTCAGGGCGCGGCATCCCAAAATTACGTTTAATATTTTCTGCAGTATCACGGCCTTTTTGATGGCCGATGACCATAATCGATTGCCCACGGAAACGTGCAATCCCACCCACAATCGCATTATCATCGGCAAAAGCACGATCCCCATGTAACTCGGTAAAGTCAGTGAATAAAGCTTTGACTACATCCAGCGTATAAGGACGCTTCGGATGGCGGGCTAATTGAGAGATTTGCCGTGGACTGAGTTTCGCGAAGATAGAACGGGTCAGGGTTTGTGCTTTTTCTTCTAATTTGGCGATTTCTTCGCTGAGATTAATCTGCGTATCATCTACAAAACGCAGCTCTTCGATCTTTGCTTGTAATTCGGCAATCGGCTGCTCAAAGTCGAGAAAATCCGGATTCATTATATATAAAAGTCCTGACCAATTAATAACTTGTAGTCACATTGCTAAACTTTCAACAGCAATGTGGGCGTTTATTTTAACTGCCCTCACGCCCACATGCACTGTTTTATAGCATTAGTTTTGAATACGATACTCTGCCGAGTTCGCATGTGCGATTAAACCTTCACCACGTGCGAGTACTGAAGCAATCTTACCTAAGTCACTAGCCGCTTGTGCTGAACAATTGATTAAAGATGAGCGCTTTTGAAAATCATAGACCCCTAAAGGACTAGAAAACCGAGCGGTACGTGAAGTGGGCAATACATGATTAGGCCCCGCACAATAATCACCTAAGGCTTCAGCGGTATAGCGCCCCATAAAAATAGCCCCCGCATGGCGAATCTCTTTGAGTAAAGCTTGGGGATCAGCGACGGATAACTCTAAATGTTCAGGTGCAATATAATTCGCTACTTTGGCTGCTTCCGCCATATCTTGCACCTGAATCAAAGCACCACGTGTTGTCAACGAGGTATTAATAATCGCTTGACGTGGCATCGTTTGCACCAGCTTTTCAATACTCGCCTGCACTGCTTGAATAAAGTTTGCATCTGGGGAGACCAGAATAGCCTGAGCATCTTCATCATGCTCAGCTTGCGAGAATAAATCCATCGCAATCCAATCAGGATCAGTTTGCCCATCACAAACGACTAAAATTTCGGAAGGGCCAGCAATCATATCGATGCCGACTGCACCAAATACCATACGCTTGGCGGTTGCGACATAAATATTGCCGGGGCCAACGATTTTATCCACTTGTGGAATCGTTTCAGTGCCATAAGCCAAAGCTGCAACGGCTTGTGCGCCACCAATCGCAAATACCCGATCTACCCCTGCAGTAGCCGCGGCTGCGAGCACTAACTCATTGACCTCCCCATTTGGAGTAGGCACCACCATAATTAACTCAGGTACACCCGCGACTTTAGCCGGAATTGCATTCATCAATACAGAAGACGGATAAGCCGCTTTACCACCGGGTACATATAAACCAACCCGATCTAAAGCGGTCACCTGCTGGCCTAATAAAGTGCCATCTGCCTCAGTATAAGACCAAGACTCTAGCTTTTGCCGTTCTGCATAGCGACGAATACGCTCCGCAGCTTGTTGTAAGGCTATACGCTGATCAGTAGGAAGCTTTGCTAAAGCGGCTTGCAAACGCTCTGGAGCAATTTCCAGCTCTTGCATAGAACTTGCTTGCATACGATCAAAGCGATTGGTGTATTCGACCACAGCGGCATCACCACGGCTACGCACCTGTTTGATAATCTCATTCACGGTGCCAAACACGGCATCATCCGAGACATTCTCCCAAGCCAGTAAAGTATCGAGTTGCTGCCAAAAGCCTTGATCTTGGGTGGATAATTGCTGAATCTTCATCACACTCTATGCCTTTTTAGTCCGACGCACGCGCACTGCTTCCGCTAAAGTATTTAAAACTCGTTCCGTGGTATCCCAATTGATACAAGCATCGGTAATACTTTGGCCATAAACTAATTCTTCACGAGTTTTACCCTCGGCCTTTTGATTGCCTTCCACCAAATGACTTTCAATCATCACGCCACAAATAGCCCGTTGGCCTTCAGCGATTTGATTAGCCACATCATGGGCAACATCCACTTGACGACGATAATCCTTGCAACTATTGGCATGACTGAAATCAATCATTAAATAAGGGGGTAAACCTTCTTTACGCAATTCCGATATGGTATTGGCTACGCTGCCCGCATCATAATTAGGCTCTTTACCACCGCGCAAAATCACATGGCAATCTTCATTCCCACGTGTTGCGAAAATTGCCGTATTGCCATCTTTGGTCACCGACAAGAAATGATGTGGGCGTAAAGCAGCGGCAATCGCATTAATCGCGATATTTACATTGCCATAAGTACCATTCTTGAAACCAATCGGGCAAGAAATCCCTGAGGATAACTCACGATGGCCTTGGCTTTCCGTAGTACGTGCGCCAATCGCCCCCCAACTGACTAGATCAGCGACATATTGCGGACTAATGAGATCCAGGAACTCAGTTCCTGCCGGCATCCCCATATTGGCTAAGTCTAATAAGAGTTTACGTGCAGTACGCAAACCTTTATTGATATGGAAGCTATTATCCAAATCAGGGTCATTGATCAAACCTTTCCAACCGACACTGGTACGGGGCTTTTCAAAATAAACCCGCATAATGATGTGCAAGTCTTTATTGAGAGACTTGCGCAGTTCAGACAAGCGTTGGGCATAGTCCATTGCTGCATCTACATCATGAATCGAACAAGGCCCTACCACGACGAGTAAACGATCATCACGGCCATGAATAATTTCATGCGCCTGTTGGCGACCTTTATACACAGTCTCGCTGGCCACTTGATTCAGTGGCAGTTCCTCATGCAAGACTCGAGGGGGAACTAATTCATCCACGCCAATAATCCGTAAGTCATCGGTTTGATATTTCATTCTTACTGCTTCCTCTGCGCCACTACTGACTGAATCTGGGTCAATAGTTCTTGAATGGAGTCGTGTTTCAGTTTCATCGCTGCTTTATTCACGACCAAACGCGAACTAATATCAGCCATATGTTCTAGCGGTTCCAAGCCATTCGCTCTTAAGGTATTACCGGTGTCAACTAAATCGACAATGCAATCTGCCAAACCCACTAGAGGTGCTAACTCCATCGAGCCATACAATTTAATAATGTCGACTTGCCGCCCTTGGCTTGCAAAATAACGCCGCGCACAATTCACAAATTTAGTGGCTACTTTTAAATGGGTATCCGGTAAAGGGCGATTCGCAAACCCTGCCACCATCAATTTGCAATTGGCAATTTTCAGGTCGATCATCTCATAGAGGCCATCGCCGCCGTGCTCCATCAGCACATCTTTACCTGCCACCCCTAAATCCGCTGCACCATATTGCACATAAGTCGGTACATCGGTGGCACGAATAATTACAATTTTTACATCGTTACGACTCGTATCGAGCACTAATTTACGGCTGGTTTCAGGATCATCTAAAGGCTCAATGCCAGCAGCCCTTAATAAAGGCACGGTATCTTTAAAAATCCGTCCTTTAGACAACGCAATTGTCAGCGTTTTACTCATCGCTTAACCATTTACCCGTTGGATATTAGCGCCTAATCCGGCCAGCTTCTGCTCAATGCGTTCATAGCCACGGTCAGTATGGTAAATCCGGTCAACTATCGTTTTACCTTGTGCGGCTAAACCCGCCAAAATCAAGGAAGCGGAAGCACGTAAATCCGTTGCCATCACTGGAGCACCTTTTAGATAAGGCATCCCTGCTACAATTGCGGTGTTCCCTTCCAAGCGAATATTGGCACCCAAACGCATTAATTCCGCCACATGCATCATACGATTCTCGAAAATGGTTTCGACAATCACCCCAATCCCTTGTGAGCAAGCATTCATCGCCATGAATTGGGCTTGCATATCGGTTGGGAAAGCAGGATAAGGATCAGTACGAATATCCACCGCTTTTAATGTGCGGCCACGCATATCCACCTCAATCCAATCCTTGCCAGTTTGTACTAAAGCGCCCGCTTCACGGAATTTATGTAAGACTGCATCTAAAGTATCTGGTGCTGCCTTCGTAGTGCGCACTCGACCACGGGTAATGGCAGCCGCTGCTAAGAAAGTACCCGTTTCAATCCGGTCAGGGAGTACCGTGTAGTCAATGCCCTTGAGGCTTTTGACACCTTCAATAATTAATTTATCTGTACCGATCCCACGAATCTGCGCACCCATTAGATTCAAACAATTCGCTAAGTCAGTGACTTCAGGCTCGCGGGCAGCATTTTCAATAATGGTTTCACCTTCCGCCAAGACTGCAGCCATCAGGATATTTTCAGTACCGGTGACGCTTACCATTTCCATGACAATATGCGCACCCTTCAAACGCTCCGCACGCGCGCGAATATAACCTTCTTCCACTGTTACTTTCGCGCCCATTGCTTCTAAGCCAGCAATATGCAAATTGACGGGGCGAGTCCCAATCGCACAGCCACCCGGCAGCGATACCTCGGCTTCCCCAAAGCGCGCAACCATTGGCCCTAAGACCAGAATCGAAGCGCGCATGGTACGGACTAATTCATAAGGTGCGCTGAAGCGATTAATACTACTGGTATCAGTATGAATATTATTTTCAGCATCAAAACTAACCTTGACTCCCATACCTTCAATCACGGCCGCTAGCGTTTGTACATCTTTGAGCCGTGGCACATTACGAATCGTCATCGGTGTTTCAGCTAGTAAGGTCGCGGCTTGTAAAGGTAAAACTGCGTTTTTTGCACCCGAGATGGTTACTTCGCCGTCAAGGGCAATGCCACCTTCGATTATGAATTTTTGCATGGTTAGGCTAGTCCGTCTGCTTGTCCAAGATGCTGAGTATCAGCGAAAGGATGGCATAATATCGAAAAATTGCTGCAGGTTCACATGGAATCGGAACTTATGCCGCTAAAAAGCAAAAAACTTTCTAAAAACTTAAGCTTGTGCAGCTTACCTTCTCCGCTTAACAGTCTGAGGGGTAACCCTTTCGAGCCAGTATTGAATCTCAAAATTTATTTAAATAAGAATACCACTTAATCCTGATCTACTGCCGTTTGATGCATGAATAATACCGTTTATCTTGGTACTTTTAGCGCTTAGGCTGCGCGACCTCTACCCTAACTGCTAGGGGTTAAGATGCAACATGAAGTAAAAAAATGGGGAAATAAAAATGCATCTTAATCCTGAATTAAGCCTTGAAAGCGTTACATTCACCTATCTAAGCATTTGTTAATTGCTTGATCAGCATGTTTACTCCAAGTCAATGTAAATTTTCACTTAACTTAAAATATCTATTTGTATACTCAGAAAATTTTGCATTAAAGACTGATTAAAGTATGTGATCTAAATACTTCATGTATTGAAATTAATTTGTATTTTTTGTGACTCTTGCTTATATACAGGGCACTGATCCGTTATCAATCATAATCAACGATCAGTATGGTGGCTCACTCACCCTCTTATTACTTAATTAATATAAATTCATTAAGGAGCTTGCTATGAAACGTTACGCGGCTGAGTTAATCGGCACGTTTTGGTTAGTCTTGGGCGGTTGTGGTAGTGCTGTACTTGCAGCTGCTTTTCCTGAGGTTGGTATTGGCTTATTAGGTGTCTCGTTAGCCTTCGGTCTAACCGTACTTACTATGGCTTATACTATTGGACACATTTCTGGTTGTCATTTGAATCCGGCAGTTTCGATTGGTTTATGGGCAGGTGGTCGCTTCCCTACTAATCAATTAGCCCCTTATATTGCTGCACAAGTATTAGGCGCTGTATTAGCAGCGGCAGTACTGTATGTCATTGCTAGTGGTGCTGTAGGTTTTGATGTCACCAAAGGCTTTGCTTCAAATGGTTACGGTGAACACTCACCTGGTGGTTATTCGTTAGTATCAGCTTTAGTGATTGAAGTAGTCATGACTATGTTCTTCTTAATCATTATTATGGGTGCTACTGATGAACGTGCACCTAAAGGCTTTGCACCGATTGCCATTGGTTTAGCTCTCACCTTGATTCATCTGATCAGCATTCCTGTTACAAATACGTCAGTCAATCCTGCTCGCAGCACCGGTGTGGCACTCTTTGTAGGCAATTGGGCTATTGCACAATTATGGTTGTTCTGGGTAGCTCCGATTGTAGGTGGTATTTTAGGCGCAGTTACTTATCGCTTTATTGCTAGCGAAAGCCCTGCTGTCGAAAATTATCAAACAGCTAACGATCACTCATAAACATCTAGCCCCCTTTAGCTAGTGAGCAGCTAGAGGGGGTTGTTGTTCCCTTAAAGTTACTAAGCAAAGTTATTGACTTTGTAGTCCTACACTACACTACTCTTAAAAACCTAACCGCCTATCCTCCTACGCTCTTAATCCTTCCATTTATTTACTTATTATCAAGTCCTAGCTCGTCTCTTTACCTACTTTCATTTTAAAATTTAATCTTTAAAATGCTTATTTATTAAATTTTATTATCCAAAAATAGAATTCACTTAAAAATAATTTATTAATTTTAATTATTTTCCTTATAAAAAATAAGCATAAATACCTTTAATTTTCATATACTTAAAAATATTTAATAATTTTAAAAATTGTAAACCTCAGTTTACATAATTCAATCTACTATTAATTTAGTATTATTTTTTTCAAAAAAATAACCCCACTAAATTAAATAATTTGATTGTTGAGTGATCTCTATGAATCCACAAGTCAAGCGCTTGGCTTTATTCATTTCTTTTTCAGCAGCCTGCTTAGGCATCCCCTATTCGGCAATAGCCGCTGACTCAGCAGCGGTAGATAACACCCAAACTCAGGCAGCAAGAGCAAGGCCACCACGTGATCTAACACCGCCAGTGATTACTTTAAATGGTGATGCTGTCATGACCGTGTATCAGGAAACAGCCTTCATTGATCCGGGAGCCACAGCTATTGATGCCGTAGACGGCCCTATCAACGTCACGGTTCGTGGTACACCACTTACCTCTAGACCAGGAACCTATACAGTTACTTATAGCGCCGTTGATAAAACCGGCAACAAAGCAACTGTTCAACGTAAAGTTATTGTCCTTGCAGATACCATCGCACCAGTGGTTACACTGAATGGTGACAGCACCATGAGTATGATTGAGAATGGCGTTTTTGCTGACCCGGGTGCTACTGCGACTGATAATTTAGATGCTTATCCAAGCCTAAGAGTGCTTGGCCGAGTTAGACGTAATATTCCAGGTACTTACACCCTGACTTATGAGGCAACTGATAATGCAGGTAATACAGGCCGTGCAATCCGCACTGTCACCGTTATTGCAGACACTACAGCTCCCGTAATCACCCTGAATGGTGAAAGCAGCATGGCTATCACTCGAGGATCTAGCTTCAATGATCCTGGAGCCACCGCCACTGATAATAGTGCTGCACCAGTTACTATTTCAGCTTATGGTCGAGTCAACACGAGTCGTTTAGGCACTTATACCCTCACCTATCGAGCACGAGATCGTGCTGGAAATATCAGTACCGCCACCCGTACAATAACCGTCATCGCCGCTACCCCTACTGATACAGTAGCCCCAGTGATTACTCTAAATGGCGCTGCTACCATCGAAGTGAATGTGGGTGGAACTTATACCGAGCTGGGTGCCACAGCAACGGATAATGTGGATGGCACCGTCACAGTGACGACTACAGGCTCGGTGAATACCACTACTGCGGGTACTTACACCATTACCTATACCGCTAAAGATGCAGCCGGTAATACCGCGACGGCAACTCGTACTGTTACTGTTAAACCACTTCCTAATGTCGCACCTACCGCTAATGCAGGTATGGATCAGACCGTGAATGAGCAAACGGCTGTCACGTTGAGTGGGTCTGCTACTGATAGCGATGGCACGATTGCAAGCTATGCTTGGGTACAAACCGCCGGTTCTGCCGTAAGCTTAAGCAATCCCAATCAAGCACAAGCGAGCTTCACTGCACCGGAGGTGGCTACCGACACTACCTTGAGCTTTAAACTGACCGTCACCGACAATCAAGGCGCTACCGCTGAAGATACCGTCACCGTTCTAGTTAAAGCCGTCGATAGTACTAAACCCGTTATCAGTTTAAATGGGGCAGCTACCCTCGAACTGACCGTGGGGGATACGTATACCGAAGCAGGAGCTACGGCTACCGATGATGTGGATGGCACCGTCACAGTGACGACTACAGGTTCAGTGAATACCACTACGACCGGCACTTACACGATTACCTATACCGCGACGGATGCTGCGGGTAATACCGCCACGGCAACTCGTACCGTTACCGTTATTGCAGTTGGTAATCTGCCGCCTACGGTTGTCATTAGTGAGCCGAGCACCATAGAAGCCGCATCTGATATCTCTCTAAGTGCTATAGATAGTAACGATGCCGATGGATCAATCACCTCCTATGCTTGGACTCAGACAGGCGGTACACCTGTTACTCTAGAAGGTGCTAATACCCATACGATCCATGCAGTAGCACCTAGTATGGCAGCTAATGATCCACCTCAAATTTTAAGCTTCAAAGTAGTAGTCACAGATAATGCAGGTGCTACTGCTGAAGCAAGTACAACAGTCACCGTTAAGTATGACAATACAGCTCCTAATCTAATGCTCTATGGCTCACAGGAAGAAGCCGTTGTAGTCGGTAGTTCTGAGAATTTCATCGAACCAGGATTCAATAGTTGGGACAATATTGACCCTGAGGTTAATGTTACCATCTCAGGTAGTGTTGATATGCATACAATTGGCAACTATACCCTAACGTATACGGCCACTGATGATGCAGGTAACTCGACTACCGCTACACGTCTTGTAAAAGTTGTGGCAGCACCGAATATGCTCCCCACCGCTGCGACAGGCTCCCCACAAACCGTCACTGGCAATACAACAGTCATTCTAGACGGGAGTAGTAGTACGGATAGTGATGGCACGATCACGAGCTACGCTTGGACACAAGTTAGTGGCTCGCCTGTAACCTTAAACGATGCGGGGACGTCGCAAGCTAGTTTCTTAGCACCCAACTCAACTGAAGATCAAACACTAGTTTTCCAACTTGTAGTCACTGATAATCAAGGTACCGCTAGCGATCCAAAAACTACCTTTGTACAAATTAAAGGCAGCTCCACAACCATCACACCTATTACCTTAAATGATACTGGGATTACTTTATGTGCCAGTGCAAGCTCTAGTACGGAAACTTGTTCTAGTAATCATGTAAATCAAGATGCTCAAGTGGGTCGAGACTTTACTCACAATGATGATAGTGATGGACATGCAGGCTTCAGTTTCACGAAGCTAGACTCCCAGGGTCAAGCTTTACTGGATCAAACTGCTAGCTATACAACTACCCCTTGGAGCTGTGTTAAAGATAATGTAACCGGACTTACTTGGGAGATTAAAACGGATGATGATGGTTTACACGACCTCGATTGGACTTATTCTTGGTACAACCCTGACTCCACCAAGAATGGGCGTAATCCAGGGGTAGAGTCCAATGGTGTATGCAATACTACCAGTGATACTGCTAGTTGCGATACGCTCAAGTATGTTCAAACGGTGAATGCTGAGAACCTCTGCGGTGCTAATGATTGGCGCTTGCCTTCAGCCAATGAAATGATCAGTTTATTCCACTACAACTACAATCAATATACACCAGCGGCTACTGATCTAGATCCAAACTATTTCCCTTACAGGCTACAAAGTACCTATTGGACCTCTACTTCAACAGCAAATTTATTTGGTGGTGTCTCTAATAATGCGTGGACGATTAACTTCCGCTCACGCACAGCTTATCCTTATGGAGATAAATCCGTAAACAATAGAGTTATGTTAGTCAGGGGAGCTAAATACTAGAGCTTAATCTCAACAAAATTTAGTTCATGAGCCTTTACCGCTAAAAATAGGTAGAGGCTCGCTGAAAACTCATCAATATAGGAATTAAACTCAATGTTTACACTGAAACACAAACTAGCTCTAAATTTTATTTTTTTTCTATTGATCACCAATAGTGTTCATGCGGAACAATCTTGCTCTAGCAATATGGAACGCAGTAACTCTTTGAATCAATTTCAAGATAATGGCAATGGCACTATTAGTGATCAAAAAACTCACTTAATGTGGCAAAAATGCCCTATAGGCCAAACTGGAAACGATTGCTCGGGTGAGCCAGAAGTATTAACTTGGCTTAATGCTTTAAATAAAGCAGTTACTTTAAATAATAATAATTATGCAAATTATAGTGACTGGCGAATGCCTAATATGAAAGAGCTTTCCACACTAGTTGAAAGAAGTTGTATGTATCCTGCTATTAATTTAGAAAACTTCCCTAATACTGGTGGCTATCAACTATTTTGGACATCCACAACGCTAATCGGCAACCCTGGATCAGTGATCGGAATTAGCTTTACTTTTGGGACCCCTGAAGCTGCTTCAAAAACATCTACACGTTCGTTACGCTTAGTACGTAACCTGTAGATTCATAAGCAGATCCAATTAATTTAAAAAATACAATAGCAGTCCTCTAAATTAGAGGACTCTTTTATTTTTAATTTAAAAATATAATTAACATAGAGGCCTCCAAAAGCATTTCCTGGCCTATCTGCACCATCAATTTTTTAGTCATCAACCCCTAATACTAATCCATTATATGTTGAGCAAGGTTGTTCAAAAAGGATAAGAATTTCATTCTCAAATATGATTAATAGCTGAATCTACTTTAGACCACTTATCAGATAAATAAACCATTCTTCTAAATTTATCTTTTAATCAATAAAAAATTTGAATTAATTATTGAATTTCTACGTTATAAAATAATCATACCTGCTTCTTTTATAAAAAAATATAATTGTTAAATTATTAATTTTGTAAACTGCAATTTACATTTTTCACTCTAAAATTAAACTGATTTTTTCTAAAAAATAACCCCGCTAAATTAAATAATTTAATTATTGAGTGATCTCTATGAATCTACGAGTCAAGCGTTTAGCTTTATTCATTTCCTGTTCGACTGCCTGCTTAGGGAGTCCTTATTTGGCTATAGCCGCTGACTCAGCAACGGCTAGTGGTGTTCAAACTCAAACTGAACGAGCGCGTCCATCTAGAGATAGCACCGCCCCTATCATTACCTTAAATGGAGGTACCAAGGTTTCTGTCCTCCAATATGTTGATTTTAATGATCTGGGTGCTCGCGCTGTCGATGACATGGATGGCCGTGTGCCAGTATTTAGACAAGGCCAAGTCAATGTAACCCGTTTGGGTAGCTATATTTTGACCTATCGAGCCACTGACCGTGCCGGTAATACGGCAACGGTTACACGTACAGTGACGGTCATTAAAGATACCACACCACCCAGTATCAATTTACTAGGTGACTCTGAAGTCACTTTATTTCAAGGCAGTCGTTTCAAAGATTTAGGGGTTTCAGCTTCAGATGATAGTGGTGTCGTGCGAATTTATAGTACGGGTCGAGTAAACACGCATAAACTAGGCGAGTATGTGCTCACCTACACAGCTATTGACCGCTCCGGTAATATCAGCACTATCACACGTACAGTCAAAGTCATCGCGCCTACACCAATTGATACCACCGCACCAGTGATCACCTTAAATGGGGCTGCGACTATCGAATTAAATGTAGGCGGAACTTATACCGAACTCAGTGCTACTGCGATGGATAATCTCGATGGCACAGTCACTGTAACTACCACAGGTTCGGTAGATACTGCTACCGCTGGTACTTATACTATTATTTATACCGCCAAAGATGTAGCCGGTAATACTGTCACTGCCACTCGTACCGTTACTGTTAAGCCACTTCCTAATGTCGCGCCCACCGCTAATGCAGGGGCGGATCAAACTGTCAATGAACAAACTACTGTGAATTTACTAGGTACTGGCACAGATGTTGATGGAACTATCGACCAGTATCAATGGACACAAATCAGTGGTGAAACAGTTGAGCTAAGCAATCCTACTCAAGCTCAAGCCTCTTTTGTGGCACCCGATGTTAGCACTGATACTGAACTGACCTTTAAGCTGACGGTCACGGACAATAAAGCAGCCACGGCTGAAGCTACTGTGAAAATCACGGTTAAGAGGGTAGATAGCACTAAACCAGTGATTAGCTTAAATGGTTCAAGTTCGATTGAATTGACTGTCGGTGACACCTATACCGAGGCAGGTGCTACTGCCACCGACGATGTGGATGCAAGCGTTACGGTAACCCGCACTGGCTCAGTTGATACAACTCAAACGGGCACTTATACCGTGGTTTATTCCGCCACGGATCAAGCTGGCAACCAGGCTGATCCTGTTACACGAACAATAGTAGTGCTACCAAAAATTTATAGCCTTAATGACACTGGCGTGTTTACCTGTGGGGATCTAAACAATAACTTACTAGCTTGCCCAGTAGCCGGTTATCCGAATCAAGATGCTGAGTATGGGCGTGATTTCACCGACAATGATGCGACTGATGGAGAGCTAGGCTTTAGCTTCACTAAACTTGATGCGAGTGGCCAGGCTTTACCTGACCAAACTACCGATTACACAACTACACCTTGGGCTTGCGTGCAAGACAAAGTCACTGGTTTAGTCTGGGAAGTAAAAACCAATGATGGCGGTTGGCGCGATATGCATTGGAAATACTCTTGGTATCAACCTAATAGTGCAAATGGTGGCTTAGTCGGTTATCCCACGCCCTATGGAGGTGATGCTTGCGATCAAGCAGGCAGTTGTAACACCTCAGCTTATGCAACAAGGGTCAATGCAAGCAATCTCTGCGGCTTCCATGATTGGCGCTTACCCACAACGGAAGAATTATATGGTATTACCTCCTTACAAACGCAAAATCTGGATTCTGCTTATTTCCCGAATACCGATTTAGGCTATTACTATTGGGGAGCAGAAACCTTTGCACCTGCAGCAGATCTTGCTTGGCAAATTGACCGAACCTCTATCCAGTACATGACTAAAGGCCAAAACTCGCCGGTGAGGTTAGTACGTGGACAACCCTAAACAGCCTCAGCCATGCAAGCGTATTCAAACTCTATTCTGCCAAGGTGAACAATGAAAATTAAACTATTGACTCAGCAAGCTCTGACACTAGTGCTTGCGCTCGCTAGCCTCTTGCCCCTAACCAGCTTAGCGCAAATGTGTAATTCAAACGCGCTGATGACCACGCCCGCTAGCCGCTTTATTGATAATGGTGATGGCGTACTGATAGATACTAAAACCCATTTAATGTGGCAAAAATGCGTCGACGGGAAAACTGGTTCTAGCTGTGAAACGGGAACCACACAAACTTATTCTTGGCAAACTGCCTTCCAACGTGTTGAAAGCTTAAACAATACGACTGGCTTTGCGGGTTTTGTTGACTGGCGTTTACCTAATGCCAAAGAGCTACTCTCTATTATGGAAAGAAGTTGTATGGCGCCTGCGATTAACTTACAGCTCTTCCCGAATGTGACCGCGGATGTTGCAGACGTATGGTCATCTACACCTTACTTTGCTCCAGGAAATTTCAATGATAGAGCTTTAGTAGCAGGCTTTAGTGGCTTAGGCGGAATCTCAGAAAACATGAAAACTTACAGCCGAGCGATTCGCTTAGTGCGTACCGTACCAGAGTCAGCTAACTTAACCGCTAACTAACTCAGAAGCTAACAAACAAACGCCCTCAAAAGAGGGCGTTTTTCTTGCCAAATTTAGCTTTGAGGCTTAGCCCATCGCTAGCATCAATTTATTCAAACGATGCACAAAACCGGCTGGGTCTTCTAATTGACCACCTTCCGCTAGAATCGCTTGATCTAACAACACACTCGCCCATTCAGCAAAGCGCTCATCATCCGTTTCAGCTTCCATGCGTGCTAATAAAGGATGACTTGGATTTACCTCCAAGACCGGCTTAGTGCTAGGCATTTCATGGCCCGCCTGCTTCAAGAGATGCTGCATATACAAGGCCATATCGTGCTCATTCAAGACGATACAAGAAGGCGAGCTGGTCAAACGGTGCGAGACGCGCACATCCTCTACTTTGTCATTAAGCGTTTCTTTGATATGGCTAATCAAATTTTTAGACTGCTCTTCGACTTTTTTCTGCTCTTCTTTATCTTCTTCGCTATCTAGTTTACTTAAATCCAAAGCGCCTTTAGCGACGGATTGCAATTGTTTGCCTGCAAACTCATGCAAGCTATTCGTCAACCACTCATCCACCCGATCCGACAACAATAAAACTTCAATGCCTTTCTTGCGGAAGACTTCCAAGTGTGGGCTATTTTTAGCAGCAGTATGTGAATCCGCCGTGATGTAATAGATCTTCTCCTGCCCTTCTTTCATCCGACTAATGTAATCATCCAAAGAAACGGTTTGATCTGCACTGTCGGTTTGCGTCGAAGCAAAGCGCAATAATTTCGCGACTTGCTCACGATTACTAAAATCTTCACCCGGGCCTTCTTTCAAGACGCGGCCAAATTCTTTCCAGAATTTTTGATATTTTTCGGGTTCATCTTTTGCCATCGTTTCCAATAAGCCCAGCACTTTTTTCACTGAACCACTTTTCATGGAATCAATGATTTTATTGCTTTGCAGAATTTCGCGCGAAACGTTCAAAGGCAAATCGCTAGAATCAATTACTCCGCGCACAAAGCGCAGATAACGTGGCATTAAGTGCTCAGCATCATCCATAATAAACACGCGCTGCACATAGAGCTTAATGCCATGTTGTTGTTTTTGCTCATAGAGATCAAACGGCGCACGCGAAGGCAGATATAAGAGCGAGGTATATTCTAAATTGCCCTCAACCCGATTATGCGACCAAGCCAGAGCATCTTCCCAGTCGTGGGAAATATGCTTGTAAAACTCTTGATATTCTTCGTCTTTAATTTCATTTTTGGAGCGCCGCCATAAAGCATTGGCTTTATTGATGACTTCCCATTCAGTACTGGTTTGACCCTCTTCCTCAGCGGCTTTCAGCATTTTTACGGGCAAAGGAATATGGTCGGAGTATTTACGAATAATCGAACGCAAGCGCCAATCATTGGCTAAGCCCTGCTCTTCTTCTTTAAGGTGCAGAACAATTTCAGTGCCACGGGTTTCTTTCGTGACATTTTCTAAGCTATAACCTGATTGAGCATCTGATTCCCAACGTACTGCTTGATCTTTTGGCAAACCAGCACGGCGCGTCGTTAAAGTCACTTTGTCAGCAACGATAAAGGCTGAGTAGAAACCTACCCCGAATTGACCAATTAAATGCGCATCTTTTTTCTGGTCACCAGTGAGTTTTTGTAAGAAATCTTTCGTGCCAGAGCGGGCAATCGTACCGATATTGCTAACGACTTCATCACGACTCATGCCAATACCATTATCACGAATCGTAATGGTGTGAGCGGCGTTGTCGAATGCGACTTCAACACGCAAATCGCCATCGTTTTCATACAAGCTATCATTGCCAATTGCTTCAAAGCGCAGCTTATCGCAGGCATCCGCCGCATTCGAGATTAGCTCGCGTAGGAAAATTTCCTTATTGGAATACAGCGAGTGAATCATCAAGTGCAGCAGTTGGTTCACTTCCGTTTGAAATTGTAAATTCTCTTTTTCAGGTGCACTCATGGATGCTCGTCCCTCTAATTAGTTAGTTTCAACAAGAATGCGCAATAGATGGGGTAAAAGTATGGGATTTCAAGAGTAAAAAAATTAACTTGTTTATTTCCATATTTCAATTATAATTGAAATATGGAAAAGACAAAAATTATTACTGCTCTCGCTGCACTAGCCCAAGAATCTCGTTTAGAGGTATTTCGTGTACTGGTACCAGCAGGGCCTGAAGGTTTAGCCGCTGGCAAGATTAGTGAACTGACGGGGATCGCTCCTTCTTCACTCTCTTTTCATTTGAAAGAATTACTGCATGCCAATTTGGTGAGCTCGCGTTCTGTAGGGCGTTTTATGATTTACACAGCAGAATTCTCAACGATGAATCAGTTGCTTAGTTACTTAACTGAAAACTGCTGTGCTGGCTCCACTTGCCTAGACCATCACTCTTGTACACCTAAGGAAAATGAATGATGAAACGTATGCATATCCATCTTTTATGCAAGATACGGTTGCTCGCCTTGTACTCAGATAGAGCCGAAGCCATGACTTCTCTAAAACTTGTTAGCATACTCGTCATCACCACACTGATCTCAGCCTGTGTAGCTTCAAATAAACCTACACCTGAAGAGCTTCAACGCCTCGAACATCCACCCACTGCGGTACAAGCTAAAATTGATAAGTTTTTCCCAGCAGCTCTAGCTTGGTATAACCAAACTGAGCAACAGTTACTCCCCAAAGGCCGAGTACTCACCGCAGAGGAGCAAGCTATGGCTCAACAATTAGGTCTGAAACACCCTGACAAAGTACGCATTCTTGCCCTAGAAAGCTTTCCTTTACCGGAAGATAAGACCTTGCGTGCTGAAGCAGAACGTTATGGTTTAGGTAGTCCACAAGAGGCTGGACGTACAATAGGCCATGCGGTGTTATTAAAAGCAAAATATGCTAGCGATAAAGCCTTGCTGGCTCACGAATTAGTGCATGTCCAACAAATTGAGCGCATGGGACAAGCTGATTTTCTGAAGCGCTACTTACTAGAAGTGGAAACCTTGGGTTACACCCGTGCACCCTTGGAATTAGAAGCTTATGTTAAACAAAGTTTAAAGCCTTAAAAGCTTAACAGCCCTAAACTAAAAAATAATCATAAGTTATTTATATAATAAGCTGCAGTAAACCAAAGTTTTAGTTATGATTAGTGATATATTAATAATCATAATGAGCAAGCCAGCATGCAAGCTGCCCGAATTATTTGGCAAACATCGTCGACCCAGGATCCCTGCCCACTTTGCAATAATGGGCAAGATAATCAGATCATTTTGCAGAGCCAACACTTCCTTGCAGAACGTGGCTATTTGGATTTAGTGAAATGTAGCGTTTGTGAAAGCACGTGGTTTCCTGAAGCCACTAGCAAAAATGTGTCTTACCCACCGGTTGAGCAAGCCCTACAAGATCCAAACTTTATCTATCTAATTCATCATTATTTAGAAATAGTTAATGGATTGAATTGGAAAGTGCCGATGCTAGAACGCCTGCCTTTTGAGCAGTTTAATTCAGTTTTAGAAATTGGCTGTAATGCAGGTGTAGCGCTAGATTATTGCCGTACCCTTTGGCCTGCTAAACAAGTCGTGGGCTTAGAACCCTCTGCCTATGGCGTGCTTGGCTCAAAACTCTTAGAGCTGCCTATTTTGGCCTGTTACTTAGCCGAAGCTAGCTCTTTAAAAAGCAAAGTATTTGACTTTATTTATGCGACTGAAGTCTTGGAGCATGTCGCTGATCCGGTACAGTTTCTACAAGAGTTAAAAGCCCATTTAAGCCCGAATGGGATGATCTTATTAACCACTCCACGTGCTGAAATCTTGCAACCTAAGACTGCACCGGGTGAGTTATATGCAGCTTTATCGACTGGCTCGCATTATTTTGTGGCTTCAGCTAAACAGCTGGAGCAATTGGCTTATCAAGCCGGTTTTAGTTATTGCTATGTAGAAGCTTTAGGAATGAGCCATTTGGCTGTGATGGCTGATCAAGCTGTCGAGTTGAAACCCTATCAAAATCAAGATGCCAGTATCTGTGAGTATTACCAAAGAAAAGCTCAAAGCGATACGCTGTATGCGCGCACCCATCTGGGATATTTGCTGAACTATCACCAGCAAGCCTTAGTCTGTGCTAAACCGATTGAGCCAGTACTAATTACTGAGATTGAACAACTGCTTAAACAGTGTTTTGAGCTAGATCTGCAAGCCCCCGAAGCATTTATTAAGCGTTTGTTAGAAACAGACCATCTGATCAGTTTCGGCAAACTTATGCCCTATTCCCTACCCTTTTACTTAACCGCACAGGCGCAAAGTCAAACTGATTGGGGGTTTAAGGAACAAGTGTATTTAGAATTAGCACGCTTCATTTGCTTACAAGGCCTAAAAACCGATTTTCAAAACCTATTTGTGTACCATTTGCTACTGGAACAAATCGAAATAGCCTTGCATCCTTTTACTAAACTTAATCTAGATCATCCTTTAATCAAGGAGTTACAACAAGTAGCTAATCAATTGCAAGCTAAAATTCCAGAATTGAATCAAGTTGCACCTAAAACAGTCGCCATTAAAAAGGCGATTAAAAAGCGTACTAAACTTAAGTTTTTTAGGACACTTGAGCAATCTTTTACTAAGCTAAAACAGCAGCTTGCTTAGTTTTTTTGCTTTCGCTCAAAACTAACAAGAGGAGTGGATTAAGCTCTTAAAACATGCTGCTGCGGTAAGCGCTACAGAGGGAATATGTTTACCGAGCTAAAACCTTTATAAAAAGAATTAGTTTTCTATTAACTAACTTTTAATTTACCACTACGAGGAGAATGGTATGTTGAGTTATATTGATATAGAAGCCTTTGCCACGGCTAGCTATCGCACAGTAGCTAAAACCATGAGTTCAGATACCCATCAACCCGAAGAAACTGCTGCATCTAGCTTAAGCACGGTAACAGCCGCTAAAAAGCAGAAGCAAGTGGCTAAGCGTATGATCGCTAATGCTCAAGCTAATAAAACTAAGCGCGTGATTGCGGCTGCTTAGCTGTTTTACCAATCGACTCATAAACTTTATTCGTTTTAAGCTACGGATGCGCCGCGACGTGTCCGTAGTTTTCAGTGCATAATGCGTTTTTTTCTGCGTTATAGTTGCCTATGCATTATCGTACCGAAATAGATGGCCTGCGGGCACTGGCTGTATTACCTGTAATTGCTTATCACGCAGGCTTTGCGGGGTTTAGTGGCGGGTTTGTGGGTGTAGACATTTTCTTTGTGATCAGTGGCTATTTAATTAGCTCGATTCTGCTCGACGAACTGCAAAACCAAAAATTTAGTTTATTAGGTTTTTATGAACGGCGGATTCGCCGCATTCTCCCTGCTTTATTTTTAGTGCTAGCCTTTACCGCCGTAATAGCTTGGTGGCTACTCTTACCACATGAAATAGCTGCTTTTGGGCGCAGTTTAATGGCAGTAGTAGTGTTTGCTTCGAATATTTTATTCTGGAAAGAAAGTGATTATTTCGCGACCGAATCCGAATATATTCCGCTCTTACATACTTGGAGCTTAGCGGTTGAAGAACAGTATTATGTAATCTTCCCACTACTATTGGCTTTCTTATGGAAATTTGGACGCAAACCGATTTATATCCTTTTGGGTTTACTCACTCTGATCGGAATTGCAACTTCTGAATGGCTGTGGCGGGTAGATGCAGGTGCCAACTTTTATCTCTTGCCAAGTCGGTTTTGGGAGCTATTGATTGGCGCTTTAGCTGCAGTTTATTTGAAAAATAATCAACCCGCTGCTGGCTGGCTAACCCAACTATTGAGTTTGCTAGGCGTTGCCTTAGTCCTAGGTTCTATTTTTTTACTGAATAATAGCCTGCCTTTTCCTAGTAGTTATGCTCTCTTGCCTACTCTGGGCGCTGCTTTAATTATTCTGTTTGCCTCCCCGAATAATCTTGCGGGGCAAATCTTAGCGCTCAAGCCTTTAGTCTTTGTGGGCTTGATCTCTTACAGCGCTTATCTCTGGCATCAACCCTTATTAGTATTTGCACGCATGCAGCCTTATGTAGAGCCAAATTTAGAATTAATGGCTGCCATGGCTTTTTGTAGTTTATTGTTCGCTTGGCTCAGTTGGCGCTTCGTGGAACGTCCTTTCCGTAATCGCCAACGCTTCACCCGCAGCCAAATTTTTATATTTGCCGCGGTTGGAAGCGCATTCTTTTTAGGTTTAGGTTACTGGTTTGCGCAAGCCAATCAAGTTGCTTAAAGCACATTCAAGGGAACTGAATCGCTTGTTAGTAATCTTAGCTAACGAGCCTTAACTCTATGAAGATCGATTATATGAAATACCTCAGTCTATTATTTACAAGTTTAATCGCTGCCAGCAGTCTTCTCACCACACCCAGTTTTGCTGATGACAAACGCGATGCGATGGTCAAAGCAGCGGATAATGAAGCGGGCGGAACTTATGTGCGTACTCGCTATTTAGAACTCGCTAAAAAACCCTTTGATAAACAAGATACACGTAAAAAAGCTTTAATTATTGGTGACAGCCATGCTCAAGATTTCCTGAATATGGTCTTGGAAAATAAAGCCTTAGCCAATTACCAAATTCGTACTCGTTATATTCCCAATATCTGCCAAATTTATTTAGGTGACGAAGACGTTTCGAGTTTCATTGAAGAAAAGAACAAGCAAATCTGTGCGGAAGCTGATCATTTGAATGCAGCTAAAGAGCAAATCGCTGAAGCCGATCTAATTATTATTGCCTCCAGCTGGAAACCGTGGGCAGCCGAGCGGATTACTACGACTTTAAAAAATCTAGGCGTTCAACCGAATCAAACTGTGAAAATAGTGGGCCGTAAAAGCTTTGGCAAAATTAATGTGCGCAGCTACTTACGCCAGACTGATGAAGATTTGCTAAAACTACGTAATCCTGTGGATGAGCAACAAATGGCAGTTAATCAGACTCTACGTAATCAAGTGGGTGCGGCTAATTTCGTGGATATTCATCGCATTGCTTGTGGTGAAGGCAATACCTGCCCTTTATTTACCCCCGATTTAGAATTAATTTCCTTTGATGGTGGGCATTTAACCCAAGCGGGTGCACGCTATATGGGAAATCTATTATTTACGAATGCGCCTTTGGCTGAATTAAATAAATAACCGTGTTGAATTTAGCTGGCCTAACACTCTAGGCCAGCTCGCCACTGCAAATTAAGCCCTTAACTCTGGCTCATCTAAAGTCAGTAAAGAGGCATTTCCCCCTGAAGCGGTGGTATCAATCGTCACTACTCGTTCAGAGCAGAAACGCTCTAAACCTGCATTCATAGAAATACAAGGTACACGAACTCCCGTTCTAGCGGCTAAAGCTTGGCGCATAGCGACTAAGTCTGAACCAGTGGCTTCGCTTGCCACTAAAGCCAACTGTGGGAAGTTTTTTAAAGTCTCGTGAAGCTGCTCAATTTCAACTACCGCCACTACATCTTTAGACAAACCAACCTTATAAAAAGCAGTGACTAAGTGCTTAGCTAGGTCTGTATTCGGCAAAGCGACTGCATTTCCAGCCAATAAAGCAGTGAAAGCTTGTGCCAATAAAGCATATTCGGACTGCTCGCCGCCACCTAAACATAAAGCTAGGCCGCGACCATGTAAACTTAAACGATTCGATTCACCTGTAGGTCCTGGTAAAACAAGCTCTTCCACTGATTCAGACTGTAAATTAGTCAAAACCTGTTGTGCTGGCTGTTTAAGCCCCTCTGGTAAGAAACTGCTAGCCGCTGTGAGTAAAGCTGCACGCTTTAAAAATAACTCATCCCAAGTGCTTTGTGCAGACTTTGCTTTAGCGGCAAACTCTTGCACACTCAGTAGCGGTAAGCTCGCCGTATAACTGGGCACTTGTATAGCTTGCAGCTTTAACGTAGGCGTTTGTACCTGACTAAAGCGCGCGAGATAATAAGGCCCTCCGGCTTTTGGCCCTGTGCCCGATAAACCTTCACCACCAAAGGGCTGCACCCCCACTACTGCACCGATTTGATTGCGATTCACATACATATTCCCGACATGCGCTTCGCTGGTCAGCTCTTGCACACGATCATCTAAACGCGAATGCAAACCTAAAGTTAAGCCATAGCCACTGGCATTAATGGCCGCCAAGACTTGCTTAATCTCGGTCGATTTAAAGCTAATTACATGCAAGACCGGGCCGAAAATTTCCCGCTCTAAATCGCTGAGCTGATTCAGAGCAATCGCCATTGGGACTACAAATAAACTATCTCTCGCTAGTTGGGCTGGATGCTTAAATAACACTTTATTCTGCTTAGCAAATTTCTCGCAGTGGGTTTCAATCATTTGCTTAGCGTCTGGATCAATCACCGGGCCAATATCGGTTGCAGGCTGCCACGGATCATCAATGCGTAATTCCCGGGTTGCGCCCTCCAACATTTGCAAGACTTTGGCGCGAATATCTTCTTGGATAAATAAAACCCGCAAAGCTGAACAACGTTGCCCTGCACTTTGGAAAGCCGAATTGACCATATCGCGCACGGCTGCCTCTGGTAAAGCGGTAGAGTCCACAATCATCGCATTTAAGCCGCCGGTTTCGGCAATCAACACCGCTTGCGCATTGCCTGAAGCCGCAAGCGAACGATCAATCAAACTGGCGGTTTCAGTCGAACCAGTAAAGCACACACCCGCAATCCGCGGATCACGTGTTAAAGCGGCTCCCACCACTGCACCATCACCGGGTAAAAGCGCAATCACTTCAGGTGGCAAACCCGCACTTAGCATTAATTGCACTGCACGATAGGCAATCAAAGGAGTTTGTTCAGCAGGTTTAGCCAGCACGGCATTACCCATCACTAAGGCGGCTGCAACTTGTCCGGTGAAGATGGCTAAGGGGAAATTCCACGGCGAGATACAAACAAATACACCTAAACCCTGCCGACTATTATTTTCAGGTTTGCGGGCTTCAGCGGCGTAATAACGTAGGAAATCGACTGCCTCACGTACTTCTAGCACTGCATCTAAGCGGGTTTTGCCGGCTTCACGCGAGAGTAAAGCCATTAACTCTGAGCTTTGTGCTTCGTATTGCTCGGCAATTGCATCCAAAATGGCAGCACGAGCTTCCGCTGTTTGCGCTTGCCAAGCAGGAACTGCGGCTAAGGTTATTTCCAAAGCTTGCGAGACTTGCTCAACCGTGGCTTCAATCACTTCACCCACTTGGTCAGTTGGTTTGGCTGGATTGAACACAGACTTTTTAATACCCGCAAGGGCTTCCCCTCCTACCAAAGGTGCAGCTAACCAGTGCTTAGACTGGAAATGGTCCATGCCTAAGGCTAACTCACTCGCCATTAGAGGTTGATTGATATTCCAACCTTGTGAATTTTGCCGCTCCTTGAATAATTCAGGCGGTAATGGAATTTTAGGGTGCGGAATAAGACTCAGACTTTCTACTGTACTAATCGGGTCTTGAATCAGAGTGCTAATCGGTACATCGGTATCCAATAGCTGATTTACAAAGGAAGAATTCGCACCATTCTCCAATAAACGCCGCACTAAATACGCCAATAAATCTTCATGCACTCCCACAGGTGCATAGATCCGCACTAGTTGTTGAGTTTGCGCATACACCAAATGATGTAGCGCCTCGCCCATGCCATGCAAACGCTGGAACTCAAAGCCACTTTTATCCGCACCAGCAATTTCGAAGATGGCTGCTAGGGTCTGGGCATTGTGAGTCGCAAATTGCGGATAAATGTGCGCACGATGGCTTAACAGAAAACGTGCTCCCGCTAAATAAGACACATCCGTCGAAACCTTGCGGGTAAAGACGGGATAAGCTGGTAAACCTAAAACTTGAGCCTGTTTAATCTCTGCATCCCAATAAGCGCCTTTGACTAAACGTACTGCAATTTTGCGCTGTAACTCAGTGGCTAAAGCCGCTATCCACTCTAAAACTGGCAAGCAATGCTTGGCATAAGCCTGCACCACAATCCCAAAGCCTTCCCAGTTGGCTAGTTTTGGATTGCGCAAGGCCAGCTCAATCACGTCTAAAGATAAATCTAAGCGTTCGGCTTCTTCCGCATCAATATTCAGTGGAATATTGGCAGCACAAGCTTGTTCAGCTAATGCATTGAGTTTAGGTACTAACTCAGCCAACACTCGCTCACGATTCACTGACTCATAACGTGGATGCAAAGCCGAAAGCTTGACGGAAATACCTGAATTAGCATGTACATAGCTTTGACTCGCTTGCGCACCAATTGCTTTAATCGCTTTAGAGTAGGACGCGAAATAACGTTCGGCATCTTCTGCGGTACGCGCTGCTTCACCCAACATATCAAAAGAATGTAAGAAACCTTGTGGATTATTCGCATTATCCAAAGCCTCATCAATCGTGCGCCCCAGTACAAACTGCTGCCCCATGACTTTCATCGCTTGTGAAACAGCCGTGCGCACCACAGGCTCACCAATTCGTTGCACTAGTTTACGCAGCGAACCACCTAAGCTATTCGCATCCTGATCTTGGCGCAGCAGTTTACCCGTGAGCATTAAAGCCCAAGTGGAAGCATTAATCAGTAAAGAGTCTGCGCCTTGCTGATGCCGCGCCCAATCGGCGCTGCCAATTTTATCGCGAATTAAGGCATCCAAAGTAGGCGTATCGGGCACACGCAAATAAGCCTCCGCCAAACACATCAAGGCAATACCTTCATCGGTAGAGAGGCCATATTCAGCCAGAAAGCTTTCCATTAAATTCGGATGCGGATCAGCGCGTAACGTAGTAACCCAACTAGCAGCTTGGGCAGTGATCGTTTGGCGAGCTTGGAAATTTAAACCATGTTGCTGTAAACGCGCTTGCACCACTTCTGTCTCAGGGTGAAACCAAGCTTCGTTAAGCTGATTTCTTAAACTAGTTAAAGTGGGCGAGCTACTAACTGTGGACATAAATGACTCCTACTAAAAGACCAAATCGGCCTAAGCTAAGTCTTTATAGCACAGCCCTGCTTGACTTAAAGCCAGTCGGAGGGGTCAACGCGATAATAAGTTTTCAGTTGTTCAAATAACGCTGGATGTTGAGCTGCTAACTGTTGAGGCTGCTCAAAAAACACTTCGGTCACGACCGCAAAGAATTCAGCGGGTGCAGTCGCTCCATAATAATTAATTAAACTCGGATCACCCTGAAAGGCGGCTCGACACAAAGCTTCAAACTCGGCTGTTAGTACTTTTGCCCAAGATTCGTATTTTTCTGCATTCGCTAAAACCGGCACACCATTGGTGCTACCGCTTTCATTGTCAAGTTGATGCGCAAACTCATGCAAAGCGACATTACTCCCATCGCCAAACTCACGATTGCCTTTGAGTACATCTTCCCAAGAGAGAATAATCTTGCCATTACTCCATGACTGACCGAGCATACCTTTCGCTTGCATACTCACCAAACCCGCATTATCAACCTCCTCCTGTTCCACTAAAAAGGCATTTGGATACACCAAAATATATCGCAAACCTGCATACACATCAGTGGCTCGATTCAGAATTAACAAACAAGCACTGGCGGCAATCGTCACCCGCACTTCATTGGTAAGCTCTAAACCTGCACAGCCAGTAAACTGTTTTTGATGCAAAAACAGCTTCATCCGCTGGCGTAATTGCAATTGTAAATCGGCAGGCATACGGCGATACACTGGAAAATTCTGCGCCAAAATCTTGCGCCACTCAGCAGGAAAAGGCTCTTTTAAAGCTTGCTGACGTCGATAGGCTGGCCATAACCAAGCCGCAACTGCACCCAAAATAATGGTTAATAACAACAAGAAAGAAGCGGTCATGCAATCTGCTCAATCACAACTCATTAATGAGTCTATTGAGTAGTAGATATTGGCAGTTTTGGGGTTTTCAATCTTTTGAGGAAAGGATTGATGGGGTTTTAGATTATCGGTATTAAAACGATAAGAGTTCTTAATGAAAAACCAGTAAAAAATAGAATTGCTTTATAGCTGAAAATTTTTAACTAATATTAATTTGCGTTTTAAACTTTAGATGGTCGGAGTGAGAGGATTTGAACCTCCGACCCCCACAACCCCATTGTGGTGCGCTACCAAGCTGCGCCACACTCCGACCGGAAAGGAAAGCAAAGATACTCTATCCTGACTTTGATCTCAACTAGAAGTTTAAGATTTTAAGGTCACTAGAACATTTTCTAAGCTTAGGATGACTTGCTCAAGCACATCAGTAGGTGACTCTTCAGTAGGTGGGGCTAACGGCTCATCGCTACTGCCTAATAATTTCTGCCGTGCACCACTAATCGTATAACCTTCTTCATATAAAAGGCCACGAATTTGGCGAATCATCAAGACATCTTCACGCTGATAATAGCGGCGATTGCCTCGACGTTTCATCGGTTTGAGTGAAGGAAATTCCTGTTCCCAATAACGTAAGATATACGCTTTTACGCAGCACAAATCGCTAACTTCACCGATGGTGAAGTAGCGTTTTGATGGGATTGGAGGCAGCTCACTATTCGGTATCTGCGCTTCCTGCATAAACCTCAACTCGTTGTTTTAGTTTTTGGCCGGGTCTAAAGGTGACGACACGCCGCGCGTCGACCGGAATATCTTCCCCTGTCTTGGGATTGCGTCCCGGACGCTGGGTTTTATCACGTAACATAAAATTACCAAAACCTGACAATTTTACATTTTGTCCCTGTCCTAAGGCCAAGCGGACCTCCTCAAAAAACATTTCCACCAAATCCTTGGCTTCACGCTTATTGAGTCCGAGTTCTTCATATAAATGCTCGACCATATCCGCTTTGGTCAACGTCGTCACCATTGTTACTTCTCCTTATTAACGTAGGGTAGCACCCGTCTTATCCTGTAATGACGCCACAACCTCCCCTACGATCCGAGTAATCTCCGTGTCCTCAAGGGTGCGGGAAGGTTCTTGTAAAATCAAGCTTATCGCGACACTTTTTTGATGCTCTGCAATACCTTTACCGGTATACACATCAAAAATCTCCCAATGAATTAAGCTCGGCGGGGCTACTTGTGCAATCGCTTGATCCAAAGCAATCGCTAATACCGTGCGATCCATCACCAAAGCTAGATCGCGGCGAATCATCGGGAATTTACTTACTGCTTGATACACTGGCAAACGGCGACCTTGCAGTACTTTTAAATCCAGCTCAAACAAGAATACATCTTGCCCTAGCCCTAACTTTGCCTCTAAAGCAGGATGCAAAGCACCTACCCAGCCGACCACTTCTTTATCAGTAGCGATTTCGGCGGATTGCCCCGGATGTAAAGCAGGATGAGCGACGGGGACGAAATAGCATTTCTGCGCACTCGCCTGCGCTAAAATGGCTTCGACGTCACCCTTAATATCATAGAAGTCTACGGCGCGATTGGCTTGGCCCCATTGTTCAGGAAAGACCGAGCCGGTAATAATACCCGCAATTTTATCCTGTTGTTGAATCCCAGCCTCAGTTTTGCTAAACACCGGCCCCACTTCAAATAGCCGAACACGGGTTTGTTGGCGGTTTAAGTTGTACTCAAGGGCGCGCAATAAACCAGACCAAACGGTGCTACGTAGATGGCTCAATTCCGCCGAAATCGGATTCGCCAACACAATCGACTCATGGCCGGGCGACAACAAACCTTCAATAGTTGGATCTACGAAACTATAAGTAACGGCTTCCTGATAGCCATTCGCTAATAAAGGCGCACGCAACTCACTTAAGCTTGTTTCCGTTTCCAGCTTAACGGTGAGTTTCGGCTGCATCGCTTTGAGTACTGCTGGAATATTGTCATAGCCGTAAACACGCGCTAACTCTTCTATCAAATCTTCTTCGATAGTGATGTCAAAACGACTATGGGGCGGTTTAACTGCCCAACCCGTTGCATTAGCAGTTACTTCACAGCCTAAGCGTTGGAGAATATCAACGACACTTGTATCCTCAATCGTCACGCCTAAAATGCGGGCAATGCGCTCACGCCTTAAACTCACGACTGGACGATCTAATAAATGATCATCCGCGCAGACATCCACCACAGGCCCCACTGAACCACCACAAATCTCGACGATCAGTTGTGTAGCGCGCTCTAAAGCTAAACGTGGTAAATCAGCGGCTACCCCACGCTCAAAGCGATAGGAAGCATCCGTTTGTAAGCCATAACGACGTGCTTGCCCACGCAACTTTTCAGCGCGAAAATGCGCACTTTCTAAGAAAATATTCTGCGTGGCATTACTCACTGCGGTAGCCATTCCACCTTTGATACCTGCTAAAGCAACCGCTTTTTCATCATCAGCAATCACTAAGGTATCGCTAGTTAAAGTGACGGTTTGGTCATCTAATAGAACTAGCTGTTCACCTTCAGTTGCATAACGTGCTTGAATGCCACCTTGGAGCTTATCCAAGTCAAAAGCATGCATCGGTTGACCCAGCTCTAACAGTACATAGTTAGTCACATCCACGACCGGCGACAAACTCCGTGAACCTAAGCGGCGCAACTTTTCCTTCATCCACAACGGTGTTTTCGCATTAGGATTGATATTGCGAATAATCCGTCCTGCATAACGTGGGCAACTATCGGCTGCAGGCAAACTAATTTTTAAAGTATCAGCGTGTTGAGTAGCCTGTTCTGAAGTTGCAGGTGGCGTTAAGCTTGTACTCGTCAAAACGCCCACTTCGCGGGCAACGCCTGCGATGCTCAGCCAATCACCACGATTCGCGGTTACATTTAGCTCAACCGCTTTATCGGCCAGCTTCAAATAATCCTGCACAGCAACACCCAAAGGCGCATCTTCTGGCAGCTCTAATAAACCCTCGGATTTTTCCGCCATGCCAAGCTCAGCGGCTGAACACAACATTCCACAGGACTCAATACCACGTAACTTGCCTTTTTTAATTTTTAAAGGCTTACCATCTGGCATGGGTAGCTCAGCACCGATTAAAGCCAGTGGCGCTTTTAAGCCAGCACGCGCATTCGGTGCACCGCACACAATTTGCAGAATTTCACCGCGGCCATTATCCACTTTGCAAACATTGAGTTTGTCCGCATCAGGATGCTTGGCAATTTCGACAATTTGCCCGACAATCACATCGCTAAAAGCGGTCGCGACGGGTTCAACGCCCTCGACTTCGCAACCTGCCATCGTCAATTTATGGTTAATTTCATCCAAGCTCAGCGCAGGATTAACCCATTCACGCAACCATTGTTCACTGATTTTCATGTTTGAATCCTGTTAACTCTTAGTGAAATTGCCGTAAGAAACGGACATCATTTTCGAATAACACCCGCAAATCATTAATCTGATAGCGCAGCATTGCTAAACGCTCAACACCCATCCCAAAAGCAAAACCAGTGTATTGTTCACTATCAATCCCGACATGCTTTAAGACATTGGGGTGCACCATACCGCAGCCCATCACCTCTAGCCAGCCAGTATTTTTGCACACGCGACAACCAGTACCGTGGCAATGCACACAAGTAATATCCGTTTCAGCCGATGGCTCTGTGAAGGGGAAGAAACTCGCGCGGAAACGCATTTTGATGGCATCATCTTCAAAAAAGGCACGGAAGAACTCATCCAAAATGCCTTTCAGATTTGCGAAAGTAATATCTTTGTCCACCATCAAGCCTTCGACTTGGTGGAACATCGGGCTATGCGTCATATCCGAGTCACAGCGATACACTCTTCCAGGCGCAATAATCCTAATCGGTGGCTGATGCGCCTCCATATACCGAATCTGTACTGAAGAGGTATGCGTTCTTAATAGCAAAGGCTCTTCCGTACCAAAATTTTCTAAATAAAAGGTATCTTGCATCGCCCGGGCAGGGTGATTAGCAGGTACATTTAAAGCTGTAAAATTATGAAAATCGTCTTCAACTTGTGGGCCTTCAGCTAAAGCAAAACCAAGCTGAGCAAAAATTGCTTGCATACGCTGAATAGTCAAGGTGACAGGATGCAGCCCACCCGTATCCATCCGCCGCCCCGGCAAAGTCACATCCACTGACTCTGCTTCTAAGCGCATATTTAAGGCTTCGGCTTGTAAGCTGTCACGGCGCAAATCAATCGCATTCGCCAAAGACTGCTTGGCTAAATTAATTTCTTGACCCGCTGCTTTCCGCTCTTCTGCAGGCAACTGACCGAGTTGCTTGAGTTGCTCAGTAATCAGGCCGGCTTTGCCTAAATACTGCACGCGAATCTGATCAAGGCTGGCCAAATTGCTGGCACTGGAGATTTGCTCGTGGGCAGTACCCATCAGTTCTAGCAAACTTTGCACAATGCTTTCCTTCTAATGACGATTTTCAGAAAAACAAAAAGCGGGAGAGGCAAAAACCTTCCCCCGCTTTTCGTAGTAGTAACAGCCTTGCTTTACAGCAGGATGATTAAGCAGCTAGGGCAGCTTTTGCTTTTTCAGCAATCTGTCCAAAGGCAGCAATATCATGCACTGCAAGATCAGCGAGAACTTTACGGTCAACATTGATGTTAGCTTTCTTTAAACCATTCATGAAACGGCTATAAGACAAACCAGACAAACGTGCTGCCGCATTAATCCGGACAATCCACAGAGCGCGGAATTGACGTTTTTTCTGACGGCGGTCACGGTAAGCGTATTGACCCGCTTTGATGACTGCTTGATGGGCTACACGATAAGTACGACTACGGGCACCATAGTAACCTTTCGCCAACTTCATGATTTTTTTGTGACGGGCTCCTGCCTGTACACCACGTTTAACTCTTGCCATCTATCCTGTCCTCCTTAAGCGTACGGCAGCAAACGATTAATCATTGGGGTATCAACCGCAGCAACGCGATTCTCGCCCACGCGTAATTGACGTTTACGCTTAGTCGTTTTCTTAGTGAGGATATGGCGTAAATGGGATTGTTTACGTTTAAACGTACCATTTGCAGCCTTTTTGAAGCGCTTAGCAGCTCCGCTGCTGCTTTTCATCTTAGGCATCTTAGTCTCCTTTAACAGAGGATTAAAAAAACACCCAGCAAGAGTGCCTAACCTTGCTTGGATGACGAAAAGCTTAAAGTTACCCTTAAGCTTCTAGATTTTCTTCTTAGGTGCCATCACCATAACCATCTGCCGGCCTTCGAGCTTAGGAAACTGCTCGACAACACCTAACTCAGCTAGGTCAGTTTCTACACGCTTGAGTACTTCCATACCCAATTCACGGTGAGCCATTTCACGTCCACGGAAACGAACCGTTACTTTAGCTTTATCACCCTCTTCCAAAAACTCAGTCAGTTTTTTCAATTTAATCTTGTAATCACCATCGTCTGTGCCGGGGCGAAACTTGATTTCCTTGACCTGAACTTGCTTTTGTTTTTTGCGTGCTACGGCTGCTTTTTTGCTTTCATCGAAACGGAATTTACCGTAATCCATGATTTTGCAAACAGGTGGCTTGCCAGTAGGCACAATTTCCACTAAGTCTAAGCCGGCTTCTTGCGCCATAGCTAAGGCTTCAGATGTGGAAACGATCCCTTTATTTTCATTATCTACATCAATTAAACGAATCTTGGGGATTCGAATATCTTCATTAATGCGATGTTCTTTTTCCAGAGCGATAAGTTTATTCCTCCAAATCAATCGTGCTGTGATTGGCGATTTCTGCTAGCAATTTTTGCTGGATTTCAGAAATAGGCATGACCCCAAGGTCTTTACCAGAACGCGTGCGCACTGCAACCGATTGTGTTTCGACTTCACGATCCCCAATTACTAATAAATAAGGGACCCGCTGCATTGTATGTTCGCGGATTTTAAAGCCAATCTTCTCATTTCTCAAGTCTGCAACGGCGCGAATACCCTGATCTCTCAACTGTTTTTCTACCGTTTTCACAAATTCAGCCTGATTATCGGTAATATTCAGCACTGCAACTTGCACCGGCGATAACCAAGTTGGGAATTTTCCTTCGTAGTGCTCAATCAAAATACCAATGAAGCGCTCGAAAGAACCCAGAATAGCGCGGTGCAGCATCACGGGTATTTTACGTGAACCATCTTCTGCCACATATTGCGCATCTAACCGAGCTGGCATCGAGAAGTCCACTTGAATCGTACCGAGTTGCCAATGCCGACCTAAGCAGTCTTTCAAAGTGAATTCAATTTTTGGTCCATAGAAAGCCCCTTCACCGGGTTGCTCTTCCCAAGGTAAGCCTTTGGCATCCAAGGCATCCGCCAAAGCCTGCTCAGCCTTATCCCAGACCTCGTCAGCACCAACGCGCTGTTCAGGGCGAGTCGAGAGTTTATAAATAACATCGGAGAAACCGAAATCTTTATAAACGTCATGCAGGAAATCGATAAAGTTGACGACCTCAGTTTGAATTTGGTCTTCAGTACAGAAGATATGCGCATCATCTTGCACAAAACCACGAACCCGCATTAGACCATGCAAAGCCCCAGAAAATTCATTCCGATGACAAGATCCAAATTCGGCTAAGCGTAACGGCAAATCACGATAGCTTTTCAAGCCTTGATTATACACTTGAATATGGCAAGGACAGTTCATCGGCTTCATCGCGAAAGAGCGCTCTTCCACATCCACCACGAACATATTCTCGCGATATTTACCGGCATGCCCTGAGCGCTCCCATAGAGAGAAATCCACCAATTGAGGCGTTTTGATTTCTTTATAAGCCCGCTCACGCAAATTTTTGCGCATGTATTGCTCAATGGCTTGATAAATCGTCCAGCCTTTTTCATGCCAAAAGACTTGCCCAGGCGCTTCATCTTGTAGATGGAATAAATCTAATTGGCGGCCAATTTTGCGATGATCACGCTTTTCAGCTTCTTCAAGGAAAGTTAAATAAGCCTGCAAATCTTTCTTATTCGCCCAAGCAGTGCCATATACGCGCTGCAACATGGCATTTTTAGCATCACCGCGCCAATAAGCACCGGCTGCTTTCATCACTTTGACAGCAGGAATTTTTCCAGTACTTGGCACGTGTGGGCCACGGCAAAGATCAATGAAATCGCCTTGGCGATACAAAGACAAAACTTCACCAGCAGGAATACTTTCGATGATCTCTGCTTTATATAGTTCACCCATATTCTTGAAGAAACTAATGGCTTCCTCACGTGACAGGGTACTGCGCTCTACCGGAATATCTTGACGAATCAAGTCTTGCATGCGCTCATCAATCGCTGCTAAATCTTCTGGCGTAAATGGCTGTGGACTCGCAAAGTCATAGTAAAAGCCATTTTCGATGGTCGGCCCAATGGTCACTTGTACGTTAGGAAACAGCTGCTTCACCGCTTGCGCCATCAAATGCGCAGAAGAATGGCGAATCACATCCACACCTTCTGGATCTTTAGCCGTGATAATCGCTAATTGGCTATCTTGAGCAAGTACAAAACTAGTATCGACTAATTGACCGTTGACTTTGCCAGCAACTGCAGCCTTGGCTAGTCCAGCGCCAATATTAGCCGCCACTTCAGCAACAGAAACAGGGTGATCGAAGGAGCGCAGGCTCCCATCAGGTAGAGTAATGGCAGGCATTATTATTCTCCAGTGGTGATCCATACCAAGGATCACATAGTTTAATTAAAAGCAGGCAGCATACGCAGGTATGGGTTTGGCCGCAAGTTTTATGCCATATTCGCGTTGATTTTACCGCCAAACGTCTGAAACCTAGCGTTTAAACCAATTTAAGAATCGATCACTTAAACTAGTAGGAGCACCCTCATAAGGAATCCATTCTGGTTTGAAATAGGCGCGCTTCTGCTTGCTATGACCGGGTCGCCAAGGCTTAGCACCTTCAAAATAATAATGGGTTACTTGAGACTGGCAGGTTAAGGTTTTATTAGTTTGTATAGCACCACCATTCAATAAATTGGCTGCCCAAACTAAGGCTTGACCTTTTTTCATTAAGCCATAAGCCGCCTGCATATGCTTGTCTTTAATTAACTGAGCAATGAAAGCTTCATATTGTGGATAATAACTATAATTTGGCTCTAAGCCTGCTTGCTCAAAATTAATTTCTGGAAGCTTTTGACTACCGGGGTATAAGACTAAAGGGCCTTGTTCCCTACCAATATCTTCAAAGGCTACCCAAACTCCACACATTAAACCGAAAGGCTCCGAGTTAAAGTGAATATTATCAGCATGAATCGTTTGCTCAGTACCTTTGTAAAAATTCAAGGTCTGAAAAGGTCTAGGCTGTCGACCATACAATGTTTTCAAAACAGCTAAGATAGGCGGAAACACTGCAATCGACTTGATACCTTTATCGATTCGCCAAGCATCTTGAATCCGATTAAAGTCTGCATACGTTGCACCCTCAAACTTTTTGCCATCATGCCCCCAGTAAGGTGCAAGCCTTTTACTAATGGCATCTAAAGTAGCTTCTGGGAGCTGGGTGTCAAAAATTAAATAGCCATCTTCTTTAAATTTATTAATTTGTTCAGCTGATAAGGTCATACATTTATACTTAGTTAAATAACAAAAAATCTTATAAAAATTGCCACTACTCTAAACGACTAGGAAAACCCTCTGCGCGCAGATCCGTCTGCAGCACATCTTCTAATAATTTAACAATTTGTGTGGATTGCGCTTGGCCACCATAAGCGGCTTTCCCCTTCACAAAGGTTTGTTGGGTCAAGCCTGCTAAATCCAAGGGTACGCCAAATTCACGACCAAAGCCGAGCGCAAAACCTAAATCCTTCAGCGCTAGATCCATGGTGAAGGCAATATCATAACTACCATTCAGAATCAGCTGGCCTTCGGTTTCGTGCACGAAGCTATTGCCACTACTCGCTTGAATAACAGCCCAAGCTTGAGCTAAATCTAAGCCACCGCGCTTGGCTAGCATCAGAGCCTCACCGTCCGCCAGCAAATGTATGAAGGCAAGCATATTCGTAATTACTTTAATGATGGCAGCGCTGCCTAAAGCCCCCATGTAAAAGATCCGATTACCCATCGCCTCAAAGGCTGGGCGATGTTGTTCAAATAGAGCTTGCTCGCCACCCACTATAACCGTAATTTTACCTTGAGCGGCTAAATGTACACCACCCGTTACGGGCGACTCTAAGACTTGAATACTAGCTGCTTCAGCTTGTTGGGCTAAAGCTTGAATATCATCGCGCCCCAAAGTAGACATTTCTAGCCAATGCAAACCCGACTTATTCGCAGCGATTAGCTCTTGTAAAACACTGGCACTCACCACGGGCGAAGGTAGACAAGTGAAGACAGCATCCACTTGTCGGGCTAGCTGCGTTGGACTCTCCGCCCATTTAGCACCTAAAGCTAAATGGCGCTCTGCTAAGGCCGGATTTTTATCGTAAACCGTAAGCTCAAAACCAGCTTGCACTAAACTTGCGGCTAAATGCCCACCTAAATTACCAAGGCCAATGTATCCATATTTCATTTGTCTACTCTACTGTGGTGTTAACACTACTTAACCAATGATCGCTTTGGTTTCTAGAAAATCACGCAGCCCCCATTGGGCGTATTCACGACCATTACCAGATTGTTTATAGCCACCAAAGGGCGCATATAAATCCCATTCAGGATAATTGAGCTGCACTTGCCCCGCTCTAAGTTGGCGAGCAATCCGCAAGGCGCGTTCACGATTTGTACTTGAAATATAGGCGGATAAGCCATAAGGGCTATCATTTGCCATCTCAATTAATTCTTGTTCACTATCATAAGGAAGCATGACTAAGACCGGGCCAAAAATCTCTTCACGCGCGATGCGCATCTGTTGGTGCACCTTAGCAAAAAGGGTAGCTTGCACATAATGGCCATCAACTAAATCAGCACGCAGATGCTTTGGCTTACCTAAACCACCACAGATGAGGCTTGCCCCTTCATCTATGCCAGCCTGAATCAGTGCTTGAATACGATCATATTGAGTTTGGCTAATCACTGGCCCTAAATTCGTATTTGCATCTTTAGGATCACCAACAACTAAGCTTACGGCAGTATTTTTAGCAATCTCAATCGCCTGGTGATACTGTGGCCGTGGCAGATACATGCGCGTTGGAGCATCACAAGATTGACCACTATTACTCATACAGAGCAGCACACCTTGTTGAATAGCTTGCTCTAGATCAGCATCGTCCAAAATAAGATTAGGTGATTTGCCGCCTAGCTCTAAAGTCACACGCTTAATCGTATCTGCTGCCGCTTTGGTAATCGCTTTGCCAGCCCGTGTAGACCCAGTAAACGAGATCATATCAACCTGTGGATGTTTCACTAATTCCTGTCCTACGCCCTCACCATCACCGTGGAGCAAATTGAAAACACCTGTGGGTAAATCGGTAGACTGGATGATCTCGGCAAATAAATTGGCACTCAGTGGTGCTAACTCGCTGGGTTTAAGTACGAGTGTACATCCTGCAGCTAAGGCAGGAATTACCTTAACCACTAACTGATTCATTGGCCAATTCCACGGGGTAATCAACCCAACAACACCAATCGGCTCATGCACAATCTGCGAGGCTCCAGAGGGATACTCAAAAGCAAATTCCCGCAAGGCCTGCAAATGCGAATCAAAATGAGCTAAGCCCGAAGCCGCTTGTGCATTCAAAGCAAAGTCCTGAGGCGCTCCCATTTCCAAACGAATCGCCTCAGCAATCTCTTCCAGACGTGCAGCATAAGCCGCTCGTAGTTGCTCTAGATAATGAATACGTTGTTCAAGGCTAGTTTGGGAATACGTTTCGAAAGCTTCAACCGCGGCAGATACAGCTAACTCAAGCTCAGCTTCTGTGCCTAATATAACTTGAGCAATAGCTTGATTATTCGCTGGATTTCTAACGGCTAAGACAGACCCTTGAGGGCGAATCCATTGACCGTTGATATAAGAAAGCAGGGTTTGCATCTAGCCTCTCCACCTATATAGAGTCTTATAGGGTGTTAACTTGGGCGAAAAAATGCAATGGATTTGTGGTACTGAGTAGTTTGTAAATGGTTTTCATGAGTAAAATAGTAAGTCCTTGGGGTCGAAAGTCTTACTCTCTACATAGACTCGTCTAGTTATTGTGCAAACCTATCTCAAACCGCTGGCACGTTCTATGACTTTTTCACCTATTTTGTAATTTTGAACAACTGCTCACGGATGCCTTCCGAAAATGCCGTGTGATTCACCTGCCCTACTGCGGTGAAGATTTCTAGGTGGGAGTCGATATACACAATCCACACCTCTTCCGCACCGGCTTCAAGATACAAGGTGGTTTTGATCTGCATTTCTTCCCGCGAGTTGGAGGGTGAAACAATTTCTACACAGAGTTCGGGTGCGCGTGGAAACGGTGTCACGGTTCCCCACTTTTCTATAAACGCATCGGAAGCCCAAGCCACATCCGCGACCTTAGTCCCTTCTGGGGTTTGGATGGAGCATTCGGAAATAGTCACTCCATTGGGGTGTTTGTTCGTGAGCAGCGCGCCGATTCTGCTTTGAGCAATACCATGTTTATTCGAGGCAGGACTCATTAATAATTTACCAAATCGGTTCAGCTCGATCTTAAATGGCAAATCTTTTAAGAGGGGGTTGTCGATGACTTCTGACCATTCCATAGGAGGCTCCTGCTAAATTAGCTTAACCGAAAAGTTGGCTATGACTACCAATACGCACTAACTTGACCAATTCACCTTCCACGCGATAGATCACTAGCACATCACCACTAATATGGAACTCCCTAAAATCTTCCCATTCGCCCGTGAGTGTATGGTCTAGGTATTCGGCAGGCAGTATCTTTTCTTGCGAAAGCAGATAAACATACTCCACAAATCGCGTGAAATGCTTGTCGGTCAGTTTGACCTTGCTGCTGTCCTTCACGAAGGACTTCAATCGCACCAGTTGCAGCACCATTAGGTCAGGCTGTCACGTAGTTGGTCAAGGGTCACGGGATCACCTTGTTCCGTGCGAGCGGCTTTTAGGGCAGCAATGGTTTCTTCATTGGGCAGGCGTAAGCTAAACGGTATGCCATTGTTTAGTTTAATTTGCTCAAAGTACATGATGATAGCCTGAGTAGTGGTGATACCCAAGCGGGATAAAATGCTTTCCACTTCTTGTTTTAGTTCAGGGACTACCCTTGCATTAATGATGGCTGTTTTCATAGTGGCTCTGTAAATGTATTTCAATTGAAATACATTTTAGACCCTATCCGCCCCCCGTCAAGGTGGAACGATCTTAGCCGGATGACTGCATGGGTTCAGCGGCAGGTATGCGGTCGATGCTTGTTTCAATTTTTGAAGGCTTCTTTCTTAGTGCATCACCAGAGCGCGCGGCATCTAACGCACTCCTAACCCATTCTGCAATGGATAAGCTCGCTTCTTCATGCGAAAGTTTTATTGAAGGATCATGCGATTGACGAGTCCCGCGATCAAGCGTAACTGCAGTTCAAGCCGACGCCGCCGTCCGCGATAACCCCCTTTCAAGAGGCGAAAGATCTTTAACGAACGATACGACTCGACCACTGTCTAGGGCTAAGCCTTGATAACCCAAGTCTACAACACATAAGGCGTTCTTCGCTAAACGAGGTGGCTGTTGGCGCGCGAGGGTGAGGTCATGTTCATGCTGCTGAGCGACCGCCAGGTGTTGGATCT